>Ga0209121_10003965_pt1 | contig 14025 bp, 11 predicted proteins | sample Cruoilmetagenom3_FD_187292 | JGI IMG/M metagenome (GOLD analysis project Ga0209121, IMG submission 187292) | Oil polluted marine microbial communities from Coal Oil Point, Santa Barbara, California, USA - Sample 3 (SPAdes) (version 2) | ecosystem: Environmental > Aquatic > Marine > Oil seeps ...
CCCGCTGAAATACGAGCATCACGTACTCTTGGCACAGTGAAGAAACGAATGATTACGTGTGGAAGACCTGCTGTACCTACCATTAGAGCCGCACAGATGAAGAATACATCTACCATGCTCTTGTTACCTTCGGTATAGGCGGTAAACCCGAGCTCTTCGGTTAGACCATCCAGTTTATCAAGTAGGTAAACGTCGGTGCCAGAGAGAGTTGAACCCATACCAACCTGTGGAAGCGGGTTACCTGTCATCATGATCGAAGTAAAAATAGCTGGAACAAGGAAGGCGAAAATGAGGACACAGAATTGAGCTACCTGCGTATAAGTGATGCCTTTCATGCCACCAAGTACTGCGTAGAAGAACACAATACCCATACCGATGATGATGCCGAGGTTAATGTCGACTTCTAGGAAACGTGAGAATACAACACCAACCCCACGCATTTGACCAGCAACGTATGTGAATGATACGAAGATTGCACAGAATACCGCTACCATACGTGCCGTTTTCGAGTAGTAACGTTCGCCGATGAAATCAGGAACCGTAAACTGACCGAATTTACGTAGATAAGGTGCTAAACATAGTGCAAGCAGTACGTAACCACCTGTCCAACCCATTAGGTAAACTGCACCGTCGTAACCAACAAATGAGATGATACCTGCCATTGAGATGAATGATGCTGCCGACATCCAGTCAGCCGCTGTCGCCATACCATTGGCTACTGGGTGTACACCGCCGCCGGCTACGTAGAACTCACTGGTTGACCCTGCACGAGCCCAGATTGCGATGCCGATATATACTGCAAAAGTAATACCGACGAGAATAAACGTCCAAGTTTGAATATCCATGTTCTAGCCTCTAGTCTTCCTGTACGTTGTATTTTTTGTCGAGCGCATTCATGCGAACAACGTAAATAAATATCAGCGCCACGAAGGTGTATATCGAACCTTGCTGAGCGAACCAAAAGCCTAGCTTGAACCCGCCAAACTGAACGGTATTGAGGGCATCCACAAATAAGATGCCAGCGCCGTAAGACACTGCAAACCAAACCGCGAGCAGTGTTCCCATAATTCCCAAGTTTTCCTTCCAGTAGGCTTGAGCATGTTCCGTAGATTCGAACGCCATTGCCTTCTCCTTTATTCCGTTTTCGTAGAAACCGTTTTTGTAAAATAGCCGTGTTAACGTAATGTTACGATTTAGAATGTAGCAAGGATAAGTCAAGGGATCTGTGCAACTTTAGTCTGGACGGTATTGAGACTAAAGTGCTGAAATATGGGGGCTAGAGGGCATAACCATAGAAAAGTGTGATGTTGCAATGTTGTTAAATTAGCCAAAGGTCTAACAAAATAGAGCGAATTAGAGTGCGAGTCATAAAATTTAACAACTAAATCACCGATAAATGGTATTTAGTCCTGCATATGACACGAAGCGAAACATAAGTTTGTTATAGTATCTAAGGCACTTTCACCGACCGTGCTCTGCTAAACGGCAGAAGATCAACAGGCTTAAAGCTCGGGTTTATTATTTGGGGGAACGAATTGGACGCAATAACTATCAACCACTTATTCTTAACTGGTGCTGTACTCATCGCCATCAGTGTACTCTTCTCGCAAGTGTCCTCTCGATTGGGCGTACCTATTCTTTTGATCTTCCTTTTCGTTGGCATGTTAGCCGGTGAAGATGGTCCCGGTGGCATCAATTTTGATGATTACTCTCTGACATACTTAGTGAGTAACTTGGCTCTTGCCGTGATCTTGCTAGATGGCGGTATGCGAACTAAGGTGGCGAGTTTCAAGGTTGCTTTTTGGCCATCGCTCTCCCTAGCAACGATAGGCGTGGCATGTACTGCAACCTTAACGGGCTTAATGGCCGCATGGCTGTTTGAGCTGTCACTGATGCAGGGGATTTTGGTTGGGGCCATTGTAGGCTCAACCGATGCTGCGGCGGTATTCTCTTTACTTAAAGGGCAAAGTCTCAATGAGCGTGTAGGCTCAACCCTAGAGATTGAATCGGGTACCAACGATCCAATGGCCGTCTTCCTTACGGTAACCCTAATCGCGCTGTTAGGTAACCCCGAAGCTGAAATGGGAATGAATTTCCTACTGAAAAGTTTCGCAATGCAGTTTGGTATCGGCACCCTTGTAGGTATCGGTGGCGGCTGGGTTTTATGGAGCCTAATCAATCGAGTTAAGTTGGCTGATGGTCTCTACTCTATTTTGGTGCTGAGTGGTGGCGTAGCGCTGTTTGCGTTCTCCAACATGCTTGGCGGCAGCGGTATTTTATCTATTTACTTAGTGGGCTTGTTCATCGGAAATCGTCCGACTCGCTCTCGACACTCTATTCTCAATGTTCTTGATGGCATGACGTGGCTTAGCCAAATCGTGATGTTCTTAGTGTTAGGTTTGTTGGTGACACCATCGACACTAATGGACATTGCTATACCGGCGCTTGCGCTTGCTTTCGGTATGATTTTGTTTGCTCGTCCAATCTCTGTTTGGCTCGGTTTATTGCCGTTTCGACGTTTTACCACCAAAGAGCGCTGGTTTGTTTCTTGGGTGGGTTTACGCGGTGCAGTGCCGATCATCTTGGCGGTTTTCCCGATGATGGCAGGCCTGCAAAATGCTCAGTTGTATTTCAATATTGCCTTCTTCGTGGTTATGGTTTCGCTGATTGTTCAGGGCGGCAGCTTAATGAAAGTCGCTAGACTCGCGAAAGTGACCTTACCGCCAACGCCGACACCGATTTCTCGTACCGGCATTGAGATCTACCCTACCAGTGAGTGGGAGATGTTTGTCTATAAGTTGAAAGAGGACAAGTGGTGTATTGGCGAACCGCTTAAACGCTTGTCTATGCCTGAAGGGACGCGAATTACCGCGTTATTTAGAAAAGATGCTTTGCTCCACCCATCGGGCAGTACCGTGTTAGAGGCGAATGATATCTTATGTGTACTTGGGCAAGATAAAGACCTAGATAGCTTAAGCGAACTGTTCAGTGAGGCTCCTTTGGCTGAAGATACCGCTCGATTCTTTGGCGACTTCTTCTTAGATGTTGGGCTATCGGTCGCTGCCGTCAGTGATTGTTATGGTATAGAGTTGGGTTCCGAGCAGGAGCGAGAAATGACGCTAAAACAATTGGTTGTTCAAGAGCTTGGTGCACACCCTGTATTGGGCGATAACTTCAAGTGGAATGGCATTAATTGGGTGGTGGCAGAGATAAATGATTATAAAGTCGTCAAGTTGGGTTTATGTTTGCCCAAGACGACTTTAGGAAAGGATATTGACGAAGTTTAATTGTGGACTTCTTGTAGCAAGATAACTGCTTGAGTTCGGTTTTTCACATCCAATTTACGGAAGATGGCTGTCATATGTGCTTTGATGGTCGCTTCCGAAACATTTAGTTCATACGCGATTTGCTTGTTAAGTAAGCCGTCAGAAAGCATCCCCAATACTTTGTATTGCTGAGGCGTCAGTGTGGAAATCTTTTCTGCAAGGTCGGTGCAGGCAGCATTATTGGTGATCAGTCCTTCAGGGAAGAACGGGTCGCCATTGAGCACTTGATTGAGTGCACTCACTAATTCGCGCATATCACTCGATTTTGGAATAAAGCCAAAAGCACCATGACTCTTCACTTGGCTGACGACGCTCGCTTCTTCACTGGCTGAAATCACGACTATAGGTAAGTCGGGGTATTCTGCGCGCAGTTGAATCAAGCCTGACATCCCATTCGCACCGGGCATTTTAAGGTCGAGAAGCAACAGATCGGGTTCATCTTCTTTTTTTAGTAGAGTCAGTAAGGCATCGAGAGAATCAGCCTCAAGCAGGTTCGCACCACTGATCGCCATATGAACTGACTGAAATAGGGCGTTGCGAAAAAGAGGGTGGTCATCAGCAATGATGATGGTATAGGTCGAGTCCATGACGTTCATACTTTTAACAATTTAGTTAATATTTATTATCATCCTGATTGAGTATGTGGACAATATTTATGCATTAAAAGTCTGAACCATATCGACTTTTATTGCCAGAACAGGAATCCGTTGCTTTCATTAACAAAAAAGCCGAGCAACCATCCCACTTAGGGAGAAGTTTACTCGGCTTTCAGGTTTACTTTATATAACTGAATAGCTTAGAAGTGGTCAGTTATTGCTTTCGTTACTGCTTTCGTTACTGCTTTAGCAAGGTTATAGCTGGTGGTCTTGCATGTGTTTTAAGAATACATCTGCAGGCATAAAGCCAGTGACACGAGCATTTGGAACATGGTTACCCTCGCCATCCCAGAACTCTATAGTTGGCAAACCGAGCACTTGTAATTGTTTAAGCAGTTCAATGTCTTGAGGCATGTTTCTCGTCACGTCAGCCTGGAGCAGGACGAAATCAGAAAGCTTGTTCTCAACATCAGCTTGGTGGAAGGTGTACTTCTCAAACTCTTTACATGCCACACACCAATCGGCGTAGAAATCGAGCATCACTGGCTTTCCGAGTTTCTTGGCTTCGATGAGCTGGATTTCTAACTCTTCAACCGTGTTGACGCGTGCAAATTGGATTTGTTGTTCAACCACAACGCTCTTTTCTGCGAACCAGTAATTCAATGCTGGTTGCGCTGAAGCGAACAGGCCGAGCATCGCGATGATGCCCACTGCGCTCTGTTTCCAGTCGCCGAATGGCAGTGCATTCTTGCTGTGGTAAAGCCAACCAAAGGCGATGAAGCCAAGGCCAGACCAAAGCACGGTTGCCCACAACTCAGGGATAATACGCTCTAGTAGGAAGATAGGTGCAGCCAGCAAGATAAAGCCAAATACTACCTTCACCTTGTCCATCCAGCTACCCGCTTTCGGCAGCAGCTTATTACCAAACACCGCAACCAAGATCAGTGGGATACCCATACCCATCGCTAAGGCATACAGAGCAATCGCACCCGTTAATAGGTCACCACTTTGGGCGACATACAGCAGCGCACCTGACAATGGAGCCGTGGTACAAGGTGAACACACCAAGCCAGAGATAGCACCCATCGCGAACACGCCCAAGGTATTACCACCTTGTTGCTTGTTACTTTGGTTGTTGAGCCAGGTTTGGATGCTGCTTGGCAGTTGCAGGTTATAAACGCCAAACATCGACATCGCTAAAGCCACGAACAGAACGCTTAGCGCGATTAGCACATAGGGGTGTTGCATGGCAGCTTGGAACTGCATACCCGCAGAGGCAACCACTAGACCTAATAAGGTGTAGGTTAACGCCATACCTTGCACATAGATGAAGGACAGCATCAGCGCACGGCCTTGGCTGAGCTTGCCACCACCTAATACGATACCCGTTAGAATTGGGTACATCGGCAGAACACACGGTGTAAAGGCTAAGCCAACACCAAGTGCTAAGAATAATAATGGCGTCCACCAACTGTCACCGAGCTTATCGGCTAGGCTCGCTTCTTTTGAAACGGGTGCGCTTGATTGTGGAGTGGTGTTATTGGCAACGTCTGCTTTTGGAGAAGCCTGTTGCATTGAAGCATCGGCCTCATTGTTAACAGCCGATGACTCTTGCGACACGGCATTGGCTTGAGAGTCGCTTGAACCTGAAGCCGTAAATGGCTCAATGTCGATGATTCGAGTTTCGGGTGGATAGCAGAAACCCGCATCCGCACAGCCTTGATACTTAACGACCAGCTTTGAGCCATCTTGGTAACTCTGTAGAGGAACTTGCACGAATAACGGCTGAGTATAAATGCTCACCTCACCGAAGAATTCATCTTGGTGTGGTTGGCCATCTTCCATTTCAACATTGCCGATAGCGAGATTCTGGCCAGTGAACGATAGGCTGTGTTGATAGAGGTAGTAGCCCTCTTTTACTTGCCAGTCTAGAAGGACCTTACCGTCTTGCTGGTAGTAATTGAAAGGGAAAGCCTGGTCTACAGGGACAAAACCGTTGTTATTGCCTCCGAAGCTTGGCTCGGCGTTGTTGTTTCCAAAAAGCGCCCACGCAGGCTGGGTGTACAGGGAAACACAAACAAAAAGTAATGTGGCAAGTCGTCGCATACTATTTAGTCATCAAAATGGAGTTGAAGGTATCTTAACTCAATCAGACCGTAATAGTTTGTGATTAGTTTCATCGACCAGCAAATATCCGCTAGGGCGGGTGAGCCACTTTTTTAGGCTGTCGAGAGAGGGTTAGCTGCGCAACTGCAGTAACAGCCCTTGCCAATAAGACATTTAGGCAACACCTAAGCGTGCTCTTACTACTTGTTCACAAGCATCAATGTTCATCGTGTCTTTCGGGATAATTAGCACGGTGTCATTGCCGCCAACCGTACCGATAATCTCGGTATGTGGGTCGATATCGACTAATCTTGCGACCAACTGTGCGCAGCCAGGGTTTGTTTTTACGATCACCATCGCTTGGTTGTGAGTAATTAATTCGATTTGTGATGAGATTGAGGCATCGACACGCACAGGCGCGCTTTCAACCGTGATGCAGTAAACCTTTTTACCACAGGCATTCTGAATTTTGACAACGCCAAGCTGTGACAAAATGCGAGAGACGGTCGATTGGCTGATACCTGTATAGCCAATGTCGACCAGTTTCTCGCGCAGTTGGTTCTGGGTCGAGAAGCTTTGTTGTTGTAGTAAGCGTTTGCACGCGGCAGTCAGTGTTTTATCTTCAGCTGAATACAAGCAACCGTGCTCAGTGATTTCGTTCATGAACAACTCCTTAAGGTCAAACTGTGGATATCGCTTGTCCATAGCGCTGAGCGCACTCCCAAAGCCGTAGAGTACGATGATTAATTAGGCTTACCGATGAATCCCGAAGTAGAGAAGGAAGGGTATGCGAGATGTATGATCATCTATACATTGAGTCTACCACTAAAGAATAGTTATCTTTTTGAAGGTGATCACCAAACAAAATTCTGGTTAATTGCTTTTTTTGTGGGGTTTTATTCTTTGACTAAATGGATATTTATTCCGTGTTGGGAATAAATATCCATAAACTTTAAATGGTTTTTGTTGCGGAGGTAGTAGCGCTAAGGGTTAGCGAATTTCACTCATGATCTCGCGAGAGAATACTTTTTCACAATAGTGACATTTTAGCTGTACGTTTTCGTGTTTTAGCTGCACTTTAAAGCTACTTTCGACAGGTTCACCGTGTGAAATACAGTTGCTATTTGGGCAGGCGAACACACTGTTGATTTGTTCTGGCAGAACAAGTGTGAGCTTGTTGACCACTTTGTACTCTTCAATCTGATTCACAGTCGCTTGTGGAGCGTACAGAGCCAATTGATTGGCTTGTTCCTTGGTCAGAAAGATGTTCTCAATCTTGATTAGGTCTTTGTTGCCGAGCGCTGATGATGGCAGGTTTAACCCCATGGTGATGCGTTGCTCTGTTTTATGCAGCTTGAACAGTTTGAGAATTTTAATCCCAAGATGAGCAGGGATGTGGTCAATCACGCTGCCGTTACGGATCGCTTCTACTTGTAGCTGAGTTTGTTTAACCATGACTGTATCTCCTGCTTATAAAGTGTCGTTTAGAACTAGGGCTAATAAAGCTTCACGTGCATACACACCGTTTTCAGCTTGTTCGAAGTAGTAAGCGTGTGGCGTTTTATCAACGTCAGTGGTGATTTCGTCGACGCGTGGCAGTGGGTGAAGTACCTTCATGTTTTGACGAGCGTCTTTCAATGTATCGGCGGTTAGGATGTAAGCTGACTTCATGTGTGCGTATTCCGATGCATCAAAGCGCTCTTTCTGTACGCGAGTCATGTACAGGACATCCAGTTCAGGCACCACCTCTTCAATGCTGCTGTGGGTGCTGTATTGGATACCCATCTCTTCTAATTCTTCACAGATATAATCTGGCATCGCTAACACTTCTGGCGCGATAAAGAAGAAACGCACGTTATTGAATTTTGATAGTGCTTGCGTCAATGAGTGCACAGTTCGGCCATATTTTAGGTCGCCGACGAACGCCACATTGAGGTTATCAAGCGTACCTTGTGTTTCGTAAATCGAGAACAGATCCAACAAGGTTTGAGTTGGGTGCTGGTTGGCACCGTCGCCGCCATTCACCACCGGAACACCGTTTGAAAATTCTGAGGCCAAACGTGCTGCGCCTTCTTGTGGGTGACGCATCACAAAGGCATCGACATAAGATGAAATAACCTGCACCGAATCGGCAAGCGTTTCACCTTTCTTCGCTAGTGAGGTGTTGCCGCCATTATCAAAACCGATGACGGTGCCGCCAAGGCGCTGAACCGCGGTTTCGAATGAGAGGCGAGTTCGAGTTGAAGGCTCAAAGAAGCAGCTCGCAACGACTTTATTTTTCAGCAACTCAGGGTTTGGCTCTGCCTTGATCCTTGCTGCGGTGTCGACGATAAGCTCCAGTTCATTACGAGTGAGCTCAGGTATGGAGATGATGTGCTTGTTAAATAACGAATGCGCCATAACGGGTCTTCCTTCTATGCATACAGTCAAATTGCGGACAAAAAAAAGCCCCCTAAAAATAGGAGGCTTCGAAACGATCAATAGAGCAAAATAAAAATGACACCACCGCCACTCTTTGGCGTGTAGTTTGACAATAATGTGCGACAGAATTGCGGTTCATTTTTTGCTCTCTTAAGACAAATTGCGGAGGATTATACTCAGATAAAAACGCCATGCAATACTTTCTGTAAAGTATTCATTTAATGGATTTTTATGCGAAATGATGTCCGTTTTTAACTTCTATTTAAGCCTTTGTTGAAACAGAAAAACTTGTGTTTTTTGGGGTGATAACTTCTTCAGTCGAATGAAAAAAAATGCGGGCTTTATCCAAGGGTTAAATCCCAAGTATGCCACCCGCATTTCCCTGCTATTACACTTAACTTGTTAATGTCTTGCGAACAAGTGAGTGCTTAACTATTTAGATTATTAGTTATCTAGATTCTTAGTTGTTCAGCTTATTAACTGCCTAATGTCGCAACCATTACTGCTTTGATGGTGTGCATGCGGTTTTCAGCTTCATCGAACACGATAGAGTATTCAGACTCAACCACTTCATCTGTTACTTCAACGCCGTCTTTTAGTTGTGGGTATTCAGCAGCAAGCTGTTTGCCTACTGTTGTGTCTTCGCCGTGGAAAGCGGGTAGGCAGTGCATGAATTTTACATGTGGGTTGCCGGTCGCTTTGATCATGTCCATGTTGACTTGGTAAGGCATCATTAGGTTAATACGCTCAGCCCATGCTTCTTTTGCTTCACCCATGGATACCCAAACGTCGGTGTATAGGAAGTCACAACCTTGCACGCCTTCTTGAACATCTTCAGTCAGTGTGATTTTGCCGCCAGTGTGCTCTGCAATTTCACGACATTGAGCCAATAGCTCTTCTTGTGGCCAGAATTGTTTTGGAGCAACAAGGCGAATGTCCATGCCCATTTTCGCCGCGCCAACCATCAGAGAGTTGCCCATGTTGTTGCGAGCATCACCTAGGTAAGCAAAGCTGATTTCATGCAGTTGTTTACCACGGCCGTATTCCGTCATGGTTAGGAAGTCAGCCAGGATTTGTGTTGGGTGGAATTCGTCAGTCAGACCATTCCATACAGGAACGCCAGCGTAAGCGCCTAGTTCTTCAACGATTTCTTGACCGAAGCCGCGGTATTCGATGCCATCGTACATACGACCTAGAACGCGAGCGGTGTCTTTCATTGATTCTTTGTGGCCAATTTGAGATCCAGATGGGCCTAAGTAAGAAACTCGAGCACCTTGGTCGAATGCAGCAACTTCAAATGCACAGCGAGTACGAGTTGAGGTTTTCTCAAAGATAAGCGCAATGTTTTTGCCAGTCAGTGTTGGCTGTTCGTAACCGTTGTACTTCGCTTTTTTTAGCTCCATAGAAAGATCTAACAAGTGTTGAATTTCGCGTGGAGTGAAATCTAGTAGTTTTAGGAAGTTACGATTGCGTAGGTTAAAAGCCATGATGTATTCCTTCTTAGATTTAGGCGCTTTCCTGTTACAGGGAAAGAAAATTCAAGAAAGCGCGATTCAATTTTTAGTTAAATTTGTTCGGTTCGGTTTGTTTCGTTTAATCTGTTTTCGCAAGCTTTAAAAGCTCTCAAGGTTTAAGGTTCTCAAGATGATAAAGCTCGCTAGTACGTTAACCTTTGGTGATATTGGTGCCCGCTTGGCCTTGCAGAATTTGCAAGCCATCTTCGAGTGCACCGATACCTACAACTTTGCCGCCTTGCTGAATGAATTCGCACGATGCTTCAATTTTTGGCCCCATAGAGCCTGCGTCAAATGTGAATTTCGCCAATTCGCTTGGTGTGGTGCTGCGCAGTGCGTGTTGAGTTGGTTTGCCCCAGTCAAGGTATACAGCGTCAGCATCAGTCAGAATAAGCAGTGCATCTGCATCCAATTGTTTTGCTAAGAAAGCCGCTGACATGTCTTTGTCGATAACCGCTTCAACACCCACTAATTTGCCATTTTCTTTTTTCACTGGGATGCCACCACCGCCAGTACAAATCACGAGATGACCTGCATCGATAAGTTGGGTGATCGCGTCGTGTTCAACAATCCCGGTAGGGCGTGGGCTTGGTACTACGCGACGGAAATGTTGGCCGTCGGGTTTTACGATCCAGTGGAATTTCTCTGCCAATTCACGCGCTTCTGCTTCTTTGTAGATCGGGCCAATCGGTTTGGTTGGATCCGCAAATGCAGGATCGTTTGGATCGACTGTCATTTGCGTCAACATGCATGAGATGTTGCGGTTGGGAAGATAGTTCTTGAACTCTTGCATCAGCATGTAGCCGATCATGCCTTGAGTCTCACTGCCCAATACATCCAGCGGGTACGGATTTACTTTCTTGTACTCCAAGCCTTGCAGAGCAAGTAAACCAACTTGTGGGCCATTACCGTGCACTAACACCACGTTGTACACTTTTGCGATTTCAGAGATGGTTTTAACCGCGGTTTCAATATTACGGCGTTGAACATCGGCTTCTAACGGCTCACCGCGACGAAGTAGGGCATTACCGCCGAGTGCAACAACAACAGTTTGCTTAGTCATAATTGTGTTCTCTCATTTTGGCCAAGCTGAGGTGATTTAAGATTCATTCAACCTGGCCGTTTCGTCTTAGTGATTAAATACCATCACGCTCAATTGGGCAGCTCATGCAGCGTGCGCCACCGCGACCGCGACCAAGTTCGTCTCCTGGAATCGGAAGAACCGTGATGCCTGCTTTGTCGTATTTTTCGTTGGTGTATGTGTTGCCTTCGTAGCCAATAACGACGCCAGGTTTAACCGTTAGAACGTTGTTTGCATCGTTCCACTGTTCACGTTCTGCATGGAAGTTGTCGCCACCCGTTGTGATTAGGTTTAGCTTGTCTACGCCAAGTGCTTTTTCGATAGCCGTTACGAAGTAGCCTTCTTCTTTCACTTTCACAGCGCCTGACTCATCACCAGTTAGGTTCCAGCACTGCACATCCTTACTCACCACTTCAGGGTAAACAGAGAACGTATCTTCGTTCATGTGCGTCATAACGGTGTCTAAGTGCATGCAAGAGCGGTGTTTTGGTAGCTGCATTGCGATAACTTGTTTCGCTTGACCGTGTTTGAATAGGTTCGATGCTAAGTGCTCAACACCTTGTGCTGTTGTACGCTCAGACATACCGATAAGCACCGTGCCACGACCGATAACAAGAACGTCACCACCTTCAATTGTTGAGTTGTCGTAGTTGATGTTTTCTTCATCGCCAAAGTATTTAATGAAGTCTTGACCTGCGAATGTTGGATGCCAGCGATAAATAGCACGAACGTGGTTGGTTTCACGTTGACGAGCGGGTTTCGCCATTGGGTTGATAGATACGCCACCGTATACCCAGCAAGATGTGTCGCGAGTAAATAGGTGGTTTGGTAAAGGCTCGATTATGAAGTCGGTTGGTGCGTGCATGCCTTGCATCATTGAAGATGATTTCATTGGCATCTCAGCGTAAGACAAACCGCCCGTTAAGATTTTTGCTAACTCTAGGGTTGGTAAATCGCCCAAGTAGCAGCGCACATCATTGGCGAATGTTTTACCCAAACGGTAATCAGATACTTGGCAGTTTAGTAGCCAATCTTTCGCTTCTGGCACGGCTAGCGTGTCTGCTAGTAGGTCTGTAAGAAGAAGAACCTCTACACCTTGATCACGTAGCGTTTGAGTAAATGCGTCATGCTCTTTACCCGCACGCTCAACAGCCAATACGTCATCAAACAGCAAATCGTGACAGTTAGAGGGTGTTAGGTGAGTCAGTGCGCGTCTTGGGCGGTGAACTAGAACGCGGCGTAATTGACCTATTTCAGAACCTACATAGAACTTACTCATGATCGTCTCTCTCTTATATATTTGAATTACTTTTATCGCTAAGAGTAATTATTTATTTTCAGTTGAGAAGAATGAATTATTTATTCATGTCTCTTGTCTGGAATTAATATTACGCCTGCTAGTCAGGTATTCTTAGAGATCTATCACAAATCGTTTTTTATCCCGCAGCCCTTTAAAATCAAGGGTTTTAACAAACTTTATGCACTTTCAACTATTGCCAACCTTTTCTAAATAGTTAACTCCTTGGGAATATTATGCATGCTTTTTTAACTCAACTTACTAGAATCTAATTTATGAGGGATTATATGCAGAATAGTTTTATTGATAAGAATGTACTTAGATTGGAAGTATGCAGTGTTTCTATTTATATATTTAATTTTGGATGTGAAATTAATTAAATTTTAACAAAATAAATTAGAATAAAGCTGTTGTGGTCACATTTTAAAATCGTCTGTTTAAGTGTGTTTTTTGATAAAAAAGAGCGTTAATCCTCGTCTGTTTATTAGACTGTAAATTACTTTAAATATAATTAGCTCTAATAAGTGACTAACTATCTGGATAAATATCATGGCTGCTAATTGAGTGTTATTTCATCAAGCTAATTTGATGTCTATAAGTAGGGTGTTTCTTTAGTGATGAGTACTTTTGGTTACGCTGAGCCTTAGTAGGAGCAGGAGGTGTCTTGAATGTCGCGTGTATGGCTTTGAGGACCTATTTTAGCAGCAGAGGGTCACATTGGGAGAGGGATTAATAAAAAAGCCGCTATGGGAAGCGGCTTTGGATGAGAACAGAGTGAAGCGTTTTGAGTTAGATCAGAGCACCAATACTCAGTACCACAATACAAAATACCATTAAGATGCCGACTAATGGCATCACCCATTTAACCCAGCGTACATATGGAACGCGAGCAATCGCTAAGCCACCCATCACAACCGCAGAGGTTGGGGTGATTAGGTTTACCAAGCCTGATGCGGATTGGTAAGCGGTAATCACTAGGTCTCGACCTACACCTGCAAAGTCAGCCAGTGGTGCCATGATTGGCATGGTGAGTACCGCTAAGCCAGAGGTCGATGGCACTAAGAATGACAATAGAATTTCTAAGAAGAACATCACGTTAATAAAGATAACTGAAGAAAGCCCGGTAACCATTTGTTCTGCAGAGAATAGAATTGTATCGGTGATCATACCGCGGTCCATTACGACCACGATACCACGTGCAATACCTATGATAAGCGCAACACCCAGTAGATCACGGGCACCGTCAATGAAGCTCGTGGTAAACTCTTCTTCGCTCATGCGAGCCACAATACCAACGATAATAGTTGCAGCTAGGAACATCGCTGAGATTTCAGCCATCCACCATCCAGCAACGGATACGCCGTAAATCATCACAGCGAACGAGCCACCAAAAATAGTCAGAATCAGTTTACGAGTCATGGTGAATTCAAGTTTTTCGCCGCTCGCATTACCTAAGAAGTGCGCTTTGTTCTCTTCGTATTTGTCGAACACAATGGATTTCGAAGGATCTGCTTGAACCATTCTGGCGTAGCGCATGACGTAAGCGACACAAATAACCCAACCAATAATCAACATGGCAATACGCAGCACGATACCGTCAGTAAATGGGATACCAGAGGCGTTGGCAGCGATCACGGTTGCGAATGGGTTAATGGTGGAACCTAGCACCCCAATCCCTGCGCCA
>Ga0209121_10003966_pt1 | contig 14025 bp, 14 predicted proteins | sample Cruoilmetagenom3_FD_187292 | JGI IMG/M metagenome (GOLD analysis project Ga0209121, IMG submission 187292) | Oil polluted marine microbial communities from Coal Oil Point, Santa Barbara, California, USA - Sample 3 (SPAdes) (version 2) | ecosystem: Environmental > Aquatic > Marine > Oil seeps ...
GGCTCCTGTCCCTGCATCCGCATCTGCAAAACTCGTGTAATACGTTACTCCATAATCTGATCCTGGTTGCGTACCTAAAATTCCTAAATCTTGTACACTTAAATCAAACTCCTCAAAACCATCATTGCTTATATCATCACATAACTCTAGGTCCGAAACTGAGTTGATTGTCGGTTGGCTTGCCGCTTCAATAGAAAAAGATGTAACATCAAAACAACTTTGTGACGTATCTGCTATACGAGCCCAAACAATTTGTGGGTTAATTACATTAGTATAACTCGTTGGTAATACGCCTAAATTATCAATAGCATCTTGTTCGGTAAAATGATATGTTATTTCGAAATCTGTAGCAATTTGTGTTCCTAAAATATCATCATTATTGGCTAAGAGATTAAACTCCATTACACCGTCGTCATCACAAAACACCAAATTTGGAGCAGTATTAGCTATTGGGTTAGGCTTAAACTCAACCAAAATCTCATCGAAGGTTTCACATCCAACAGCAAAAACAACATCAACTGAATAAGTTCCTTGTTCATCCACATCTATTGTTGAAGATGTTTCTCCTGTAATTTCTACACCATTTAAATACCAAGTATGTGTAGCTGTAGGAGCACTGGTATCTAAAGTTATAGGAGTACCATCACATTTTGCTGTTCCAGCCGCAATAGTAATATCTTCACCAAGCTCACCTCCAAGATTAAAACTACCTGCTTCAAGAAAAATTGCTGAATCCCAAATTGAATCCCCTTGATCTGCTACAACAAGTTTTATTTCATAAGTTGTATTTGGATTTACAGTTGCAGAAGCAGTTAAAACAACCGTTCTACCTCCATAATTGGTCTCTCCTATATTGTACCCTTCAAAATAAATTGGGTTTGCGGTACATCCACCAGAATTATTAATATTAGTGACACTCACAGGTGTTCCATCGGGTAAAACAGCTAAATTAGTATATGCTGTAGTTCCAACTTCTCGCAATAAAAATGCAAAACTATCAGCAAAGCTACATTCTGTACTTCCATCATATTCTTCAGAAGCCATTAGATATCTAAAGCTTATCTCATTTGAAGTGGGTACGAAATTAAATTTTATAAATGTGGCATCATTTGTATTTGTTTGACTTAAAGCCGCTTCTAAATCTGCATCACCAGCCTGTCCATTAGCGTTAGAAACTAATACTCCGTTAATTGTATTTCCAGCTTCTGCAGCAACTCCTGTGGATAAAATTATTCCTTCTTCAAAAGGGAAATTTACAGCTCCACCTTTTTTGAAAAAACCATAACTTTTACTACTCAGATCACCAGGATTGCCATTAACTTGATACGAAAAATTATCAACAGCAGAACAACCTCCTGAAACCAAAACATTATCTATTAGTTCTTCGGGAGAATACGAAGATTCAGGATATGCTATACTATTCACAGTAACAATTGGGTCTAAAATAATCACTGATATTATATCTGTACCTTGGCATCCAACCGGATTATTATCTTGAACAGTTAGTGTAACAGTATAAGTTCCAGGTGCTAAATTATAAGTACTTGACACATTCGTGCCAGTAGCTGTAGTTCCGTTACCAAAATCCCAATTATAAGTAGCATCTGTTCCATCGACAGAAAAAGTAGCTCCACCTGTAAAGTCAATGGTTGTTCCAGGTAATATTTCAATTACATTAGGTGAAGTCTCAGCAGGATTTGTACTATCTATCGAAGCTGTTATTGTTTGGCATGCCACAGCACATATAATATCTGCCTCCCAACCATTAATATTTCCTGATCCATTACTGGTAAAAACAAAAGTTAAGCAACCAGAGGTATTCGTGTCTGATGCACTTACTGTACCTGGGGAAGTTACACCAGAATACGTGCCAATAAGATTTGCAGTGATGTCATCACCATCATAAATTGTTAATATATCTTGATTAAGCTGTGAACTAAACTGAAGGAAATTGATAATAATAAATTCATCCGCATTCTCAGGACATATCGTTGTGGTAAAACTCTCATCATCACTGTAATTTCCAAACTCACCTCCAGAATCATAAAATTTATCTGGTGCGCAACGAATGAACGTACCATTTTGCATAGAAAGGTCTTGCGAAAAGCAAATTGTAGATGTTAGGAATACTACAAAATAGATAATCTTTTTCATGTTTAGTTTTTTCAAACTAACTCAATTAAACACTAGCAAGATATGCTTAATTGGAGTGGTTTTTTATTAGAGCACGGAATTTAAACAAATATTATGAATTCAATTAAAAATTCTGTTCAAAACATAATATCATAGATGAACGTTTCCGTTTGATATTTCATACTTTTGCCAAAAAAAGATGTCACAGACAAAGATTACCATAGTATCCACTTCTAATGAAACTATATTAAAATTTGAAGCCGATCGTTTTTTAACTAACCACAATAGCTTTGAATTCAGCAACATAGACGACGCAAAACATTCACCGTTAGCACAACAATTGTTCTATTTACCTTTTGTAAAAAAAGTTTATATCGCATCAAATTTTATTGCTATAGAACGTTATAACATTGTTGAGTGGAAAGATGTACAAGAAGAAGTTGCAACGCAAATTGAAGACTATTTATCTAATGGAGGCATTTTAATTACAGAAGAAGCTATTAAACCGAAAGCAGCAGTAACAGTATATGCCGAAAGCACACCAAACCCTAATGTATTAAAATTTGTAAGCAATAAGGTATTAGTACCCAAAATATTTGAATTTACATCTATTGAAGATGCTAAACCATCTCCTTTAGCCACGGCTTTATTCCAGTTTCCATTTGTGAAAAATATATTCATGGAAAAAAATTTTATTTCTATTACCAAATTTGATATAATAGAATGGGAAGAGATAACACTTCAATTACGAGAGTTTCTAAAATCGTTTATAGAAGAAGGTAAAACTATATTAAATGATAATGCACCAAAACAACTTAGTAAGACTGAAGAAACGATTGAACAAAAGTTTGAAGCCTTAGATGACACCTCAAAAAACATTATAAATATTCTTGAAGAATATATTAAACCTGCTGTTGAGAGTGATGGTGGAAATATTGAATTTATATCTTACGATTCTAACACCAAGAAAGTGCAAGTTTTATTGCAAGGAGCTTGTAGCGGCTGTCCTTCATCTACATTTACTCTAAAGAATGGTATAGAGAACATGTTAAAAGATATGCTTAACGATAATACCATAACGGTTAACGCAATAAATGGCTAAAATTCATTAATTTTAGTGACCTATAAAAAGTTTTTGTTTCTAAAAAATATAAACCTTAAAATATCAAAATATTATGGCAGTATTAAAAGTTATTGAAGTATTATCTAACTCAGATAAAAGTTGGGAAGACGCAACAAAAAAAGCTGTAAAAGAAGCTTCTAAATCTGTAAAAAACATTCGTTCTGTGTATGTACAAGATCAAAGTGCTATTGTTAAAAATGATGATGTTATAGAATTTAGAGTGAACTTAAAACTAACTTTCGAAGTTAAATAATTTAAACTCAAAAGTAGTTTATCTAATTACACGACTCGGTCTTTTTAAGGTCGAGTTTTTCATTAAACTTAAACTAATTAAACCAACATGGACACACAAAAATGGATAGATACAGGATATAACTTAATTTTAGAGTTTGGTCCGAAATTATTAACAGCTATACTTATATGGATTATTGGTAGCTGGATTATTAAAATGATTCTCAAGGGCACTAAAAGAGCAATGGGAAAAGCAAACTATGATGAAAGCTTAAAAAAATTCTTATTAAATCTCGTAAACTGGATTTTAAAAATCATTTTAATTGTAGTTGTACTAGGTACTGTAGGTATCGAAACAACTTCATTCGCCGCTATACTTGCTGCTGCTGGTTTGGCTATTGGATTAGCTTTACAAGGATCATTAGGGAACTTTGCTGGTGGAGTTCTAATTATGATTTTTAAACCGATTAAAATTGGCGATTTAATTGAAGCTCAAGGAGAACTAGGTGTAGTTAAAGAAATTGAAATTTTTACAACTAAACTTTTGTCTCCTACAAACAAGGAAATTATTATACCAAATGGAGCACTTTCTAATGGAAATATAGTTAATTACAGTACTGAAGGTATATTACGTGTAGATTTAACATTTGGAGTTGGTTATGATTCTGATATCAAACAAACAAAAGAGGTGTTAATGAATGTACTTACATCTAACTCAAAAGTGTTATCTGATCCAGCACCTAGCGTAAATGTTTCTGAATTGGCAGATAGCTCTATTAACTTTGCTGTGAGACCTTGGTGTAAAGTTGCAGATTATTGGGACGTATATTTTGAGTCTCATGAAAATGCTAAGAATGCATTGGATGCAGCTGGTATTGAAATACCATACCCACATCAAGTTGAAATCAAGAAAAAGAGCTAAGCCTTTTTCTTTAAAGCTACAAAATCCTTTAAATAATAAGGTTCAAAATAAGCGACATCTTCGGTGTCGCTTTTTTTAATCTTTATTTCTGATAATAAAGCCATTTCGTTTGCAGAAGGTAATTTACCTTCAATAAAAATTGCATTAGGATGCTGAATTAAACTTTTCGTTTTTTCCACACCACTACCAATAAAATATACTTTATCTGTTTCTAGGATTGCACTGTAACTATCTTCAGATAATATTTCCGCTTGTACTTCTCTATGCAACTCAAATTTAGAGTTGAAAATAGCCGAATAAACCTCTAATCGACGCGCATCTAACATGGGCACAATAAATCCGTCCTCAATTTGTAGTTGGCGCGCCAAACTTTCTAATGTATCAATAGAAATTAATGGTTTATTTAAAGCAAAACATAAGCCCTTTGCTGAAGAAACTCCAATACGCAAGCCTGTATAAGAACCAGGTCCTTTACTAACAGCAACAGCATCAATTTCAAGTGGTTCTATTTTTGCTTTTTTGAATGCTTCATCAATAAACACATGCAAAGTTTCTGCATGAGAATAACCCAAACTGTTATCTTCTTTTAAAACCAAAATCTCCCCATCTTTAGATAGAGAGACTGAGCAATTTGTAGTTGTTGTTTCAATATTAAGTACTAACGCCATAAGTAAATATGTATTAGACTATTCTTCTTTATCAGAAATATCTGTCACTTTTACCTTTTGTTCAATCATGTCACCTGGTTTAAGTGTCTTTGAAACCATATTATAAGGGCCTGTAATAATTTTATCGTCTTTACCGAGTCCAGTAACAATTTCAATATTGGTATCATCTTGAATTCCTGTTTCTACTACTCTTAGTTTTGCTTTACCGTTTTCATTTACAAAAACGCATTCAAACTTTGTTTCTTTTTTTGGTTTTTCGTCCTCTTCAACATTAGATTTACCATAAGACTTCTTTGTAGAACTTGTATCTGTTTTAATAACTATTGCACTAATTGGCACGGAAATAGCGTTTTTACGGGTTTTAGTAATAATATCTACTGTTGCAGTCATACCAGGTCTAAACGGTGAATATGTATCTGGCTTTCCTTCAGTTAAATCTTTATAAGATTCTTCCAAAATTCTAACTTTTACTTTAAAGTTAGTTACTTGATCTGCCGCTAAAGTACCAGCTGCAGAATTTGCAATTTCCGTAACAACACCTTTAAATTCTTTCTTTAAATAAGCATCCACTTCGACAATGGTAGAGTCTCCAATATTAACCTTTACAATATCATTTTCGTTAACATCAACCTCAACTTCCATATTATTTAAATTAGCAACACGTAAAATTTCAGTACCAGCCATTTGCTGTGTACCTACTACACGCTCGCCCAATTCAACGTTTAATAATGAAATAGTACCGCTCATTGGCGCATATATAGTTGTTCTACTTAAATTGTCTTTTGCTTCATTTACTGTCGCAGCAGCACTTTGCACACTATAATACGCAGAACTTTTTCCCGCTTCAGCTGTTTCGTATGTGGCAATAGAACGATCCCAATCAGCTTTAGAAATAACGCCTTTATTAAATAAGGATTTATTTCTATCATAATCAGCTTTCGCTTGTTTTAGGTTCGCTTCTGCTTGTTCTAAACCTGCTCTAACATTTTGATAAGATGCTTGTGAACGACTTACAGCAGATTGAATTAAATCAGGATTAACTCTAACCAATAAGTCTCCTTTCTTAACCTCTTGTCCTTCTTTAAATGGTAATTCCAAAATTTCACCAGAAACTTCCGAAGATATTTTCACCTCTATTTCTGGTTGAATTTTCCCAGTTGCAGATACCGTTTCTACTATATCTTGTAAAGTCACTTCTTTAATTGTTACTTCTTTGAAGTTTCCTTTTTTACCGAACCATCCCATTTTAGATCCTACAACTAAAGTGACGAGTGCAAGAATAACAATGCCGATAATAATTTTTACTTTTTTGCTCATAATTAAAACTTTAATTCAGTTGCTGGAATTCCGAAATACAATTCTAGTACCTTCAACTTAAAAATATAATCGTACTTAGCACGATTTAACTCAATTTTAGAATTATCAAATCTCAATTTAGACTGACTAAAATCAAATGCATTTGTTAATCCTACATCATAGCGTTCTTTAGCATAATTGTATGCTAATTGTTGTGATTCTAAAGCTAATTCTGCAGCTTCATAAGATTTTAGAGAACCTTTAGCATCAACATAAGCTTGGTATACAGTAGACTCTAAATCTAACTCTGCCTGCTCTAATTGAAATTTAGAACGCTCTAAGCTAATTCTATTTCTCTGAACATTACCTTTAGTATTGAATCCATTTAGTATTGGAATATTAAGGTTTAAACCATATCCTATACCATCATTTTGATATAACTGATCTATAAAAGGATCTGCTGCAACCTCAACAGGAAACGTATTAGGAAATTCTCCAATAACGGCTTGTCCAGTTCCTTGTACTGTACCAATTTGTTGCGTAACGGTTGGATTATTAAGATCTATTTGTTGTGTGAAATTTGGTGTATTAGTATATCTTGTATTATATCCAAAAAATGCTGAAAGCGTTGGTAAATTTGCTCCTTTTGCAATTTTCAAATCCATCTCAGCTAATTCAACATTTTGCTCTGCTATTTTAATTTCAGATCTACTCTCTTTAGCTGCTGCAATGATTTCTGAAATATCTTTATCTGCGATACCAGTATCTACAACATCGTAACCTTCATCTTCAATATCAAAATTTTCATAATCCTTTATCAAAAGCAGCTGAGCTAAACTGATTAATGAAATCTGAATATTATTCTCAGCATTAATAATCGATTGTTGTTCACTGGCATCAGTGGCCATAATCTCTAACAAATCACCTCTCGGCAAAGACCCTGCCTCTACTAATTCTTGAGTTCTATTAATTTGTTCTTTGGTTACTACATTCTGAAACTTTAAAACTTCGAGATTCGTTTTATTCAAAATAACTGTAAGATAACCATTGGCTACAAAAAGTGAAATATCATCCTTCATTTTATCCAAACGATACTGACTAGAAAGTCTAGAAATATCTGCACGTTGTAATTGTCTAAAATTTCTTAATCCATCAAATAAAGTATAGCCTACATTAATACTTCCTGAAGCCGAAAGAAATGTTGTTGTTTGGGCGTTATTAGTAACTGGATTAAAACTAAGACCTGTGTTTTCCGACACTCCAGCACCTGCATTGATACTAGGAATAAAATTACCTTTTGCTGTTAGTTTTTCAATATCTGACAGTTGTATATCTAGTTCGCTCTGTTTAACTGAAATATTATTTTCTAAAGCATAAACAACACACTCTTTAAGCGTCCATTTTTTATTCTGTGCTTGAGAAAAAACTCCAAAAAGAAGTATTATTATGATGATTGATTTTTTCATGATGTCTATTTGTCTATATAAATCTTAAAGTGTTACATTAAATCTATATAAATTAAGCTTATTACATTAAGATTCTTTAAGTTGCTTCTCTTCTTTAAGAATTACAAATCGTTTGGGCTTTGCAAAGATACTATTACCTTGACCTAAACGAATATTCAATTTTATGTTTTTTTTATATTAACCTTATTAAAACAGATAATATGTTATGATTACAATTTTAAGTAATTTCATGAAATTTAAAAACCATCAAACTGTTAATACCTAAAACTACCATTATGTTTACGACTATCGAATTTATTAATTGTTACAGTGCTTCGTCAATTTTTTTTGACTTTTGAGATTTATTGTATGTTCTGTAAACAAAGTAAGTAATAGTAGCTACCAAAATATATGGGATGGCCATTAAAAAAACAATGCCATCGTTGATACCCTCTGCTGCTGTTTGACTTTCTTCGCTTTCTAAAACAGCCCTACACATAGCGCATTGTGCATTCATTTTTAAATTGACAAATAACATAAAAACAAGAAAGACAATCTTGTGCTTCATAATCTATATGTAATATGGTGAAATCATTAGATATACTATAACACCTGAAACAGCGACATATAACCACAATGGAAAGGTGATTTTCGCAATCTTTTTATGACGCTCAATATTATTAGTTATCCCTCTAACGAATGTTATTAATACTAATGGAATTATCACTATGGACAGCAGTATATGTGTAATTAATATGAAATAATAGAAGTATCTGATTAATCCTTCTCCTCCAAATTTTGTTGAATCACTCGTCATGTGATACGCCACATACATAACTAAAAATGCAACAGATAATGCAATTGCAAACTTCATTAATCGTTCATGAAGTTTTCTGTTTTTATTTTTAATTGCTATTACAGCAACAACCAACACTATAGCCGTTAATCCATTGACACTTGCATATATCGGAGGCAGAAAGGTCAGTGGTTCTACATCAAAACCTAACCTTCTTAAATTTACACCGAATAATGCTGCCACTGCAACAGGAATAACTATAGACAAAACAACAATCCACTTGTTATATTTTTTTTCTTTTTCCTTATCTACTTCACTCATTTAATTATCTTTTAGATTCTGAAACGAGTTCAGAATGACAAATAATTCTACTCTTTTAATAATTTGGCTATATCTTCTTTTAAAATCGTAATTTCTTGAGGTATACCATCCTCATCAATACCATCTGCTTCTGGTATTAATCCATTGTAGAAAATTATTGGATTTCCAAAATCATCTTTTCTAGAACGAATAAATCCCTCTTTATCTATTAAAGCAAAATTACCTGAGTGCTCAAAACCACCTTCAACGCTATCGTCTTTTGCTGTATATAAATTAAAACCTTCATTTGCCAATTTATAAATAGCAGTTTCATCCCCTGTCATTAGATTCCAATTAGGATTGGTTATTCCATATTTAGTTGCATATGCTTTTAAAACTTCTGGTGTATCAATATCTGGTGTAATAGTGAATGATGTCACACCAAAGTTTTCAAAATCCTTAAACTGATTCTGCACCTCAACTAGGTTACGATTCATAATGGGGCAAATAGTTGGGCAAGTGGTAAAAAAGAATTCTACAACATAGACTTTGCCTAAGTAATCTTCGTTAGTTACTGTTTTTCCTTCTTGGTTTGTAAAACTAAATGCAGGTACTTTTTTAGGTTGACCATTAATCTCTAAATAAACTAAATCACTTTTATTTGAATTATCTTCTTTTGCATTTGAAGTAGATACATTTTTACTTCTACTCTCATCTCTCGTGATATCATCTTGATTAACGCGATTAATAATTTTTGGAATAAAAATAATTCCGAAAACCAAAATTATAAATGCAATCCCTACGTACGAATAATTTGTTTTTTTACTCATTGGTTTGTTTTAATTCGTTTGTTCTTCTTGAGTTAGAATCTTCAAATTTGCCTTTTCGCTTTTGACGATATTCTGTAAATAAAATTCGCATATCGTCACTCATCATATTCTTTATTTCAGCAACTTCTATAGTATTGTAAGAATAGACACTAAAGGCTTGCTTATTCATTTCAACTTCCTTTTCATCTCTTCCGTCTATGCGTCCACGTTGACTTAAATCTTTATCAATTATAAATACATCATCGGTTGACAAATCTTTTTTCAATTTTGTTTTAGACTTCAAGCTGTTAAACAACATTTTTATTTCACCTTCAGTACCAAAAGCATAATGCCAAAACTTTAAATCTTCGTAAGTATTTATCTCTTTTTTAAGCTCCTTAACTTCATCTTCCGTGCCTTCTGGAACAATTATTACAATCTGAAATTTCTTAAATCCCTTAAACTTATCATAAACGAGCTCCTTTAAATTTGAAGCTGCAATAGCCTTCTTTAAAGGTGTTTTTCCTAAAAAACCTAATACTGTGATATGTTCTTTTAAAATAATTGTATCTGCTCTATCTGTATAGAAATTTTCAATATCTGAGACTTTTTCATTAACAATATTTAATGGCTCATAATTGTGTTTTGCTGGATATAGCATTAATAGAAATGCAACTGGTAGAAAGAATAGAACACCCAGTACTATGTTGCGTTTTAAATTGCTTGTTTTCATGTGTTTATATGCATTGTTTTTCAATGGTCACATGGAACATCCTTGTAAATATTTCCTAGAAATACCAAGTTTCTAGTTATGGATGTTTCATTAATACAAAAATAAAAAAGGTGGTTTAGAAAAACCACCTTTTAATATCATTTAACGCAATTAATTACGTTTAAAAATCTCTTTTAATCAATGGGGTCTTAGCATTATAAACATCGAACACATAACCACCTTCTTGTAATAAGATGAAAATTAAATAACAGATAAGAAAAACTGCCGTCCATACAACCATTTTTCTCATACTTCCTGTTTCATCTCTCATGTGCATAAAGTCCCATGTAATGTAGTATGCTTTTACAATTGTTAATACAATGAAGATTAAATTTAGTGGCTTCATATATACAAACGGAGATAATATTACATTTCCTAAAGTAGCGAAAAATCCTCCTTCAAAAGGATCTATCCATGTATGCATTAACCATTCTGGTTTTGCTAGTCCTAATCCAACTTCAACTAAAGTTACAATAGTTAAGAATACTAATACTCCCCAAATTTTACTTGTGTTAGACTTAAACTTAACTAAACCTCTAAATATTTCTAATTTATGCTCGTGTGCCATAATGTAATCTTAATTTCTTTTTATACTAAGTAGAAGAATGTAAATACAAATACCCATACTAAATCGACAAAGTGCCAGTATAATCCAACTTTTTCGACCATCTCATAACTTCCTCTACGCTCATATGTACCAAGTATAACATTAAAGAAAATGATAATGTTAATTACGACACCAGATAAAACGTGGAATCCGTGAAAACCAGTAATAAAGAAGAAGAAATCAGCAAATAATGCCGTTCCATATTCGTTAACATGAAGATTAGCTCCTTTTACAACTAACTTACCGTTATTCTTTATTTGCTTAAGAGATTCTTCTCTAGATAATATTGTTTTTTCACCAGCTTCATTAATAATTTGAGTTCTAACTAAAATATTATCGTTAGCAGCCAAACCGTTATAAATTTCATTAACTGTATAAGGTGGTAATGAGCCTTCCGTTGTAAACCAAAGTCCATTACTACGATCGTGCTGAACTCTTTCTCCTGCATGTACAGCCGCAAAGTCGTCTATAGAAATACGTTTAAATTCCTCAACTCCATCTACTGTTACATTTTCACCAAATTGAAGTATGTTGCCACCTTTAGTTTGTACAGCACCATAATCTCCTTGAATAAATGTTGCCCATTCCCATGCTTGAGAACCAACGAATATAGCTCCACCAATAATGGTTAAGAACATATAAATAGTCACTTTAGCTTTATTCATATGATGACCAGCATCTACAGCTAAAACCATAGTTACGGATGACATAATAAGAATAAAGGTCATGAAAGCCACATAAATCATTGGTAACTCTTGACCATGTAAAAATGGTACGTGAGTAAATACCTCATCCGCAATAGGCCATTCTTGAATATACTTAAACCTTGAAAAACCATAAGCTGCCAAGAAGCCTGAAAATGTTAATGCATCAGATACAATGAAGAACCACATCATCATCTTTCCATAACTTGCTCTTAGAGGCTTATTACCTCCTCCCCAAGATTTTCCTTCTGTACCAGTACTAGCTACTGTAGAATCCATATAATTTATTTAAATTTTTAAGATTGGACAAAAATAATCAAATTATGTATTTAAAAAAATATAAAAACAAAAAGAGCACAAGCCATAGTATATCTACGAAATGCCAAAAATTGGCAGCTAGTTCTAAGCCTAGCATATTGTTGGCGTCATACTTTTGTTTAAAATGATTATAAATTACAACTATTAGACATATTAACCCAGCAATAACGTGTGCTATATGCAAAGTAGCTATTAAAAAGATAAATGAAATGGTAACATTACTGGTTGGACCAGTAAAATGATGGCCTGTTTCAATAATTTGTCTAAACCCTTCAAACTGATTATAAACAAAGCCCAAACCTAATGCTAATGTAACCAGTAACCATACCGTTACCATTTGCATATTGTTTTGCTTCAGCGCACGTTTTGCTAATATAAAAGTTAAGCTACTAACTAATATAAGTACAACACTTACCAAAAAAGCATCTGGCAATTGAAAGTCATTAAGCCAATCTTCTCTCTTTCTACTTACAATAAATGCACTGATTAATCCAGCAAAAGACATAATTAATGATCCTATACCAAACCAGAGCATCATCTTTTTAGATCTCGCTCTTTTTTCTTGCGTTGTTCCCTGTGTTAAATCCATCTATCTCAAAAATTTATCTGCAACATATATAATTTGGAGCAGCGTAATATAAAAAACGCTTGATAACATTAACTGTTTAGCCACTTTAGCCGTTCGCTCCCTAAATAATTTAAAAGCATAAAATAGCATTACCATTCCCAAAATAAACACCAATATTGCTCCAACAATAGAAAGTTTTAAATCTCCTGTAAAACCAAATACTGGGATTATTGATGCTATTATTGTCCAAACGCTATACATTATAATCTGTACAGCTGTACCCTTATCTGGCTTACCTGTTGGTAACATAAAAAAACCTCCTTTTTTATAGTCTTCAAATAAAAACCAGCCAATAGACCAAAAATGAGGAAATTGCCAAAAAAACTGAATGGCAAACAAAGTTCCTGGCTCTATACCAAACTCATTACGAGCAGCTACCCAACCTAACATAAAAGGAATTGCTCCAGGTAAAGCACCAACAAAAACAGAAAATGATGTTTTAGTTTTTAATGGAGTGTAAACACTTGTATATAAAAAAATGGAAATAGCACCATACATAGCCGTTTTAGGATTAATGATATACAATGTGATTATTCCTAAAATCGTAAAAACTGCTGCAATTATAAAAGCGGTATTAACCGACATACGACCTGCTGGTATTGGTCTGTTTTTGGTTCGATCCATTAACGCATCTAAATCGCGTTCAATAATTTGGTTATAAGCATTAGATGCACCAACCATAAAGTAACCACCAAATGCTAATAGTATAAGTGAAGTAACACTTATTGTTTCTGCACCAAGAAGATATCCTGCAATAGAAGAAAACACCACACTAAGGGATAATCCCATCTTAGTAATTTCCTTAAAATCTGTTATAACAGAAGCCGTTGATACAGAAGATTTTGTAGTACTCAAGGGTTGTTTTTTGGTTTTATTCTTAGCGTTTGCAAAGATAGTTTGAAAATTGATTCTAACCAACGTAAAACCATAGTTTTAATTTCACATAATCTATTACTGTAAGTTTGCTTATTTTTATAAGACCAAAAGCGTCTAAAACTAGGTTATGAAAACTATACAACTACTATCAATTATTCTATTATTTATATCAAGCTCAATTCTTGCTCAAGACCGTTTTGACAAGGTAAAAATTGAAACAACAAAACTTTCTAACCACACTTATATGCTTGAAGGAGCTGGAGGAAACATTGGTGTTTCTGTTGGCGATGATGGCGTTTTTGTAATTGACGATCAGTTTGCTCCACTTTCTGAAAAAATTTTAACAGCAATAAAAGTGCTAAGCGATAAACCCTTAAAATTTTTAGTAAATACACAT
>Ga0209121_10003967_pt1 | contig 14023 bp, 9 predicted proteins | sample Cruoilmetagenom3_FD_187292 | JGI IMG/M metagenome (GOLD analysis project Ga0209121, IMG submission 187292) | Oil polluted marine microbial communities from Coal Oil Point, Santa Barbara, California, USA - Sample 3 (SPAdes) (version 2) | ecosystem: Environmental > Aquatic > Marine > Oil seeps ...
GTGAAAGCACAGGCAAAAGACGAAGAGGGCGCTGTTTCTTCCTGGTCCAGCGCTCGTACAATCAGCATTTATCTCTGGGACAAAACCTTTGGCGGAACTGACGAAGATTATGGTTATTCAGTTCAGCCGACATCAGATGGCGGGTATATCATCACCGGTGAGACTAAGTCTTATGGCGCAGGTTCTTATGATGTCTGGCTCATCAAGACTGATGAGAATGGAAACAAGAGTTGGGACAAGACCTTTGGCGGAACTGACGGTGACTATGGTTATTCGGTTCAAGAGACTTCTGATGGTGGATATATCATCACCGGTTCGACCTGGTCTTATGGCGCAGGTTTTGGTGATGTCTGGCTTGTAAAGACCGATGGAAATGGAAACAAGGTCTGGGATAAGACCTTTGGCGGAACTCACCGGGACGAAGGTTATTCTGTTCAGCGGACTACAGATGGCGGATATATCATCACCGGTGCGACCTGGTCTTATGGCGCAGGTGATTATGATGTCTGGTTGATAAAGACCGATGGGAACGGGAACAAGAGTTGGGACAAAACCTTGGGCGGAACTGACAAGGACTATGGTTTTTCGGTTCAGCAGACTTCAGATGGCGGATATATCATCACCGGTGCGACCTGGTCTTATGGCGCAGGTGATTATGATGTCTGGCTTATAAAGACCGATGGGAATGGGAACAAGAGTTGGGACAAAACCTTGGGCGGAACTGACGATGACTATGGTGAATCGGTTCGGCAGACCAGCGATGGCGGATATATCATCGCCGGTTGGACCGCCTCTTATGGCGCAGGTTATTCTGATGTCTGGCTGATTAAGACCGATGGAAATGGGAACAAAGTTTGGGACAAAACCTTTGGCGGAACTGACTATGATAAAGGTCGTTCGGTTCGGCAGACTCAAGATGGCGGATATATCATCACCGGTTTTACTTATTCTTATGGCGCAAGCTATTCTGATGTCTGGCTGATAAAGACCGATGGAAATGGGAACAAAGTTTGGGACAAAACCTTTGGCGGAACTAACGATGACGAAGGTTATTCGGTTCAAGAGACTTCTGATGGCGGATATATCATCACCGGTCAGACCGACTCTTATGGCGCAGGTTATGGTGATGTCTGGCTTATCAAGACCGATTAGGAAACAGCCTTATCCTGGAATGCTGCTGTGCGGCAGATTTTGATGGGAAACCAGGTAACTTGGTTACCAGGTAACCAGGTAACTTTGGCCCGGCGCGCAGCGCGGTCCAAGGATGTCGCCTTAACCCAAGGAGGAAAGATGAAAGTTTTTGCAGTTATTCTGATTGTTGCGGTCATGGTTTTTGCCCCTGGCTGCAAGAAAAAGAATCAGGCTCCAGAAGTGCCTATGGTCCCTTCAGGCCCTTCGACCGGATGCCTGGACAGTTCATACAGTTTCTGGACCAAGGCCGAAGACCCTGATGCCGACAGTATCTGTTACCGTTTTGATTGGGGTGATGACAAAACCTCGGAATGGAGCCAATATACTGAAAGCGGCGATTCAATCTCAATGTCACATTCCTGGTTAAACCCTGGCACTTGTTATGTCAAAGCACAAGCAAAGGATAAACCAGGTGCGACTTCTGATTGGTCAGAATCCAATCCGATTGTGATAACCAGGAATCGGCCGCCGAACCCACCGGCAACCCCTTCTGGCCCGTCAACCGGAAAGAAAGACAGCCTTTATAAGTTCACAAGCATCACTACCGACCCGGACGGCGACGGCATCTGCTACCGTTTTGACTGGAATGATGGCGATACTTCGGAATGGAGCAGTTGGGTGCCGAGCGGTGAACCAGCCGAAGCGATTCACGCCTGGTTCAGGGCCGGCAGCTTCCAGGTGAGGTCACAGGCAAAGGATGTGAATGAAGCACTTTCATCCTGGTCTAGCGGCCATCAGATAACCATCCCTAACCTCTGGGCCAAAACCTTTGGCGGAACTGGCTATGATGAAGGTTATTCGGTTCAGCAGACCACTGATGGCGGGTATATCATCACCGGGGGAACCTATTCTTATGGCGCAGGTTATTCTGATGTCTGGCTTATCAAGACCGATGGAAATGGCAACAAAGTTTGGGACAAAACCTTTGGCGGAACTGACGGTGACTATGGTTATTCGGTTCAGCAAACCACAGACGGCGGATATATCATCACCGGTTCGACCTGGTCTTATGGCGCAGGTTCTTATGATGTCTGGCTGATCAAGACCGATGGAAATGGTAACAAAGTTTGGGATAAAACCTTTGGCGGAACTGACTGGGACTATGGTGAATCGGTTCAGCAGACATCAGATGGCGGATATATCATTACCGGTCGTACCGAGTCTTATGGCGCAGGCGGGCCTGATGTCTGGTTGATAAAGACCGATGGAAATGGGAACAAGAGTTGGAGCAAAACCTTTGGCGGAACTGACTATGACAAAGGTTATTCAGTTCAAGAGACCTCTGATGGCGGATATATCATCACCGGTGGGACCGGGTCTTATGGCGCAGGCTATTCTGATGTCTGGCTGATTAAGACCGATGGAAATGGCAACAAAGTTTGGGACAAAACCTTCGGCGGAACTGCCACTGACTGGGGTTATTCGGTTCAGCAGACCACTGACGGCGGATATATCATCACCGGAGGAACCTATTCTTATGGCGCAGGTTCTTGTGATGTCTGGCTTATTAAGACCGATGGAAATGGAAACAAGGTCTGGGACAAAACCTTTGGCGGAACTTACGAGGACTGGGGTTATTCGGTTCAGCAGACCACTGATGGCGGGTATATCATCGCCGGTGGGACCGAGTCTTATGGCGGTGATGTCTGGCTTATCAAGACCGATGGAAATGGCAACAAGGTTTGGGACAAAACCTTTGGCGGAGGAACTTACGATGACCGGGGTTATTCGGTTCAGCAGACCACAGACGGCGGATATATCATCACCGGAGGAACCTATTCTTATGGCGCAGGTTCTTGTGATGTCTGGCTTATCAAGACCGATTAAAGAAGATTGGAGATTGGAGATTTGAGATTGGCTTGACTTGCTGCATTCGGGTTCATAGAATCACAGTCAGTGCTCGCAGAAACAGTTAATCTCCAAGCCTGCATTCAATGCGGACGATGTTCAGGTGCCTGCCCGGTCGCTATCAAATCCAATCTGAATGTCAGGCGGCTAATCAATTATTCACTTGATAAAGCCCTTAAGATTAGCGAACTGACCGAATTAGGGGTCTGGGAATGCACCGCATGTTCTGCATGTAATGAACGCTGTCCAAAGGATGTGAAACCCGCAAACCTGATAACCAGGCTCCGCTCCCAGCTCGTCGAAAAAGGCCGCATACCTACAACGATTCAGGCTGCCCTGGAAAGCACATATCTGCATGGCAATCCCTGGGGCCGGCCCAGGGAAAAGCGGCTGGAATGGGCAAAGGACCTAAACCTAAACATTCTAGCACCGGGGGCGAAAACCGATGTGCTGCTTTTTGTATGCTGCACAAACTGTTATGATGAACGCTGCCAGAAATCGGCCCGGGCATTGGTCAAACTACTCAGAACAGCCGGGGTTGAATTCGGCGTGCTGGGCGAAGCGGAAACATGCTGCTGCAGCGAACAGCGCAGAATGGGTGAACAAGGATTATTTGAAGAGATTGCCGAGTCCAATACAAAGATTTTCCGGTCGCGCAACTGCCGCAGGATTGTGACTACTTCTCCACATTGCTTCAATGTGTTTTTGAACGATTACCCTGACCTGAATCTACCGGTATTCCATTATACCCAGCTCCTGGCCGAGCTCTTTGACCAGGGAAGGCTGAAGTTCACCAGTCAGATTAAGGAAACTATTACATATCATGACCCGTGTTTTCTGGGCAAACAGAACAAAGTATTCGAAGAACCGCGCCGATTGCTCAAAGCGGTCTCTAGGGATTTCATCGAATTCGAGCGTAACCGTGAACTCAGCATGTGCTGCGAAGGCGGCGGCGGAAGGATGTGGATAGAATCAGAAAGCCAAGGAAGGCTTTCGGAAATCAGGGTAAGAGACGCCATCGATATGCACGCATCTGTCATCGCCACCGCCTGCCCGTTCTGCTGCCTGACACTTGAAGATGCGGTCAAGACCACAAATTCCGAAGACAAAATCTGCATCAAAGACATCGCCGAGCTGCTGGTAGCAGCACTCTAGCCCATGACCAGACTACGCATTGCGATTATTGTTATCGTGCTTGTCTTACTGGCAGTATTGGCAGCATGCCTCCCATGGTTCCTGAAACTCCGTGCTGAACTGCCTCCGGCCCATGAAATCGCCAACTTCCGCGCACCTGCAAGCACCAGGGTATTCGACTGCAAAAACAGGCTGGTATACGAGTTCTTTCAGGAAAAACGCCGGCCTGTCCAGCTAGATGCCATACCCCAGTATCTTCTGGATGCGGTGATTGCAGTCGAAGACAAACGATTCTATTCACACTGGGGCATTGATTTAATCCGGATTCCCGGTGTGCTGTGGGGTTTTCTCCGCCGGCCCGGAGGCATAAGGGGCACTTCCACTATCACCCAACAACTGGCCCGCTCGATGTTTCTTACTTACCACCGCAAGATTCGCCGCAAAGTCAAAGAAATGATTCTCGCAATCGAACTGGAACGGCATTACTCGAAAGAAGAAATCCTGCAGATGTATCTGAACCAGATATGGTTCGGCGGTTCAATCTACGGCGTAGAAGCGGCCGCAGAGAACTATTTCGGCAAACATGTATCAGGACTGAGTCTTACCGAATGCGCCACGCTTGCGGCCATGCTGGCAAATCCGGCAATATATTCGCCTTACTATCATCCTGAAAGGCTTTTGCGACGCCGCAATTTCTTCCTCAGAAAACTTCACGAAACCAACAACATCAGCAAAGAACAACTGGGCAAAGCAATAAAAGAACCGCTTGAAGTCAAACCACAAGTCAGCGGCCCGAATGAAGCCCCGTATTTCATAGAAGAAATCCGCCGATACCTGCTTGACCATTACGGCCCTGATTTTGTCTACCGGTCCGGCGCAGTCATTTACACCACCCTGGACCTCGATGTCCAGCATGCGGCCAACAAAGCGGTCGAAGACAGAATTTCCCGGATTGAGAAGGATTACCGGCTCAAGAAATCCAGGTCATGGTACGACTCGGTTATTGCGGTTGATACAACTCTAGGCTCGCCCGAATACCTTCAGGGAGCGCTCGTTGCTATCGAAGCAAAAACCGGGTATATCCGCGCAATGGTCGGGGGCCGGAATTTCAGCCAGAGCGAATACAACCGCGCCACCCAGGCAAAAAGACAGACCGGCTCTGCTTTCAAGCCCTTTCTTTATACCGCAGCTATTGACAACGGATTCACTCCGGCCGATATCATGGTGGATTCGACTATCGAGCTACAGATCCAGGGCCAGCCTCTCTACCGGCCGCGCAATTACGACCACAAACTCCTCGGCCCGGTAACACTGCGCCGCGCACTGGCCCTTTCCCGCAATCTCGTAGCGGTAAGGCTTATCGCCAGAATCGGACCGGAACTCGTTACCCGATATGCAAACCTGATGGGCATCAGGGAAAAACTCCTGCCGGTTTATTCGCTTGCGCTCGGTTCTGTGGAAGTGCCGCTTATCGATATGACCGCGGCATTCTGCACCCTTGCCAACGGCGGAGTAAGAATAAAACCCCTGCTCATAACATCTATCAGTGACAGCCGCGGGTTCACCATCGAGGAAAATCGGCCTGAAACACAACCGGTTATCGGCAAAGCGACCGCATATATTGTTACCAGCATGCTCCAGAGCGTAATTGACGAAGGCACTGGCACAGCCATCCGCCACCTCGGATACAGCGGCCCTGCTGGCGGTAAAACCGGCACTACCGACGATTACACCGATGCTTGGTTCATAGGTTACAGCCCGTCTTTATGCTGCGGGGTCTGGGTTGGATATGACCGGAAGAAAACCATATTCCGTGGCGCAACCGGCGGTGGCATTGCCGCACCGATCTGGGCTTGCTTCATGAAACAGGTAAAACCGGACTCGAGTGAACGGTTCGGAGTGCCTCGTGACATTGTTACCGTGCCGATCTGCGAACAGTCAGGAAAGCTTGCCACCCCATGGTGTCCCCGTGTCCGTTACGAAGTATTCATTAAAGGAACCGAACCTACGGTTCCATGCCCATTGCACTCTTTACCCATCCCGGCAAAACATGACTCATTCAAACGACCCGCCCAGATTCCCCAGGGCCGATAGTAGTGGCGACGCACGCATCGCCCCTTGCTTGCTCAAAGAAATCTATGACCGACTGTTCTCTGCATTCGGCCCCCAGCACTGGTGGCCCGGAGAATCACCGCTTGAAGTAATCATCGGAGCGGTTCTCACTCAGAATACCGCCTGGACCAATGTGGAATCGGCCATATCCGGTCTCAAACGGCACAAACTCATAAACCTTGAGAAACTCGCTACGCTCAGACCTGAAATGCTTGCACCTCTGATTCGTCCTGCAGGATTTTACAACCTGAAAGCGAAAAGGCTATGCTCGGTCATTGACTGGCTTGCTGCCCGGAACGGAATCACCGGGCTCAAGCGCATTCCGACCCGAAGGCTCAGAAAGCAATTGCTTGCCTGTCCTGGTATCGGCCCGGAAACAGCGGACTCAATTCTGCTTTACGCACTGGAAAGACCGGTTTTCGTCATTGACGCCTATACCCGCCGCATCCTTTCCCGTCACGGCTTCATAACCGGCAATGAAGACTACGACAGCGTTCAACAACTGTTTCAGGAAAACCTGCCCAGAAGCGTTCCCCTTTATAACGAGTTCCATGCACTCCTGGTCCGGCTTGCCAAAACCCACTGCCGCACAAAACCGATATGTCACGGCTGTCCGCTGGCATAGATTGACTTGCCGACCTCGCTATCTAACATAGCAAATGCTCGGCCTGCTTTCGGCCCTGGTTTTGACCCAGGTTTCCCCTGACAGCGTTTCCCCTGATACGGTCTATTACAAAGGCAATCTGGTCCGTTTTTATGCCAAGACCGAAGAAGTTGTGCTGCTTGACTCTGCCTGGGTTCGTTACCACGATATGACAGTCTATTCCGACTCAATCCACTATGACACCAGGCTTCACCGCCTCAGCGCATACGGCGATGTCCTGTTTCATTCAAAAGACCAGAATATCACCGGCAACCTCTTGAAATACGACATTGACACACGCAAAGGCATGATGCGCACCGCGCGCACCGAAGTGGAAAACGGATTCTTCTGGGCCGAAGAAATCTGGCTGATCAAAGAAAAGGTGCTCGATGCCCGCCGCGGCTGCTATACCACCTGCGAACTGGAACCGCCCCATTATTATTTTTATGGCCCGCGCGCCAAACTGTTCATTGACAATGTCGCAGTTATCCAGCCGGTAGTCCTCGTGGTCCGCGGCATCCCGGTTCTGGCCGCACCTTTCTGGCTCGTGCCGGTATCATCAAAACGGAAATCAGGACTGATGCCTTTCAAAATCGGCAACTCAAAAGACCAGGGTTTCTATGCCAAGAACCTGGCATATTACTGGGTTATCAACGACTATGCGGATGCGACCTTTTATTGCGACATAATGACCCGTAAAGGGATTCAACCGCGGTTCGAGGCAATCTACATCGTTGACCCTTATGCGCGCGGTTCTCTCCAAGGTTCCTATATCGACGAATGGGACACCCGCCGGCGACGCTACAGTTTTAATGCGTCCCACTCTTCCAGGTTTTTTCTGGGAACCGAGCTCCAGGCCCAGGCCGACTTTCTATCAGATGCGAGCTATGCACCTGATTACAGCGAAGAACAACCCGACTGGCTCAAGCAGGATATATTCTCTTATGCCGAGCTCAGTCGGAAGGTCCTGCGCGTCGGCCGGTTTTCAGCCCAGGTAGAAAACAAGACCGAATTCGCGCGGCACCGTACCTACACCTGTCTCCCAAAAGCCAGAATCAGCTTCGGCACCCGTTCATTACCTTTCAATTGGAACGCATCCCCGAGCCTCAGCTTTGAGCACTTTTTCTGGACCTATGCCGACTCAACCGATAAAGATACCGCTCACACGACCGACCTCAAAGCAAGAGCCGGCCTGGGCCTTGCCAGCCCGGACTACTCCCTGGGAAAGGCCGGCGAATTGAGAATATCACACGGCCTTGGTTTTTCTGAATCCCGCTCCTTTTACAACGATACCCTCCACGACCAGTCGCGCACGATTGCAAACAACCTGAATCTCGAAACATCACAGAAACCACTGGGAATATTCAATACCTATGAGGACCTGGCCTTTGCCCATACCGATGACATCAGCGACACTGTGTTGCCTGAGCCATGCTATACTGCTTCGCTTACCAGCACTTTCTCTTTATTCCGGGTGTTCGATGTCCGGGCAATCGGCATGCACGGCCTTCTGCATACCGCAAGGCCCAGCATTGCCCTGAGCTACAAGCCCGAAGTCACACCGGCCGGATTCTTCGGCAAACCTCAGCCATTTTCACCAAAAGCCGCAGACCTGAACCTTGGTATTCTCAACGGCTTTGAAGCCAAAGTCGGGTCGCTTGGGACAAAAAGAAACCTCGGCCGCATGAATTTCACATCCGCATACGACCTGAAAGGAAAAAAGCTTTCTCCACTCAGGGCCGCTGCCAGCATCCTGCCGTTCCAGTCTATCAGCAATCTTAACCTGCAAATCGATGCCCGGGCCAGCTTCATTTTTGATTCTATGGAGCTGGGCGATGACTATTCGGTCACGACTTCACTGACCTGGAACAAGCTGTTCGCCAGAAAAACATTGAAAAGAGAAGTAGACACGAGCCTCCACCACCCGCACAATCTCATTCAAAACGACTGGAGAATCCAACTCAGGCTCAACCATACTTATGCCAGAAAGACCGATATGGTCACGGGTATGTTCACACTTTATGCACCCGGCTGGAAATTCACACTTAACAGTATCGGTTACAATTTCCAGCAAAAGAAACTCACTGATTACAGCCTGACTATCTGGAAAGACCTGCATTGCTGGGAAGCACTTATCAATCTCAACCGGCTCGGCCCGCGCTGGAAATACGACTTCGAAGTCAGAATCAAAAAACTGCCCGATGTGAAATTCGGCAAAGGCACATTCAGAACATTCCTGCCCGATTGAAGAGAAAGCGTAAAGTGCAGATATATCTCGCTTCCACATCACCGCGCCGGCAGTATCTCCTGCACAACTTCGGTATCCGTTTTCATGTGCTCGACCCGAATTATGACGAGCCGATTATCCGTGGAACAGACCCGCGCAGCTATGCGATTGCAAGTGCAAAAGCCAAAGCACTCTCCGTGACCGGCAAAGTGAAAAAAGGACTAATCATCGGTGTGGATACGGTTGTTGCAGTCAAACGAAGGATACTGGGCAAACCAGGAACCAGAACCGAAGCCGAAAAAATGCTCAAACTCCTTTCCGGCAGAACCCATTCTGTCGTGTCCGGCATCGCACTGGTCAGAATGCCTGAAAAACAGGTGCTTATTTCATCGGAAACAACCCTTATTGCGTTTCATCGCCTTTCCGACCGTGAAATCGAACATTACCTCGCAGCGCCTGAGCCTTATGACAAAGCCGGAGCCTATGGCATCCAGGGAAATGCCTACAGATTTGTCCGCGAGGTCAATGGCTCTTATCTGAATGTGGTAGGGCTGCCCATCTGCCGCTTGCTCAGCCTGTTGCAACAGGCTAAGGCGTCACCTCTTCTACAAACAGATTGAAAACTTTCTCCATCTTCCCATAGCTGTTGTCGAGCACAAAGTAATAAATCCCACTATTGGGAACCGCAGCGGCAAAAGAGTCCTCTTCGGCAAATAACCTGGCCACCAGGTATTCGTAACTCTGGTTATTCACCCAGCGCCGGTAATTCGTATCATTCAGAATGAGAAAAGAAACGAGGTTTGTATCCACTGAGAAACTACCTCTAACCGTGCGGCCCAATCTCAGGCTGTCTTGCCAGAATCGAAAAAGCCCTGGTTTTACCGCACCTGAATAGTTGATAAGCACGGTCTTCACCTGTGCTACCCTTAAATTAACACTGTCCGCTGTGCTATTCCCATCCTCGTCGGTCACATTGACCCAGATGACCGCTGGCCCGGAAGATTCCGGTGCGAACCATTTGACCAGGGAAAACGAATCCCATGCCAGATTTCCTTTTGAACACGACCAGTGAAAATAAACCGGACCCAAACCCCAATCCCATGCCTCGCATTCATATATCGCACTGTCATTGGCATTAACAACTGTATCACCGGTTGTGAAATTGATTACCGGTGGCCCGGTCCTTTCCTTACATGCGACAAGAACCAACACCGATAAACCGACCGATATCTGCAGATACCTTTTCAAATCCGCCATCTGTTCCATAGTCTACCTGGAAATAACCGCAGTTCAAGCACAATTGGATAATGCGACAAGCAGAAGCAAATCCACTTGTCGCACCAAGCAACACCCTGAATCTTAAAAGGTTACATATGCACCAAATCCTGCTTCGTCATGTATCATCAACCGCCTCGGCCTGAGCAGAACAGAACTGGCAAAGCTCACCGAAGAGGCATCCAGGACCGGTAAAGACCTCGATGAAATTGCCGTGACCAGAGGCGTTGTTACCCAGGACTACAACGCTTCACGCCTTACCGGAACAGCGAAAACCGAAGGATGAATCCCAGAAACACAATCGACACCATTGACATCAGCTTTAAGAGGATATTGAGCGACGGCCCGGCCGCATCCTTCAAAGGGTCACCGACCGTATCGCCAATCACCCCGGCCTTATGGGCCGAAGAACCCTTGCCACCGAAATGTCCTTTTTCAATAAACTTCTTGGCATTATCCCAGGCCCCGCCTGAATTCGCCATGAAAACCGCCATGGCAAAACCTGCAGAAAGCCCGCCGACCAGCAGTCCGACAACCCCTTCAACCCCCAAAAGCACACCTGCAACCACGGGCGAAACTATCGCCAGCAGCGTTGGAGCTACCATTTCCTTCTGTGCCGCCTTAGTGCAGATTTTCACCGCATTCGCATAATCCGGCTTGGCCTTGCCCTCCATGATTCCCGCAATTTCACGGAACTGACGCCGCACCTCCTCGACGATTTTCGTAGCGGTGCGACCGACCGCTTTGATAATCATTGATGCCACGCCCATCGGCAGCATCGCACCGAGGAAAACGCCCGCTATGAAACGCGGGTTCATCACTGACAGGTCAACCTCCCGCGCTACACCGAACATCCGTTCACTTACAACCGCAACCTCGTTCTTGTAAGCAGCGATAAGTGCCAGTGCGGTCAAAGCTGCCGAACCGATAGCAAACCCTTTGCCCGTAGCAGCCGTTGTATTCCCTAAAGAGTCTAAGGCATCGGTTCGCTGTCTGACAATCGGCTCCTGATGGGTCATTTCAGCATTTCCCCCGGCATTGTCAGCAACCGGCCCGTATGCATCGGTCGCCAAAGTAATCCCCAGAGTAGAAAGCATCCCGACCGCTGAAATCCCGATGCCATAAAGCCCGATTTCCGGATTGCTGGCCCCACCGGACAGGAAGTAACTGGTCATTATCGCCACGGCCACTACAATAACTATCGGTATCGTTGACCTCATCCCGACTGACAATCCTTCAATAATCACCGTTGCCGGCGAAGTCTTGCCCTCAGCCGCAATATCACGCACCGGTTTGTACGAATCAGAAGTAAACATCTCGGTAAAATACCCGATGAACACACCGGCCAGAAGCCCTGAGATTATTGCCCAGTAAACAGAAAAATGGGTAGGCAGAAGCCAGCGCACGACAAAGAAAGCAAGAACCGCCACAAAAATCGTGGTTCCGTAAGTCCCGCGGCGCAACGCCCGCAAAAGAACGCTCTGTTTTGCTTCCTCGCCGGCCCGCACAAAGAAACTGCCGATAATCGACGCTATAATTCCGACCCCGGCCAGAACCATCGGCAGCAGCACCCCGTTCACTTCGTATCCGACCAGACCAGCCACAACCGATAAAGTCATCGATGCAACGATTGAATCAACATAAGACTCATAAAGGTCAGCACCCATCCCGGCAATATCACCGACATTGTCGCCGACATTATCGGCAATCACCGCCGGGTTGCGCGGGTCATCCTCAGGAATCCCGGCTTCAACCTTACCTACAAGGTCAGCACCGACATCAGCCGCCTTGGTAAATATCCCGCCGCCAACCCGGGCAAAGAGCGCCTGCGAGCTTGCGCCGATGCCAAAAGCAATCATCGTCGAAGTAATATGCTCAAGCCGGGCAACAGTATCCAGATTCGAATAAACCGCATTCAGGATTATGTACCATATTGACAAATCCACCAGACCGAGCCCGACAACAACCAGCCCCATCACCATACCGGAAGAAAAAGCAATCCGCAGCCCTGAGTTCAGACTCTTCTTTGCCGCCCAGGTAGTCCTGGCACTTGACCTCACACCGACCGACATCCCGATGAAACCGGACAAACCGGAAAAGAACCCCCCGGTCAGAAATGCGAAAGGCACATATATCACCTGCATTTTCAGAAACGCCAGCACCAGGAACAATATGAATGCTACCAGGAAGAACAAACCCACGCCTTTGTACTGCTGCTTCAGATAGGCCGTCGCCCCCTGTTTGACCGCCTTTGCCACTTCGCGCATCGGCTCGGTTCCCTCGCTCTGCCGCATATTCCACAAAGCAAGGTAAAGAGCGAAACCCAGGGCAACAGCCGCACTGGCCGGAGCAATCCAAAAAACTGGACTCATCAGAACTCCTTTCTTTGGACCCTGCACCCGCAGGAAATCCCGGTTCCGGATTCCGAATCCGGTCTATCCGCTGCAAAACTCAGCATCAACGGAGTCGAAATTCTATGACTCAATTGGTCAAAGTCAATCACGGCTGAAAACTATCCGCTATTGACATTCCCTGAAAATATCCCCAAAATCATCTGAGGAAAATGGCAAACCGTATCAATTCTGTATTTACTCTTGAAGACACCCCGCTCGCATATGCGGTCGGTGATAAAGGCCTGATTCTTGGCTCCAGGGACGGCGGCTCAACATGGGAACGGAAACCTGTTCCTGTTAAGGAAAACCTCTACACTGTCCACTTCCCTGGTCAGGGTGAAATCGGATATGCCTGCGGTGACAAAGGCACTATCGTCAAAACCACTGACCAAGGCCGAACCTGGCAACAACTTGGCTCGGGCATGGATATTGACCTGCGTGCAGTCAAATTCCCGGTGAATCCAAAAGTCGGATTCATCGTCGGAGACTCAGGCACAATCCTGCGAACTGTAGACAGCGGCCAGACCTGGGAAAAACTCCCCAGCCCTACTGTCGAAAAACTCATGGACCTCGACTTCCCTGCAGACGAAACAACCGGCTATGCGGTCGGGCTCAACAGCACAATCCTCAAAACTACGACCGGCGGCTCGATGTGGTTTCCCCAGTCCTCAAATATCCAGAACCTCCTGCCCGGCGCACAAATCACCGCAGTCCACTTCCCGGCAGATGATATGGTCGGCTTTGCCACTACTGGCAGCGGCTTTGTCATATTCACGCCTGACGGCGGAGAAATCTGGCATCCACTGCCCCTCGACATGCCCCTTCCTGCGCTCTATTCACTTGATTTCCGCCACGATACCCTGGCCGGATTTGCAGTCGGTGCCCAGGGAACACTGATTCACACCAACGACGGCGGAACGAACTGGGAACGGCTCAATCTCGGAGTCTCAGCCGACCTCTTCACAATCAGATTCTTTGCCGACGGCCAAATCGGCATAATCGGAGGTGACGAGAAAACACTGCTCCAGACCCAGGACGGCGGCAGCACCTGGAGCAAAGCCGAACAGCCATAAATCCTGATTTCTCAGACCCTGCCGGCCCCAGCCAATGCTACAATAATGTATCATTCCAAACCGGCCAAAATTCTCTCTAACTCCTTGATTCGTAATTGGTTACTCGATATTTACAATTTACCCCTCC
>Ga0209121_10003968_pt1 | contig 14022 bp, 12 predicted proteins | sample Cruoilmetagenom3_FD_187292 | JGI IMG/M metagenome (GOLD analysis project Ga0209121, IMG submission 187292) | Oil polluted marine microbial communities from Coal Oil Point, Santa Barbara, California, USA - Sample 3 (SPAdes) (version 2) | ecosystem: Environmental > Aquatic > Marine > Oil seeps ...
ATCTCCCTCTCCCTTGACCCCGTATGTCACTGCGAGCGAAGCGAAGCAATCCCCCTCTCCCTTGACGGGAGAGGTTAGGTGAGGGTGAAAAATCGACCAAGCGTCCCCCTCTGCCTTGACGGGAGAGGTTAGGTGAGGGTGAAAAATCGACCAAGCGTCTCCCCGTCACAGTGTTCATATATGCTAACATCAAGTAAAATAGACACCAGTTTACTATAGCAGATAAAGATGGAACAGAAGTCAATAATCATAATCGGCGCTGGGCTGGCGGGACTGTCCACCGGCTGCTATGCCCAGATGAACGGCTATCGGTCCCAGATCTTCGAACACCGCAGCGACCCGGGTGGAGTGGCCGCCGCCTGGCAACGCAACGACTACCTCATTGACGGCGGCATTCACTTCCTGATAAACCACAAGCCGGGCCAGGCAACATATGAATTGTACCGCGAGCTGGGCACTGCTCAGGCCAACCGCTTCCTCGACCTGACTACCTACGGCCGTTTCATTGACGAGGCCAGTGGGCGCAGCGTGGATATCACCCAGGATTTAGATTGCCTGGCAGACAAACTTAAGGCCTTCTCACCAGTCGATGCCCGGGCTATTGATGACCTGATTGCTGGCACCCGCGCCATGCAGCGCTCCAATATAGGTGACATGCCTACAAGCAAGCCGCCTGAGCTGATGGGCCGTCTGGACCAGTTCAGGGGAATATGGGGCATGCGGCGGGTGCTTAAATATTTCAGCGGCAGATACGCCAGTTCCGTCGCCGAGTACACACAAGCTATTCATGACCCCTGGCTACGCCAGCTACTCAAGAACATGTTCCTGCCAGACGTGCCTGTCTGGTTCATCTTCATGCTCCTGGCACTGCTGGCAGACGGGCAATTAGGCTTGCTGGAGGGAGGATGTCCCGACTTCGTCCTGCCCATCGAGAAACGCTACAAGGACCTGGGTGGGCAGGTAACCTACAATGCCACCGTCGAGGAGATACTGGTAGAAAACGATCAGGCTGTGGGAATACGCCTGGCCGACGGCAGCAAGCACCGTGCCGAAATAGTGGTCTCCGCTGCCGATGGATACAGCACTATCTTCAAGATGCTAGGCGGACGCTACGTTGATGAGGAGATCGAGAATCGCTACCAGAATTGGGACTTGATCCGCCCCCTCACAATACTCAGCTACGGCGTGGCGCGGGAGTTCCCAGATGAACCTTGGCTGAGCAGCATCCAGTTGGAGCGACCCTTCACTGCAGGCAAACAGTCTATTGAGGCGATGGCGGTCCGCATCTTCAACTACAGCTCCAGGTTCGCCCCACCGGGCAAGACCGTGGTCCAGGTCGAGTTTGAAACAGAATGGGACTACTGGAATGAGCTGCAAAGGGAGGACAAAGCCAGCTACAAAGCCGAAAAGGAACGCATTGCTGCAGAGGTCCTGAAACGCCTGGAGGCGCATTATCCCGGTATCTCATCTCAGGTAGAGCTGACCGATGTGGCCACGCCCTACACCTTCTGGCGCTACACCCGCAATCACCAGGGGGCCTACGAGGGCTGGCTGCCGACTCCTGAGGCTATCACCACTCGGATGGGAAGGACACTGCCCGGCCTGGAAAACTTCTACATGGCTGGCCAGTGGGTAATGCCGGGCGGCGGCGTCCCTCCATGCCTCTATTCCGGCCGCCAGGCGGTGCAGATAATCTGCCACGTGGACAGGAAACCATTTTCCACGTCCCTGCCGTGAGCCTGGCTGGATGTATCCCGCAGAGTCAGCGGCAAACTTGTCCTGCTCCCCATCTTCATATGTGCTTTGGCGCAAAATCAATTATGCAGGAATAAAGCTTAGTGTAAGGAGGTGCAGGGATGTCGGCCAAAGTTATTGTTGTTTATGAGTCCAAGTTCGGTAACACCAAGCTCGTAGCGGAAACTGTTGCAGAGGGTGTGACAGAAGTTGAAGGGATGGAAGCAGTCGTCAGTGAAGTCAAAGAAGTTGACCTTACCAAGATGCCTGACTATGACGCCATTTTGGCAGGTTCTCCAAATCACATGGGTGGCCCGACCGGGGGCATCAAGAAGTTTATCGACAGCCTTGGCAAGCTTCCCCTGGAGGGAAAACGCTTTGCTGTTTTTGACACCTACATGGGAAAAGACTTCGAAAAAGCAGCAAAGAAACTGGAGAGGAGAGTAAGCGAGAAGGTCCCCGGAGCAAAGCTGGCGGCCCCCGGCTTATCCATAAGAGTTGACGGGGCGAAGGGTCCCATCTCAGAGGGTGAGCTTCCCAAGTGCAAGGAGTTCGGGAAGAAAATAGCAGCCCAGATGAAAGCCTGAGTTATCCCCATCTCTGCCATTGCGAGCCGAATTTCCTCCCCCTCGACGGCAGAGGATTAAGGCACGTCCTGGCTTGAAAATAATACTGGCCAGGACTTATAAAGGACGCATGGAGACGAGAGCAATGTCTTTGACTGCAGGACTCAAAGAATATGCCCTCCAGCACGGCGTTGATGTGATTGGTGTAACCTCCGCTAATGCCTTCGAAGTAGATGGGCTGGACGAGCCACTTATGGACCCAGGAACCTATCTTAAAAATGCCAGAGCTGTGGTCGTGTTTGGCTACTACTTCGGTAGTCCGGTGACAGAACCATCGAGACCAGGTGTACCACGTGGCAGGCTTTCACCAGGATTGAGAGCGTGTTCTGCCATGGATAAATATTGTTATGAAGTCATCACGGATTACCTGAACGAAAAGGGCTATAACGCAGTTAAAAGAGAACACGGGGAGAAGTTAGCCCTTAAGCCGCTGGCGGTCAAAGCGGGAATCGGGGTGTACGGCAAGAACAGTCTTGTTCATGCCGATGGCTTGGGTTCGTGGATTTATCTGCAATGCGTGATTACTGATGCACCGCTTGAGGCAGAAGACCGTCCTTATAAACTTTCTGACTGTGGCGATTGCACTGCCTGCATAGAAGCTTGCCCCACTGATGCCATAAAAGAGCCTTACAAAGTTACACCGTCCTTGTGTATCGCTGAGTGGCTTGATGGAGCGCCTATCCCTGGCGAACTCAGGGAGAAAGTAGGAAATCAGCTTACCGGGTGTGAAATCTGCCAGGAGGTCTGCCCCAAAAACCAAGGGCTGATACCGAGAAGGCATTATCCGGTTGAGATAGAGGAAAAACCCGACAGCCCAGAACTAATCCCGTTACTCCTGGGGGATGAGAATTACTACAAAACAGTATTGCCGAATCATGTTCTCGAGATGGGCATTTCGACTCTTCGGCGGAATGTTGCCCTGGCACTGGGGAATATCGGTGATCCAGCGGCGGTGCCCGTGCTTGTTCAAGCGCTCAGCTATTCCGAGCCTGAGGTCCGTTCCTATGCTGCCTGGGCATTGGGAAGAATCGGGGGCAAGAAAGCAAGGAAAGCATTAGCTCGATTGCTTAATAGCGAACTGGACTTAGAGGTACAGAAGGAAATTAAAGCTGCTCTTCAGGAGTCCTCTAAAGCTTAATATTCCAATTCAGAACAAGCTATAAACAATAATTCTGGTAGCTGCCAGGCAAAACGCTGCGTTCATTCAGGTCTCACCCTGCGGTCGCCTAACACGGGCTTTGCAGCTCATTTTGTTCGCCCAAATGACTGGCACTTCGCAAAGTCCGAAAACATCAAGTAGAATAGGCGTTACATTACTATGGAGGATAAGGAATGGAACAAAAGTCAATAATTATCATCGGGGCTGGCATTGCCGGCCTATCAGCGGGGTGCTATGGCCAGATGAACGGCTATCGCACCTCTATCTTCGAGATGCACTATAACCCTGGCGGGCTGTGCACCTCATGGAAGCACGGGGACTACACTGTTGATGGTTGCCTGCACTGGTTAGTTGGCTCCAGCCCTGAAAACAACTTCTACCGCATCTGGGAGGAACTGGGTGCAGTACAGGGACGTCGTATGGTAGACCATGAGGAGTTCATGCGCATTGAGGGCGCTGGTGGCAGGGTATTTATCATCTATACAGACATTGACCGCCTGGAGCAACACATGAAGGAGCTTGCGCCAGCAGATAAGGAGCTGATTGAGGAATTCGTTGAAGGCATACGTGCCTGCACTCGCTTTGACCCGCCTATAGAAAAAGCGCCTGAGTTGTATGGCCCCATTGATGGGCTTGGCCTGTTGTCCAGAATGTTTCCTTTCTTGAGAGTTATGAGGAAATGGAAAAAAATTCCTATTCAGGACTTTGCCCAGCGGTTCAGTGAGCCCTTCCTGCGCCAGGCTTTCCCTCTTTCCTTTGACCTTCCTGACTTTCCCATGATGGGTATGTTGATGACACTGGCCTGGATGCATAGGAAGTCGGCCGGCTATCCCATAGGTGGCTCGCTGGAGTTTTCTCGTGCCATCGAGCAACGCTACCTCGACTTAGGAGGCCAGATTCACTACCGCTCACCGGTAAGCAAAATCCTGGTAGAGAATGACCAAGCTGTAGGTGTGCGGCTGACTGACGGCACGGAGCACCGCGGCGACATCGTTGTCTCCGCCGCTGACGGTCACGCGACCATCTTTGACATGCTGGAGGGGAAGTACATCAACGACGAAATCCGGGGGCATTACGACGAGCTTTCCCCCTTTCCTCCACTGGTTCAGGTAGCGCTGGGTGTAGCGCGTTCTTTCGAGGGATTGCCGCATTCTATAATCTACCCCCTTGAGAAACCGCTCACTATTGCCGGGCAGGAACACAAGTCGGTAGGTGTGGAGATTCATAGCTTCGATCCCACCCTAGCCCCACCAGGCAAGACGGTGCTCAAAGTCCTGTTCCTCTCCAATTATGACTACTGGAAAAGGTTGAGGGAGGATTCTGAGCGCTATAAAGCAGAAAAAGATGGAATTGCTGATAAGGTGATTACCCTGCTTGATGGGCGTTTTCCAGGGCTGGCCAGTCAAGTCGAGATGTGCGATGTAGCCACGCCCATGACCTGGGAGCGCTATACTGGCAACTGGCGAGCTAGCTTTGAGGGCTGGCTAATCACAACCAAGACCTTTGGCATGCGCATGAGCAGAACCCTGCCCGGGCTTAAGAACTTCTACATGGCCGGGCAGTGGGTTGAGCCAGGTGGCGGTGTGCCCACGGCAGCTATGTCAGGCCGCAACCTGATTCAGATTATCTGCAAGCAAGATAAGAAGCCATTTGCGACGAGTATTCCATAAATATTGTGAGCGAAACGAAACAATCTTATTTATTCCTGAGACTGCTTCGTCGGATGGGGGAATGCCCTCCCAACCATCTCCCTTTACTTGACAGGAAACCGCTCCTCGCAGTGACATAGCGAAGGCAGTTCAAAGCTTATATTCATGGCTTGTGTGAGCTATAATTCGGCTTATTAAGATAGATGTCCCGTTTGATCTCTAAAGTCCATTTGTAATTGTGAAACAAGCGAATCTTATTTGTACCAAATGTAGAAAAGCTTATCCAATTGAGCAGGTTTATCCCCGTTGCGATATTTGTAATGAGCCTTTGGAACTGGAAAAAGTAAGCCAGGGAAGGATAACCCAGGGCGATATTCTTAAGCAGACTATTCTGGAAAGATATGCTGATTTCTTTCCTTTCGCCAAAGTAGATAAGGAGATATCCCTTCACGAGGGGTTTACTCCGTTAGTAAAGTCCGCGACGCTTGCATCTGAATTAGGTATCAAGAACATCTTATTCAAGAATGAGAGTCAAAATCCTACGTGGTCCTTTAAGGACAGGGGGACTTTTGTCGGCATCCAACATGCTATCAAGCTTGGGTATAGAAGAGTGGGAACTGTATCAACTGGAAATATGGCTGTCTCAGTGGCAGCTTATGGCGCTAGAGCGGGGTTGGAAACATTCATTTTAGTCAGTGCTGACCTTCCACCCGAAAAAGTTAATCCCATTGCTATTTATAGTCCGCTTTTAATAAGAGTAGCTGGTGATTATGGAAAACTCTACCTCGATAGTCTCGAGATGGGAAAACAAAATGACATTTATTTCATTAATTCTGATGTGCCATTCAGGGTTGAGGGTTCAAAAACGATTGCTTTTGAAATTTGTGAGCAGATGAATTTTGAAGTCCCCGACTACGTAGTGGTTCCCTCCAGTTCAGGAGGAAACATAAGGGGTATCCTCAAGGGATTTGAGGAGTTTGAACTCTGTGGATTAACCAGCAAAGTGCCCAAAATGATTTGTGCCCAGGCCAGTGGCTGCTCGCCAATCTACAATGCTTATGTCAATAACAAAGAGACTATCTCACGCGTTGAGAATCCCCACACCATTGCACATGCTATTGAGAATCCATCTCCACCTAGCGGAAATGAGGTTTTGAGAAAACTAAGGAACAACGGAGGTATTTGCGTTGCCGTGACAGATGAAGAAATCCTTCAGGCGCAAAAACGACTGGCGGGAGAAGGTATCTTTGCACAACCTGCTGCTGTTGTTCCGCTAGCAGCAGTGCATAAATTAAGAGAGGAAAACGCTATAAAGGAAGTTGACACCGTTGTTTGTATTGTAACGGGAGGCGGCCTGAAATATACGGCTGTCTTTGAAAACTACGATTTAGAAGTCCTTAATTGTAAATTAGAAGATTTAAGTAAATTAATGCAGTTGCGAAGTAGAATCAAAGCTAGCGAAGCTTAACGGATAACGAAGAAGGCCTATTTTACACAATCTGGACGATTGTGCAGTGCTGAGCCCCTATGTGCAACTGCCTGCCCTGGTTCACACATCTTCCTTCGAAGGGAGATCATCAACAGTGAGCCAGCCTTCCTTCAAGGCAGTGAACACCGCCCCAGTACGTGAATTGACCCGCAGCTTCCTGAAAATATTGACCAGATGGGTCTGAACTGTGCGCTCGCTGATAACCAGTTCTGCCGCAATTTCCTTGTTGCTAATACCCTTAGCTGCCAGTTTAAGCACCTCTACTTCACGGCGACCCAGTCCTTCAAGTCCTCTCCTTTCCTCCCACTTTTCGCCTGCCACACGACTCAGGATTCTGCTGGCAGCCTTGAGATCGAACACCCCCTCGCCAGCATGCACCAGGCGGATAGCGTTGATCAGGTCGCGGAGAGAAACGTTCTTCAGTAAATACCCCGCCGCTCCTGCCCTCAGGGAAGCAATCATGTATGACTCATAGTTATAGGCGCTCATCATGAGGATACCGATGTTGGGACAGACTGCTTTAATCCGCGTGGCAGCCTCAATGCCATTGAGCCCGGGCATGGCAACATCAATTATAGCCACGTCCGGTAGCAGCTCCTTTGCCAACCTGATAGCTTCTTCACCGTCCGCTGCCCTGCCCACAATCTCCAGGTCATCTTCATCCTCCAGAAGCCGGCACAGACCATCCCGAAACACCGGGTGAGCGTCAGCAACCAGAACCTTTATTTTTTCCACAATATCCTGTCAAACGTAGGCTTTCCGCATTTCGCCAATTATATACTTAATATCCCCAGTTAGAAATAATGTCAAAGAGTGTCCTTACCAATGGGCGACAAGTTCACTTAGCAAATTCGCCCAAATTACTTAGTCAGCCCTAGAGATATTTTGGGGTCAAAAATACAGACGCTAGCGGATTGAATCTCAGCCCCAAAGGATTAGAATGAGCTAAAATCTTAGAAGGAGGTAAAGAATGTCTAAAGAGAAAAGTCCATTTGAGGTCTACACGGATATGTTCGGGGCGTGGGGAGATGTTTTTAGCTCTTGGGCAAAGTCCATGAGCGGTATGCCTTTCGTCGGGGCAAAGGAAGTGGAAAGCTGGTATGAGCCTTTCTGGGGTTACTTCAAAGACTGGGGTAAGATATACCAGAGTTTCACGGAGACTATGAGGGGTTTCCCTTACCTGTATGGAGGGATGAAGGACTACAGCGATGCAGGCATTACAGCGATTAATTCCTACGTCACAATCTATGATGCCTGGGTTAGAGGCATGGACAAGATCGGGCGAAAGCAACTTGAGATAGCTCAAGGACTGGCTGCTGGTAGGGAGGTAAAGACGGCTGAGCTCTTTGATGTCCTGAGGGAATCCTATGGTGATGTATCCGTTAGCTTAGTAGAATCGCTAAAGGGTACAGCTTTTGAAGCAGCATCAAAAGGTGTTGAAGAGGTGAACAAGGCAGTCAAACAATTTGCGGATTCCTTCCCGGAGGAAGAGAAACAGGCAAAGGAAACCTTCCAAACACTCTCCAATTCTTTCATCAAAATGATGAATTCCTGGAATACATCGATGATGGAAGCGAGCGGGTCCTTCTCAGATATGCTCGGCAAAGGTGAAATATCCACAAATGCATATGAGAAGATGATAAATATTTACGGGGAGACGTCAAAGGAATCAGTGGGTGCTCTTCTCGGACCACTTTCCACTTTGTTCCCGAAATACAAGGATATGGTGGATGATGTAACCGACTGGGCAAACAAGCATTTTGATCTGGTAGCTTGCTGGTTTGCCGTACCTCTCAAGCTCTCTCATGGCATAGGGAAGTCATCAAGTGAGATATATGGCTTTATAGACGAAACACTCAAGGCTGGTGCGGTAAGCTCACTGGATGAATTCTACAGCAGGTGGTCCGAGTTTTATAGAAAGGCAACTGCTGATTTGATGGAGTCCACCGAGTTTTCCACTACCATGCCCAAGTTTACCAACAGCATCATAGAGTATGTAAAGGCGACAAACAATTTGTATCGACACGTAATCACCCCTCCATTCCCGAGCAAAGAAGAAATGGATAAAGTCTATAACAACATAGAGAAGGTGAAGAAGATGGCGGAAAAGAAGGCAGCGTAAGCTCTTCCAAAATCCTCTCCCTTGAGGGAGAGGACACAGGTGAGCATGAATTACCCTATAACTCCCTCCTCAACGGAGGGAGTTATAGTAATGTGGGACTAACTGTAACGCTTTTTAATTTTATAGCTAAAGAAACCTGCCAAACAATCCAAAAGAAACCCAAGGGTTCTCCGCTTGTTTCAAAAATTATGCTAGTGTCAATTGCAGAACCTGGTAATAGTATAGTAAAGGCAGCTTTGAGCTTATATTCATGGCCTGTGTAAGCTATAATTCAGTTTATAGGATAGATACCCAAGAGTCCCTTGGGGGCAATTACTGGCAGGAGGCAAACATGAAGGTAAGCAGAGTAGATGAGACGAGAAACCTGGACAGAGCTGCCACGGAGGAGTTTGGCATCTCAGAAGACCTTTTGATGGAGAACGCCGGCCAGGCGCTGTATTTCGCCATATTGAAAGAGTTTGGGGTTAAAAACAAGAAATTCGTCATTTTCTGCGGCAGCGGTAACAACGGAGGAGACGGGCTCGCCGTTGCCAGGAAGATTCATTCCAACGGTGGAGAGGCAACTATCATTCTTTTAGACGACGAAAACAAATTTAAAGGAATAGCAAAAAAGAACTTCGAGATAGTATCCAAAATGCCCATAGACGTTTCTCAGGTCAGTTCAATTGACTCCATAAAAACTGCCGTTCTTCATTCTGATGCCATCGTGGATGCCATATTTGGCACAGGTCTCACCAGAGAGGTGAACGGGATATACAGAGATGTAATTCAACTGATAAATGAAAGCAAAAAACCAGTGTTCAGCGTTGATATCCCTTCAGGCGTAAATGGCGATACTGGACAGGTTATGGGCGCAGCAGTAAAAGCAGACTACACCGTCACATTTGGACTCCCCAAGCTAGGAAATGTGCTCTATCCCGGATATGTGCATTGCGGGAAATTGTATGTCTCACACATCTCTTTCCCTCCCTCACTTTATGATGCTGATTCTATAAGGGTAGAAATCAACACTCCTGTGGAGCTTCCTGAAAGAGATAAGAACGCCCACAAGGGAGATTTTGGTGAGGTTCTGTTCATTGCCGGTGCTTCAAGCTATCTGGGTGCACCATATTTCTCCGCTTTGTCTTTCCTCAAGGCTGGAGGAGGATACTCCCGTCTAGCTACACCTATATCTATTTCACCATTCCTGGCGACCAAAGGAAGTGAAATCGTCTTTGTTCCCCAAAAAGAGACACCATCAGGAAGCATAGCACTGGAAAATAAAGATGAATTATTACAGCTGGCACAAAGGGTAGATATGGTGGTTATGGGTCCTGGCATATCCTTAAACGAAGAGACGCAAGAGCTGGCGCGAGAACTGACACAAGAGATACAGAAGCCCTTACTCATAGATGGAGACGGAATTACTGCTATCTCCAAAGATATAGAGATAATCAAAAGGAGAAAATCCGCAACGATTCTCACTCCCCATATGGGCGAGATGTCCAGAATCACCAAAATGGAAATAGGCCAGATAAATAAGAACAAGATAGATATTTTGCAGCGCACAGCAAAAGAACTAGGCGCCATGATTGTGCTAAAGGGGGCTCATTCAGTCATAGGCTATCCAGACGAGACCGCCTTCATTAACCTGAGCGGGAACCCCGGCATGGCCACGGCTGGAAGCGGCGATGTCCTCACAGGAACAATTGCCGCTATGTTTGGCCTGGGACTATCGCTTAGAGACGCGGTAAGAATGGGCGTGTTTATCCACGGGATGGCTGGAGACCTGGCAGCCGCAGACAAGGGTGAAGACGGCATAACAGCACAGGACATAATGGACTATCTCCCTGCCACATTAAAGCATTATAGACAGGATTTCGACGCAATCTCCCAGAAGCTTTACGACAGCATCTTCATAATATAGAGGAATAAATGAAATGTGGGCATATATCATCTGCGCTGGTATTTGGGCCGGCATAATCGCTGGATGGCTAATTCCAGTGATTCGCAAGCGCCTCTTTTGCGAAGTCTACGCTGCGTGTGGGATAGGTATTTTATTTTCCCTGATTGTACTGGTAGCAATGGTATGGCAAGAAGGTGATATCCTGCCACTCAGGTATATAGGCTGGGCTCTCTACGTTCCTGCTGCCGCATTACTTATCTCTTCGTTCGTTAGTCTAAGACATAAAGGAAACCCAGAGTCTGGTTGGGAACACAGCACTGTGCTTATCCATAGCGGCGTATTCCGTATTGTACGGCATCCCCTTTTTTTAGGGAGTGCCCTCTTCACAATTGGGTTGATTTTAATCGCTCAGTCAATCCCTGCCACAATACTGGGGGTGGTAGGCGTATCCTGCTTGTGGATGGCATCTAGAGGAGAAGAAGAACTCAACATCAGGAAATTTGGACAGGAATACCAGAAGTATATGCAAGAGGTTCCCAGATGGAACCTTTTTAAAGGATTAAAGCTGACTGCCAGAAAGCGAGGGCCAACGAAGGGCACAAAGGAAGAAAAAGAATGAAAGCAATGGTGCTTAAAAAAACATCTTTGATTGAGCAAAAACCGCTGGAGCTAGTGGAGCTACCAATCCCCATTCCCGACTCCAAGCAAATTTTGGTCAAAGTTTCTGCCTGTGGAGTCTGCCACACTGAGCTTGACGAAATTGAAGGCAGAGTCTCTCCTTCCATTTTCCCTATAGTTTTAGGTCATGAAATCATTGGCAAGGTAGAAAGCTTGGGACCAGGGACAAGCAAGTTTAAACAGGGCAATAGAGTGGGGATTGCCTGGATTAACTGGGCTTGTGGCCGATGTCCCTTCTGCCTCAAAGGCGAAGAAAATTTGTGTGATGCAGCAAAATGGACAGGGAAGGATACTGATGGAGGCTATGCTCAATATACTGTGGTTTCAGAAGATTTTGCCTATCCAATCCCGGAAAGATTTAGTGATTTGGAGGCAGCCCCTCTTTTGTGTGCCGGGGTAGTGGGATACAGAGCCTTAAGACTCGCGGGGGTAGAAGATGGCAAAGTCCTTGGCCTTTACGGCTTTGGAGCCTCTGCCCATATCATCATCCAGGTAGCCAAATATAAATATCCCAATGGTAAGGTTTTCGTCTTTACTAGACCCAAGCAAAAAGAACATCAGAATCTAGCTCGGAAGTTGGGAGCTGACTGGATTGGAGCGACGGGGGATATTCCTCCAGAAAAACTTAACTGCGCCATTGACTTTACTCCAGTAGGAGTGCCAGTGCGCGAGGCTTTGAAGAACCTGGAAAAAGGTGGAAGAGTGGTAATAAATGCAATTCGGAAGACAACACCCATCCCAGAATTAGACTACACGGAGCATCTCTGGTATGAAAAGGAAGTGAAAAGTGTGGCTAATGTAACCAGAAGAGACGCTCAAGAATTTCTCCCCTTAGCTGCTGAAATTCCTATTGTGCCTGAAACTCAAGAGTTTAAGCTGGAACAGGCCAATGAAGTCCTGATTCTGCTCAAGGAAGGGAAAATCCGTGGAGCAGGAGTTTTAAGAATTGCTGAATGAACAAGCTGGCTTAAATTAAGAAGGAGCTTAAGTTGAAGCTCGGTATTATGGCTGATAGCCATGAAAATATGCCCTTGATTGCCAAGGCAGTAGAACTATTCAACAACGAGGGCGTCGGCCTAGTCCTACACGCAGGAGACTTCATCTCCCCCATCACAGGCAAGGAATTTGACAACCTTAAGGCCAGGCTTATCGGGGTATTCGGCAATAACGATGGAGATAAACTCTTTCTGCAAAGGCGATTTCAGGATATCGGCGAACTCCATGAGGACTACCACGAGCTTGAAATAGAGGGCAAAAAAATCGTGTTGATGCACCAACCCAAGTTCCTGGAAGCCCTCATCGCTAGCAAAAAATACGATTTAATCGTCTACGGCCACACCCACCAGGTTGATATTCGTGAGGAGCGAACTCTAGTGGTCAATCCCGGAGAATGCGGCGGCTGGCTCACTGGAAGGAGCACAGTAGCTATAGTTGACCTTAAAACCATGAAGGCCAAGGTCTACGACCTTTAGTGACTTTGTGCTTCCCCTAACCCAAAATATGATACGCTATACTTGAGATAGCAAAATGGAGAAATAAGCCATGGTAACTCAGGTCTTGCTGACAATCGTTGTAATACTCCTGGTCGTGCTGATTTTTCTGGTCATTAAAGGGAGAGGAGTTAAGCCAAGGGATATTGAAGACGCCGTATCCAGCACCTGGGCAAAGCTGGGGCTGGATGAAAAGATAGGCATATTAACAACCCACACCAAGGACATTAGAGATAGCTATAGGTCTCTGGAGCAGATGCTCCGAGTGCCCAAGGAGCGAGCTGCACTGGGTGAACTGAGCCTGGAAACAATCCTCTCAGACCAACTTCCTCCAGATATGTTCGGCATTAGAAAATCAATCCTCGATGGGAGAATCCCTGATGCCCATATCAGGTCAACTGTGGGGCTTATTTGCATAGATTCCAAATTCCCTCTGGATAACTATAGAAAGTTGACAGAAGTTGAGGATTCCAGAGAGAAAGAAAGGCTCAAAAGTGATTTCCGCAGAGATGTCCAAAATCACCTAAGTAAGATAGCTCAAGATTATGTGTGTCCCGAAAAGGGCTCAGCAGAGTTTGCCTTCGCTTATATCCCCTCCGAGGCCGTGTACTATTTCCTGGTTAACGAAGAGTTCGAAATGCTTCGTGACTACACCAGAAGAGGAGTTCAGGTTGTATCTCCACTGACGCTTTCACACAAAATTGAGCTCATCAGAGCTGGCGTTCATGCCAAGAAGCTTTCCGAGGAAGCAGAAAACGTAAGAAATGACCTTAATATAATTTCCCAAAGGTTTAGCGAAATCGATGAATTATGGCGGGTATTTTATAACACCCACCTGAGAAATGCCGGGGAGAGAGCAGAGGAACTTGATAGAGCTTATAAGAAGCTAAGAGATGAGTTTGACAGGATTTCAAGAATGTCCAAGGAGCAGTAACTTCAAAACGAAGCAAGGGCAGCAAGGCAGAAAGGATAATGATTCAAGCAATTTAAGAGCAGCCCACCATTCTGTTATGGACATCTCTTGCTTCCACCCCCATCAGCAGAAGGCTAAATCAATGAGTTGGAACGGCAGAATCACTTTGCAACAACAGGGGCATTGACATCTTTCTATCGGGTTGTTTACAATAAACAGCATGAAATTATTAGTTATAGGTTTAGGCCAATGTGGCGGTAGAATTGCTGATAGGTTT
>Ga0209121_10003969_pt1 | contig 14019 bp, 8 predicted proteins | sample Cruoilmetagenom3_FD_187292 | JGI IMG/M metagenome (GOLD analysis project Ga0209121, IMG submission 187292) | Oil polluted marine microbial communities from Coal Oil Point, Santa Barbara, California, USA - Sample 3 (SPAdes) (version 2) | ecosystem: Environmental > Aquatic > Marine > Oil seeps ...
GAGTTAGACGAATTACTTTACAAAAGAGAGCTTATTTAGGATCGCAAAGCCAAAACATGAAACCACAAATGAAAGGGGGTGATAAGGCAAAGAATATACAATAGAGAAAGCTCATACAGTTTTGAAAAATTCAGAAAAGGAGGAGAAATAGTTTGAAAAAAGTACTTTTTATCTCATTAGCCGTGGTACTTGCTCTTAGCGTGGGCCTCATGGGCTGTGGTGGTGAGAACGGTGGTGAGGCAATACCATACAAGAACGACGGTATGTTTATCCAGGAGACCATCGGGGATATAGCATCTCTCGATCCGGCCTGGGGCTACGACACCGCCAGCGGTGAGCAGGTGTCGTACATCTATGAGCCGCTACTATTCTTTGATGGTGGAGACACAGGTACATTCGTGCCAGTGCTGGCTACTTCGTGGTCGTTCAATGACACAACTGTCCAGTATCGCTTCACCATTCGCGAGGGCGTCACCTTCCACAATGGTAACCCCCTGACCCCTGAAGATGTTGAATATTCCTTCGAGCGGGCGATGATCATCGACAGACCCGGTGGACCTGTCTGGATGTTTTACGGACCGCTAGTAGGCACGGGGGGTTGGTCTGGTAACTTCACGGAAGTTGATGAGGCGATAGAGGTCGACGGTAACGACGTCGTGTTTACGCTAGGTGGTGGTGCTCATTGGGAATTGCCGTTTCTACAGATTCTGTGCGGCCCCTGGTCCTCGATTGTTGACAAGGAATATTGTATCGCCGAGGGCGGCTGGGACGGCACCGAAGGAGACGTTGTGAATTTTAACTCCCCAGCGGCCGTGGGCGACACTCTTCTGTACAACCAGAGTAATGGTACCGGACCCTGGAAATTTAACTTGTGGGAACCGGGCGTGCAGGTCAAAGTGGAGGATTTCGATGGCTACTGGCAGGGTTCTGTGCCGTTTGACTGGGTCATCACCAAGGTTGTCGATGAATGGACTAACCGGAAACTGTCACTGCAGAACGGCGATGCCGACCTCGTCTATGTGCCGCGGATGTACATCGGTGAGCTCGAGGGTATTGATGACCTCACCGTCTACAAAGACTTGCCTGCACTTAGTGTCGATGCCTTCTTCTTTAATCAGGCTATCGCTGGCAACAGTTCCTATATCGGTAGTGGTGCACTTGACGGCAACGGCATTCCGCCGAACTTCTTCACCGATTTGGATGTACGCAAAGCCTTTTCTTACGCATTTGATTTTGACACTTATCTGAATGATGCAATAGTGGGCGAGGGTGCGCAAGTGGGCTCGCCGGTCATTGAAGGCCTTAGCTACTACAATCCTAGTGCCTCGAAGTATAGCCTTGACCTTGCTCTGGCCGAGACACACTTAAACGCTGCCTGGGGCGGTGCAGTCGCGACGAATGGCTTCAAATTCACTTTACTATACAACGCCGGTAACGTACCGCGTAAGACTGCCTGCGAGATACTGGCTGAGAACCTAGTGGGGATCGATGAAAAATATCAGGTCGCTATCCAACCAATCTCATGGCCAACGTTCCTAGGTAAAATCTGGGGCACTATGGATATGCCCATGTTCCAGATAGGCTGGCAGGTTGATTATCCACACGCCGATAATTTTGTGGTTCCCTTCATGCACAGCACAATGGGTGCCTTCTCGGCCTTTATAGGCTACGGCAGTCCGGCACTCGACGCCGAGATCGTGGCAGCCTTTGAGGAAACCAACCCAGTGACGCAGCAGGCTCTGTACTATGCGCTGCAGCAGACTTGGCATGACGATCCCGGTGGCATCATGCTGTTTCAGCCGCTAGGGAGGCGATATTTCACCAAGTACATAAGTGGTTTCTACTTTAACCCCGTTATCCCTGGCGCTCCTGGGCCCCTCTACTACATGAGCAAGTCGGAGTCCTAAAGCAAGGGATGATATTGGAGAGCTCTTGTTGAGCGTAGTGCGATAAGTCAAGAGACCCCCGCTTGCAAGCGGGGGTCTCTTCATGGTATAAAGGTGTGATTTGGAACTCAGGTCTTATATTATCCGCCGCCTGCTTCTCCTCATCCCGGTGCTTTTCGGGGTGACCATGTTCATCTTCGGCATTAGCATGCTCTTTTCCCCGATAGAGCGGGCAACTCTTTATATAAGTGACCCGAGGCAGATGGCGCATTTACCTGAAATCATCGAGATGTATGGTCTCGACAGGCCGTTCTTTGTGCAGTACGGCACCTGGCTGGGCCGGGTGTTCAGCGGTAACCTGGGCTGGTCAGTTGTGGTCGGGATGCCTGTTTTCGACGCTATCTGGCATTTCCTGCCGGCTACATTGGAGCTGGCTATATTCGCCGCGCCGGTTATCATCTTCACCGGCATCTTCTTCGGTAGTACAGCTGCTGCCCATAAAGACAGGCCACTTGACCATGGGACGCGGGTAATGGCCATCGTTGGATGGTCACTGCCTACCTTCTGGCTGGGCTTGATACTGATAATGGTTTTCTATGGCTACTTTCGTGGCTTGCTGCCGCCGGGCCGGCTGGGCACCCCAATGGACATGGTCGTCAACTCCGCCGAGTTTATCCGTTACACTCATATCAACACTATTGACGCTCTACTCAATCTTAATGGACCTGTACTTCTCGATGCCTTAAGACATCTTATCCTGCCGGTTACTACCCTTGCGGTGGTCCAGGTGGCCTTTATTATGAGGCTGATGCGCTCCAGCATGCTGGAGTCTCTAGGTAAGGGATACATTCTCACTGCCCGGGCCAAGGGGCTTGCTGAGAGAGTAGTGGTCAATAAGCACGCCCGCCGCAATGCCCTCATCCCGGTGATAACCGTATCGGGTTATCTGCTTGCTGGTCTGGCCAACGGTGTCGTTATTACCGAGACCATCTTTACCTATAAAGGAATCGGCTGGTGGGCCTGGCAGTCGGCGATTAATATGGATATAGCATCGGTACTCGGCTTCGCGCTCTTTAACGCCGTCCTGTTTGTCCTGGTCAACCTGGTGGTGGATATCCTGTACACCCGTGTTGACCCGCGAGTGAGATTGGGAGGAACAGTACAGTGACCGACTGGAAATTTACAGTACGCCAGATTGCCAAAAACCCACTTTCAGTGGTCGGAATAATAATCCTCATGTTCTTTGTCGTCATTGCCATCTTTGCTCCTCTTATCGCTCCAACGCCCGAAGGTCATCTCAATCCCTATATGATACCCCGTGAGGGTTACTCGGCGACGCCACAGCCCCCAAGCGAGGAGCATATCTTTGGCACCACCGAGGGGGAGTACGATATTTTCTACGGGGTTATCTGGGGCACCCGCTCTGCGTTTCAGGTGGGCCTGGTGGTGATAGGCATTGTGGTTACCATAGGGATTATATTAGGCAGCCTGGCTGGCTACTTCGGTGGCGTTATCGATGAGGTTATCATGCGCATCACCGATATTTTTCTGGCCTTCCCGGCTCTGATTCTGGCCATGGCAATCGTAGCTGTTATAGGGCCCAGCCTGAGGAGCGTTATGATCGCTCTTACCATAGTCTCGTGGCCTTCCTATGCTCGGCTCATCCGCGGAGACATACTTCAGGTTCGTGAAGAGGATTACATTGAGGCTTCTCGTGGCATCGGCGCCTCGAGTGGCAGGATTATAATCCGCCATGTATTGCCCAACGCCATTTACCCTACCCTTATCATGGCTTCACTGGACATAGGGGCGATAGTCCTGTCAGCGGCGGCACTGAGCTTTCTCGGTCTGGGTGCCCCCGAAGGTTATGCCGACTGGGGGCAGTTGACTTCATTTGCCCGTAACTGGATTGTAGGTCCATATCAGAACCCCCTAAAGTACTGGTACGCGGTAACCATTCCCGGCCTGTTCATCCTCTTTTTTGTGCTGGGCTGGAATCTTCTTGGCGATGCTTTCAGAGATATTTTTGACCCGAAGTTGGCGAGGCGCTAGATGAAAGACCTTATCAGGATAAAGGACCTTTCAGTCAGATTTCACACCTACGAAGGTATTGTCCACGCTATTGATGACCTGGAGCTGGACATCAGGCAGGGAGAGACACTGGGGATAGTGGGCGAAACCGGTTCGGGAAAGACAATGACCGCCCTGACCATCCTTCGCCTTATCCCCTACCCGGGTAAGATAGAATCTGGGAGTATCATTTTTCTTGATACAGATCGTCGCCGCGAATTTGACCTGCTGAAATTGAGCGAAGATAAGATGAGGGCAATCCGTGGCAACAAAATATCCATGGTCTTTCAGGAACCAGGAGCTGCCTTGAATCCCGTCTATACTATCGGTGATCAAATCTCCGAAGTTTACTTGCTTCACCGGCGAAACGAGTTGGGCCACCGGGCGAAGCAACGTGTAGATAACCTGCTCAGCGACGGTGGCGGTCCCGTCGCCAGCGTCAAGAGACCTTTCTGGCGCTGGCAGAGAAGACTTTACAACAAGATATCTCAGGAATCTAATCCTTTTGAGCCCCGCTTTTTGAGCCACCTACCGCTATTTAGACGGCTTCTTTGGCGACTGAAAAATGAGGCTAATTTGCTCGCGGTTGATATGCTGAAAGATGTAGAAATCCCCGACGCGGCCCGTGTGGCTATTCATTACCCTCATGAACTCTCCGGGGGAATGAAACAGCGGGCGGTGATTGCCATGGCATTGGCCTGTTCTCCTGACCTTCTCATCGCCGATGAGCCGACTACCTCGCTTGACGTCACTATTCAGGCACAGATGCTGGAACTATTCCGGCGCATCAAGACGGACAGAGGGGCTTCTGTTCTTTTTATTACTCATAACCTGGGAGTGGCATCTGAAGTCTGTGACCGGGTGTCGGTTATGTATGCCGGAAGGAACTGTGAGGTAGCCAGCGTCAAAGAGTTATTCCTCCACCCATCACATCCTTATACCAAGGCTCTATTCGATGCCGTTCCTATGCCCGGAAAGGAACTTCAGACTATTCCCGGGGAATTGGCTGACCCGCTGAACCCGCCACCAGGTTGTCGATTTCATCCGCGGTGCCCAAATGCCATGCCAGTCTGCCAGCAAGAGAAACCCAAACTTAAAGAAATTAGCAAGGACCACATGGTTACCTGTCATCTTTTCTAATCTATGGTTTAATCTATGAACACATTAATGGATATCAGAAAACTGAAGAAACACTTCCCGATAGTGGGTGGTGTTCTTAGAAGACCGGTGGGAGCGGTCAAAGCGGTGGACGGTGTCAGCCTGGTGATTAAGCGGGGGCAATGGCTGGGTCTGGTCGGTGAATCGGGTTGTGGAAAAACCACGCTTGCCAAGACAGCTGTCCGTCTCTTGAAACCAACCAGCGGTCATATTTATTTTGATGTCCCCGATGAGGTGAAGGCAGAGATAGAAGAGTTGGAGTCACTGGGCAGGAACAATAGTAAATTGAAGTCTCTTCTAAAGGAGAATGATTTGGCGACCTTTTCCGGTAGCAGGGTCCGCTTATTTCGACGCAATGCCCAGCTTGTCCACCAGGACCCCTTTACCTCACTTGATCCACGGGCGAAGATCAAGAATATAGTTGGTGAGCCCCTTAGGATACACCGAATCCTTTCCGGCCAGGCACTGGAGACAGCCGTCGAGGAACTGTTACACACGGTTGGGGTGAGTACAGGGCAATTAAACCGCTATCCCCATCAATTCAGCGGCGGTCAGCGACAGCGCATCGCCATCGCTCGTGCCCTGGCTATGAAACCGGAGTTTATTGCCTTCGACGAACCGACCTCTGCTCTGGACGTCTCTGTCCAGGCACAGATCCTCAACCTCCTGAAGGAACTTAAAAGTGAGTTCGGTCTTACTTATCTCTACATCACCCATGAGCTTTTGATTGCCGAGAGTGTCTGCGATTATATCGCCGTGATGTACCTGGGTAAGGTGGTGGAGATGGCAAAGCCTGAGGAAATATTTCATACACCACGTCATCCCTATTCCCAGTCATTGATTGCGGCAACGCCGGTTCCTGATCCTGAAAGAAGAGTTGGTCGCATTGTCCTTCCCGGTGAGGTACCGAGTCCAGCCAATCCACCGCCCGGCTGTACCTTCCACCCCAGATGTTCTCGAGCTAGCCAAGAGTGTCGTGAACTTGAACCACCGCTTGAACTTATCAGCGAAAACCACTACGTTGCCTGCTTTCATCCTTTGTAGACCTCTAACTCCTCTCCAGCCTTGTTTATTTACTTCATTTACCAGTGATTTTCCTGGGGCACAGACTAGCACCGTGTTACACCTATTCGGCCCCCTCGGGTCGTTTGAACTTTTTTTTCGCAGAGGGTGTATTGAAAAAAGAACGTGATCATCCCCTCACCACAAGTTGACAGAATTATAATAATGCGTTACCTATTATATAAATATACTTAAGGGAAGCGGCCGCCCACCTGAAGTATCTCGAGGAAGAGGGCAGGGTAGTGAGGGACATGGGTGGGCAGGAGCCGGCGTTCTTCATTGGGGGAAGACATCGCTGATGACAGATGACGAAGCCCGGGGCGTCGCCCAACCGCAAATGCCGGAATCCGGATGACAAACGCCGGAGTGAAGCGCTCCGTGGTCGGCAATCAGCCGTCCGCAACCTGCCTTTGAGGAACAAGGATGTTGGAAGCCAATGGCGGGGGACGCAGCAGGCTCAGGCTCTGAGGCTCGCCTTACATGTATATGATTTCAGCGTTATCCCTCATTTCGCTGACATAAGCGAATACGGCATCCTGGCGTTTCGCTTCTTCAGCCATGCTGATAATCAGTGACTCTATTTCCTCGAACGGGGGGGGCTCCCTTCCAGCGAACCTTTCCATGTAGCTCTCCCGGTACTCCTCGTACGCCTCTATGACTTCCTCCTCGGTCACCTCCGGTGTGCCTATTTCATTATCCAGAAGGGCAGTGATGGCGAGCTGCACCTTCCGATACTCAAGGAACTCTTGGTACGTAAGGCCAGTGTCCTCGAGCATCGTATATAGCTCTTCGATTGGTATTCCCAGAGTTGCCAGCCTGCTGATCATTTCCAGCTCTACCACCGCGTCATCAGGAACGTAGTCGCAGCTCTCAGCTTCGCGGAACAGCAGCCTCTGGGTTATCAGTTGCTCCAACACCTCGCTTGCCTCCACCCACACACCGTCCCACTGAAACACTGTTTTCTGCATGCTTGCCACGTCCTCTGTCGTTATGGCCTCGCCGTTCACAGTGGCCAGAACAGTCTCCGATACTCCATTGTCATCCGGTGGTCCAGACCTCGCCAGTACAAGTACGGTAATCAGAGCTACTATTGCTACTGCACCTGCGATTATGGCGATGGACTTCCAGTTCCTGAGTCTCGAAGCCAAGCTGTCTTTTACTTCCTTGGAACGTGCTTTCCTTGTGCTCATCTGCTATGAACCCTTCTCCCCCGTATTTTACCAGTTTCAGCGGGACAATGATAGCGGCTAAATGTTGAGATCCTGCTAGCTGCCTGCGTGTGACCAATATCTCGTCGGCGGCGGGGGGCAGGGCTCCATCGCGGAACGGTAAATGCCAGGCGCGAGTATAGTCCAACAGGGCTCAGCGGTCCGTTTGCGGTATGCTGATCGTGAAAGGCAGGCCGCTCGTGGCTCATTGCTGACTGCGGTAAGAGCCTACATTTGGCTTCTGGCTGACCAACTGCTATAATTGCCTGCCGCCCATCTCACGATGGACGGGTTACGCAGTTCAACCTGGTGAACGCGACTTGCCCGGTGGATAGTGATGGCAGGTAAGGAGCGCGCCGTGGGCGGTGCGCAGGGGTGCTACGCAGCCTGGGAGCGGGGACCCATGGCAACGTGGGAAGCACACATGCCGCCGAGGAGTGATCATGTTGACCGGGAGAAAGGAGGTTTTCGTGTCACAGCCGCGACCGCGCCGAAAACGTGTGCTGGTGGTGCCGTGCGTCATTGCCATTGTTGTCGCACTGGTCATTATCCGCCCCTGGCAATCCCAACAGCACGAGTGTACGGTGACCGTCCGTCCCGGAGAATCGATCCAGGCTGCCGCCGACGCCGCTGAGGCAGGGGATGTCATCTGCCTTGCGCGGGGCGAATGGACTGAAAGCCTCGTGATCGATAAATCCCTGACCATCGTAGGAAGGGGCGCGGCAAGAACTGTAATCCAGGCTGAGTGGCGTTTCCGCCCTGTCGTGGCGGTGTCAAGCCAAGATATCCAGCCGATTATTGTGAAGCTGGAGGGGCTGACTATCTCGGGGGACTGGGGGGAAACGGGGCTCGCTGTCAATGGGACGGCCCTGGCAGAGATCAGCGACTGCACCATCTCAGGGATGATGTACGGCATACAGGTGGTTGACTCGGCGCACATGGTTCTCAGCCGCTCGACCATCTCCGATAGCAGGCAGCGCGCGATTGTTCTCTCAGGCTCGGCCCGGGCAAGCATTAGCGGCTCTCAGATCTCCGCCAACATGGCGCCGGGGCTCTGGCTTTCCGGCTCCGCTGAGGCGACGATTTGTGACTGTGAGATCTCCGGGAATCTCGGCCATGGCCTCTGGCTGAGGGAAGAAGCGCAGGTCACGCTCAGCAACTGCACGGTCTCAGCGAACGGAGGGCATGGTCTTCTGCTGAGCGGGGGGGCTACGGCGCAGTTACTCAACAGCGGGCTTTCCGGGAACTGGGACCAGGGCATAAGCGCGGAAGGCCGCGCGCAGGTGAAGGTCATCGAGACCACTGTGCTCTCTAACTGGCACGGAATTGAGCTCAGAGATGAGGCGCAGGCAACAATCGCTGGCTCCACGATTTCGAGGAACAACTGGGATGGCATCAGGATCAGAGGCTCGGGACAGGCCAGTATCTCGGGTTCTGTCATCTCGGCCAACAGGCGGGGCGTGGGGTTTTCGGGCAACGCCGGCGCGGATTTCAGGGATTGCCGGGTCGAGGGCAACTCCGGATTCGGTATCTTCGCCTGGACCAGTGGCGAAGTCACCGGTGAGGGCAACGAGTTCCACAATAACGGGCTCGACCTCGGGGGCAATGTGCCGGGGGCGCTGCGGATCGGCTTAACAGAGCGGCTCGAGACTGCTGTTACGTGGCCTGATGAGCGCTACGGCTCTCTTCAAGAAGCGGTTGATGCCCTTCTCCCCCGCGGTAAGCTCGTTCTCAAACCTGGCACATATACTGCCGGACTGACGATAGGGACTCCGCTGTCCATCGAAACCGGTGACGGACAGGCCGTCCTGAGTGGGAAGAGCGATGCCCTCCCTGTCCTTTCGGTGGTTGGTGGAGCTGATCTACACCTTTCGGGGTGCATAATCACCGGAGGCACGGAAGGACTGCTTGTTTCGGCGACGGCCAGGGCTGTGCTTGACGCATGTACAATCTCCGGAAATACGGATGGCATCAGTGTTTCGCACTCTGCTTTTACCGAGATTGCCTACTCCGCTATCGAGGACAATCAGAGGCGCGGGGTCGTCGTCGTCGGTGCTGCACAGGCCGCGGTAAGCGGCTGCTTTGTCCGAAACAACGGCGAGCAAGGCTTTGCGGTGGCCGATTCAGCACAGCTCACCGTTAGCGATAGCGTCGTTGCCGGAAGCGACGGAGACGGAGGAATTGTCGTCTGGGGCTCCGCTCGAGCGGTTCTGGAAGGGAATACAATCTCTGGTCACAGAGGATTCGGTGTCGCCATATTCCAACGCCCGTGCTTTCCGGCGAGCCCGTGGCTCTTCCAGGGTCATATATCGGGCAGCGGCAACGTCTTCTCCGCCAACCACCGGGGCGATGTATGCCCGCCGGAGCTGGAGTTCCTCGCCACCGCCGAGGGCGGTGAACTTGATCTGCGTCCGTAGTCCGACTCCTGATCTCATCAGCCACGATTACCGCACTACTTGACAGGGAAATGAGGTTGTGCAAAAATATAGGCCTGGTGAGAGAACTCCTGTCCGCTGGATTAGGCCCGGTGAAGAGAGGCATGGGCGCTGGACCCGGCGGACTTAGGAACGATGACTGTTGCCAGGGTTTACATGATAGACAGGGGCGGTTCCAGCGTTCAGGTTTCTCCCTTAGCTCAGGATGCGAGCCACGGGATTCGCGGTTCACAAGCGGGCTTCGAGTCTCCAGACTTGCCCGGCATGGCCCTGAAGGGTCAGGCTGCGTTGCTGGATCGCAGCGGGTGGAATTTTCTCAGGGGCGCGTGGAAATTAACATGATCTTAATATTTGTGTGTTACACTTTAAATATAAAAAGAAAAGGGGCAGAACAAAGCACACGTAAGAATCTAGGGTACTTGACAAAGGCTCACAGTGAAAGTATATACTAAAGCGGTGTAGTAGTGGAAAGAAGGAGGCTATGAGGAGGCATGGAGGAAGCCAGGGTGACAACGAGCATCACAGTTGGTCGAAAGGTCTAATTTTCAGCTAGTTTTATGGTCTTCCCTGCTTGCTACGTCAGGCAAATAAAACAAGGAGACCAGTAGAACGAAAGGAGGTGGTTTATCGGGATAATATATGAAAGATTCGGCTGCTGGAGGCAACTGGAGGTCGACCGGTTTACTACAGCAACCAACAAACAATAGCTTGATAAATCAAGCAACTACAAAAATCAAAAAGGAGGTTTATACATTGAAAAAGATTATTTTTCTGATTGTCGCCAGCCTGCTGGTGATGGGCTTGGTCCTACCCGGCTGTGGAGCACCGGCGGACGAGTATCAGCTCAACTTGGTGGTGTCTCCTCCCGGCAGCGGAACGGCGACGGATCTCACCGGCACAGCACCTTATCCGGCAGAGACCGAGGTCTCCATCAAAGCGGAGCCCGCGATGGGTTACATGTTTGATGGCTGGACAGCGCCCGCGGGGACTTTCACTCAGCCGCTTATGGCCGAGACAACCTTCACCATGCCCGCTCAGACTGTAACCGTGACCGCTAACTTCGAAAGTGCCGAGCGTGAGGGAGGTGCCTGGGTCGATGAGCTCATCATCACACAGGAGTCATCTGCGGCGGCCTCTATCCTGAAGATGCAGGAGGGCCGTGTTCACATTCACGGCCATGACCTGACCGATACAGACCTGTTCGACATCGTTCAAGCTGACGAGGACCTGGATTACAAGATGGTCATGGGTGGCTCCCGTGATTTCCTGTTCAACGTTAAGGCAGTTGACGGTTTCTTCCCTATATCCGGGGATATGAACCCGTTCAGCGTGGCCGAGTTTCGTGAGGCCATGAACTACATGATCGACCGCGACTACATCGCGGAAGAGGTGTTGGGCGGCATGGGTGTGCCTCTGTATACCCAGTTTACCCCCGGCGGTGCCGAGGAAACACGTTATCAGACCTTTCTCGATGGCATAAGGGCCCAATACGCCTACTCGCCTGCAACCGGGCAGGCTAACATAACCGCGGTCATGGAAGGCTTGGGCGCGGTGCTTACCGGAGGAGAGTTGGGCGCCGGAGGCGTGTGGCAGTTCGACTACGGTACGGGATTAGAGAATGTCGTTATCAACCAGGTAATCCGTATCGACCTGGAACCGTATCCCCCGCTCGGTGACTACATGGCAGACGTGCTGGAGACAGATTGCGGCTTCACCGTGAACCGAATCTACGCGACCAGCTCCGTTGCCTGGGGCACATATCTGCTCGACCCAAGCCAGGAGCTATGGCACTTGTACGGCGGCGGATGGGGTATGCCCTCCGTCTTCCGCACCGAGGTGCACAGCTTCGCTCAGTTTAACACTCACTTGATCATGGCGGGATACCCGCCCTGGGAGAGCCTGGAACCTCTGATGTCCGACCCCGAGTGGGAGGACATGTACAATGCCATAGTGGATCTCAGGGAAACGAACTACTCCACCATGGCGGAGCGTGAAACTCTCGTCGAGTTCGTGGTGGGGGAGGTTATGAGGTTCTCGAACTCCATCTGGAGCGTGGCGATAACCAGTTTCATCCCCTTCCGTAGCGAGATCGACATGAGTCTCGACGCGTGCGGCGGCGTCTCGATGCTGTTCGCCCAGACTATCCACTTCAAGGATGGGGTCGGCGATCCCGTGTATGGCGGTACGCTGCACATGGAGCTGCCCAGTATCCTGGTCAACCCGATGAACCCGGTATCGGGCTCGGCTATGACTTATGACATCATGACCAGCCGAGATCTAACCGGTGACTTCGGTGTCGTGCCACATCCGACCACCGGCCTGTACATGCCGCAGCGCATCGAATCGGCCGAGGTAATCATCGAGACGGGACTGCCCGTCGGAGTGGATGACGAGGACCCTGGCTACTGGTGCCAGCTAAGCTTCGCGCCAGAGATCCCGGTGCCGCCCACGGCCTGGGCTGACTGGGATGCCGGGAATCAGACGTGGATCACCGCTGCGGAGCGCGCGGTCTATGATTTGGACTACGAGCTGTTCGCCAAGCGGAAGTCGACAGTCGTATATCCGGAAGACATTTTTGAGCTACCGATGCACGACGGAAGCACCCTTTCCATGGGCGACTTCATCATGGCCATGATCATGGACATGGACCGCGGCAAGGTGGACAGCCCCATATTTGATGAGAGCGAGCAGGGCAGGGTGGAGTCCGAGCTGGTGAACTTCAAGGGCTATGTGATCGAGAGCACCGACCCGCTGACCATCAGCACCTACTCCGATGTCTATCAGCTCGACGCCGAGCACTGCGTCTCGCACCTATTTCCGGAATACGGAATTTACGAGGAGTTTGCCCCGTGGCACACCGTTGCCGTCGGCATGCTGGCCGAGACGAATAACGCGCTGGCTTTCTCCAAGTCCAAGTCCGACACGCTCGCCGTGGAATGGGCGGACTACATGAAAGGTCCGAGCCTGGACATACTCGCGGATTACCTGGTGGATGCGGAGGATGAGTTGTTCATTCCTTACGAGCCAACGATGGGTGACTACGTCGATGCAGCCGAGGCAGAGGAGCGCTATGCCAGCCTGTCTGCCTGGTATGCGGACATGGGTCACTTCTGGGTAAGCTGCGGACCGTTCTATCTTGTGTCAGTATATCCTCTCTACAAGCAGATCCAGCTGAAGGCCTTCTTCGCCTATCCGGACGAGTCCGACAAGTGGCTCTGGCTGCTCGACTAATCGTGTTGTAGCGCCAGCCGCTTCCGGCTTCGTAATCGGCTGATGAGGAGGGGAGCCGCGGGTCTTAGAACCTGCGGCTCCCCTCACTTCGGGCAATGGTCCAATTGCAAAGGCGCACCGATATGCTCTGCCGCAGAACGCGACCGATATGTGCACTACCAGCAGCGTGATGCTTATCGTGAAAGGCACATCAGGCAGCTGGGTATTCGTGTGTTAGCGTTCCGCAATAACAGATGTACTTAAGGAATTCCGACGGCGTGGGCGAACGGATCGGAGGGGTGGTTAAGAGGAGTTCATAACCTCTTAGTCCGCCCTTACGTTAAGAAGGGGAAACGGTTTCGAGCTTCCCTGTCGGGATATGTCCGGAGGCACGGCGAGGAATAGGAGGGGTCAGCGGAGTTGCCTCAAGAATGGGAACCGCCAATGGCACGGAGCGGCTTCTGACAATTCGCCTCCCCGGGGCAATACTGGGTCATGGAAAGCGCTTATGGGGAGTGCTGCGAAGAAGTTGACAGCCTCTGTCGCGGGTGCTATATTGGGGAACAAGCTATGACGGCGTAGAGAGCGAGCGTCCGGGGAGGAAAATCAGGAGGCACGTCATGGGCAAAATTCTTAAGAATCTAGGAAGGTTTACGCTGCTCAGAGGAGTGGCGCTCTTCCTGACCGTGTTGATCGGTGTGTACCTCACTGTGGTGATCGCCAACATGGGCGGCGCCATGGATGAATCCCTGAAAATGCAGATCCGCCTGGAGGTGACGCAAGAGATTTATCAGAACCCCGACTACTTCAATCTACCGCAGACCGAGCTTCAGCGCCTTGTTGACGATGTAACCCAGACGCGAGTACGCCAGGAGGGTCTCGACAAACCGTTCCTCGAACGCAGCGTCGGCTACACGCGTAACGCTATTACGCTGAACCTGGGGCGATCAGAGAGCATAATGAGCGACACCGGCTCGCGGCTGGTGCGAA
>Ga0209121_10003970_pt1 | contig 14012 bp, 21 predicted proteins | sample Cruoilmetagenom3_FD_187292 | JGI IMG/M metagenome (GOLD analysis project Ga0209121, IMG submission 187292) | Oil polluted marine microbial communities from Coal Oil Point, Santa Barbara, California, USA - Sample 3 (SPAdes) (version 2) | ecosystem: Environmental > Aquatic > Marine > Oil seeps ...
TGCGAAAGATAACGCAACATGCTGTTATTATACAATATAATTGAAATTGTGTGATTATATCGAACAACTGTGTTTCCTTCCAATCAGGATGCCGCGCGCGGCATAAATTAGCTTTTTACGAGACCATCAACATTGGGTTCTTTTCGCGAAGCGATGACTATTTTTATCCTCTGACCTCCGACTTCTGTCCCTTCCAGTCCGTGTGGGTCTGTGGCTAATTCATCTTTTTATCTTTGCGTATTTTGCGCTTCTTTGCGGCCATTCTTCTTTTATCTCTGCGCCTCAAGCATCACCTTTTCCACCGCCCGGCAGGTATCCCGCATTTCATCAACACCAAGAGTAGGATGAACCAGAAACATCAGGGTGGTTTCGCCTGACTTTCTGGCAGCAGGCAGCCGCTTGCCTGGACCGATTCCTGCCTTCACAAAGGCTTTCTCCAGATAAATCTCACTGCAACTGCCGCTGAAACAGGGAATCCCCTCCGCAACAATGACATTCATAATCCGATCCCGATCCCATCCTTGCCGGAGCTTTTCAGACCGGACAAAAACATAATATTTATAATAAGCATGCCCGAACTCTTCCGGCACATTTAGAACCCGCAAAGCCGGTATCTTTGCAAAACACGCCGTGAGAATTGCGGCATTGCGCCGGCGTATTGCCGTCCATTCCGGCAGTTTGCGCAACTGCACACGACCAATGGCCGCCTGCATCTCGGTCATGCGCCAATTTGTTCCAAAACTGTCATGCAGCCAGCGGAATCCGGGCGGGTGTTTCTTGTGAAAGACGCTGTCATAGTTTTTGCCATGATCTTTATACGCCCAGGCCTTCTCCCAGATCGCCTTGTCATTTGTGGTGAGCATGCCCCCTTCACCACCGGTAGTCATTATTTTGTCCTGGCAAAAGGAAAACGCTGCCACATCCACAAAACTCCCCACACGCCTTATCAACCCTGCTTCACCATCTTCTGATTCTTTTCTTTCATCCGTTCCGCAGGAACCCATCCTATTTTCTATTTCCTTTATCTTTGCGTGCTTTGCGCCTTTGCGTGAGATATTTAATCTGCGTAAATCTGCGTAATCTGCGGATCGATCTTTAATCCACGCCCCATGTGCTTGAGCGCAATCTTCAATAACCTTTAGATCGTATTCTCTGGCCAGATCCAGAAGCGGATCAATATCACAGGGCATACCCGCCAAGTGAACAGCGATGATCGCCCTGGTGCGGGAAGAGATAACAGCACGTACCGTATCAGCGGAAATATTCAGGCTGTCAGAATCGATATCAGCCATAACAGGAACGGCCCCGCGCATCACTACGGCACTGGCCGAAGCAATAAAGGTGTAGCAGGTAACAATTACTTCATCACCAGTGCCGATTCCAAGCGTCTCCAGGGCAAGTTCCAGGGCAACACTCCCGTTGGCAAGGGCAACAGCATATTTTACACCCACAAAATCAGCATATTCCTTTTCAAAACTCGTTACCTCAGACCCTGTCCATTGATTGACCCTGCCTGAGCGCAATACCCTTTCCACAACTTCAATCTCATCATTCCCAAAACATGGCCAGGGGGAAAATAATTTTGGGTCATGGTTTGCCATTTTTGTATCCACTTTTGTAATAAATGTTCTTTTCAGATATTATTTCGCATCTTTGTTTGAGATATTTAATCCGTGAAATCTGCGTAATCTGCGGATTTGATAATCTTTGCCGGGACACCGAAAGCAATCACATTGTCAGGAATACTTCTATTAACAAAACTACAGGCTCCGATTACAGAGTTCTTACCAACAGTAACTCCAGGCATAATAACGCTGTGGCTTCCTATCCTGCAATTTTTCTTCAAGACAATCTTGCCTTCTTTGCCATCAATCGTGGAAACCGAATAAATCGCGCAATGCGAGCCTATCTGCACAAAATCCTCAATCACAACACCATTTTTAGCATTTATGTAAGTAAATGCCCCTATATCCGTCTTATAACCCAGATTGAATTTATCCTTATGCTGAACCAACCAGTTGTATCTTGTTAATTTACCTTCATTTATTTCAGGATAAATCCAGTCACTAAATCGCTCTACCGGTGACTGTGTAAGGGTCTCGCAGGTACCCCCCCCCCATGTTTCACCTGGCGGGATGGACTTGGTAACACAAGCCCCAGCACCGATTACAGCATCATCACCTATCGTAATCGGCTTTTCTTCTGTTCCGTTAATAATCACCGCACCTGTACCGACATAAACTCTTTTGCCAAAGTGTACCCACCCGGAAACATGTACACCAGGTGCCAAAGTAGTGTAACTTCCCATAACGACATCATGCCCGATCGTACAATCAAGATTGATCTGAACGTGCTTGCCCAAAGTGATGTTCGTAGTCAAGATATTGCCCGCACAGATAACCGTTCCGATGCTGACCTCAATCCATTGGGATCGCTCAACCCCTGGATGTATAATCGTTTCAAACCGAAACCCTGCGGCCCTTGTCTTTTCCATCAGAAGCTGGCGGGTCTTGGGAACTCCTACGCCGCCAACTACAAAAGCCCCGGAAAATTGCTTGCAGGCATTTTCAAGACTCATCACCGGGATATCATTCAAGAAGGTCCCCTGTTTGGAAGTATCATCATCTATAAAGCATACCACCTCATAATCATTGCACGACTGAATAAGCCAGGCAACTTCTCTTCCAAAGCCGCTTGCCCCGTATATTACAATCTTTTTTTTCTGCAATTTTCCCCTCTTTTTTCTGTTCTTTATACCTTGCGACTTTGCGACTTTGCGTGAGACCCCATTTTACCTCTTTTTTATCGATGACAGCTCAGCCTCGATCTGTTCAATGCTTGGCAGATTCCCCTGCAAATCCTCCGGGATTGATTCTATCAACCGATATTCAGAGATGCCAACCGGTTTAGCGATGTCCTTAAGGGCATATTCGGCAACCAGGCGATTCTTATCTTTACAGAGAATCAATCCAATAGAAGGATTATCGCTTTCGTGCTTCAACGTTGCATCCACGGCTGAGAGAAAGGTATTTGTCCAATAAGCTGTTGGACAATTGATGCATCTGGCCAAGATTCCGCTAAAGCCCTCATGTAAAGAAGGTTAGCACGAGAAAAGCCCTTCATCTCAGGAAATTCGCGGCGCAGGTCAGCGGACAAGCGGTCGACGACCTTAGCTCCCCAACCTTGCACCTTTTGCCGTTGCAGAATATCCCGACCAATCTGCCAATATAGAGCAAGCATTTCACTGTTAGCAGCAAGAACAGCCTTTTGCTGAACAGATCGAATCCGCGCCTTAAGCTCTTTAAGCCATTCGCTATAACCATCAGGAGCTGATAATAATTGTGCCGTCATAAAATGATTCTCCACTTCCAGACAAGAAATTTAATTCCATATTTTTTATCTTTTTTAGCGTCTTTGTGCCTTTGCGTGAGGCACAAACTCCTCCATCGTCGCTTCCCCCTCCTGGCTGATCCCATCCCGCCCCAGCACCTTCCACACCGTCATCGCAATAATCTTCACATCCAGCCACAGACTCCAGTTATCCACATACCAGACATCCAGCTTAAATTTATCCTCCCAGCTTATCGCATTCCGCCCATTCACCTGAGCCCAGCCGGTAATCCCCGGCTTCACTTCATGCCGTCTTGCCTGCTCAGATGTGTAACGGTCAAGATACTGCATCAGTAAAGGCCGCGGCCCGACAATGCTCATATTGCCTTTGATCGCATTAAACAATTCCGGCAACTCATCCATGCTGGTCTTCCGCAAAAACCGTCCCAGGCGGGTTAACCTCTCCCCGTCCGGCAACAAATTTCCGTTTTCATCCCGTTCATCTGTCATGGTCCGAAACTTATAGATGGTAAAAGGCCTGCCATATAGCCCCGGCCGCACCTGCCGGAAAAGCACAGGCGAGCCAATCTTAAAGCGCACCAGAAGAGCTATGATCAACATAAAGAAGGATAAGAGAAAAAAAGCAGGAATGCTCAGCGCAAGATCAAAAAGGCGCTTCATCGGGTGAACCTTCTATATATTCCCCTGCGATGACCTATTCTTACGATTTCTATCGTCAGAATATCAGAATATACCGAATAGATTATCCTGTAGTCTCCTGCCCGAAGGCGATATGTATATTCTGCGCCATGCAGTTTACGGCTTCCGGGAGGATGGGGATTGTCAGGTAGTGTTTCAATAGTTTGAAGAATTCTTGAAATGGTCTTATTCTGAAGTTTCTTAAGCTCTTTTCGAGCCGATTGCTTCCACTCAATCTTATATGAGGCCATCATTTTTTAACTCAGCAAGAAACTTTTTGTGAGACATTGTCGGCTCATCTCTTCTCTCAGCCACAGCAGCCAAATCTTCGATATCCTCGATCAACTCTTGATATTTAGAGATCGACAAAATAACTGATTTTTTCTTGCCCTTTTCATCCGTTATATATTGAGGGGAAACATTGTCTAATCTTATCATTGGAATACCTCCTTCCTAATTACAATGATACTATCACCTCAAAGATGGAATCGCAAACCAAATTGGCATCCACATTCAACCGATTGCCTTCAAAGCATTTACAAAAAGCTCGCTGTTCTTTCTTGAATAAAACCGCTCAGCGGCCTTTCGAGCCGCTTTCTTATATTCTGCCAAAAGGACGGAGTTTTTACTCAATTCTTTAACAGCCTTTGCCATACCATCAACATCACAGTTTTTTACCCATATTCCGTAACCCTTTTCCTTTACCAGTCTTGTCAGATCAGTTTCGTATTTACTTATAACAAGAATAGGCAAACCAGCCGCCATGTAATAATATGCCTTGCTTGGCGACATACATCCCTGTGTCCCATCCTCATAGGTGACAATTCCAATATCGCCCGATGTCATTGACATCGGCAAAATTTCTTCAGGCTGAAAGGGCAAAAGGGTAATGTTTTTCAGTTGAAATTCCTCAATTGTTTTTTTCACCAATGCCCATTTAGCACCCTCTCCAATAAAAAGAAAATGGATTCCCGCTTCCCTTCTCAGTTTTTTGGCCGTCTCCAGAATAGTTTCGATATCGTGGCTATGCCCCATATTGCCGGAATAAAGAACTGTTGTTTTATCCAATAAATCATATTTTGCCGCAAACCAGTTCTGTTTTTTGTTAACAGGTTTAATAATCTCAATATCAGCCCAAGGAGGAATACAGACTATTTTTTTGCCATCGGTTTTAAAAACATCGAATTTCTTTTCCAGCCGCGTACTCATATCATGGTCAATTGTTATCATCTGAGCCGCATTTTTATAAACCAATCGGTTGAAATAGTCCCAACATCCGGAAATAACACCTCTTTTTAATCTTCCGAGTCCAATAAGCATATCAGGATAAATATCGTAAACCAGCATCACATACCGCTGTTTTCGAATACACTTAAAAAACAGACCAACAAGTCCAAGAAACGGCGGGTTGGAAACAATAAAAAGTGTAGCGTTTTTCGGCTGCTTCCAAACGAACCATAGCGCTTTAAAAAAATATTTAATCCATGACATAAGTCGGCTGAAGTAGCTGCTTCGATTATATCCGGGTGCAGGTTCAATATGCAGGCGTGTATCTACATTGCAACAAATTGTGTCAGGATTGCCAGAAAGTAATATGGATTGAGGCCATACTTTCGCCAGATCTTCGGCCAGTTCCCTGAAAAGAGGACCTGCAACCTGGTTCAAAAAGATAATTTTATATTTTTCCCGATTCAACATGCTAAATTAAAAAGCCTTCGATATACAAAAATTTTTCTTATCGCGTTTTTACCACGAAGGACACGAAGAATAAGAAAAATCATTCAAGCGTAATATCTCAAAAAACAGGGGTGCTATAAAAGGCTCGCGCCTAAATTCCTTATTCGGAATTTACCCGTAAGGGTTTTACCCCTATTTTGAGCTATTACCTTCAGCTCACTCCTTCGTGATACTTCGTGCTCTTCGTGGTTCGAGTTAATTTATCCCATCCCACATATTACTCAGTTTTGCTGTCCCAATGATCAGCTTAACCACCCTCTGAGACACATTCTCGATTTCATACTCCGCAGGGATAGGATGTTTACGCTGAGAGGCCTTTTCTTCTGTCACCATTTTAATTGACTGAAGTATGGTATCGGGATTTAAACCCGTCAAGATAATGTTTCCGGTATCCAGGGCCTCGGGTCTTTCTATAGCATTCCTGACAGTAATTGCAGGAAATGAAAGGATGGCAGATTCTTCACTGATCGTGCCACTGTCTGAAATGGCACAAAAGGCATTTATCTGAAGATGGTTGTAATCAAAAAATCCAAAGGGTTTTAAAAATTGTATGTTGGCATGCAGCTTCACATCGGGTAAACCCTCAAGACGTTTTCTTGTTCTCGGATGGGTTGATACAATCACTGGAAGCCCATACTCTTCACAAACCAGATTCAAAGAACGCAATAGCAGGCCAAGATTCTCCTTGTTATCTACATTTTCTTCCCTGTGGATGCTGGCAATAAAATAGCGGCTTTTTTTTAATCCAAGTTGATCCAGGATTTTGGAAGATTGAATTTTCTCCATGTGAGTCAGAAGAACTTCTTTCATGGGCGAACCGGTAAGATAAATGCGGCGGTGAGGCAACCCCTCAGATAGCAGATGCCGTCTGGCATGTTCCGTATAGACGAGATTAAAGTCACTGATATGATCGATTATCCTTCGGTTGATCTCTTCAGGAACATTGAGGTCAAAGCAGCGGTTCCCCGCCTCCATGTGATAGATTGGAATCTTCATGCGTTTTGCCATGATCCCTGCAATAGAACTATTGGTGTCGCCCAGGATCAAGACAGCGTCCGGATTTTCTTTTTCCAATACCTTTTCAATGGAGATAAGAATGTTTCCCATGACAGCACCCAGCGAACTATGATCAACACCCAGAAAATGATCGGGTTTGCGGACATTCAATTCCTTGAAAAAAATCTCATTCAGTTCGTAGTCATAGTTCTGGCCGGTGTGAACAATCTTATGATCAACATATTTATCCAGAAGTGCCATCACACACGAAAGACGTATGATCTCCGGCCGCGTTCCAAGAATCGTCATCACTTTGAGTTTATTCATAGTATTTTTTAGCCTCAAAAAGGCGCAAACAGCACAAAATTAATCCGTATCTGACAAGATGTACTTTTTAATTCCAAGCCTTGGCGCCCCAAAATTAATCAAAAGTCCATGCTCAACGTGACAAGCGCGTAAATAACCCAAAAGCTGGGCAGTGTGTTCCGGAGCCAACGCCTTGCAGGCTTTTAATTCGACGATGAGTTTGGATTCCACAAACAAATCCGCAAAATATTCTCCAAGTACTGTGCCATCTTCATCATAAACTTTCAGGGGATATTGCTGCTCAACCTTGATTCCTGTTTTTCGAAGACGATGGACCAAGCCGTTCTCGTAGACCTTTTCTAAATGTCCGTATCGTAAATACTGATGCAACGTAAAACTTGTCTCCCTTATAAGATCAACCAAAGCAAAAATGTCATCTTTTTCTTTCACAGAACCTCTTGTGCCTTTTGTGCTTTTTTGCGGCTATAATTCCACTTTTTCAAAATAAGTATCCGGTTTTCCCGGATCAAACATCTCGCTGGCCCAGAAGAGTGTCACCAGCTCATCCTGCCCCACATTTTCGATGGAATGAGTATACCCCGGCGGAATATCCACCACCTGATAATCTTCACCCCTGACTCGATATTCAATCACCTCGCCGACTTCCGACTCCCGACTCTCCGACTCTCCGACTCCCGACTGTACATGCCGGAAGCGAATCACAGCTTCACCCTCCAGCACCAGAAATTTTTCCGTCTTGGTATGGTGATAATGATCACCCCGTGTAATCCCGGGCTTTGTCCGGCTGATAAAAATCTGTCCCATGGACGGTGATTTCAAAAATTCCGCAAGACTGCCGCGCTGATCGGATTTCATATCCAGGCCATACTCAAATTCCTGGTTATTCAAGTAGCTGAGATAGGCGCCATACAGAACTCTTTCAAACGCGTCTCTAAAATCCGGCAGATTCAATCTGGTACGCATTTCCCGGAACGATTTAATCTTCTCTGCTAATTCTCCAAGGCTTATCCGTTTTGAAGGAAGTGGTTGGGCAAACCTGAACCCTGGTGTTCCCGGTTCCATCTCTTTTACAAAGGCTTCCACCACATCATCAATGTAGGTCAGGTCTATCTCATGAGCCTGATCAGAGATCTGAATGGGCAGATCGTTGGCAATGTTGTGGCAAAATGTTGCGGTTACAGAATTATAATCAGGTCGGCACCACTTTCCAAACAGGTTTTTAAAACGATATACAACACACTCTGCGCCAGTATCTTCTGCAAATCGCCGCAGTGCTTCTTCCGCGCGGCGCTTACTGATGCCGTATGGGTTATCCAGCTCCGCCTGAATCGAAGATGACAGCACAATCTTCGGCGCCTTTCCAAGATTCCGCAGTTTGTCGCAGATTTCCTCAATCAATCCGACATTACCTGGTTCAAATTCATCAGGCTTCTGAGGCCTGTTCACGCCCGCGAGATGGATAATGCAATCGACCTGTTGCAGAGCAACATCCAATTCTGCCTGTTTATTATCAATATCATATTCATAAAGTTCCACATCCTCACGGCGGCGGAGTACCGTACAGAGATTTCTTCCAACAAATCCCTTAGAACCAGTTACAAGCACCTTCTTCATAATAAACTCTTTTTTACCTTCATATACTTCTTGCCCTTCGTTGTGAAAAACGTAAAGGAGCATGTCTAATTTATTTTTCTCACTCAATATCCGAACTAAGCAGCCGCGCACCATGTACCACTGCCAAAACATCTATTTGATCTGGTTTTATTCGGTAAATAATCCGATATGGTCTCTCTATTATTTCACGTATATCTTCCGCGGAATACTCTGGTACATTATGCCCGGACATTGGGAAACTGGCAATTTGTTCAGACCTTTTTGTCAATCTATCCACCATCCTTTCAGCGTAAAAGGGAGAGTTTTGCAAAATATATTCGTAAATATCCAAAAGGTGCTTTAGAGCATTGTCCGTCCAGTTCACTCTCATCTTGACAATCCAAATCTGGAACGAACCTCTTTCACATCCACTGTTCTACCCGTCTTACTATCTTCTAAACCAGCTTCAATCGCTTGACGAACATATATTTTATACATCAGATCATCCCATGTTGCATCTTCAGGCAAATCTTTTAATAAATTTTGAGCTTCTTTTTTGATATTAATCATTTGCATATCTATAATCTCCTAACCTCTCTTAATGATTTCATTTTCGTGTTCATTAGTAAAATTCGTGGCTCAAACATTTCCTTCTTTTATATTCTTTGTGCCTCTTTGCGGCTAATTATTCGTGCTATTCGTGTCATTCGTGGCTAACTCTTCCTGAATATAATCCACCTTCAAAAGGGCCTCTTTTATCTCTTCAACCCCCAATATCCGAGTATTATTCGAAGTATAATCTTCCTTAACAGATATTTGCTCTTCACCCTCAACAAAATACTTATTGTAATTCAAGTCTCTGGCATCAACCGGTATCCTGTAATAATCTCCCAAGTCTTGAGCGTTGGCCATCTCTTCTCTGTTCAGCAAAGTTTCATACAGCTTTTCCCCATGCCTTGTCCCGATTATCTTCACCTCATTCTTTGCCCCAAACAGTTCCTTAACCGCCACCGCTAAATCACCAATAGTGCAGGCAGGCGATTTCTGAACAAAAATATCACCCGCGTTTCCATTTTGAAACGCATACAAGACCAGCTCCACCGCATTTTCCAGAGACATGATAAACCGTGTCATCTTAGGATCTGTTATTGTCAATGGGACACCTTCTTTTATCTGTTTTACAAACAGAGGAATCACAGACCCTCTTGAAGCAATCACATTCCCATACCGCGTCCCGCAAAGTACGATCCTGCTTTCGTCCACTGTACGTGACTTAGCAGTTATTACCTTCTCCATCAATGCCTTGGACATCCCCATGGCATTTACCGGATAGACTGCCTTGTCCGTGCTAAGGACTATAACTTTTCTGACATGCTGAGAAACAGCCGCATTCAAAACATTTTCCGCGCCCAGAATATTTGTCCTTACTGCCTCCACAGGGAAAAATTCACACGACGGCACTTGTTTTAAGGCCGCAGCATGAAAGGCATAATCAACCCCGTGCATAGCGGAATGAATGCTGTCATAATCCCTGACATTGCCGATATAAAATTTCAGCTTATCATTGCGGTACGCATTCCGTATATCATCCTGCTTCTTCTCATCACGGCTGAAGATACGAATCTCCTTTATGCCGGTATCCATAAGTCTTTTGATTACAGCATTGCCGAACGAGCCGGTGCCGCCGGTTATAAGGAGTGTTTTGCTTTTAAACATTCATGTCTCTCCTTAGAGTCGGAGAGTCGGAGAGTCTGGAGTCCAAGAGTCACAACGACTCTAGGGCTCACGACTCTTAACTCACGACTCTTGACTCTTAAAGTCGTTTTCGCAAATATTTCATAAAGTTGGTTAATAATCGGCTTGTTTCATCGGCCAGAGTATAAGCAGTGTTGAATGCGTTTTTGTCAATATAGCCCAAATCAAGCGCAACATATAACTGACCTTAAACTTCAGCCATTGATCCGCGGGCAATATTCAGAAAATTTGCAAACTCCTTGTCACTGGTGCGAGCAAAGCCTTTTTACCCTGTCAAATAAGATTTGAGCCTTTTTCTAATAAACATTTTCCCATGGTAGGATTTAAGGTATTTCTCACGTTTTGTCGCATCATCTTGACTCAAACAAGCCTCATAGTAAACCAACTGTCGAATCTGCCAAGCCTTTGTTGTGTCGTTCAAATCTTAGCTTGAGATCTTTGGTAAATCCTGTGTAAAACTTCATATCCTTCATGCTTTGCAATATATATGTATAATACACGTCCACCTCAAGCTATTTAACAGGGCGAGCATTCGACATGGAAGACACTGCCGCCCTGCGAATCTGATCCTTAAGTCCAAAATCCTTCCTAAAACCTTCCAACTCATTAGTTGTCTGGTAAATAACCTTCACCAATTCCCTCGCCTTCTGCCATCCAACAATATCCTCAAATCTCCGAATCTTCTTACCCTCACCCATCAACACAACCTCCGACTCCAGACTCTCCGACTCCAGACTCTAAGACTCTAAGACTCACGACTCTCAGACTCAAAAAAAGCCCCCGATTCTGCGCAACCACCCCATCATCCTTTGTCACCCCAAGCCCATACTCCCGCGCCCTTTCAGACCATTTCACATATTCCTTATCATTTATATCAACGCACTTTTGAAGAACTTCTTGAAACATCTCCGGCTTGCTCAGAGACAAATCCCACCCAACACCTTTTTCTTCCAAAGACCGCCATGGGGTCTGATCGCTGATCAATTTATTTATTTATGGACGTCCCCTATATTCCTTTCCCATTCAACCCAGTTTTCCAGATGCAGGCCATCAACTCTTTCAAATTCTTTGGTATTGTTCGTAACCAATATTATACCCTGTGATCTGGCCAGACCTGCTATAAGAAGATCATAAGGACCAATCGGCACTCCTTTCTCTTCAAGTTGCGCGCGAATAGCCGCGGCTTCTATAGCAGAGGAATAATCCAGGTTAATAAGGTTCAGCGGCAGAAGAAATTTGGCAAGGGCATCCTCGGAACGTTGCTGGTATTGACTTTTCTCGATCCCATATTGAAGTTCGAACAGGGTGATTGTGGAGATTGCGACATCCTGTGGAGAATGTTGCCTGAATCGCTCAAGAACCCCCGATGGGCGTCTTTTAATGAGGTATATGCAAATATTGGTATCAAGCAGATAGCGCATCAGAAAGAATTCCTCTTCTGCATGGCAGGCTGATTACGTCCGTCTTCCATAAAATCTTCCGGAAATTCACTGAGAGATTCGAACAACGAATCCCATGCCATTTCTATGGGCTCCAGTATAACCTGGTTGCCTTTTTTAAATATTTTCACCTCATTACCAGGAATTCTGAAGGCCTTGGGCAGTCTTACTGCTTGAGAACTGCCATTCTGAAATAATTTTGCTGTTTTCATTCTATTACCCTCTTTATCGTATATATTTTTAGTATATACACCAACAATGTAAAAGTCAATTTATTTTATCCGCGTTAATCAGCTTACCCAGTGAAATTCACAAGAGTGACAAGCGAAGCGCATTTCAGTAGGGCAACTCTCCGACTCACGACTCTCCGACTCACGACTCTCCGACTCACGACTCTCCGACTCACGACCTTCCTACTTTTGATTCTTGACTCACAAACTATTTTCCCCGCAGATATTTCATAAAATTTGTTAACAGGCGGCTTGTTTCATCAGCCAGGACATAAGCTGTGTTGAATGCGTTTTTGTCATTCAGTGGCCCAATCCTCGACTTTCAATTTGCCAATCCGACCAAATTCTCTTACATTATGAGTAACAACTGTTAGCTTGTTTGCCATGGCAATAGAGGCGATCTGAGTGTCTCTTTCACTGATTACCATACCTTTTCTTTCAAGTTGTGCCCGTATAACAGCATATTTCCCGGCCGCTGCCTCATCAAAAGAATATAGGTCCAGTAACGACGATATCTTTTTTATTTTCAATCGCCTTTCTTTCTTTTTTATTGAGGACTTCTCTATTCCGTACAATATTTCAGCCAGTGTAATGGTTGACAGGGATAAATCTGCTGGAGCATGTTTTTTAATCCGGCCAATCACTCTCTTATCGCCACGCATCCAATAACTGATGATATTTGTATCGAGCAGGTACATGTCTTCCCCGGTTAATCCAAACTAAAGTTTTTTGATGGCAACGCCTCAGGTGTTTTAAAATCCAGATCCACAGGAAAATCATCCCAGAAAGCCTCCGGCCACCTGCTTCTTTCAAGCGGTTCAAGGATTACCATGTCCCCCTTTTTGCTGATTTTCACTTCATTTCCCTTAAAACGAAACGCTTTTGGTAACCTAACCGCTTGAGATCGACCATTTTGAAATACTTTCGCTATTGATTCCATAACCTGCTCTCCCCTCATGATATTAATATATATCAGTATATACCAATTATCCCACAAAGTCAATCATAGTGCTATTCCCCATACATCTTTTCGCGCTAATCCATTTCTTTCAACTCAAACCAACTTTTTATCTCTTTTTCAGTCATTTTTTGTTTACCCCACCTGCCGCTTTTCCCTTAATCTGCATAATCTGCGGATCTATTTCTATTTTTTCCTTTTTGCGCCTTAGCACCTCTGCGTGAGGCATCTTTTTTGTTCTGCGTAATCCCTGCACCGTGGAATCTTTACCCTGTGAAATGCGAAGCCTATTTCTACGGGGCGAAGGCTATTCCTCTGGGGTGCGGATTAGCCTCTGCCTTTTCCTGATCTCCGAATCACGATCCTAAGACACTCAGACTCCCGACTCTCCAACTCTAAGACTCTAAGACTCTAAGACTCTAAGACTCTTAAAAAACCTTTTGAATTTTGCTTGACATAATAGAGAAACAACATCTATAATTGTTTAAAAGTTTAATTATTTAAAAGGAGGTCTTTATGCCTGCGATAATGAAAATCAGCCCACAGGGTCAGATCCGAATACCAAATAAAATCATGAACTTGCTTGGCATTACAAAAGGCGACTATGTTGAGGTAGATATAAAAGACAGTGACATCATCTTAAAACCCAGAAAGCTCATTGATCCTTCACAGGGATGGCACTGGACAAACGAATGGCAGAATATGGAGTCCTGCGTTGATGACGAAATCGAAAAAGGGCTTGTTTCGCCAAAATTCAAGTCTGCGAAAGAAGGATTAAAATGGTTGAAAAAGTAACAGCCTATCAGTTCAGCAGGCGATTTAAAAAAGAATATAATAACTTGCCCAAAGAAATTCAAAAAGCCTTCGATGAAAAACTATCTTTATTTTTGAAACAAACGTCGCATCCCTCGTTCAGAGTTAAACGAATCCAGGGAACAAAGAATCGGT
>Ga0209121_10003971_pt1 | contig 14011 bp, 16 predicted proteins | sample Cruoilmetagenom3_FD_187292 | JGI IMG/M metagenome (GOLD analysis project Ga0209121, IMG submission 187292) | Oil polluted marine microbial communities from Coal Oil Point, Santa Barbara, California, USA - Sample 3 (SPAdes) (version 2) | ecosystem: Environmental > Aquatic > Marine > Oil seeps ...
TGGCGGTGGACGCGATGAACGATCCGCGTGCCTATATGATTGGCAAGCGGCTGATTGAGGCGGGAAAATCGCCCGATCCAGCGGTGATTGCCGACGCAGGTCGCGATCTTAAGGCGTTGTTGCGGGCGTGAGGATCATCGCGGGGCAGTTTCGCGGTCGGGCTTTGGCTGCCTTGGGCAAGGGCGATAAAGGGGGGCATTTGCGCCCCACAACCGACCGGGTGCGCGAAAGCCTGTTCAGCGTGCTGACCCATCTGGAGGTGATCCCCGATGCCCGGGTGCTGGACCTGTTTGCTGGCACTGGCGCGCTGGGGCTGGAGGCGCTGTCGCGCGGCGGGTGCCATGTGACCTTTGTTGATGACGGGCGGGTAGCGCAGGGGCTGATCCGCAAGAATATCGGGTTGACCCAGAGCGGGGGGCAGACCAGCTTGATCCGCCGTGATGCCGCTCGGCTGGGGGATTGTCCGGGTGCGCCTTATGATCTGGTGTTTCTTGATCCGCCTTATGGCAAAGGGTTGGGGGAGAGGGCGTTAGAGGCAGCTGAGGTTGGCGGATGGCTGGCCCCGGGGGCATTGATTGTTTGGGAAGAAAGCACGCCGATGCAGGCACCCGAGAGGTTTGAGGTGCATGATTGCCGCCGGTATGGCGACACACATATTACGCTGATGTGGGCGCCTGATGCGGCTGCGGGCACCGGGATTGCGGAAAATTAGCAAATATTAATGATGCGGCAAGATTGCTGGCCTTTATGGCGCATTGTGAATCGGCTGCTCCTCAAGCCCTTGCGGGCTTTCCTCGCGGTGGGAACCTGATCCCGCAGCTATAGGTTTTCAGCGCGGATTCTGCCGATAAGGGGAAACCCGCCCGTCTATTCCCCATAGGTCGGGTGGAATCGGCCTGCGGGCGACAGGGTAAAGATATCTGCCCCATCTGCGGTTACCCCAATCGAATGCTCGAACTGGGCCGACAGCGATTTGTCGCGGGTCACCGCCGTCCAGTCATCCGACAGGGTTTTGGTTTCGGGTCGGCCCAGATTGACCATCGGTTCGATGGTAAAGAACATGCCTTCTTCCAGCATGGCACCCGTGCCGGGGCGGCCATAATGCAGCACGTTGGGCGGCGCATGAAACACCCGGCCCAGCCCGTGGCCGCAGAAATCGCGCACCACGCTCATCCTGTGTGCCTCGACATAGGTCTGAATCGCGTGGCCGATATCGCCAAACGTATTGCCCGGCTTGACCATCTCGATGCCCTTCATCAGGGCGTCATGCGTCACCTCGATCAACCGCTCGGCCTTGCGTGGCAGTTTCCCGGCCACATACATCCGGCTGGTATCACCAAACCAGCCATCGACAATCACCGTCACGTCAATGTTCAGGATATCGCCATCCTTCAGCGTCTTAGGGCCAGGGATGCCGTGGCAGACCACATGGTTGACCGAAATGCAGCTGGCGTGTTGATAGCCCTTATAGCCGATTGTGGCCGATTTCGCTTCGGCCGCGTCGACCATATCATGGATCGCCTTGTCGATCGCTTCGGTCGTCTGGCCGACAAACACATGCGGCGTGATATCGTCCAGAATGCTGGCCGCCAGCGCCCCGGCGACATGCATGCCCGCAAAATCGGAGGTTTCGTAAATGCGAATGCCGTCCTTGGTCAGGCGGCCACGGAGTTCATTGTTCACCGGCAGGCTCCATCGTGGTGGTGTTGATGGATATGTAATGCGCTTCGGTGCAAAGGGCCAGAGGTAGTCAGGCCATAGATATCAGCGGTGCGCCCAGATCAATCCCTTGCGTCGAGATCCGGGTGCCATAGCACAGCAGCTCGACGCCCTGTGCGCGGGCGGCGTCAAATCCGGCGCCATAGGCCGGGTCAATGTCGCGCGCGAGATCGAAGTGGCTGCAATCGGTGCGTTGCACCAGATACAGCATCACCGCCCGGTGGCCTTGCTGTACCATGGCCGCCAGTTCACCTAGATGTTTGGTGCCGCGTGCCGTCACGCTGTCGGGAAACTCTACCAGTCCAGGTTGGCGGCAAAGGGTGACGGATTTGACCTCGACATAAACATCCGGCAAATCCGGCTGGGTCAGCAGAAAGTCGATGCGGCTGGCCGCGCCATATTTCACCTCGGCGCGGATGTTGTGGTAGGCGGCCAGCGGCGCAATCGCGCGGGCGTTTAATGCGGCGCGCAGGGCGCGGTTGGGTACTGATGTGTCGACGCCGGTGAAATGGCCGTTCTCGTGATCGACCAGTCGCCAGCCGTAGCGCAGCTTTTTCTTGGGGTCGTCATTAGGTTCCAGCCATATTTTCATACCCGGTTCGGCCAGCCCCATCATCGATCCGGGGTTGGCGCAATGGGCTGTCACCTCTTGGCCGTCTTCCAGTCGGCAATCGGCCAGGAAGCGTTTATAGCGACGTATCAGCCGGGCCGGAATAAGGGGGGTTTGAAAGCGCATGGGACCGGCCTATACCTGCCCGAAGGGTCGTTCAAGAGGGGTGTGTCATGGCTAATCCAACCGCTGCAATGCTGGTGATCGGGGATGAAATTTTGTCGGGGCGCACCCGCGATGCCAACATGTATTACCTGGCCCAGGAACTGACCAAGCACGGCATCGACCTGACCGAGGTGCGGGTGGTCAGTGATGATCCAGCCGCGATCACCGCCGCCACGCTGGCCCTGTCGCGCGCTTATGACCATTTGTTTACCAGTGGCGGCATTGGTCCCACCCATGATGACATCACCGCCGATTGCATCGCGGCCGCCTTTGGCGCGTCGATTGGTGTCCGCGACGATGCCCGCGCTTTGCTAGAGGCGCATTATGCCCGCACCGGGATGCAGCTGAACGAGGCGCGCCTGCGTATGGCGCGAATCCCCGAAGGGGCCGCGTTGATTGACAATCCGGTATCGGTGGCACCGGGCTTTACCTTGGAAAACGTGCATGTGATGGCCGGGGTGCCTGCGGTGTTCTGTGCCATGGTGGCCAGCGTGTTGCCAACCCTGACGGGGGGGGCGCCGCTGTTGTCGCAAAGCCTGCGGGTGCTGCGTGGCGAGGGCGATATTGCCGCGCCACTGGCAGATTTGGCGGCCGAGTTTTCCGACTTGTCGATTGGCTGCTATCCGTTCCAGAAAGATGGCGTCTATGGTGCCAATATCGTGGTGCGCGGCAGCGATGGCGCCCGGGTTGACGCCGCAATGTTCCAACTGTCGAAAGAGATTGATCTATGACCTTACCCGTGCAGAATTATTTTACCGCACTTGACGGCACCTGGCCTGCGGCGCGCCAGATTCAGCGCGGGCCGTTTGTGCTGCGCCAGGGGGAGGGCGGCGGCAGCCGGGTGTCCGCGGCGACTGCCGACGCGCCCGTCAGCGAGGCCGATATTGCGGATGCCGAAACCGGCATGGATAAACTGGGGCAAAAACCCCTGTTCATGATCCGCCCCGGAGACGAAGCACTGGATGCGCAGCTTGAGGCGCGTGGTTACGCCATTGTCGACCCGGTGGTTCTTTATGTCTGCCCGGTGGATCAGTTGACCGATCTGCCTGTCCCACGCGTCACCGTGTTCCACATTTGGGAACCGCTGAGCGTGATGCAGGAAATCTGGGCCGCTGGTGGTATTGGCCCGTCGCGGTTGGCGGTGATGGCGCGGGCGAAGGGGCCAAAAACCGGGTTTCTGGGCCGCAACCGCGAAAAACCCGCCGGGGCTGCCTATGTGGCGGTCCATGACGGAATTGCCATGGTGCATGCCATCGAAATTCCGCCGCATCAGCGCAAACAGGGTGTGGGTGGCTGGTTCATGCGTGCCGCCGCATTCTGGGCGGCAGATCATGGTGCAAGCCAACTGGCGGTGATGTGTACGCGCGCCAATACCGGCGCCAACGCGTTATATTCTTCCCTCGGCATGTGCGTTGTGGGACACTATCACTACCGCCACCTGCCAACAGAGAAAGACGCCAAGTGACCCAGCCAAACCGCCCCACCGCCCTCGATTTGCCCATCGTAGATCCGTTGCCCGAGAAGACGCAGAAATATTTCGATATTTGCACGGACAAGCTGGGGTTGATCCCCAATGTTCTGCTGGCAAACGCCTTTGATATCGACAAGCTGAACGCGTTCACCACGTTTTATAACGACATCATGCTGGCCGATAGCGGCCTTAGCAAACTGGAACGTGAGATGATTGCCGTCGTGGTGTCGTCGGTCAATTCTTGTTATTACTGTCAGGTTGCGCACGGGGCTGCGGTGCGGCAATTGTCCGGCGATCCAAAGCTAAGCGAGATGCTGGTGATGAATTACCGGGTGGCGCCGCTGGACGCACGCCAACGCGCGATGCTGGATTTTACCGACAAGGTCACCCGGGCCAGCGCCACCATCGAAGAGCCGGACCGCCAGCATTTGCGCGATGTCGGGTTCAGTGACCGCGATATCTTTGACATCGCCAATGTCGCCGGATTTTATAACATGTCCAACCGGGTGGCCAGCGCCACCGGCATGAAGCCCAATGACGAGTATCACTCGCAAGCAAGATAGCCGACCCAAATGACCCCGCCAAAATGATCCTGAACCGCTTGGCTCTTTGTCTTTTCTGCGCTGTGTGTGCGGTTTTGGGATCTGTTGCATTTGCCGCGGACGAGTTGAGCCTGCCGTCGGGCGCGCGTCATCTGGCCAGCCGCGTCAGCCCGCTTGACAGTTATGCGCTGCCTGTGGCGGGTTTCGATGGCGATGTGGTGCCGTCCCAGGTGTTCGAGGGCCGGGTTGAGCGGCAGACCTGGCAGATCGACTCGGCCTCGTTGACGCCATTGCAGGTGCTGGCGCCCTTGCGCGACCAGATCAAAGCGGCGGGGTTCGACATTGTGTTCGAATGCCGCGACCAACGCTGTGGCCGCTTTGATTTCCGTTTTGGGACCGAGGTGGTGCCCGCGCCGGACATGTATGTGGACATCCGCAATTATCGCTTTGTGTCGGCGATGCGTGGCGATTATGAGGCGCTTAGCCTGTTGATCAGTCGCAGCCGCAGTGCGGTTTATGTGCAGGTGATCCGTGTCGGGGCAGAGCAGCGAAAACCGCTTGTTGTCCGCCCCCGCAGCCGCCCGGATCAACCCCTGCCGTCAACCGCAGGGACCGAAGCGGTGGTGTTGGCCGAGGCGCTGCAACGCGACGGCCATGTGGTGCTGGGTGATCTGGAATTCCAGACAGGATCGTCGCGGCTGGGGGCGGGGCCGTTTGCGTCGCTCAAGGGGCTGGCCCGGTTCCTGACGGATAACCCCGATTACAAGATTGCGCTGGTGGGGCATACCGACAGTGTTGGTTCATTGACCGAGAATATCTTGCTGTCCAAACGCCGCGCGCAATCTGTCCGCGAACGGATGACCACTCTGCACGGCATCGCGGTCGGTCGGATCGAGGCCGAAGGGATGGGTTATCTGGCACCGGTGGCATCAAACCTGACAGGGCCGGGGCGCGATTTAAACCGGCGGGTCGAGGCGATTTTACTGTCGCAATAATTCGCCAATGTCGCGTGATTGAAAGCCGTGGGGCACCTGGCCGCAGAACGAAAAAACCCCGCGCCAAGGCGCGGGGCAGTTGAGTTGCCAAGGGAAGCAACAAGGGAAAAATCTACCACTCAGACGGGCCTTTGTCCGCGAAGGAATGGACTAGGAAGTCGATAAAGGCGCGCACTTTGGGCTGGGTGAACCGGCCCGGCGGGTAAACCGCATAGATGCCTTGGGTTTCCACCGGCAGCGACGGCATGGCGTCTTCGACAAGCCCCTTTTCAAGGGATTCAGAGTAAAGAAAGCTGGGCAGATAAGCGATGCCAAGGCCCGAGATGGCGGCGTTTAGCAGGGATTGCCCGTCATTGACGCTTAGCCAGCCGGCGGTGCGGACCTGACGTTTTTCACCCGAAGGCGCGGTCAGTTTCCAGACATTGCCGCTGGACTGGTTGGAATAATGCAGCAGCTTGTGCCCGTTCAGATCGTCGATCTTTTGCGGGCGGCCATATTTCTCGAAATAGGCTGGGCTGGCGATCATTCGTTTGGTGGTTTCGGTCAGCTTGCGGGCGCGCAGGGTGCTGTCTTCCAGCTCTCCGATGCGTACGGCCATGTCAAAGCCTTCGGAAATCAGTTCTACATAGCGGTTGTTCAGCACCATGTTCACGGTGATGTCGGGAAAATCCGCCAGGAATTCCGACAGGACCGGTGACAGGTGGTTAACGCCGAAATCGGTGGCCACACTGATCCGCAGCAGGCCCGAGGGGGCCGATTGCATTGATGTGACCAGCGCGTCGGCCTCGCCTGCATCATTCAGAACGCGGCGGGCGCGGTCGTAATAGGCCAGGCCAATTTCGGTCGGCGAGACGCGGCGTGTGGTGCGGTTCAGCAACCGGGCGCCCAGGCGGGCCTCGAGGCTGGAGACGTGTTTGGACACAGCCGATTTGGAAATGCCCATCTTCTTGGCCGCGTCAGTGAATCCACCCTGGTCCACCACGTTGGCGAAGGCTTCCATTTCGGTCAGTCTGTCCATGCTCGTTACCTCAGGTCGTTTCTTATTCCGACCTTGGGTATCGTTGGCAATCTGGGCAAGAACGGGGCGCGGGTGGGATAATATCGGGGTTTTGTAGGGGATCGTTCATGGCATGGAAACGCGGAAACAGTGGGTTTCACCGTGATTCACAGGCCGGATTCGTAGGGGGCGCTGAAAGCACACCCTACCGTGTTACAGTTCGGATGCCAGCCGGGTGCCCTGATTTATGGCGCGTTTGGCATCCAGTTCAGCGGCCACATCGGCGCCGCCAATCACATGCGGGGTGATGCCCTGGGCGATCAGAGCATCAGCCAGCGAGCGTTCGGGCAGTTGGCCTGCGCACAGGACGATGGTGTCGGCCTCGATCAGGGTGGGGTTTTGCCGTGCCTCGCCAAAGGACACCATCAACCCGGCAGGTTCTATGCGTTCATAGTTTACGCCGCCGACAAAATTGACGTCCTTCATTTTCAACGCCGCGCGGTGAATCCAGCCGGTGGTTTTACCCAGCCGTTTGCCATGCTTTTCCGCTTTGCGCTGGATCAGTGTCACCTGGCGTGCCGGTGCCTCGGGTTGCGGGCCTTCGGGGGCCAGGCCGGCGCGGTTTGTTTCGGGATCGCTGACGCCCCATTCCTTCATCCAGGCAGGCAGGTCTTCGGTGGGCGAGGTGCCTTCGTGCACCAGGAACTCGGCCACATCAAAGCCGATGCCGCCCGCGCCAATGACCGCCACCCTTTTGCCGACCGGGGCCTTGTCGCGCAGCACGTCGATATAAGACAGCACGTTTGGCGCGTCCTGACCGGGAATGCCGGGATCACGCGGGATAACACCGGTAGCGATCACCACCTCGTCAAAGCCGCCAAGGTCGTCGGCGGTTACAGCGCGGCCCAGTTCGGTCTTGATGCCAAGTTCAGCCACCATGGTGCGATACCAGTCGACCAGCCCCCAGAATTCTTCCTTGCCGGGGATCTGTTTGGCGATGTTCAACTGGCCGCCGATATCGTCTGCCTTGTCAAACAATGTGACGGAATGGCCGCGTTTCGCCGCCGTCAGAGCCACGGATAGCCCGGCGGGGCCAGCGCCGACAATGGCGATGGATTTGGCGGAATTCGTGGGTTCGAGCCGGAGTTCTGTCTCGTGGCAGGCTTGCGGGTTGACCAGACAGCTGGTCAGCTTACCACCAAACGTGTGATCCAGGCATGCCTGATTGCACGCGATACAGGGCGCGATCTGGTCGCCATGTCCGGCCATCGCCTTGGCCACGAAATCCGCATCCGCCAACATTGGTCGCGCCATTGACACCATGTCGGCGCAGCCGGTGGCCAGCACGTTTTCGGCCACTTCAGGCGTGTTGATACGGTTCGAGGTGATCACCGGGATGCCCACCTTACCCATCAGCTTTTTGGTCACCCAGGCAAAAGCGGCGCGCGGCACGGATGTGGCGATGGTGGGAATGCGCGCCTCGTGCCAGCCGATACCGGTGTTGATGATCGTCGCCCCGGCTTTTTCGATTTCCTGCGCCAGCTGCACCACTTCGCCGTGGGTGGAGCCGTTGGGCACCAGATCGATCATCGACAGGCGGTAGATGATAATGAAATCATCGCCCACGGCGGCGCGGGTGCGGCGCACCACTTCGATCGGCAGGCGCATGCGGTTTTCATAGGATCCGCCCCAACGGTCGGTGCGTTTGTTAGTGTGGGTCACCAGGAACTGGTTCAGGAAATACCCTTCGGAGCCCATGATTTCGACGCCGTCATAACCTGCCTCCTTCGCCCTGCGGGCGGCCTCGGCAATGTCGGCGATCTGCTTTTCGATGCCGTCCTCGTCCAGTTCGGCGGGCGGAAACGGCGAGATTGGCGATTTTACCGGGCTGGGGGCAACGCATTTGGGGTTATAGGCATAGCGGCCCGCGTGCAGGATCTGCATGGCGATCTTGCCGCCTGCATCATGCACCCGGGCGGTGACGATGGTATGGTTGTCGATGTCCTTTTGGGTCATCATGCCCGCCGCACCCGGCAGCACCCCGCCTTCGGCATTGGGGGCAATACCGCCGGTGACGATCAACGCCACCTGGCCGCGCGCCCGTTCGGCGTAGAATTCGGCGACCCGGTTCCAGTCGCCGGTTTCTTCCAGCCCGGTATGCATCGACCCCATCAGTACCCGGTTTTTCAGCGTGGTGAAGCCAAGGTCAAGCGGGGCCAGAAGGGTTGGGTAATCAGCCATGGGGGTCTCCTGATATGTTTGGGATACGATTGCCTTGCAGGCCCAGGAAGTCACGTCAAACGCGGCGTCACCATCTTGCACTTGGGGGCAGGCGCGCTAGACAGGAAGGGAACAAGACGGAGCGTTTGCCAATGACCCCTGATGAGATTTCCAAACTGCCCTATCGCCGCTGTGTGGGGGTGATGTTGCAGAACCAAAAGGGCGAGGTATTTGTCGGCCAGCGCAATGACCGCGACGCCGAGGCCTGGCAGATGCCGCAGGGTGGTGTCGACAAGGGTGAAGAGCCACGCGATGCGGCGCTGCGCGAATTGTGGGAAGAAACCGGCGTTACCAGTGATCTGGTCGAGGTTCTGGCCGAGACACCGGATTGGTTGCCGTATGATTTGCCACACGAGGTGGTGCCGCATATCTGGAAAGGGCGCTATCGCGGACAGGAGCAAAAATGGTTTCTGATGCAGTTTCAGGGCACGGACGATCAGGTGGACATCGCCACTGAACACCCCGAATTCACCCGCTGGCGCTGGCAGGCGGTGGGTCAGTTGGTGGACAATATCGTGGCGTTCAAGCGGGACGTATATGTGCAGGTGTTAGAAGCGTTTGCACCGCATCTGCAGGGGGACCTTACGGAATGATCGGTATATGCGGCGCCGCAGTTTCCGGTAGGCCGCCTGTCAGGCGCGGGTCGTCGGCAATTTCGATCTGCTGACGCGTCGGGGTAAAGCCGCTGCGCCGGTAAAAAGGCAGGGCCATCGGGCTGTCCAGCGTACAGGTATGCAGGTGGAACCGGCTGATTGGGTGGTCCCATGCACAGCTGATGGCCGCGTTCATTAAAAATCGTCCGGCACCGGTGCCGATCATCGACGATGTCACGCCAAAAAACGCCAGTTCGCATTCACCGGGCACGCGAAAGTCCAGTTCCAGCAGCCCCTGCGCCTGACCGTCCTTGTCCAGCGACCAAACCTGCACACCGGGGTTGCCGATGATCGCGGCCAGCGCCGAGTCGGTCATGCCAAGCCGTGAAAACCACAGCCAATCCTGCCCCCCAACCCGATTGAACAGGTCACGGTACCAGTCCAGATCAGGGTCCATGACCCGGCGCAAGCTGACGCCTTTGGGGGCGGGGACCGGGCGTTGCGGCGCGCGTGTGCGCATTTCCAGATGGGTCACCACCGTGGCCACCTTGCCCGGCGGGACGTCGTGGAACCCGTCGCTTAGCAGCATTTACAGCAGCCCTTCTTCTTTCAGAAGCGTGACCATGTTGGCCTCGGGGCGCGGGCCGATATGGCTGATGACTTCGCGGGCGCAGACGGTGCCGATATGCGCGCAGGTTTCCAGATCGCGCCCCGTTGCCAGGCCAAACAGGAACCCGGCGGCAAACTGATCGCCGGCGCCGGTGGCATCGACCGGCACGATCTTTTCGACTGGTATGTCCAGGCGACTGGTGCCCTGCATCACAGTCACGCCATCGCCCGAGCGGGTGCACACCACCAGCGGGCACAGGGCGGCGGTCAACATCAGCGCATCTTCCAGCCGGTCAGTTTCGAACAGCGACTTTATTTCATCCTCGTTGCCGATCACGTAATCCATTTCGTGTTCGATCAGCGACAGGAAATCACCGCGATGCCGGTCAACACAGAACGGATCGGATATTGCGATGCCCACCTTGCCGCCGCCCCGGCGACAATCGCGCGCCGCCTCAAGAAACGCCGCCTTGCCCTTGGGTTTGTCGAACAGATAGCCCTCAAGGAACATGATCTGTGACCGTCCTGCCACCTCGCCCGGGACATCGGCCGAGCTGAGTTCGCTGGAAATCCCCAGATAGGTGTTCATCGACCGCTCGCCATCGGGCGACACAAAGATCATCGACCGGGACGTGGGCAATTCACCACCCGTCACCGGTGGGTTGACGAAATCAATGCCAACCTCGTTCATCGCATCGGCATAAAAATGCCCCAGCTCGTCATCATGTACCCGGCCAATAAAGGCGGTTTCCAGCCCCAGCGCCCCGGCCCCGGCGATGGTGTTGGCCACTGACCCGCCCGGCGTCTGCACGCGATCTTTCATCGCGCCATACAGCGCCTCGGACCGGTCCTGTTCCACCAGTTGCATGATGCCTTTTTCAATGCCCATGCGGTTCAGGAACATGTCGTCGCTTTGGGTAATCACATCAACAACGGCATTGCCGATCCCGACAAGTTGGTAGGTCTTCATAGGTTCTTGTCCTCATATTCGCACAGATCCCGGATGAGGCAGGTGCCACATAGCGGTTTGCGTGCCTTGCAGGTGTATCGTCCGTGCAGGATCATCCAGTGATGCGCGTGCTGCTGGAAATCTGCCGGAATGTTGTCTTCGATGGCGCGTTCAACCGCGTCTACGTCTTTGCCGGGGCAGACGCCACTGCGATTGCCAAAGCGAAAGATATGGGTGTCTACCGCCTGTGCGGGCACATGCCACCACATGTTCAGCACCACATTGGCGGTCTTGCGCCCCACGCCGGGCAGCGATTGCAGCGCGGCACGCGAATTGGGCACCTGCCCGTCGTAGTCATCCACCAGAATGCGGCTGAGTTTTATGACGTTCTTGGCCTTGTTGCGGTAAAGGCCAATGGTTTTGATATGGCTTATCAACGCCTCTTCGCCCAGATCCAGCATTTTTTGCGGGGTGTCGGCGATTTTGAACAACTCGTGCGTGGCCCGGTTGACGCCCACATCGGTGGCCTGCGCGCTAAGGGCCACGGCCACCACCAGCGTATAGGCGTTCACATGGTCCAGTTCGCCCTTGGGTTCCGGTTCGGCGGCCTGAAACCGGGTAAAGATCTCGCGGATCGTGTGATAATCAAGTTGCTTTGCCATCTGGCCCTTAATGCCGTGCGATCCGCATCCCCGCAACGACAAAGCGCAGGTTTCGGGTCGCGTTCCTGGGGGGTGATGGGTAAATTCGGATCGAAAGAAGGAGCGCGTCAATGAACATGCAGCCCCCCGAACAAGGGTACCACTATGGTGTTATGCGCCGGGCGATTGATCTGATAGATCAGGGCGACGCGGCGTTGACGCTGGACCAGTTGGCGGCGCAGATGGATATGAGTCCGGCCCATTTCCAGCGCCTGTTTTCGCGTTGGGTTGGGGTGTCGCCCAAGCGGTATCAGCAATATCTGACGCTGGGCCACGCCAAAACATTGCTGCGCGAGCGATTCACCACCTTGCAGGCCAGCCATGCCAGTGGGCTATCGGGCGGCGGGCGGTTGCATGACCTGTTCCTGCGCTGGGAGGCGATGAGCCCGGGCGAGTTCGCCCGCGGTGGCGAGGGGCTGGTGATTTACTGGGGCTGGTTTGACAGCCCGTTTGGCTCCAGCTTGGTGATGGGCACTGAGAAAGGGATTTGTGGTATCGGGTTTGCGGCGGAAACCGGTGAAGAGGCGGCGATGCAGGATTTGCTGTCGCGCTGGCCCAAGGCGGAATTTGTCGAGGATCCGATGATGCTGCGCCCGTGGGTTTTGGCGGCTTACGGGGCGGGCGATGGTACGCTGGACCCGACGCCGCTGTATCTGATCGGCGCGCCGTTTCAGATTAAGGTGTGGGAGGCGCTGTTAAGTATCCCGTCGGGGCAGGTCACCACCTATTCGGAAATCGCGCAAGCGGTCGGCAACCCCCGCGCGGTGCGCGCCGTGGGCACGGCAGTGGGGCGCAATCCGGTCAGCTGGCTGATCCCGTGCCACCGGGCGTTACGCAAATCGGGGGGCCTGGGTGGCTATCACTGGGGCTTGCCGGTCAAGCGGGCCTTGCTGGCCTATGAAACGGCGCGGGCCGAGGCCTAGGGCGGAACACTCTTCAAGCCCTTGCGGGCTTTCCTCGTGGGAGAATCGGCAGGGTTTCGCCACGTTTGATGAAATCTTGCTTGAGCGGTTTGGCCATATCTGTGTTATAGTTCTTCTTATGAGGTTCCGGTCAACGGGCCCCGAGCAATGAGGCAGACCAATGATGACACTGAAAAAACCTGCAATAGCAGTGCTTTGCACTGCATTCCTGCTTGGCGCGTGCACCGATCCAGCGCAGCTGAGTGTTGATGGGTCCGCCAGCAAGACCAAGCAAGGTGCCCTGTTTGGCGGTATTCTGGGGGCCGGGATTGGTGCCCTTGCCGCCGACAACAGCACCAAAGGCGCGCTGATCGGCGCGGCGGCGGGTGTGATCACCGGCGGCGCGATTGGTGGCCAACTGGACAAGCAAGAGGCCGAGCTGCGCGCGCAACTGACCAATGACGGCATCACTATCCAGAACACTGGCGATCGGCTGATCGTGTCTTTGCCGCAGGATATCACCTTTGAAACCGACAGTTCTTTGGTGCGCCCGTCCTTGCGGTCTGATTTGGGTAAGGTGGCGGACAACCTGCTGCAATATCCCGATTCCACCGTGCAGATCGTCGGCCATACCGACAGCGACGGCGAAGCTGGTTATAATGTGGGGCTGTCGCAGAACCGCGCGAGTTCCGTGGCTGATGTGTTGCAGGCCGATGGGGTTACCTATGACCGGTTGCAAACCATCGGTCGGGGTGAAGAACAACCCGTTGCGTCCAACCTGACCGAAGAGGGCAAGGCCCAGAATCGGCGGGTCGAGATTGTGGTGATCCCGAAAAGCACCTGATTGTGCCTGGCGGCGCGGGGCGGGGGTGCTATATCACCTGTTACGTTCAACCAGTGTAGGTGATGATGCCTGAATTTACTCTCCTTGGCCTGTCTGGCTCTTTGCGCCGAGGTGCCACCAATACAGCCTTGCTGCACGAGGCGGTGCGGCTGTTTGGCCCGGCGCAGTTCGCAATGGGCGACCTGAACCTGCCGCTTTATGATGGCGATCTTGAGGATAGTCAGGGCATTCCCGATGCCGTGCAGCAGCTGGCCGATCAGATTACCGAGGCGGATGCGGTCATTATTTCCACCCCGGAATATAACAGCGCCCCGCCGGGTGTGCTGAAAAACGCTCTCGACTGGGTTAGCCGCACTAAAGGTTCTCCGTGGCGCGACAAACCCGTTGCGGTGATGTCGGCCGCAGCAGGGCGCGCGGGCGGTGTCAGTGCACAGATGATCTTGCGGTCCTGTTTGGTGCCGTTTCAACCGCGATTGCTGACCGGGCCAAACGTGGCGCTGGCTAACAGTGGTAAAGCGTTTGACGATCAGGGCCGGTTAATCAGCGAGCAGACTGTGAAGGGCCTGACGGCCCTGATGCAAAAGCTGGGTGATGAGTTCGGGCGCTAACCAGCGAGGAAAGCCCGCAAGGGCTT
>Ga0209121_10003972_pt1 | contig 14010 bp, 12 predicted proteins | sample Cruoilmetagenom3_FD_187292 | JGI IMG/M metagenome (GOLD analysis project Ga0209121, IMG submission 187292) | Oil polluted marine microbial communities from Coal Oil Point, Santa Barbara, California, USA - Sample 3 (SPAdes) (version 2) | ecosystem: Environmental > Aquatic > Marine > Oil seeps ...
CTTTAGAAAGATGTTGCTATTACCCCTGTTTTTTTTTATCTATTATTTTTTTATCGGGGTGTTCCTACAAATTGATTCCCTTTTCCCCCGTCAGCTCAAAGATTGCTGTACCTATCTTCTCTAACCAGACCTTCAAATACGGACTTGAGGAGACGCTTACCGATTCAATAATCAAAGAATTTATTTCGGATGGGCGGTTTCAAGTGGTGGGAGAAAAGGAAGCTGATGTGATACTACGCGGCGAAATTGTCCGGTATCTAAAAGAGACTCCATCAAAGGTGACTACTACGTTAGAAGAAAATAGGATAAGGATAGAGGTCTTGGTCTCTTTGGTCTCAAAGAAAGAGAAGAAAACCTTAAAGGAAAGGAAAATAGAGGAAGTTTTTGCCTATAGCTCTTCTGAAGCGGGAGGAATTCAAACCGAGGATGAGGCTGTAGAGGAGGCATGTAAAGAAATAGCGGAGAAACTGATTGATGCAATTACCTGGGATCTAGGTTTCGCCCCAATTTGAGAAATATAAATCAATCTTTCCAAAGTTCTCGATAATACTTGATCTTGATAGGGGAGGTGCCTCTATCCACCACTACCTTGAGCTTCTTTTCTGCTACCACTTCCTCGGATCGTATCACCTTTCCCTTAGAGACAATGGTAAAGCAGTTAGAGCGAGTGGTAATGAGGTTAGAAAGACTGCGAAATATCGCCTCGGTTTCATCTTCTTCATCGATATAGCCATCTCCATCATCGTCTTTCCCATTAAAGCCCAATTTTTCCATCAGAAGAATTTCCAGTATTTCCCCCATTTCATTAAAAGGTCCTTTTTTTCTGTCCCCATAGTTGATGATGGCCTTGGCCAAGGAAGAATCAATCCCGGGTAAAGCCTTCAGAACCTTTTTGGAGGCGGTGTTGATATTTATTCTTCCCCTCACCGGTACCTGGGGAGGGTCGGCTACCGTAATCTTATCCAAAATTTTCCAGTCTCCCCCCTGGATAAGCTTTATTGTCCGCCACTGTTTTCCGGCATGAATAAAGCCGATCTCACCTATGTTGACAAACGGTTTATTCTTTACATAGAAACTGCTGTAGTCGTTCTTATCCTTTCCTTCACCTATATCCGGCATCCAGAACCAGTTACGGAATCTCGGGCTCCCCCCGGGAAGATTGCTCGCGAATTCTCGCACCCGGGGATCGTTCTTCTCGAAGGCATTCCAGGGAGCCCCATAATTACGATAGGATACCTTGTCCACCACATCGCCTTGCTTGTTTTTTAGAATTACCGTATCCGCATAATCATTCAGAATTTCCCTGCCTATAGTTTTTCCTTCCATTCGTACGACCATGTTAAACACAAGCTTGAAGCCGCGAGGAGCTATTGTTCCCCACACTCTTTTTGTGCCCCGAGAGGTCTTTATCTTCCACCCTCCAGTTTTGCAGCTATTCTCATAAGGGTTAAAAAGTTCAACCCACTCTATTTCTATATCCACTTTAACTTTTTTGGCCTCGGCAGCTTCTGCCACTTTTTCTCCCATGATCCTAAAAATAGCTGAGATTTGCCTGTCCACTTTGTCTCTAGATTCATGGCGCTTTATGATTTTATCCAACTCTAATTTTAACTCCCTTTCTTTTTCTGAAGTTCCTTTTCTTACCTCTTCCAGTATGGGGGAGGACTCTGTTTTTATCTTCTCATTAATTTTTTCTTTGACCTTTTTCCTTATTTTCTCCTCCAGAAACCTAATTCCTCCCTTGGCCAGTCCGGCTACAGCCATGGACACCGAGGTGGTAAAATGGGGCATCACCTCATTGATGTAAGGCGTGCACTCAAGACCGTATTTGCCGTTGCACTCGGTAGGACGGTTGTCCGGATCTCTAAAATCAACCATATTGGCGGCCATCTGATCAGCCACCTCCGGGAAGATACCTACCTCCCGTAAAGCTTGGCTAATCGTAAAGGCAGAAACTGTGTTAATATTAATCCTTAAGTTCCCTTCTTTGTCCACATTCTTATCATAAGAATATATGGTAAGATAATCTTTTATTTTCTTGAAGGTCTTATCTCCTATTCCGCGAATGAGCCTTATCTCCTCCACCGTATTAAAGGGATTATCATCTCCATAAGGTCTATTAGGGCAGTACTCGTCCGGCTCGTCCACTCCTTCATCTGGCTCGTCTATCTCACCGTCTCCGTCATTGTCAATACCGTCAGACTGAAGAACTGTCCTATCTTGGTCGTCATCCACGTCTTTAACTCCTGGCGCGCCATCTTCGCCGTAGCGATATTTTATAATAGCCTGGGTTCCTTCATCTGGCTCGTCAATCTTGCCATCTTCATCATTATCTATCCCATCAGAGCCGAGTTGCTTGTTGATGGCCGTTATTGCCCCTAGATTAATCTCCCAGGGAGTCCATCCCTCATGATATTTTCCTGCCCCCACTACATTCAGGTTGATCTTAGAGGCCTCGTCAAAGATACCTAGCCTCTCAGTATTTTCATTTTCTCCTGGGTTCTCGGCTTCGGATACCTCATAGTTACCCTCCCCCAGAGATTCTTGGAAACCCCTTGCCCACAGCTCATAAAGATCATCGTATTCATTGGTGTCGTTTCTGAGTTCCGCTATGGCTCTTTCTATGCCTGCCTGTGCAAGATAATCTGCCTTGAGGCTATCCTGATAATTGGAGACGGCTCTATCTTCCAGTCTCATCCGGTAAAGAAAACTGGTCCCTATGGCTCCCAGAACGGCCAGGAATACGAAGGCCAGAATCAGAGCCATCTGCCCATTCTCTTTTTGGACAATATTGAGTAGCGATTTTTTGAATTTCATGAGGTTTTCCATAAAAACCTCTAGTTCCGCGGCCAACTATTCACTTTACCTTTCCCATCGAGGATTTAGAAAACTTGCTCTTATCAATCCTAATGCATCTTCTTACTCTTTCTGTTGGCTAATAGGTTCCGTACACTATATCGTCTTTGGTTCCCGCGTCTCCGTCAGGACCGGAGCTGAGTATGAAGAAACCGTTATCGGGTAGATCTCCTTCCCCTACTAATTTCTTCCACAAACCGGGTGGTAGCGGTCTACCTCCCCAGCCAACTCTTCTTCCCGGACTGCTCCAACTCGGAGGGGCCGAGGGGTAATGAAACTCTCTCCCCCCATCTTCTTGCGGTACCCAATAAACATAAACATACGTAGCTCCCCAAGGATCTTTATTGTCTACCGGTAAAGAAGAAACATACGGTCCCCACCAGGGAGAAAAGGAGTCATCAGGGGAAGTTGCATCGTCTAATTGGTCCAGATTTCCGAGATATTTTCCCGTATCTTCTTCTATTTGTTCAATGGCCCTCCCCATGATTTCAATCTCGGTTTTGGCCTTATTCACCTTAGCTTTGTTTGAGGCATTTTGAAGCTGCACCAGAGCTATCCCAGTCAAGATAATAATTATCGCCACCGTTATCAAAGCCGCTATCAAGGTGAATCCTTCATGATTTTTTATTGCAAAGGGGTCAGGTCTCAACATTTGACATTCAACAAAAGGTTTTTTGTTGTATGAAAATTGCCAGAAAGTTCACCCGCAGAATAAGAGTAATCATGGTCAGTTACGGTGATTGAGATTTTGAGAAAAAAGAAAACAAGATTAAAGATAAGATAAAAATCCTAAGGTTATGGAAAACAGATTATTGAATGTCAAATGTTGAGACCTGACCCCTTTTCCTACTTTTTCTTCAAAGAGACAAAATTTACCGAAGGAGGAAGCGACGGTAGAGAATTAGAAGGTAAATTAGAGTCATAGACATAAGTGATAGAATTCCACCCAGGAACACTGCCGGTCCACTCTTCCTCAGCTAGGGTACCCCAGAAAAAGAGCCCAGGGGTAGAAGGACCACTGTCGCTGGGTTTCTTTAGCCCACCGGCGTCTAGAGGTTTATGAGCATCATTGTTGGGCAAGATAGTATCATTCTGGTTTACTCCGCCTCCGGTTACCACTTTTAAACTTCCTTCCTCAGCAAATAAAGCAGCGTCTATTCCATAGAGAGGGATTTCTACAGCGTCTAGGCGCTCTTTTGACAGATCAAAGTTGTCAACATCGTCATCAGTGTTTCGGGCTCGTAAGTTGAGTCTTATCCAACGAAAGGCACGAGGAGTAAAGTCTATATTGCAAGAAGAGATAGTGTTGACGTCGCTAAATTCTAACACTTCTTCATCCCAATTATTGGATTCATCCGGACGGGGATCTTGTCTGGTTACCCAAACTTGTAATTCTGTCTCTAGATTGTCTACAAAATCCTCTGCATCCTGATAGTTCCATAATACGATTCTTCCCCCGGTGATAGCTCTACCTAAATCTATGTCTAAGGTATATATTTTCTCCTCACCCGCTCCTAAAGTTACTCCGCTACTATCTGTGGGAGATGTATAATTGACGGCATCTGGATTACCCAAGCTATAATCAGGATTGTACCATGAGTCGTTTAAAGGAGTATTTCCACTGTCCATTCCGTATCTTAATGTCGGATTTAAAACAATATCCTGCTTTGCTAGTAGTGCCAAAGATGCGCTATTAGCTTCTTTTAATAGATTGCTGTCAACAAATATATTGCCGCCTGAGACAATGGTCAGTTTTTTTCCAGTGGGGATGATTCCGCACACTGAAACATCACCTTCAGCATAGATGATGTTGTTGGTAATGTCTGAGTAGTCAATTGTGTTGACAGTTCCATCTGACAGGTATTCATTCAGGTCTTCGGAACCACTTGCATCGGTGTCGATATTGTTCAAGACTAAACGGGCCGCATAGGGATAATAATGATAGCTGGTCGTGGTAACACTGGGATTGGTACTGCCGTTTCCGTCATTGAACCATTCATTATTGGTGTCGTTGTCATAGTCGAGATCATTATCATTATTGGGATTAGACCATTCGCTTTCTCGGTTTATTTCATCAGGGTTATTGAGGTAGCAGTTGACCCCTGCTGCGAGGTTCTTGTATCGGTCCTCTTTTATCTCAGGCCAGAGAGTTGCCTGAGTATCACCATAATAAAAACTGGGCGTTCCACTGGAGTAATCATAGCAGGAGGGTAAATGAGCCGAAGAAAAATAGTGGCCATCTCCGGTATCAAAAAACGCGGAATCCTCATACGAAGAATCATTCGGATCGAAGAAATAATAATAGTCAGTGTCAGGGTCCGCACTGTTAATCTGCAAACTATTTACCCCTCCATTGCTTATCTTGCCGTAGATTATGGCTTTACTTTCAGAGTCACTTAATATTAAGTTGTTGGTACTTCCACTCTCCCAGCTTACATTTCCTATGATACAGAAAGGGGCATCTCCTTGGATTAAAGATTCACTTCCCGTGGGGCCAAAAGTATTATCTTCGAAAACAGTAACTGCGTCCGAATTTATGAATCTTACATACTCAAGTAAAGGGCTGGTGTTCTTAGTTATTGCCTGAAGGGTAACTAACTTTTTAGGAAGAGCCTGAGATTCAATGGTGATGTAGCCTTGATCTTCATTATCATCGTCTTCTGAATCAAACGCCGGATCGTCATCCTCGGGATGAGGGATATCATCCTTGTCTACCCTGATCTGTACATTATTTTCTCCATCGCCATTTAAGTCGTAGGGATTCCAATCGTCTTCGTCCCAGTTCTGACCATTCAGCCACGCCGTGGGATCATATTCGGGATCTATCCCATCCCAGGTATTTAACTTATCCAGGGCATATAATATTCCCTGTTTAGCCAGGGCATAACTTTCCTGTTCTTCCCCGGTTTTCTCCACCATAGCTGTGTTAGTCAGTACTTTACGCACCAGGAAAGAGGTGAGGATGAAAAGCACGCTTACTATGACTAGACTCAGGATGATGGCAGTGCCATGATTTTTCTTCATCAGTTTATAGCGTTCTCTAGTTTTTTTCATCTTGCTCCTAATTTTGCTGCTGAGACTAGTTTGTAGGTGCGCCATTCTTTCGATGGCCCCTCTCGGGCCAGCTCTAAAGTGATAAGGACCTCGTCTTCATTGTCTCCCCGGAGGAGAAAGGAAAGTTGGGTGACTTTGACATTGGAGGAGATGAGGGGTTCGGGGTCGCTCCAGGAAGAAGTAGAAGAAGTATATCTTCGCATATATAACAGGGGAGTATCCGGTAGATTATCATCATAATCCCCAGAAAAAGCAGGAGGGAAAATGTGAGCAGCCGGGTCCAAGGGCCACCTGTCTTCCTGCAAGGAAGTAGCCGGGTCATCAGGCAAAGCAGTATAGAATGCAATCTCGTTTCCCTGCTGTACTGGGTTAGAATCTTGAGGAAGATAAAATATCATAAAATAGGGATATTTTTCATTGTAGGTGTCTTCAATTTCAGAACTATTTTGCTCATCATCTCCACTATCACCGTTTCCAGGAATCCAGTCCAGGGAGCTGGTATCATCTTTGTTCTCTCTGTCTACGACCATTCCTGCCCCTAACTCTTTCACCATCCTCTTCGTGCTCACGCGGGCACTTTGCTGTAGACTTGACTCTACTACACTCAAGTCGTAAGAACGGGAATTAGTTCGATAGGCAGGGTAAATCAACAAAGCTATCATGGAAAGCAATGAAGCTGCTATGATAAGTTCTATTAAAGTAAAACCGGCTTTTTCTTCTATCGGAGTAAAAAGAGCAGAGGCAATTTTGATTCTGCTAAAACGAGCCCTTATAGGTTTTAGTAATCCGTCTGAGAGATTCTGGTAACTGACATAACCAATTTTTTTCACTTAACACCCGGTCCTTTGAGGTTTATCTACTTTGTTATGTAGGTTTCTTGCTTCGTCGATTGGATGTCCTTGCCTTGTTTCCAATACTCGGTTACGGTTACCTTTTTTGCGTTAGTGATCAGGGAAACAGGAGTTCCATCTGGATTATAAAAACTACCCTCAACTACACCTAAGATAGAGTCATCCGTGGGGTCCGCGTAACCATCGCCGTCAGTGTCGGTAGTCTTTTGAGGAACATAATAGATCCAGACCGACCTACCCTTGTCAGAAGCATTAAAGAATAGCTCCCTTGTGCTCGAAGAATATTCATCTGCAGCAATGCTATTCCCCGAATCTAACTCCTCTACTGCAATATTATCGAGATCTCCTGGATCTGTGACTAGTTTGACTATACCCTCCTCTCCTGCTTTCTCATCGGAGGGAATAGTTCCCCCTTCCTCAACGAGATGGTAGTATCGATAGTAAATCTGAATCTCTTCTTCTACGTCGTCTGGAGAAAATGTTAGAGTCAACGTTGTTGAGTTCCAATTATAGTTTTCTGATGGTGGAGGCGAGGTAGAGGTCACTGTATATGGCGTTCCATCCTTATCAGCGACTAAGATGCCATCGCTTTTCTCTTGTCCGGTGTCGTCAAATCCAAGGTCTTCAGTATTTGGATTATCGTCGTCATACCAGTAATCATCATCCGAAGAGATAAAGATTTCACTAGGAGCCACATCAGGATCGTATATATTCAGCGGGTAGGTACTACCTGAATCAATTATCCAGGTCTCAGGCACAACTTTGGAGAAGGATTCTGCCTCCAGTTTCGCCAGGTGAGCCTGGGCCAGATGGAGGGCTTTTACTCTTTGGCCCTGACGGGTGATGCTATTTAGGGAGGCAGTGATTACCCTTAAGGTGGCAAAGATAGCAAAAGAAAGAATGGTTACAGCAACTATTACCTCCACTAAAGTGAACCCATGTTCTTTGGCTGTTGCAAGATAGTTTTTCTTTTGATTCAAGGATCTTTGGCTTATTCTGACTCTCCTCAGAGTGGTTTTAAGACTACCTTATGTGTAAGGCTATTCCTTGCTATTACGGCCCGATGATAACAATGTCACCACTGGAGGTTATACCATTGTCAGGGTTATACAGGTTAGTGCCATCGTTCACGGCATTTTTAGCATTAACATAACTGGTGATATCTTGATCTTTGTCTGGACCATAGCTTACCAGGGCCCAATACTGTGGAGAATCAGTACTGCTCGTACAATTAACGGGTCCACTGTCTGACCATTTTCCGGTATAGTATAAATAATGATGATTATGGGCTCCGGAACTTCCATCCCAATCTTCCTCCCCGTCATTATTAAAGGGATCCCCCGCAATTCTCTTTAGATACGTAGGTTCAAAGCCTGCTTTAGGATATACCAGATATCCTAATCCAATAGCGTCGTTGTCATCAGCAGGATCGGTGCCATCTTCCCCATCAAAAGGCCAGTTAGGCTCGGCAATTACATCTAAAGCATAGGGTGTGCTCCTGGAAAACCGAGGATCTTTGGGATACTCCCCGTAGTCCACTTTATAATCCTCTAGAGCAATGGCGATGCTGCCCATATCTGCTTTTGCTCCGCTCACCTTTGCCCGGATATTAGCAGACATTAGGTTAGGCACGGCGATAGCGGCAATTATACTAATAATGGCTATGACAATGAGAAGTTCTATGACCGTGAATCCGACATCTTTTTCCATAACTTACTTCTTGATATTAGGAATTTTTCTCTAAACACATTATAGCACAGGAAATTGTTCTGGCAACGCCAAATTCGCTTGAATAAAGATAAATCTGGCTCCCTTATCATCCCACCAAAAATAAAATTGAGCTTTTCAAAGCATTCTCTCAGCCGACCACGCTTGACATTTCCTTTGCCTAATATAGTATAGAAGGATTTGATCAGGTGTGGATGATGATAAAAGTAGGCTTAATAGGGTGTGGGACTATTGGTGGTGCTATTGCCAAAGAGATTGATAAAAAAATCCCCGAGCTAAAGCTAGTAGCTGTATGCGACAGAAATGAAGTAAAGACTCGTAAGTTGATCGAGTCTCTAAATCAAAAACCAGATTTGACTACTCTAGATGAAGTGATAGAGGCCTCGGATCTGGTGATAGAAGCAGCTTCGGCGAAGATAGCAGCTGAGTTGGTCGAAAAAGCTATAAACCGAGGCAAGAACATCATGGTGATGAGTGTGGGAGGGTTAGTAGATAGTCTAGATCTTTTTGAAAAAGCAAAAGAGAAAGGATGCCAAGTCTATTTTCCCTCGGGAGCAATTGCCGGATTGGATGCCATAAAGGGGGCGAAAGAAAGTCGGATAGATTCAGTGACCTTAACTACTTATAAACCCCCTTCCGGGCTTCAAGGTGCTCCTTATCTAGCCGAGAAAGGAATCAAACTGAGTGAAATTAAGGAAAAAACAATTCTTTTTGAGGGTGGCTGTCGGGAAGCGGTGAAAGCCTTTCCTCAGAATATTAATGTAGCGGCTAGCCTGGCCTTCGCCGGAGTAGGACTAGAAAAGACCAGGGTGAGAGTGGTAGTAGACCCGGCCCTAAAACGAAATGTCCATCAGATCGTGGTGGAAGGAGACTTCGGTAGATTGGAAACTCGAACTGAGAATTTACCTTCCCCTATTAATCCTAAGACCAGCTATCTAGCTGTTCTCTCGGCTATTGCCACCTTGAAAGGGATAGTTAACCCCTTAAAGGTGGGGACTTAGGACAAAAGCAGGAAATTTGGAAAGGAAAAGACCGTTGGACCTTTCTCTAATCAGACCCATTATCCAGAGTGCACTGAGGGAGGATATAGGAAGGGGTGATATTACTAGCCAGGCCATAGCCCCATCTTCTTTGACAGGTAAGGCTTGTATAATAGCGGAAGAGGAAGGAATTCTGGCAGGAATAGAGGTGGCTAAAGAGGTCTTCCGGCTGACTTCCGATCAGAAAGTTGAGTTTATTAGCCAATTAAAGGATAAAGATTCACTAAAAGGGGGGCTTCCGATACTTATTCTCAAGACCAGTGTTTTAGCAATTCTTAAAGGGGAAAGGGTGGCTTTGAATTTTCTGGGACGACTTTCGGGGATTGCCACTTTAACTAAGGAATATGTTGATTTAGCCAGTCCTTTCGGGGTAAAAATCCTTGACACCCGGAAAACAACTCCCAACCTGCGGGTTCTGGAAAAATATGCGGTGAGAATAGGAGGCGGGCTCAGTCATCGCTTTGGTCTTGACAGTGGGATATTGATTAAGGATAACCATATTCGAATATGCGAATCACTGAAGAAGGCTGTGGAGAGGATCCGTCAAGCAATTCCTCCTTTTTGGAGGATAGAGGTGGAGGCAGATGGATTATCTCAGACCAAGGAAGCTGTGGAGATGGGGGTAGAGGCAATAATGCTTGATAATATGGGACTGGAAGAGATAAAAAAAGCAGTAGATCTGATTCGCCGACAAAAGAAAGAAGTAATAATTGAGGCCTCTGGAGGAATAAATCTGGAAAATGTAGTCGAGGTGGCTAAGAGTGGAGTAGATTTGATCTCGGTAGGTAACTTAACTAAAGCCCCTAGAAATCTAAACATGCATCTTGAGATTATGAAACCATAGGTAGAGCCACTTTGCCAAGGATAGATTTACACATCCATACTATATTTTCAGATGGTACTTATACTCCCGAAGAAGCAGTATTCCGGGCAAAGAAGCTGGGACTGGTAGCTATCTCCATAACCGATCATGACAGCGTTGCTGGACTGGCTAGCGCCTTAGCCGCAGGTAAAAGGCTCGGAATAGAAGTAGTTCCGGGAGTAGAGATGAGTGCCGACGTAGGAGAAGATGAGATTCATATTCTTGGCTATCTCCTAAACTGGAAAAAGGAAGATTTTTTACGGCAGCTGGAGAAATTTCAGGCTGCTCGAGCAAATCGAAATCAGAAACTACTCAAGAAATTGGATGACCTGGAAATGAGAGTTGATTATAGAGAGGTGAGAAAGCTAGCTCCCAGGGGGGTAATCAGTCGTCTTCATATTGCTCGTTTGATGGTGGAAAAAGGTTATGTCAGGTCTATAGGAGATGCCTTTGAACAATGGCTAAATCCGGGAAAACCTGCCTATGTGCAGAAAATGAAAGTACCTCCTTTTAAGATAATTGAACTGCTGTTAAAAGCAGAAGCTATCCCCGTTCTTGCCCACCCCTTTCTTTCTCACAGAGACGATCTCATTCCTCACCTAGTTAAGGCTGGTCTTAAGGGGATAGAAGTCTATCACAGCGCCCACAATCCTCAGATGGTAGCGCATTACAAAAGAATAGCTCAAAAGCACCATCTTCTCATCACCGGCGGTTCAGATTGCCATGGAGAAGCTAAAGATAAGGTATTGATGGGAAAGGTTAGGGTTCCCGAGACTCTTTTAATTGATCTTAAGAAAGCTAAGGAAAAGATAAGATGCTCTACGCTTACCTGAAGACCTACGGATGACCTTATATCTCGGCTTTACAATGTGCTTTTTTCGTTCTTTAGAATTTAATGATCGAATGCACCGCCCGCTGGGGCGGACTGCGTTGGTGGTGTAGGCACCGTTTGCTCTCCCTGGGGCTCGGGCTCACTCCATGCTCGCTAGGCCGCTCGCTTCGTGGTAATGTTATACCCCGATTCGGCTTTTCGTGTTTCGGGGGTTTGAACGGTAGCAAACCCAGCAAAACACTTTGCGTCCTCAACCTCGCAAAAGTTCTCCATAAATTCTTTTTCAAAGTGACCGCCGCAAAAATTATAAGAAGGTGTTTTTGCTCGGTTTCGTCCGCTCCCGCTGCTTCGCATCGGGAAAAGCCGAATCTTTCCCCACCCACCCCAGCAGTCACAGTCGGGCGGCTTCAGCCAGCTTTGCTGTCTTCCGCAGCGCCCTTTTTGAGCCTGCTTGCCCCTTAGTGGTAGGGACTTTTGTACATGTGCGGGTCCTTGATAAACAGCTCGACAAAAAAGGAGAAATATGGTAAATTTGTATTGTCAATTAGTTTGCCAAACTTGACAAATTGTCAAGTTACCGAAAGGAAATAACAATAATGAAATACGCCCCTATTTCAAAAGAGGAGATAAAACTAATATCACAATTAGAATATGAAAACATAAAGGTAGTTTCTCGCCAATATCTTTTAAAACTTTATGATAATAATGCACAGAAGGTCGATTATCTCCTTTCTGATCTTACCAAGAAAGGTCGCTTAAAACAACTTGCTAGGACCAAATATTTAGTTGTACCAATTAGGGCACCTTATCAACAGTGGACAGAAAACGAATTTATAATCGCAGATGCTCTGATGGACGGAAGAGGTTATTATATTGGATATAACAATATGTTTAATTTCTATGGCTTCACCCAGCAAATCCCTCAGACTACATTTACCTTAAATACGAGGTTTTCTAAAAGGAAAACTATAGATGGGAAGAGTTACAAGTTTATTAAAATAAATGAAGATAAATTATATGGTCTAACCACGTTGGAAATTGAGGGGAGAAAAATCAGTGTAAGTGACAAAGAAAGGACTCTGGTGGATCTTATTTATTATTTTAGGCCTGTTGGTTCTCTAAAAGGAGCTTTAATGGTGATCAAAGATAAAATTAAGGAAATAGATCCTGATAAATTCATAAGATACGCTGCTAAATTCCCTAATATTGCTACTAGAAAACGTATTGGATATTGTTTATCAAATTTGAAAATGAAAGATGAAACTGTTAAACTTCTTATGGAATCAATTTCTAAAAGCAATACATTGACGCCATTATATGAATCTAAATCCCGAAAAGGTAAAATTGATAGAAAATGGATGTTGATTATTAATGGATGAGATAAGACTCGAAGAAAATAAATCTAAATTCAGAGACCTTATTAATACCTTAAGCGGCAAATATCCTTTTACTACTTATATGATAGAGAAGGATTATTATCTTACCAAGCTTCTAATGGCCGTCGAGAGATTTTGTCAGGATAGGTTGGTTTTTAAAGGTGGGACCGCTTTGAATAAAGTGTTTCTTGGCTATTACAGGATGAGCGAAGATTTGGATTTTGTCAGCATTCTCGAAAATCCTCTTGCTACTAGAAAAGATCGAAGTAAGGCTATAGATTTTTTGAGGGATGTTTTGGATGAAATTTGCAAAAAATCAAATTTGATATGTAGAGATAAACGTGGTAGGGGAGCCAATCTATCTACGCAGTATTTTTTTAACTTTGAATATGAGTCAATCATTACTAATACCCCCGGCGCTATTACATTGGAAGTAAGTCAAAGAAATAATCCAATATTACAACCTCAGAGAAAACAAGTTGAGCATATTTTTAAGGACCCATTCACAGATGAATATCTTTTTCCTGCTGGTACTATTTTATGTTTAGAATTTAAAGAACTCGTAGCTGAAAAAACTCGGGCTATGATTACAAGAAAAGAAATTGCTTCCAGGGATCTATTTGACCTGCAATATTTCTATGATGTAAAATTCAATTTCTTAGATGAAAGTTATATAGGCCTACTTAAACGAAAATTACAAGAAGATGATTTTTCTGATGACCTGTCTTGTTACATGAGTAACTTTGGAAGGAGCAATGAGGAAATTTCAGGACTTAGGAAAAAGATAGAAGCTGAATTACTTCCGGTAATCAGTCCTAAGCAAGCACAAGAATTCCATGTGGATAAGACGTTGTATCTTTTTAATTCTATATTCGGTCAAATAGTTAAAGAAGATTATTACAACAATAGCCAAACATGAAGTATAAATTGGAAGAATATCATCGAAATGTTGCAAATAGAGAATTAATTAATGATTTGAAAAGAGTAGCTTCTTTGCTAGGCAAAGTCTCTCCCAAGATTATATTGCATGTTGATCATGTTATGCCGTATTCAAAAGGCGGAGAAACTGTTTTAGAAAATATTCAAACTCTCTGTTCTAAATGTAATATTGGGAAAAGCAATCTGTGATAATAGTCCAGACTAATCTTATGAATCATGCCTTTTTTATGAAAGAAGAATTTCAGCTTCACGAGCTATCGCTTGAAGTTGAAACATGGTGATAGACAAAGTGATAAAGCCCCAAAATCTCAAATGGAGACTTATGGTCGATGGAGATACATTTGAAAAAGCCTATTGGCCATATTTAAAGGATTCGTTTCCTAATTACGAAGTCTTCTGGAGTCTATTTATAGTTCCTTTAACAAGAAGAATTATTGATGGTAAAGATATTCGCTTCAAAGAGGGGATAGAC
>Ga0209121_10003973_pt1 | contig 14005 bp, 10 predicted proteins | sample Cruoilmetagenom3_FD_187292 | JGI IMG/M metagenome (GOLD analysis project Ga0209121, IMG submission 187292) | Oil polluted marine microbial communities from Coal Oil Point, Santa Barbara, California, USA - Sample 3 (SPAdes) (version 2) | ecosystem: Environmental > Aquatic > Marine > Oil seeps ...
AGCTCTAGGATGTCCGCGATCGCTTCTTCGCCTCCGCTCTCAGGCGGGCTGTAGGATGTCCGCGATCGCTTCTTGTCCTCGTAGCGTTCCAGCGCAAGCACAATGAGGCGATCAATCAGTTTGGGGTAGGGGATGCCGCTGGCCTCCCACAGTTTCGGGTACATGCTGATGGCCGTGAATCCCGGGATGGTGTTCAGTTCGTTGACGTACAGCTCTCCCGTTGCGCCGGAGAGCAGGAAATCGGCCCGTGCCATCCCGGTGCAGTCAATCGCCAAGTAAGCACGCACTGCCAGATCCCGTACCTGCTCGGTAGCCTCCGGTGGAATCGGCGCGGGGATCAGCAATTTCGATGCCTCATTGCCAGTGTCAATGTACTTGGACTCGTAGCTGTAGAACTCCCGGCTGGGGATGATCTCGCCCGGCAGCGAGGCGATGGGGGCGTCGTTCCCCAGCACGCTGACCTCGATCTCACGGGCGGCGGGCACGGCAGCCTCGACCAGCAGCTTGCGGTCGTAGAGCGCCGCGTCGACCAGCCCTGTTGCCAGCCCCGCCCGGTCGTGGCATTTGCTGATGCCGACGCTAGAACCCAGGTTGGCCGGCTTGGTGAACACCGGATAGTCCAATGCTGCCTCGACCTGGTCCATCACTGCCTCCGGATCAGCCTCCCACTCCCTGCGCTTGAACAGCAGATAGTCCGTGATCGGCAACCTGTGAGCTCGCATCACGTCTTTGAAGATGGCCTTGTCCATCGCCACCGCCGAGCCTGTTACGCCTGCCCCTACGTAGGGGATGTTGGCCAGCTCCAGCAACCCTTGCACGGTGCCATCCTCGCCGAACGGCCCGTGCAGGATGGGGAAGATGACGTCCACCTGGGGGAAGCCGGCCCGCTGCGTGCCGGGTACCAGTTCGCGTCGAGTGGCAGCAAGGGGCACGATGTGTGCGGCCCGTGATGATTGTTGCGTCCGCTCGTCAGCCGCGCTCTCGCTCAGCAGCCGCATCGGATCGCCGTTGGTCAACCAGCGTCCCAGTTTGTCAATGCCGATGGGCACCACGTCGTACTTGTCTCTGTCAATGGCATCCATCACCGAGCGAGCGGACAACAAGCTGATCTCGTGCTCACCGCTCTTGCCGCCAAAGACCACACCCACTCTGATTTTGCTGCTCATGCTCACTTTGTCCTGTAGTCCTGCCGCTGGTGATCGCTGACCAGCGGGTCGAAAGGCGGGTGGCGCGCCCAATCTCCAACGAAAACGATCTCCGGCTCCAGCGCCACGCCGCAGTGTCCAAATACACGCTGCCGGGCCAAGCCCATCAGCGCCAACACGTCCGCTGCCGTGGCCCCGTCGCAGTTGATGATGAAGTTGGCGTGCTTCTCGGAGATCTGTGCGCCTCCGCAGCGAGTTCCCTTCAGTCCCGCAGCCTCGATGAGGCGTCCCGCAGTATCCCCTGAGGGGTTGCGGAACACGCTCCCGGCGCTGAGGCCCTTGGGCTGCATCCTGCGTCGTTGGGCCAAGTACTCCGTCGCCCGTGCTTCCAACTCCTGCCGATCCCCTGCTTGCAGGGCAAATTCCGCCGATAGGATGATCGCCTGCCGCCTGTCCCCTATCTCTTCTCCTCGTTCCTCGTCTTTCGTTGCCCGTCTCTTGAGCAGGCTGCTGCGGTATCCAAATCCCAGCTCTGCTGCCGCCAACGCCCGCACCTCACCGCTTGCATCCAGCACCCGTACTGCCACCAGGCTGTCGGCTACGCAACCGCCGTGCGCCCCAGCGTTGCCCACGATGGCCCCACCCACTGTGCCCGGGATGCCCACGGCCCACTCCAGGCCGCCCAAGCCCCGATGGATCGCATAGCGGGCGAATCGGACCAGAGGAACACAGGATGCAAGATGCAAGACCTGGGATGGCCGATGGCCATTAGCCGATGGCTGGTAGCTGACGGCTTGCTTCGGCTGCCGTCCACTCGTGCGATTGGCGATGACTAGCCCGCGGACACCCTCGTCCGCCACCAGCACGTTGCTGCCGCCGCCGAGAACGACATAAGGCGGTCCCCGCTCACGCGCCCAACGGACGGCGGCGATGAGTTGTTCTTCGGTCTGCACGGCGAGAAACAGATCGGCCGCTCCGCCGATGCGAAAGGTCGTGTGGCGGGAGAGCGGTTCGTCCCGCCGCAAGCGCTCACGCAGCGGCGTGGGCAGTCCCTTTGGCATCTTCGCGTTCCTCAAGCCCTGCCAACACCCACTCGCCGATGTGGTATCCGTCTCCCGCCCCCAACGTGATGAGCATGTCGCCTGGCTGCAGATGCTTCAGCAGGAAGTCCGCTGTCTCCCGCAATCCGCCGATGCACCGGACATGGGGATGAACCATCCGCTCAACGATTTGGTCGGCACTGACGCCCAACGTATCACGTTCGCGAGATGGATAGATGTCCGTCACGATCACGTGATCGGCATCGGCGAAGCTGTCAGCGAACCCATCCAGCAGCGCCCTGGTGCGGCTGAAGGTGTGGGGCTGGAAGACGGCCCAGATAGCCCGTTTGGGGTGACGCTGTCGAGCGGCTGCCAGCGTGGCCCGTATCTCAGTGGGGTGGTGGGCGTAATCGTCCACGACGACTATGCCGTCCTTCTCGCCCTTCTGCTCGAATCGCCGCTCGGCCCCAGTGAATCTCCCCAGCGCGTCCGTCGCTGTGTCGAAGGGTATCCCCAGGTGATCGACCACAACCAGCGCGGCCAGCGCATTGGCTACGTTGTGCCGACCTGGGATGCGCAGCGAGACCGTTCCCTTGCGTTGCCCCATTTGCCAGACCGTGAAACTGCTGCCTCCCAGCGAGTTGGCTCGCACCGCCGTTGCCTGCCAGTCTCCTTTCTCACCCAGACCATACGAGGTGACTGGCTCGCGGCGATGTCGCCTGGCATCGCCCAGCTTCTTGGCGACAGCATCATCCGCACAAACAACGAGTAGCCCATTCTCGGGTACCAACGCCGCAAACTCGTGAAAGGCCGTGCGGTAATCCTCCAGCGTCGGGTAGCAGTCCACGTGGTCCCACTCCACGGTGGTGATCACGGCGATGTGTGGGCGCAGCCCCAAGAAGGTGCGGTCGTACTCGTCTGCCTCGATCACGAAGTGCGGCCCGTTGCCGGCGTGAGCATTGCCTTCTAGTTCTGGCAGCACACCGCCGATGATGTAGCTGGGGTCTCGCCCAGCCCGGGTCATCAGCAAGGCGATCATGGCCGTGGTCGTTGTCTTGCCGTGCGTGCCAGCCACGGCGATGGTAGAACGCTCTGCCGTCAGCCAGCCCAGGAACTCAGGTCGCCTGACTACAGGGATGGACTGCTGTCTGGCCTCAATCACCTCCGGGTTGTCGGCCGGCACGGCAGAGGAAGCGAGCACGATATCTGCGCCGGCAACTTGCCCTGCCGCGTGCCCGGCATAGATCGCAGCCCCCAACGCTGCCAACGGTTCAGTGATGCGCCCTGGATCCAGGTCCGATCCGCTGACGCAGTATCCTCGTTGCAGCAACACTTTGGCGATGGCCGACAGGCCGGCGCCACCGATGCCTACCAGGTGCACGTGCACGTCAGGCCGCTGATCTGGCGGGCACTGCAGCAGCTCTGAGACCGCATGGAGTGGGGGCCGTTGCTTCATCGATCTCCCTGAACTCCCTGAACTCCCTCAGCGCCACACGCTCAGAATCAGCAACACGAGCAGCAACCCCAGGAGGTAGCCAAGCTGAGGTTCGAAGATCCTGGGCGGCAGGTACTGAATGATGCGCTGTGCCACGTCCGACAGATCGCTCCCGTCCACCAGGCCGAGCGGATAGTCGTACCTGTGCAGATAGAACCACACGGTGCCAGCGATGAAGTAGCCGTTGAGCAACCCCACGATCAAGCCCAGCAGATGGCTCACTGCCCCCTTGGGCGCACTGCCTTTGAAGACCAGCGTGATGCCCTGGTACGAGATGAAAACAACGATCAGAAACACGACGACGTAGAAGCCGGCTGCGAAGCGCGGTGAGATCAGCCAGGGGAAATCGTCGGCGAAGTGGTCCTGCAAGACCATGAGGATCTTGTCGCCGAATTGCAGGAGCAAGAGCAACGCCGCCACGCACATCGTGGTGACTCCCAGCTCTCTGGAATATGTGCGGACAATGCCCACGACGCCGAACAGCAAGACGATAATGATCCAGAAGTACTCGATCTGACTCACGATGCGTACCTCACCTCCGTTCTCTGGGACCTGCTAGGCCTTCTTGGGCCTCATGCGCCAGACGGCAAAGATGGCGAGCAGGGCGATCAGGAGAACAAGCGGAAGACCTCCCTCGAGCGACAGCCATTCTAGCACGGTGGGCAGGGTGAGTTTCGCTGCGGCCTCGCCTGCCTGGCGGCCGGTCTCGGTGACCAGCCCTTCTCCCTCGCGGATGAGGGGCACCGGCAGATCGCTTCCGGAGAGCCCCGACAGCCAGGGCAGGAAGGCGGCAGAGAGGATGTAGCCGTTCAATATCCCCAAGGCAGCGCCGAAGACGGATTTCTTGCTCTTGATCCAGCGCCCCAGCACGTAGCCGATGATGGCCATCACCACCATCACGACCGCCAGTGCGAAACCTTTCTGCCCCCCGACGAAAGGTGGTTCAACGGCCTTCAGCTTGTGCGCCGCGGACTCCAGGTCGCCGGCGTTCAGATCGTTCAGTCCGCTCTTCAAGACGAGCATCATCCCGATAAACAGGCCATTCATGTAGTCAATGAGCCGCTGCGGGCTCTTCTCCACCACTGTGAAGGAAGCGAGAAGCACCACCAGGCTCACCACCTCGGGCCATATCCCTCGCTGGTAGCCGATGATGCCGAAAATGGCCATGATGAGGGCCAGGAGTATGACGATGTACACAGTGATCACCCCCAGTCGGTGCCCTATGCCTGATGTGCCCGTGCCAGCGCTCGCAGCGCTTCGCCAATCCGCTGCGCCCCTTCTGGTTGTGCCAACTCTAGCGCACGTTCACGCATGCGCACCAGTGCTGTCTCATCGCCGAGCAGTCCCAGGAGCGCGGGCAGCAGTCCGTTGCCGAGCGCGGCGTCGTCCAGAACCTGCGCTGCGCCGCGGCTGGCCAGGTACCGGGCATTGGCCTCCTGATGTCGCCCCGCGTGGGGATAGGGCACCAGTAGGCTGGGCAGTCCCAGCACGGGATACTCCCCCAGTGTCGCTGCTCCAGAGCGAGAAACCACGAGGTTCGCCGCTCCCAGGGCCTGCGCCATCTGCTCGTCCAGGTAGGCGAAAGGCCGATAGCGGGCTCGCAGCGCTGCTGACAGCTTGCCCGCTTCCTCCTCCAGCCAGAGCCAATCCAACCGCCCGCTGATGTGGATCACCTGGCAGATGGGCAGAAGCTGCGGCAGGCAGGCGATCAGCGCCCGGTTGATGCTGCGCGCCCCGCGGCTGCCGCCGAAAACCAGCAGAGTCTTCTCCCGCGCGTCCAGCTCAAAAGCCAGCCGCGCTGCCGCCCGGTCTCCGGCAGCTTCCAGCAGCGCTGGCCGCACCGGATAGCCGGTGACAACCGCCTTGCTGCCAAAGAAGCGAGATGCCTCTGGACAGGTGACCGCCACTTGCTGGGCCAGCCGGCTCAACCAGCGGACGGCCAGCCCCGGCGTCAGGTCCGGCAGGTAGATGAGTACAGGGCGGCCCCGCCGTCGAGCGGCCACGACCACCGGCGCGCAAACGTAGCCGCCTGTGACAAACACCACGTCTGGTGAAAAGCTCTGCATGATCTGCAGCGAGCGTTGCAGCCCGCTTCTCATGCGCCATAGGTTGCGGGCGGCGGCCCACGGTGCCCGCCCGCGCAGTTGCCCCGTCTCAATGGGCCGGAAAGGCAGGTCAGCGCGAGCAGCCAGCCGTTTCTCCACGCTGTCGCGGCTACCGACGTACAGAACGTGAAGTTCGCTTGCGGCGCTGGCTCGTGGAGCGGCTTGTTGCCCGTCGCTTGGTGGTGCGGCTTCCGCTGGAACGGGTCTGCTTTCCGTCGCTCCGCGCAGTGCTTCCACGACGGCCAGAAGAGGATAGACGTGTCCCCCGGTCCCGCCGCCGGAAATCAAGAGCCTCACGGAGTGTTGTCTCCTCTTTTCGTGTTCTCTTTTCGTGTTCCCGCTTTCCGCCGTCTCCCCCGCGGGAGATGCTCAGGAGCAACCCCACGCCTGCCAGGCAACTCACCAGCGAGGAGCCGCCATGACTGATGAAGGGCAAAGTAATGCCGGTGTAAGGGGCCATGGCGGTGTTCACAGCAACATTGATCAACGCCTGAAAGATGAACCAGCAGGTGAGTCCTGAGGCCAACAGCATACCGTAGCTGTTCTCGGCGCGCAGGGCAATGCGGAAGCCGCGATAGGCCAGCAGGGCGAAGAGGGCCAGCACAAGCCACGTACCCAGCAATCCCATTTCTTCTCCCAGGATCGGGAAGATACTGTCACTGAAGGGCAGTGGTACACGGCCCAATTGCTTGTAGGTGCCGCCGGGGATGCCGGTGCCAGCCACACCGCCTTTGGCCAGCGCTTCCAAGGCCATTCGCACGTGAGGATGACCTCCTTGCTGAGGATCGCGCACAATGGCCACGAAGTCAGCGAAACGCTGCTGCGCGGTTCTCGATGTCAGGAACAGCAAAGCAGACGTGAGAACGCTGGCTCCCAAGCTGAGGGCAACCTGCTTCGGGTCAGCCCCTGCCAGGAAGAACATGGCTATAGCAATGAACACGATCAGGGCAGCTGCTCCCAGGTCAGGCTGCAAGACGATCAGGCCCGCGACCAAGCCTAGCAGCACGCCGAATGGCAAGAGGCCGTAGCTGACGTCTCGCAGTCTCTCTCCCTTGGAGGATAACCAGGTTGCCAAGTAGATGATCATCGCCACTTTGGCCGGTTCACTGGGCTGGATAGAGCCTGCGAGGAAGGTGCTGATCGCACCGTACTTTCTCTGCCCGGTGAAAAGCACGATCAGCAGAGCGAGAAGGACAGCTGCCATGATCGGAATGGCCCAACGTCGCCAGAAGCCATGGTCAACCCTGTACATGAGCAATGATCCCGCGATGCCTAGTGCCGCCCACCTGCATTGCCGCAGGAAGTAGTAGGGGGGGTCTTTGTCTGTTTCGACTGCCCAGACGTAGCTGGCGCTGTAGACCATGAGCAGGCCCAAAGCCAGCAGGCTGGCGGTGATCATGATGATCACGTAGTCTGGTTCGCCCTTCGACTGGCGCTTTGTCGTCATCTTTGCTCGCTCTCCAACGCTTGTGCCAATGTGCGGAAATGCTCGCCGCGAGCGGGGTAGTCCTTGTAGGCGTCGAAGCTCGTGCCGCCAGGAGCCAGCAGCACCACGTCGCCAGGCTCGGCCACGTGGTGGGCCACGCCGACGGCTTCCTCCAAGTCGGCGCAACGATGAATTCTTGCCACGTGTTTCGTAGTTCGTAGGGGGTCCGATGCTCCGCGAATCGCGAATTCGGACCTACGAATCGCCCTTTCGATCAGCTCCGCTGCCTCGCCAAACAGCACTACGTGTTCCACCCGCTCGTGCACCAACTCAGCAAAGTTGTCCCAGTCCAGTTTCTTGTCCCGCCCGCCGGCCAGCAGGACGATGGGCTCGTCGAATGACTTGATCGCCGCCACCGCTCGCGCCGGCGAGGTGGCGATCGAGTCGTTGACCCACAGCACGCCGTTCAGTGTCTGCACTGGCTCGAGACGGTGCTTCACGCCCTCGAAACTCGCGGCCACCTCGGCCATAGCCTCTGGCGACGCGCCGGCCACGCCAGCCAGAACGCAGGCAGCCAGCAGGTTGGCCACGTTGTGCATCCCCCGCAGCCGTACCGTTTCTCGTCGGCAGATCACCGTTTCGGGCTGCCCAGGCAGCCGCAACACCAGTACTTCCCCCCGGCCGTGCAGGAAGGCCCCTGCGTCCATCTCCTCCCGCAGGCTGAAGCCGAGCCGCCTGGCCTGGAGCGGGAAGCTCGTCGCCGCTTGATCCTCCTCGGCGGCGATGTCAACCCGGCCTGACCACAGCCAGCGGCTGGTTAGCTTGTCATCGGCGTTGAGCACGCAGACGTTGTCCGGTGTCTGCCAGCGTAGGATGTTGGCCTTTGCTGCGCTGTAGGCCGCCATCGTTCCATGCCGGTCTAGGTGGTCGGGCGTGAGGTTGGTCATCGCCGCCACCTGCGGGCTGCGGTCAAAAAGCTCCAGTTGAAAGCTCGAGAGCTCCATCACCGCCCAGTGGCCAGGCTGCAGTTCGTCCAGGCGGTCAATAAGCGGCGTGCCGATGTTGCCGCCCACGTGCGCAGGGATGCCGGCTGCCTTCAGGATCAGCCCCACGAGCGTCGTGGTCGTTGTCTTTCCGCCGGACCCGGTGATGCCCACCACCGTCGCCGCAGTGCGTTCCAGCGTCAGCAAGCCGTCGTTGCTCAGCGGGATGCCTCGCCGCCGCGCCTCGGCCACGAGGGGGATGGTCGTGGGCACGCCGCCGCTGAGGCAGAGCAGGTCCGTTTCGTCCAGCAGACTGAACGGGTGGCCGCCCAGCGCGTAGCGAATGGGCAAATCGGCCAGCGCCGCCAGCGGCTCGGTTAGCGCTTCGGCGGGCTGGACGTCGGTCACTGTGACCTGTGCCCCTTCGCCGACGAGGAAGCGGGCCAGCGCCGTGCCCTGCCGCGCCAGTCCGACAACGAGTACGCCTTTGCCCTTCAGGTTCACTTCTGCTTCCCGCTTCCCTTCTGACCTAATTCCCAATACCTGATCCCCAGTACCAAATACCCAATACCTAAACCCACGCTCGCGTCCAGAGGGCAGCTCGATCGCCCACGCCGCTCACCTGCAGTGGACAATCCCCATCGCCTGCTGCATAACCAAGGCCAAGGGTCGTCGCCAGCCGATGGGCAATAGCCAGTGCCTCTGCTCGTGTCGTCGTCCAGGCCCGGTGGCTCACCCAGACCGCAGTGCCCTGCAGCTCGCGCAGTGTCGTATCCTCTCTGGCTATGAGAGGGAGCCGCTCTACTTCCACTAGAAGCGCTTGGATCAGCGCACTGTCCTTTTCGTGTGTTGGCAATGTGTCGGCCCAGGTTGGCCGCAGTCCGTGGGCCAATGCTTCCAGCGTGCTGTAGGCCAGGTTCAGTGCCGCAGCGTAGTCCTTTCGCTCCAATGCCGCCAGCACCCCCGGCTGAAGACGGCGCAGACGGTCGTGGAGCTCGGGCCGGAGACCGTCGTCCGCCACCCATAGACTGCCGTCCGGCAGAAAACCGTAGTAGGACGTAGTGGATTGCAGGTGTGACGCTTCTTTGTGATTTGGGGTCATCTCAGATTCGGTTGCATTGAACAAGGCGAGCCATCGCCATGCCCTGCCGCGCCAGTCCGACAACGAGTACGCCTTTGCCCTTCAGGTTCACTTCTGCTTCCCGCTTCCTTTCTTTTCTTTTCGTGTTTTCTTTTCGTGTCTCCGTGTCTGCCTAATCCCCAATACCCAATACCCATCTGCGAACTGCTGCTACAACAGTGCCAGGGCGATTCCTAACATCCCTGCCAGAATGCCCACCAGCCAGAAGCGCTGGGTGATGTGCATTTCGGACCAGCCTGATAGTTCGAAATGCAGGTGCAGCGGCGTCATCTTGAAGATCCGCTGCCCTTGCCCCGTGCGCCGCTTCGTCCACTTGAACCAGCCTACTTGCAGGATCACTGAAACAAGCTCGGCAACAAAGACGAGGCTGATGATGGGCAGCAACAGCCACTGGCCAGTCATCAAGGCCACCGTGCCCAGCGTGGCCCCCAGGGCCAGAGCCCCCAGGTCGCCCATGTAGAGTTGGGCGGGGTAGGCATTATACCACAGAAAGGCCATCACCGCTCCTACCACGGTCAGACAGAAGGCCAGGAGTGGGTGCTGTCCCTGCTGGAAGGCGATGATGCCATAGGCGGCGAAACTCAGCGTCGCCAGCGAACCCGCTAGCCCGTCCAGGCCGTCGGTCAGGTTGACGGCGTTGGACGCGCCGACGATGATGAACATGGCTATGGGAATGTACCACAGGCCGATGTTGATCTTCAAAGACACGCCCGGGAGCGCAATGCTGTGAATGTCCAGCGCGAAGTACAATCCCATCGCTGTGGCCAGGGAGATCAGAAGCTGCCCGGCGAACTTGGCGCGGGGCGATAGCCCAGTGCCCACAGGTCTTTTCGTGGTCGCGTTCCGCACCCCTTTCCAATCGTCCAGCGCGCCTAGCAACCCGAAGCCTAGCATCACCCCGATGGGTACCAGCAGCGATTTGCCGATCAGTGGGCTGCCGTGGGTGAAGCCGAAGTAGGAGAGGAAGGCTCGTCCCGCGGCAAACCCGCTCAGGAAATTGGCGAAGTTCAGCGCCACGGTGACGACGAACACCGGCAGGATAATCATCACCCCGCCCATTGTCGGCGTGCCTGTCTTCCACTGATGGCTGTCTGGCTCGTCAATCCGGATTTGCTTGCCGATGCCCCAGCGCTTGAGTTGGCGTATCAGCGGCCTGCCCCAGATCACGGCGAAGAGGAAGGAGACGGTGCCCAGAGTCAGGGCGAAGGGCATGGGCGCACGGGCCATCGCTACTCTCCCTCCTGCAGCCCTGGCTGCCAGGGCAGCGCGGGCGACGGCCGCGTGAGCGCGGCCACGATCTGCTCCATAGCCATGCCTCGCGAGCCTTTCACCAGTACGAGATCGCCGGTCTCCATCACATCTCGCAGATGAGTCAATGCGGACGCGTTGTCGTCAACGATCCGCACGCTATCCTCGGGCATCCCACACGCCAACGCTTCGTGGCCGATCCAGCGCGCCCGTGGGCCGACGGTGACGAGGAGTTGCACCACATCGGCAGCGCGGCAACCCACCCTGCGGTGCCCTGCTTCCTCGAAGCTGCCTAGTTCCAGCATGTCTCCCAACACAGCGATGCGCCGCCCGTCCAGATCATCCAGGAGGTTCAGGGCGGCGATGGTGGAGGCCGGGCTGGCGTTGTAGGTGTCGTCAATGAGCGTCGATCCCCGCACGCCAGGCACCACCAGTAGCCGCAGTTGTCCCGACACGTCGCGCAATCCGCTGACGATTTCCTGCCAGCTCAGTCCTTCGATCAGCCCCACGGCCGCCGCCCGCAGCGCGGTGTGTACGCTGTGCCGCCCCAGCAGCGGCACCTTGACGTGGATCGTGTCCTCGCCGCGCCGAAAGCGGAAGCGGATGCCCTCCAATCCCTCGCTGGCAATGTGGCTGGCCCAGAGGTCGCAACCGGGCGTCAGGCCGTAGAAGAAGACCTGCGCCGAGGTGAGCTCTGCCATGGACCTCACCAGTGGGTCATCGCTGTTGAGGATGGCGATCCCGTCTTCTGGCAGGGCCTGCACCAATTCGGCCTTAGCCGCGGCGATGCGCTCCAACGTGCCCAGGCGCTCCAGGTGCGTCGGTCCGACGTTGGTGATCACCCCCACCTGCGGGCGGGCGATCGCTGCCAACTCGGCAATCTCCCCCCGGTCGTACATACCCATTTCCAGCACGGCACGCTCGTGCACGCCGCGTAGTCGCAGCAGCGTCAGCGGCAGGCCGATCTCGTTGTTCAGGTTTCCAGGGCTCTTCAGCGTGGGATACCGCTGCCGCAGCACAGCGGCGATCATCTCCTTCGATGTAGATTTGCCCACACTGCCTGTGATGCCCACGACGCGGGGACTGAACTGCGAGCGCCAGTGTGCTCCAACCTGCTGCAATCCCTTCAGGCTGTCCTCGACAATGAAGACAGTGGGGGCGGAGCGAAGGCCCGCCTGCTCTGCGGGCAGGGGAGAGGGGACCTTGGGGCCAATGGCAACTGTGTTGATGACATTGACCTCCGATCCGCGTCCCTCGACGGCTCGCAGCCCGCGTGGCCCGGCGATGATCGCTGTGGCTCCCCGCTCCAGCGCGTCAGAGATGAAATCGTGCCCGTCCTGGTGCTCGCCGCACAGGGCGACAAAGCAGCTTCCCTCCTGCGCCTGGCGGGAGTCGATGACGAAAAGGGTGATCTCCCGCTCAGGCAGGTCTGGTGCAGACAGGTCTGGTAGTGCAGACCCGCCTGCTCTGCGGGCAGGCCGACCTGCCTGCGCAGGCAGGCCACACAGTGCGGTCCAGATGTCGGCCAGGGTGGGCGTGGATGGCGTTGGCTGCATGGATGACGCTTGGCCTCACTCGCTGCCCGGACGCTGCGCGTCTGGGGGAACCTTGAGAATCCTCAGTATCTGGGGTGCAATCTCTCGAAAGACGGGAGCTGCGACCTGCGCGCCCCAGATAGAAGTCAAAGGCTTGTCTAGCTTGATTAGACAGGCGAAGGCCGGATCGACGGCGGGAGCGAAGGCTACGAAGGAGGCTATCGTCCACTCTTCGTGATATCCGCCCTCGACGGGCACCTGGGCGGTTCCCGTCTTACCGGCCACGTCACATTCAGGGATGAGCGCTTCGGGAGCCCCGAGCTCCACGGCCGTGACCATCATCTTCGTCAGCGTACGGGCGGTATCTGGGCTGATGACCCGGTCCACCAGTGTAGGCTGCACCTTGACGACTTGTCCAGAGACGACCAGCCTGTCCGCTACGTGGGGGCGCATTAACATGCCGTCGTTGGCTATCGCCGCGACCGCCGAGACCATCTGAAGGGGCGTGACGCTGATTCCTTGTCCGAAGGAGTTGGCAACGAAGTCCGACTGGCTCCAATCCGAGTCTCCAGGGGACTTTACCAGACCATTCGCTTCATAGGCCATGTCTACGCCGGTCTTGCCATCGAACCCGAAACGAGGTAGGTACCTGTAGAACACATCGGTTCCGATCTGTTCCCCCACATGGGCGATGCCCACGTTGAGCGAGAGAGCCAGAATATCGGTGGCCGTAACCTGTCCATGGGCCTGGTGGTCCGCATTCTGAAAGACATACCCTGCTACCTCCAACTTGCCTGGATCATTGAAGACACTGTCCGGCGTGATCGCTCCACTGTCTATCGCTATGGCCAGGGTGATGATCTTGAACACGGATCCTGGCTCGTAGATATCGCTGATGGCCGGGTCGGCGAAGAGCGGAGTGCTATTTGGGTACTTCCAGTACTCATTGGGATTATATACCGGGTGGCTGATGCTGGCAAGAATAGCGCCAGTCTGGGGCTCCATGACGATAATCGTACCCCCTTCGGCCCCCGTCTCTTGCACGGCCTTTGCCAGCGCCTTCTCCACGATGCGTTGGATACGCCAGTCTACGGTCAGGATGAGGTCATAGCCTACCTCCGAAGGCAGGAACATGCTGAAATCCTCGGGCAGCGTGCCTTCTCCTGACCTGCCTGCCTGCGCAGGCAGGCGCAGTTCAGGACTTATCTCACCCTGCAAGAAAGCTCCGTAGATCTCTTCCAGACCGTAATAGCTATCGCCATCATCTATGGTGACGAAACCCGTCAAGTGTGCAAAAAGATTGTTCTGGGGGTAGAGACGCACTCGGTAGGGTGACGCCCACACCTGGTCAGCCAGCGGCCAGTCGCACAGTCCTGTTACCCTCGCCATGACCTCGCTGTCTTCTTCCAGCGGCTGGCCCGCCGCGGCGGGCTGGCTGGGCGGAATGGCTTCGTCTGGCGAGGTCTGTTCGTTGTCGGACGCCCCGTTGATTATCTGGGCGAGGTTCCGTGGCACTTCCCGGCGTATGACGACGTAGGAGGTCTCCTCTTGCAGCAGAGCAAAGATCTCATTCGCGGGCACCTTGAGCACATCCTGCAGGCAGATGGCAGCCCGCCCCCTGCTGTCCTCGTCCCCGAATGTCTGGGGATTGGCGCCTACTTCCCATTGGAAGACGTCAGTAGCTAGCAGACAGCCTCGTTTCTCCACGATGCGCCCGCGTGGGGCGCGCTTGGTTTCGTCAGGCCGTGGTGTCTTCGACCCATCGTATTCACCGGCCTGCAGCACTTGGAGTTCCAGTAGCCGTAGTGCGAGCAGCAAGGTGATCGCAGCCAGCACAATCTCGAGGATGCGCAATCGTCCGCTACGGCTTCCTTGTTCTTTGGGTGC
>Ga0209121_10003974_pt1 | contig 14004 bp, 10 predicted proteins | sample Cruoilmetagenom3_FD_187292 | JGI IMG/M metagenome (GOLD analysis project Ga0209121, IMG submission 187292) | Oil polluted marine microbial communities from Coal Oil Point, Santa Barbara, California, USA - Sample 3 (SPAdes) (version 2) | ecosystem: Environmental > Aquatic > Marine > Oil seeps ...
TGAAAAACACCTCCTCGTTTAGCATAGTGGGAAAGAAGTTGATGCGCAGTGTGTCTTCCTGCCTTGTGTCCCTACAATCGTTCAAATTCTAACAGTCTGGGGGAGAAATTGTCGATTGCCAAAGGATCTATCCCACTTTTTCAACACTCTCGATGATGGAGTTTCCTGTCTTTGACTGGAAATAGAGGGGGGTATATAATCGGGTGAGTATGAATGTCGATCTAGAGCCCGCGGTTCTCACCGTCTCTGAGGTGACTAGGTACATAAAGGATCTATTGGAGTCGGATCTTCTCCTGCGAGACCTCTGGATCCGAGGTGAGGTTTCCAACTTCTCCCGCTCCACGGCGGGGCACATCTATTTCACCCTCAAGGATGAAGAGGCTAGCATCCGATGTGTTCTCTGGCGATATGTGGCGGAGGAGCAGACCCACCTTCCCGCTGATGGCCAGGCTTTCATCCTCCATGGCCGGGTCTCGGTCTACGAGGTACAAGGAGCCTACCAGTTCTACGTCGATCTCGTGCAACCGGCTGGCGTGGGCGCTCTCTACCTCCAGTTCCTAGCCCTCAAGGATCGGCTGGAGAGGGAGGGGCTATTCGCCCCCGAGCGGAAGCGGCCTATACCCCCCTTTCCCCGCGCCCTAGGTGTGGTCACTTCCCCTCAAGCGGCCGCTTGGCGGGACATCCTCCACGTCCTAGAGAGGCGCTACCCTCTCGTAGAGGTGATACTGGCTCCAGCCCTGGTCCAAGGCCCCGAAGCCCCACGCCAGATAGCCGATGCCATTAGGGCCCTCAACCGTGAAACAGATGTGGATCTTATAATCGTCGCTCGGGGCGGCGGCTCCCTAGAGGAACTTTGGGCCTTCAACGAGGAAGTGGTAGCTAGAGCCATCTATGACTCTCGGGTGCCGGTGATTAGCGGCGTGGGCCACGAGATCGATTTCACCATCGCCGACTTCGTAGCCGATCTCCGGGCCCCCACCCCCACCGCTGCCGCGGCCGCCGCCGTCCCCAACGCCCAAGAGTATAAGGCTACCCTCCAGCGCCAGGGAGGAAGGCTAGCCGAATCTATACAGAGGCAGATGGCCGGAGAGAGGGAGGATCTCCGCTATGCCCAAGAAACCCTGCTTCGACTATCTCCCAGAGCGGGTTTGGAAAGGTACCGGTTGCGAGTCGATGATTTGGGCCGCCAGGCCCTGTCACAGATAGAGCAGAGGATAGCGCTCCAAAGGGAACGGATACGGAGTCGCACCTTGCAACTCACAACTCTTAACCCCCAAGCCACACTGGAGCGGGGGTATTCCATCACCAGGAGAGTAGATACTAGGGTGGTGGTGAAAAGCGTAGTCCAGGTAGCCAAGGGGGATCGCATCGGCGTGCAGGTTACCGATGGCCAGTTCGAAGGCACGGTAGATTAGGAGAGGTTATGAGCGAGGAAAAACCCTCCTTCGAGGAGGCTTTCCAGGAGTTAGAGAACACGGTAGAAAGGCTAGAAGAGGGAGACTTAACCCTCCAGGAGTCGATGGCCCTCTTCGAGAGGGGGATAGAACTGGTTAAGTATTGTGCTCAACTCCTGGATGAGGCGGAACTCAAAGTGAAAACCCTTCTTCCCTCCTCAGGAGAGGGGTACAAACTGGTGGAATATCCCGACGAGGAAGGCATCTCATAACCAGCCAGCGCGTCCAGGAGGTCCTGGTAACTCCTCATCTGGGCCACGGTTTTCAAGAAATGAGCCAGGCTAGGGCTTCTTCCCCGCAACTCTTTCATCTCTCCCCCTATAGGGCTGACCGAGGTGGGAGCCGTAGCGTAGGAGCCGTGGAAGGCGAAATAGGCCTGATTTAACTTCCGGATATAGTACCCCTTCTCTACTAACTCCTTTCTCCTCTCCTCCATATAGGTCTCCGCCTCCTTTACCTCTTTGGCCGCCAAGAGTTCATCCACCCGGAGCCTCGTCTCGCGCATAAAGGCGTTGAAATCGAACTCCCCGAGCTTTGTCCCCTCTTCTTTCCTTTCGGCTTCCAACTTCTGTTGATAGATATCTGGGTAATATATCCGGGCCAGCTTCAAGGATAGCTCCTCCTCCACCAGGCTGGCCACCGTCTCGTTCATAGTGATCAACTCTTGGCTGTCGCTGTAACGCTGACCCAGCGGGAAGAAGTATAGATAGTTATGGGTCCATTCGTGGATGATGGCTCCCACGACATAAGAGAGGGAACCGGATTCGGGGATGATGGGAGGATAGGAGCCTATCCCTCCAGTAGCCACCACCAAAGAGGAGACCCCCAGGCTGTCGACCTGTCGCTCCACCTCCTCCATCTCCCTCTGCCTCATGGAGGGAACAAGGGAGATCTTCTCCAGGGTCTCTATCCTCTCCCTTGGGGAGATGACCAGAAGATGAGGTGAGGTTTGAAATTCGAACTCCACAGGAGGGAAGACCCGCCTTCCTAGCAGGGGAAAATCGAAGGCTATCCCCTCCTCGATGAGTATCTCTTCTACCTGCCGCCGGAGGATATTCTCCACCAGATCCTCGGACCTCTGGCGTTCACTTTCCCGGGCTTCCCGTTCCTCCTCCAAGGCTGCTATCTCATCAATGCTCTCTCCCCTCGCTCTAGCCTCTTGGATAGCGCTGTTTAAGCGGTCGATCTCGGCCACCAGAGTGAAATAACCCCTCACCTCTTGCACCATATCCTCGCCAGCAGGCCCCTTTGCCCCCTCCACGGAGGGCAGTTTCTGGAGGATGGTTCTCGCCTCATACTCCCACCAATCGAAAAGGTAGGGACTGACGAAAGGGTCGATGCGGTATCTCCAAAAGTCGCGGGGGGAGAGGCCGCCCCCTCTCAATAGGAAAAGGAGAAGCAAGAGAAGGATAATGAGCCGTATTCTAAGAACGGAGTTAAGTTTCACCATCTAGGGGAGATTCTAGCACCCTTCGCCCCGGCCCACAAAACGACCAGGGTTCAAGAGGGGAGCCATCGGCTTGTATTGGGAAAGTTTCCTCTCTACCTAACGAGGGTGAAAGCCTAGGGGAAACGACTCACGGTGCAAAAGCCCAGCCCCGTCATCCAAGCGAAATCAGGAGGTCGGGAACCAAAAACAGCGATAAAACGAGGAAAGACACTCCGCACTTTCGGGGGCAAGAGAATGCACCCCTTATAGCCTAAGCAGGCTCCTTAGTTTTTCCTCCTCTTGGAAAGGGCCTACCACCGCCAGATTAAGGCTCTCCTCTCGGAACCGCTCACTAGCCACCCGTTGGATATCCTCCGGGGTAACAGCGTCTATAGCCGCCAGGACCTCGTCCACGGTGAGAACCCTATCCTCCAATATCTCCTGCCTCCCCAGCCAAGAGACCACAGCGAGGGAGTCCTCCATCTGGAGAAGGAGACGTCCCTTCATGAACTCTTTCGCCTTCTTCAACTCCTCAGCGGGCACAGGCTCCCGCCGCAGTCTGTCCAGTTCCCCTAAGATCGCCTCCAGGGCAGCCTCAATCCGCCGGGGATCGACCCCTGCAGAGACGCCGAGCCTCCCTGTGTCGTGGAGGTAGTTCACATACGAACTAATGCTATAGGCTAACCCTCGCTTCTCTCTCACCTCCAGGAAGAGCCGAGAGCTCATCCCCTGACCTAAGAGGGTGTTGAGGAGTTGCAGGTTGAACCGATCAGGGTGAGAGCGGGGTATCCCCTGAAGGGCGAGGGCTAGGTGAGCCTGCTCCGTCTCCCTGTAACCTAGAGAGACTCGCGGCTCACACTGAGTCTCCTCCACAGGGAGATAAGCCTCTCTTCCCTTAAGCGGCCAGGCTTCTAAAGCCGAAGATAACTCCTCAACCACCTCTTCATGTTCTATTCCCCCCGCGACGCTAATTACCGTATTGGCAGGATGATAGTGGCGGGCCAAGTAGTGGAACATCCTTTCCCTATCTATCTTGCTCACGCTCTCCTTGGTGCCGGTCACATCACGCCCTAGAGGGTGACCCGGCCAGACCAATTGATTGAGGAGGAGGTGGACCCAGTCGGCGGGGAAATCGAGCATCATATTGATCTCCTCTATGATCACTCGCCGCTCCTTTTCGATCTCCTCCTCCTCCAATTTGGAGCGCTGCAACATATCCACCAGGAGATCGATAGCCAAAGCCAGATGCCCTTGGGGGACCTTGACCCAGTAGGTGGTGAGTTCCCGCCCCGTAGTGGCGTTGATGGCCCCGCCCACCCCCTCGATGGTCACGGCGATCTCCCTGGCCGTCGGCCGCTTCTCCGTCCCCTTGAAGAGCATATGCTCCAGGAAATGGGAGATGCCATTCTCCTCCTCATCTTCGAAGCGGGAGCCCACGCCGATGAAGAAGCCGATGCTCACCGCGCGGGTATGGGGCATACTCGAACTCAAGATGCGTAGGCCGTTATCCAAGGTGGTCTTTTCGTGCCCCTCGGGATCCTGTCCCCCGGGATCCTGTAAGGATAAGGATAAGGATAAAGACATCGCACTCCTCAGACGGGCTTGCCCTAAGCCTTCGAGGGCGCTCTTCTCATCACCGCATCCGCTATGCGGGCCACCCGAGCCATCTCCTTCACATCGTGGACGCGGACTATGTCCGCCCCCTGAGCGATGGCCAGAGCCACCGCCGCCGCTGTCCCTTCAACCCTCTCCTCCGGCGGAAGGTCAAGGGTGTAGCCGATAAACGATTTGCGAGAGGGGCCCACAAGGATAGGGTAGCCTAACACCTTCAGTTCCGCCAGATCGAAAAGTACTTCCAGATTCTGTTCCACCGTCTTCCCAAAGCCGATGCCGGGGTCGACGATTATCTGAGCCCCATCCACCCCCGCTTTCAGGGCCAACCTTATGCTCTGCCCCAACTCCCGGATTATGTCGGCCATAAGATCCTTATACTCCACTCCCAGGTAACGTCCCCCCAACCTCTCCGTCTGAACCGCGTCTTTGGGTCGGCTCCGGTTATGCATGATGATCACCGGAACCTGCCACTTGGCAACCAGAGTGGCCATACCCGGATCCATCCGCAATCCCCAAACGTCGTTAACCATGTTGGCGCCAGCGGAAAGGGCCTCTTCTGCCACCTCCGCCTTATAGGTGTCAATGGAGAGGGGAACATCGATCTTACCCACTAACCTCTCGATGGTGGGAAGGACTCGCCTCATCTCTTCATCGGCGGGGAGGGGTTTGGAACCCGGCCTGGTCGATTCCCCCCCCACATCGATGATGTCGGCCCCCTGGGAGACGAACTCCTGGGCTCGAGCCACCGCCTTATCAACATCACCGAAGAGACCATCGCCAGCGAAAGAATCGGGGGTCAGGTTGAGGATACCCATGATATGGGTCCTCTTCCCCCAGTCAAAGGTCTTATCCCTTACGGTGAGGGGACTCCTCTCCCCCAGGTAGCGGGCTAGCCCCTGTTGGAGTTCGGCGGCCACGGCCACCAGGCTCTTTAAGGGTTGACCGCGCAGTTTCTTAACCAGCCCCTCGTAGTGGCGCTGGGTACCCAGAAGCAATACATCGCTCGTCTGCCTCTCGCCAAAGTATATATCCCCGGCCAAGACCGCTTCGCCCCCCAGGGAGAGCATCTCCTGTTTGATGATATTGGCCGCGGCGAATTTCACCCCCTCTAACTTTACGGCGTAGAAGAGCCCCTTGGGGACCATGATTTTTATCCCTCCAGGGTGGGCCCCGATCTTTGTCATCTCCACCCTAAGCCTTTCAGAGGTGTCCAGGTTTAAGAAGCGGAGGTTAAAACTCATACCCGATGCTCTCCTATGATGGAGAAGAACTCCGCTCTGGTCTCGGCCCTGGTGCGGAAGATGCCCCGCGTGGCGGAGGTAACCAGGCGGCTACCCGGCTTCCTGATACCTCTCATGGTGATGCAGAGGTGCTCCGCTTCGATCACCACCCCCACTCCCCTGGGTTGGAGTCCCTCCATGATGGTATCCGCTATCTGGCTGGTGAGCCTCTCCTGCATCTGGGGGCGACGAGCCAGGATCTCCACCACCCTGGCCAATTTGCTGATCCCCACCACCCTATTCACGGGTATATACCCCACGTGAGCCACCCCGTGAAAAGGTAGAAGATGGTGCTCACAAACGGAATAGAAGGGGATATCCCTTAAGACCACCATCTCCTGGTTCCGGGGCTGGGAGAATTCAACGGTCAAGACCTCAAGGGGGTCCTCCCTCAGTCCGGAGAATATCTCCTCATAAGCCTCGGCGATGCGGCGAGGGGTTCCGACTAGCCCCTCCCGCTTAGGGTCTTCCCCCAAAGCCTCGATGATCTCTCTCACCGCTTTCTCTATGCGTCCTTGGTCCACTTATCCCTCACCTTTCTATTCTGATGTTCGCAAAAACGTAGTAACGTGGCAACTGGTCAGAGGAACTCCCAGATCTCCTCCAGACTCCCAATCACCGGACAGTCAACAGTAGTAGGCGCGGAACCGGAGCGATCAAGAAGTATCGGCCTGAGGCCCGCGGTCCGGGCACCCAATATGTCAGTGTGGTAGGTATCCCCCCCATAGAGGACTTCGTTGGCTCGCACCCCTGCCCGCTTTAGGGCCAACTGGAAGATATGAGGGGTGGACTTGGTAGCCCCCACCACGGCGGATACGATCACGAAGTCGAGATAGCGAGTCAACCCCAGGCTCAAAAGCAAGTCAGACAGCCAATCCCCCCAGTCCGAGACCACACCCAGGATCAGCCCTCGCCCCTTCAGTTCCGCCAAAAGCCCCATCACCTCGGGGAAGGGAGACCAATTCTCGGGGTGTTGCGCCCTTTGATAGGCAGCGGCAGCCAACTCCCGTGGTTGCGGGAGCCCCAGGGCCTGAAAGAACTCGGCATAGAGTTGCACAAAGAACTCCCGCACGCCTTCCTCCGAAGCCCAGAGATCCCCCTTCTCCCTATAACGGGCCACCAAGGTAGCGGTGAAGTTTCTCATCTCCTCTTCGATCTGAGCCAGGGGTACGGAGTAGCCATGCTGAGCGCAGATGGCCGCACAGATCTCAGCATCAGAAAAGCGAGGCTGGATGAGGGTCATTCCGACATCGAAGAGGATAGCCTTGTAGTGTGAAGACATTTTTTATCCTTTGTGCTTTAGGAGCACCACCTGCATATCGTCGGGGAGAGTACCCTTGGTGACCTTGAGGCTCTCTTGGGGGATCCCTTTCACCCCCATCACCTTAAGAAACCTATCTACTGAGTCCAAAGGGGACTCACCCACAGCCTCGGTCCGATAGTGCATCGGTATCACCACCCGCGGCTCCAAGAGGCTTATCACCTCCGAGGCCTCGGCCGCATTTATGGTGGTATGAGAGCCCACGGGGATGAGAAGGATATCTATATCGCTCAGACCCTCCACCTGAGACCGGGTTGTTACCTGCCCTAGGTCGCCCAGATGACAAACGGTTAGTCCCTCAAAATCGAAAAGGTATATGGTGTTCTTGCCCCTGTCCTGACCCTTCCGCCTATCGTGGTAGGAGGCGATACCGGTGATGAATATCCCTTGGATCTCATATTCGCCGGGCCCGTCGATCACCTTGGGGGAGCCCCTTACCCCTTTCAAGTAGTTGTGGCCCGGATGGTGGTGGCTGATGGTGACGATATCGGCCCGCAGTCGTGGTAGAGTGTACCCCATCTCCTTGCCATAGGGGTCGGTGACCACCACACCTCCTCTGCTCCGCAGCCGAAAACAGGAATGGCCATACCAATTGATCTCCATTTTTGCGTTTTCCTTCTATGTGCTATTTGCCATACTTCTCAACTAATTCCCGCACCGTGAGCAATTCAATCTCTAAATCGTTTTTTCTTTTCACCCTTGCAACCTCATCGTAGGCTCCCTTGGTGAAACCGAAAGCCACTACATAGCCCTTTTGCTTCCTCGCTCGTCTAATAGCGGTCTCAAACTTATCTATCTCAGGCCTTCCGATACTCTCTTGTTGTTTTACCTGGATTGGGTCGCGCTCCATAAAACTGTACCCATCGATGCCCATATCTGCGGTTTTCCTATCAGAGGCGGTGCCACTCATGATTCCAATGGCCCAGTTCTGGAATTCAATCGGGGTTAGTTTCTTCAGTTCTTCTCGCTCGTAGGCGATTCCGATGATCTCGACTGGCCTCGCTCCTGCTTTGGCCAGTCTCCACTTCATCAACTTGCAAGCCGTCGGCGCAACATCAATGCCCAACCACCTCCTTCGCAGGCGGTGAGCAACTACCAGAGTCGTGCCACATCCGCAAAATGGATCGAACACCAAATCGCCCTCCTTCGAGGAAGCTTTGATAATCCGTTCTAGCAGGGCCTCCGGTTTCTGAGTTGGATAGCCAAGGCGCTCTTTTGCTCGTGGGTTAATTGGGGGAATGTCATCCCAGATAGTGTGTACTGCCTGCCCCTTGGTCTCATCGAGATAGCGCTTGATTTGCGGGATGCCTCCTGGCGACACGTATATTCTCCCTTGTCTCTCAATCTCTAGCATCTTCTCCTTGGTAAAGCGCCAAGGCCTCGTTACGCCATGAAACTCATAGACTGGCCCTCTTCCAGCGGGCGGGTTCAAATTGTCCAGCCGATACTTTCTTCCATCGGCATCTACGTACTTGAAGTGACTCTTGATATACCTCTCTTTGTAGGGGCGGTACTGGCGGTGGAAAGTGTACTTATTTGACTTGGTGTAGAACAGGATGGTATCATTAACGTTGCCGAACCGCTTGGCATCGGCATGGAAAGTGAATCTTTGCCACACAATAGCATTCTTGAAGTTGCTGGCCCCAAACAAGTCATCCGTCATTAGCCGCAGGTGATGCTCTGCGTGCCAATCACAATGTAGGTAGAATGACCCCGTTCGTTTGAGGATTCGATGCATCTCAAAGACTCGCTCCCTCATCCAACCAATATAGTGCTCTATGCCGCCCTTCCAGCGGTCCTCAAAGGAGCGGACTTCTGCACCATCGTTGAAAATCACTTCGTAATATTTGTTGGAGAAGAATGGCGGGTCAATGTAAATGAAGTCAACGAACTCATCGGGAAATTGGCGCATCCATTCTAGGTTATCCCCGCAATAGATTACCCCCTCAAGTTTCACGGTTCGCCTCCTATTTATACCTTATCATCGGATAGCGCCGTTGTCAATTGTTCGGTCCCTGGCCTGTCACGTGCCAGCCCGCCCTGGTACGTGGTGGGCCAGGGGACAGGCTGGTTTGGCTGAGAGTTCACCCTATGCTAGAATGGTGGTTAGTTTGACAAGATAGAGCCCTAAGGCTATAATAGGCGGTCTAAAAAGGGAGAAAGGAGCAAATGGCCTCTATGAACGAAGAGAAGAGTCCCTTCATCAAGGCTTTGGAGATCCTTTTAGAGGGGGAACGGACGGGGCAACTGATCAACTTCATGCTCATCCCCCTCCTTTTGATCCTGACCGCTTTTTTACCCCCCATCTCTCTAGTCGATCGGGTGCTCTCTGCCGGTTTTACCACCATCACCTTGGCTGGCGGCTCGGTAGTAGATACCGACGGGACGCAACTCACTATTCTGCCTCAGGGGCTCTCCCAGCGCATCCGGGTGCGTCTCACCTCCCTCTCTCGATTGGACTTCATTGCGGGGAAGACGGAAGAGGGGGGGGCTATGGAGTTGATACCCCCCTACCTGGATATGAAGAGCCCTCTCTACCTCCTGGAGGTGAGGGGCCTCATGCCAGAAGCCTCCTTTCTCACCATCCCCATCCCTAACGACGCCGAGCCACTGGCCACCTTGGACATTTACCAATGGACCGGCGAGGAGTGGCACTACCTCCCCCATAAGATCATCCCTGAGGACGACGTCATAGAGACCCACCTCTCTTCCCTCCCCCGAGGCATAGCGGTTATGCAGACCAGGCTCCGCCCCCCCTCCGTCGCTTGTGAGTTGGGCGAGGGAGGCACGCTGGCAGAGGCAAAGAGTGATATTCTGGCTGGGGTCAGCGCTCGAGGCCTCTTCCTCCAAAGCGATGGGCTGAGTGGCGAGGCTACGATCGGGGGAGAGATCGGTCCCTTGGCTCAAGTGGGAGACTATGTGGTCATACCGACCCTGGAGAACAGGGGGAACGGGGTGATACGGGGCGATCTCACTCATAACATCTTGGTGAGCGAGGACTTGAGGCGAAACCATATCCAAGAGATAGTGGCTCTGGTAGTGGAGAACGACTACGCGGGCATTCGGATCGACTACGCAGGCATAGGCCTTTCTCTGCGAGAGGATTTCACCGCCTTCATCACCGAACTGGCAGAGCAATTACACACCGAAGGGAAAGCGCTGACCGTGAGGGTGGAGACGCCGGTACAGATAGCGGAGGATCGCTGGGATACAGGGGGGTACGATTGGGAAGCGCTAGGGCAGGTAGTAGATGGTTTGCAGTTGCCGGCCCTTTCTCTCCCCCAGACCTACGTTCCTGGTGGACAGATGGAAGCGCTCCTAAACTATGCCGTAGGAGTGGTGGATCGCTACAAGGTTCGCCTCACCCTCTCCGCCCAGGCCCGCGACCGCGTGGGAGATCAAGAGACTTCCCTCTCCTACGATGAGGCTCTGGGGCTTTTGGGTAGTCAGATCGCCCTCCCACGAGAGGAGGTAAACCCTGGTCAGAGCCTGACCATGGAGCCGTCCTCCCTCAAGGATTGGGAGATACAATACCTAGAGGGGGATCATACCTATTGGTTCACCCATCAAGATGAGAGAGGTGAGCATACCGTTTATTTGGAGAACGCGGCAAGCATAGCCCATAAGTTGGAACTGGCCAGAGCCTTCAACCTGCAAGGGGTGGTGGTCAAAGGTCTCTTGGATGAGGGGGGCGACGAAAGGGTTTGGGAGACCCTCGGTCAATACGCCGCCGCCCTGCCTTGCACGGCCGAAAGCCAGTTCGCCATCCTATGGCAGGTGATGGACGCCAAGGGAGAGTCGGTGGCGGAGGAGGTCTGTTCCCTGGATGATCCCACCTTCTCCTGGACGGTGCCGAAGGCGGGGGAATATACTATCTCTTATGCCATCTCCGACGACGGAGGGCAAACCGCCTCGGTCGTTGGAGGGGAGGCTCTCCTGGTGGCCTTAGCGCCCACCCCCACGCCTACGCCCGCTCCCACTCCCGTTCCCACCACCCCCACCCCTACTCCGCCCTCCTCCACCGCGCCCGCACCGACCCCTACACCCACTCCCGCCCCCGTCGTTAGACCGGCGACAGTGGGGACAGGGTTCGACTACGGCATCCAGGTTCACCCCTTTAATCAAAATCACGGCGAACTTGTGAACTGGGTGCAGGGGCTAGGCTTCCGCTGGGTGAAATTTCAGATCTGGTGGGCATGGTTAGAGCCTCAGCAAGGACAGCGTAACTGGAATGTTCACGGGTTAGAGGAAGCGGTAAACGCCTTCCACAACGCCGGTATCAAGATCTTGTTTAGCGTAGTGGTGGCTCCGCCATGGTCTAGGAGCAGTGGCGACTACGGTGGACCCCCAGATGATTATAACCTTTACGCTGACTTTGTGGGCGATTTGAGTAGGCATTTCCAAGGAAGAGTACAAGCCATCGAGGTAATGAACGAGACCAACCTGCCTCGCGAATGGGGTGTACCAAACGCGGGTCAGTACGTGGATCTTTTGTGCCGAGCCTACAACAGCATAAAGGCTGCCGATCCGAGCATGATTGTGGTCTCTGGGGCCCCCACCCCTACTGGAGGAGGCTTCGGGGCTATAGACGATCGCACATATTTGACCCAGATGTATCAAACAGGGCGGTTGAAGGGCTGTTCCGATGCTATCGGAGTTCATCCCAGTGGGTATCTCAGCCCCCCTAACGTGCGTTGGCCGCAGGGCGATCTCCCTGACCAGGGTTATGATGATCACCCCAGTTTCTTCTTCCTTAACACTATAGAAGATTATCACAACATCACCTGTCAATTCGGGGATTGCAACAAACGTCTCTGGGCTACCGAGTTCGGATGGGCTGCTTCCGAAGGTATAGGGCCTTGCCAAGAGTGGAATGGGTGCCCTTATGCTACCGCGAATACAGAGCGGGAACAGGCGGATTGGCTCGTTCAGGCCTACCAGGTCGGTAAGCAAAAGGGGTTCATGGGTGCCATGTTCCTATGGAACCTGAACTACGGCCTCACGGATCTCGCGGATGGAAAGCCGGAATTTGGCATCATTCGCCCTGATCGGAACTTGCGACCAGCCTACAACGACCTGGCAAACATGCCCAAGTGAGAGATTAAAAGACAGTGGTCGATAGGTGTGGGGCAGGAGCGCTGCTCCACACCTTTTCTTGGAGAAAAGATGAGATCGAAGAGCGGCTGGTTCAATAGGGGAGTAGGGGTGTTGATTATCTTCACCGCCCTCCTCTTCGGCTCCCTGGCCGCCCGGCTCCTTTTCCCCATGCTTCCCCTGCGCCTCAAGACAGTCCATCCTCCCTCGCCGCCGACTCCCGCTCTCGATGGATCAACCCTCAGAGTTGCCGCTTCCACCTTCGCACCCTCACCTCAACCCCCAACACCTGTGCCCAGCCTTACACCTATAGAAGCATCGGCAACGGCTATGGAGAACCCGCCCCCAGCGGCGACACAACCGCCCCCCTCCCCCACACCCACGAACACACCCTCGGCCTCTACCCCCCCCGAGCCCACTTCCACCCCAACACCAGCACCAGTGGCTCCCTGTGGGACGGTGATGTGCCAACTTTTGCACCACCTGGCTGACCTCTCCACCCTGCCCGAGCCCACCGATACCACCATCTTCCAAAAATCGAGCCAGGATACCACCAACCTGGAACATTACTGGGATTACTTCAACAGCGACGAGTGGTTCCTGGCCCGAGGGTTTCAGATTCGCACCGGCTATGATGGCCAGAAGGAGTACGTCATCCTGCCCCGCACAGAAGGGCCCGGTTATATCCCCCGCATCTATTTCACCCATCGGCAACACAACTGGGACCTAAAGGAAGGGGACGACCCCGAAAGCCCCGAGGCCACCGAGTGGGGCTATTTCCATGAGGTAGGGAATATCCGCTTCTATTTCGACGATGAGGCGACCCCGCGCATCGATATGCCGGTGACCGAGTTCTTTCGTGGTGATGTTTGGCCCTTCATGGCTCCCCTGGTGCGCCACTACGGTACCGGCAACGGCGGCGACGTTTCCTACACCCCCATCCCCTTCTCCCACTCGGTGGTGGTGGCCACCACTGGCCGGCCCCAACACCTACAGATCGAGGTGGTGAAGTTCAATCAGGACCCAGGGAACCTCAATAGTTTCAACACTTCCTTGAACCCCACGGAGGCCCAGGAACTGAATCGGGTCATCGACCTCTGGAATAACCGAGGAGAACACCCTTACTATCCGAGGGGAGATCTCGTCTCCTTGAAGCGAGACCTGACCATCCCTCCCTTCTCCTCGACAGAGGTAACCCTCCCCGGCCCCGGGGTCATCACTTCCCTCAGGCTCCGCTTGGCCAGCGGGCAGGATGAGAGGCTCAATATGAAGATCTTCTGGGATGGCGAGGCCACCCCCAGCGTTGAGGCCCCCCTTCGTAGCCTCTTCGGGACGGCGGAAGAGATGAGACGCTACCGCTCTTTGCCTTTAGGGATCGTCTGGAACGGAGAGAGGAATGAGTTTTATAACTACTTCCCCATGCCTTTCAATAACCAAGCGAGGATACTCTTCGAGAACGGCAGAGGAGACGCCGCGGATATGCGGGTGGAGATCCTCTATCATCCCGCGCCTTTCAAGGAGCGCATCGCTAGGTTTCACGCCGTCTTCAAAAGGGAGAGGCTCCAGGCCAGGAAGGACGATGGAGGCCACTACATCCTGGCCGACCTCCACGGGAGCGGGAGGTATGTGGGTTGCATCCTCACTATGTATGACTACCAGAGAGGAGATTTCGATCCAAACTGGAACTTGCCCTTCCTGGAGAGCGATGTGAATATCTGGGTGGATGGAGTCTATGCTCTTCCGGGTACCGGCATTGAAGGTGACTTCAACGCCGGATACTACTACATCTATACCGAGCAGCCTAATCGACAG
>Ga0209121_10003975_pt1 | contig 14003 bp, 13 predicted proteins | sample Cruoilmetagenom3_FD_187292 | JGI IMG/M metagenome (GOLD analysis project Ga0209121, IMG submission 187292) | Oil polluted marine microbial communities from Coal Oil Point, Santa Barbara, California, USA - Sample 3 (SPAdes) (version 2) | ecosystem: Environmental > Aquatic > Marine > Oil seeps ...
CGCCAAGTGGAAGCGACCGTCTCTCAGATCGAGCGCTTGCAACAAGCCGGCTGTGAGATAGTCCGCGTCGCTGTTCCTGACCTCGAGGCGTCCAAAGCTCTCCCAAGGATCAAGGAGCGGATCTCGATCCCACTCGTCGCCGATATTCACTTTGACCATCGCCTTGCCCTGGCATCGATCGACGCTGGGGTCGACAAGCTGCGTTTAAACCCGGGGAATATCACCGACCCGAAGAAAATTACGCAAGTGGTACAAGCCGCGAAGGAGGCGGGGATCCCCATCCGCGTCGGGGCCAACTCTGGCTCACTAGCTAAGGAGTTTTTGGATTCCGATGGCCATGCGAGCGCGGAGGGAATGATAGAAAGCGCCCTAAGAGAGGTCCGCCTTCTCGAAGATCTTAACTTTACCGAGATCGTAATATCGCTCAAAGGGACCGATGTACCGATGACGATCGCGGCGTATCGAGAGATCGTTCAAGAGGTCGACTATCCGCTCCATATCGGAATCACCGAGGCGGGGACACCATGGGGAGGGACAATCAAATCGGCGGTCGGTCTGGGGATTCTCCTTGCTGAGGGACTGGGAGATACCCTTCGTGTCTCTCTCACTGGGGATCCCGTGGAGGAGGTGCGCGTCGCCTACGAGATCCTCCGCTCGCTCGGTTTGAGAGAAAGAGGGATCACCTACCGGGTCTGTCCGACCTGTGGTCGCACGGAGATCGACCTTCTCACAATCGCGCAATCGGTGCAGCAGGAACTCACGGATGTGATGGAAGCGTTGACTGTCGCTCTTATGGGGTGTGTGGTGAATGGCCTTGGTGAGGCGCGGGATGCGGATATCGGCCTTGTTGGTGGCCGGGGAAACGGGACGATCTACGTTGCTGGAGAAGCGACATACCACGCTGTCCCTGAGGAGAGGCTTGCAAAAGAAATCGTCCGTGTTGTGCGGGGATACCTGAAGGAGAAGGGGAGTTAAAGTGAGTGAATCTGCGGTCAGTCATCCACTAATTGCTCCTTCAGTAGTGAGAAGCGGTCTTGATCGGGCGATCGAGCAGGCGATATCTCACCTCCTGGCGCTCCAATACGACGAGGGGTACTGGTGGGGGGAGCTCGAATCGAATGTGACGATCACTTCTGAACACCTGTTTTTGACTCACATCCTTGGCGTAGCCGACAAGCAAGAGTGGACAAAGATCGCGGCTTACTTGCGCAGGAAACAGCGCGAGGATGGGACGTGGGCGATCTGGTACGACGGGGACGGGGACCTCTCCACGACGATCGAGGCCTATCTTGCACTGAGGATGGCTGGGGTCTCCTTGCAAGAACCGGAGATGACTAAGGCACGCGAGTTTATCCTCTCTCAAGGGGGAGTGGAGCACGCGCGCGTCTTCACCAAGATCTGGTTGGCTCTTCTTGGGGAATGGGATTGGCGCAAAACCCCGATGATGCCATCTGAGTTGGTCCTTCTTCCTCGCTGGTTTCCCGTGAATATCTACTCGTTTGGCTGTTGGGCGCGGGGGACCGTTGTTCCGATGACGGTTATCCAATCACTTAGGCCGGTCTCTCCCCTTCCCCGTTGGGCTCATGTTGACGAGTTAATCGCTAGCGGAGTCGAGCGAGCTAATCGGTCGCTTCCCAAGAAAGCTTCCCGTTGGGCAAAAGCGTTCGCCTTCGCTGATAGGATGCTTAAGGTCTACGATCGGCTTCCATTAAAGCCGTTCCGGAAGCGGGCGATCCAGGCAGCGGAGCGTTGGATCCTGGAGCGCCAGGAGGAGGATGGCTCTTGGGGTGGGATCCAGCCGCCGTGGGTCTATTCTCTGATTGCACTTCATGCCCTCGGCTATAAGATGGACCACCCAGTATTGAAGAAGGGACTGGCCGGATTCTATGGGGAGAAGGGGTTTGCTATCGAAGATGAGAAAACCTTTCGGCTGCAATCGTGTCTCTCCCCGGTTTGGGACGCCGCGCTTGCGATGCTTGCGCTAGAGGACGCCGGGCTTCCCGCGGACCACCCGGCTCTTGTAAAGGCTGGCGAGTGGCTGCTTGATGAGCAGATTTTTGCTGATGGCGATTGGCAGGTGCGCTGTAAGGGCCGACCAGGCGGATGGGCTTTTGAGTTTGCCAATGACATCTATCCCGACACCGATGATTCAGCGGTGGTGATGATAGCCCTAATGGGAGCCAAACTTCCTGCAAGAAGGAAAGAGCAGGCCTTCGACCGTGGCCTTGGGTGGCTGTTGGCGATGCAGAGTCGGGGCGGCGGTTGGGGGGCTTTTGATCGGAACAGCACCCGGACACTGTTGCGCAAGATTCCGTTTGCGGATTTTGGGGAGATGATCGATCCGCCCTCGGTCGATGTGACGGCCCATATCGTCGAACTGTTGGGAAAGCTCGGTTATCGCAAGGGATTTCGGCCACTCGACCGTGCACTGCGCTACCTTAGAGGAGAACAGGAAGAAGATGGCGCTTGGTTCGGTCGTTGGGGGGTTAACCTCACCTACGGTATCGGCTGTGTCCTCCCGGCACTCGCCGCGGTCGGTGAGGAGATGGATGCTCCCTACGTCCGTCGTGCGGTCGACTGGTTGATCGCCCATCAGAACGAGGACGGTGGCTGGGGGGAGCGAATCGAGGGTTACGCTGACCCCAAGTGGCGAGGCAGAGGACCATCCACCGCCTCACAGACCGCATGGGCGCTCCTGGGATTGATCGCCGCTGGCGAGACAGAGCAGCCGGTCACCCATCGGGGGATCGATTATCTGATCAGGACACAGCGGGAAGACGGTGGCTGGGATGAACCGTACTTTACCGGCACCGGCTTTCCGATGGATTTTATGATTAACTATCACTTGTATCGGGACGTCTTCCCGTTGATGGCTCTTTCCCGTTACCGTCGGGCGTTGCAAATTGAATGATCGGGTGATCGGATGACTGGAAGACTGGATGATTGGGGGCTTGAGAGATTGAATGATCAAATGATTGATAGATTAGGAGATCGCGGTGTTAAATCACTCAATCACCCAATCACTAAATCGCTCAATCAATTACGTATGGAGGAACCGTGGAGATCGTGAAGGCAAAGGTCTTCGGCTTCTGTTTTGGGGTCCGCCGAGCAGTACAGATGATCGAGACCGAGCTCGATAAAAATGCCTCCTTATGTACCTTGGGAGCGATTGTCCACAATACCCATGTCGTTGAGGCTCTGGCGAGCAAAGGGGCTAAGTTGGTGCAGAGCCTGGATGAGGTCCCCCCAGGTGGGGCGGTGGCGATCACTGCGCACGGGACAGGAGAGGAGGTGTACGAAGATATACGTAGGCGTGGCCTGCGCCTGATCGATACTACATGCTCGATCGTTCGCCGCGCTCAGCAGACAGCCGCTGCTTTGGTAGGTGACGGTTTCTTCGTTGTTCTTTATGGAGAGGCGGAACACCCTGAAGTAAAAGGGATCCTTTCCTGGACCCGCGGACAAGGGGTGGCCACTCAAACATCAAAAATCGATGTTCCACCAGGTGTCAAGGGAATCGCGATCATCGCTCAAACCACGAAGAATCCGAAGCTGTTCGCTGAGTTTGCGCAACAGATCACCAAGGAACAGATTAGCAAAGTCCCAGAGATTCGCATCATTGACACCACCTGTCCGGAGACCGGCCGGAGGTATCAGGCTGCCAGAGAACTGGCGCAACAGGTGGAATCTCTCATTGTGGTGGGGAGCCGCTCCTCGGCAAATACGCGTAAGCTTGCTGAGATCTGTCGTGAAACAGGAATCCCGACTTACCACATCGAATCAGCGGCCGAGATCGAAGAGGCGTGGCTTACCGGGGTTAACCGGTTTGGGGTGACTGCCGGGGCCTCCACCCCGGATGATGTGATCGCGGAGGTCGTGCTGCGATTAAGAACCTGTAAAGGAGAACGAACGACAAAGGAGGGAACGGAGATTGCTTAAATCTCCTAACAACGATGGAAATGCGTGTGCGTACCGAAGAAGGATCCAGAGTGAGAACTCACAGCGAGATCATTCGAAGGACGGCCAGCAGAGCCCCTGAGTTTATCGACATCACAGAGGAGGTGGAGGGGGTCCTGGGTCGCTCCCGTATTCGCGAAGGATCCGTGTTGGTCTTCTCACGCCATACCACGGCAGCGATCGAGATCAACGAGGATGAACCCCTCCTTCTTCGTGATATGGCATACTTCCTGGAGAGAATCGCTCCGAGAGAGGCCGATTACAAGCACAACGACTTTGTCATCCGCACGGCGAATATGACTGAAGATGAGTGCCCAAACGGCCACGCACATTGCCAACACCTGATGTTGAGGACGAGTGAAACGATCCCCGTGGTCGAGGGTCGACTCCTCCTGGGTAGGTGGCAGCGGATCTTCTTGATCGAACTCGATCGGCCGCGTGAGCGCGAGATTATCGTGCAAGTGCAGGGATGGTAGAGAAGCACCTCGCTACGCTGATCGAGCTTCCTGAAGTCGCGCCTCCTTTCTCCGAATCCTATGCGCTGTGTGTCCGCCTTGCCCGTACCCATTATGAGAACTTTACCCTTATCTCTTGGCTTGTTCCGTGGAGGATGCGGCCTCATCTGGTTGCGCTCTATGCCTTCTGTCGCACGGTCGACGACGTCGGAGACGAAGCGCCAGGGGATCGGGACGCCCTCCTCGATCGCTTTGAAGAAGAGCTTAACGCAGCCTACAGTGGAACCCCCCTCCACCCCGTGCTCGTCGCCCTTAAAAGGACCATCGACCGATTTAACCTCCCAAAAGAGCCATTCTTAAAGCTGATCGAGGCGAACCGGATCGATCAGCGAAAAACCCGCTACGAGAACTTCGCAGAGCTTCTCCATTACTGTGATTACTCGGCCAACCCGGTGGGAAGGCTCTTCCTCATGCTATTTGGCTATCATGATGAAGACCTGTTTGCCTTTTCTAACGCAACCTGCACCGCGCTTCAGCTTGTAAACTTCTGGCAGGACGTAAAACGCGACTACGAGATGGGCCGGATCTACCTTCCGTCAAATGAAATGGTGCGCTACGGAGTGGAGGAGGTCGATCTTGCCGCCGATAGGGCCGACGCGTCGTTCAAAGAGCTCCTGCGTTTTCAGGTGGGACGGACACGGGAATACTTCAAGGCCGGCCTGCCGCTGATCGACCGGGTTCGAGGACATCTTAAGGTCGATATTGCCCTCTTCTCTCGTGGAGGGTTGGCTATCCTTCAAAAGATTGAAAAGAGCAGTTTCGACACGTTACGCACTCGCCCGACCATGAACAAGAGAGAGAAGCTGATGCTCTTCCTCTCGACGGTTTGGCGTTCATTGTAAAAGCTGTTCCCGTGACCGTTTTCTCGGTCCCTTCCTACTGGTTACATCCTAGCCTGTGGGGGTGTTTGAAGGCAAGTCGCTTTTTTAGGCTAAGAAAGAATTTCAGTAACGATCAAGATGAGGAAGCACTGTTCGAGGTACTCTTAAACTCTATTCTGTGGATCGCCGAGATTGGAGCCAGGAGGCAGATGGAGACTCGTGCGTTGTTTTCCACTGTATTACATCACTCTAAGGATCGATGGACAGGGCATCCTCACTGCGGGATAAAATTTTTGGGGGAGATATGACAATTTATGGGAACGAAGTATTGATCTTGGAAAGAAAGGTTGCCTGTATTAGTAGGGGTGTATACTTTAGGTAGGATGAACCGTATCTTGGTCGTAGACGATGAAGAGTGGGTGCGTCAGCTAGTAAAGCGCTATCTGGAGCAAGCCGGCTTCAATATCGCAACAGCGGCTGATGGGACCGGAGCCCTTGCCAAGTTCGATACTTATCAGCCGGATCTAGTGGTTCTGGATTGGATGCTTCCAGGCCTGGACGGAGTTGAGGTAGCGAAACGCATTCGCCAACAATCAAATGTGCCGATCATCATGTTGACTGCGCGCGCCGATGAAGGTGATCGGATAAAAGGACTGGAACTGGGAGCCGACGACTATGTTGTAAAGCCGTTCAGTGCGCGGGAACTGGAAGCGCGTGTGCGCGCCGTCTTACGTCGCTCGCAGGGCGATCTTAGCAGACCGGCGGTGCTTGAATTTGGTGCTATCCGGTTAGACATAGATCAACATGAAGCTTGGCTCAACGGCTGCCGGGTTGAACTGTCTCCCATGGAGTTTGATCTACTAGTCTTCCTGATGGAGCATCCGGGGCGGGTTTTCACCCGCCTTGAACTTCTGGAAGCGTTACGTGGAACCACCTATGAGAGCTTCGAGCGCTCGATCGATTCCCACATCAAGCGGCTGCGCCAGAAGATCGAACCAGACCCGAAAACCCCACGCTACGTGAAGACCGTCTTTGGGGTCGGGTACAAGTTCGCGAAAGGTGAGGAGGAAGGATGAGCGTCTTCAACCGGCTCTCCTTTCAACTGAAACTGCTCCTTTCGTTTATCCTCATCATCGTTCTCACCACAGTCGTAGGATACTACCTGATTGATCGTGCCGTTGACCGCGCTTTTGCCGATTTTACCACCCACAGTTTTCAGAGGCAGGATCTGATCTTTCAGCAGATCTTGGGTGGCTACTACGAGCGTACCGGAAGTTGGAACGGAGTGGAGCGCCTGTTTACAAGAGCTCGTGAACTATTGCCGTTTGTGCTCGTCAACGCCGAAGGGAGAGTGGTGATCGACCCGGAGCACGAGCGGATTGGGGAGAAGGTATCGCGTGAGGATCTCAAATACGGAGTGGCGATCGTGGCGAATGGAGAGACGGTGGGGACAATCCTCCCCCCGCCGAGAATGCGCTATAGAGAGTCGATCGAGCAGGGCTTCCTGCGCACGGTCAGCTTAGCACTATGGATCGCCGCTGCGGCGGTCGGAGCAATCGGTATTCTCTTGAGCGCTCTCTTGTTGCGCCAATTGACCGGTCCGTTAAAGAGGCTCGATACTGCAGCGCAGCAGATCGCTTGCGGGGAACTTTCGATCCGGGTTCCGGTATCGAGCACTGACGAACTGGGCCACTTAGCGCGATCGTTCAACGAGATGGCAAGGAGTTTGGAGAAGTCAGAGCAGGTAAAGCACCGGATGATCGCCGATGTATCGCACGAACTACGTACTCCGATCACGGTTGTACGAACTGGATTGGAAGGATTGCGTGATGGACTGCTTGAACCGACCCCGGAGAACTTTGCCGCCCTGCATAACAAGATCCTCCTGACAGCACGGCTGGTCGGGGATCTACAGCAACTGGCACTCGCCGATGCAGGTCAGTTATCGATTAAGAGAGGGCCCTGTGATCTAGGAGAACTGGTCGAGCAGATTCGTGCGACCGTCGGAGTCGAACTCGAGGACCGTGGAGTCGCGTTGCATGTCGATCTCCCTGTTGATCTGCCGCGCGTTAGTGCTGATCGTCAGCGCATTGAACAGGTGCTTCTGAACCTGCTTGCTAACGCGATGCGCTACACACCATCAGGCGGAGTGGTCAACATCAGCGCACAGCAGTCGGGCGAGAATATGGTACAGGTGAGCATCTGCGACAGCGGACCCGGCCTCTCCGAAGAAGATCTAGAGCACGTTTTTGATCGCTTCTACCGTGCCGATCCGTCACGAGCGCGAGAGAGTGATGAATCGAGCGGCGCCGGGCTAGGTCTCGCCATCGCCAAGGCCCTTGTCGAGGCGCACGGCGGGCAAATCTGGGCGCAGAACCCGCCCGAAGGCGGGGCCTGCTTTCACTTCACGCTTCCCTGTGTGTGATGTGTTGCGCAAACTGGTGAGTTCGAGCTTCGCACGTTTTGCTAGGTATTCATGGTCTTTGCTGTTGTAAAACACCAAGAATGAAGGTTTGACCCCATTCTCATGCCATTCTCATGAGATCAGACGTAGGAGTGACGTTGTTGGTATCTTTCCCAACCGGGAAGCGATCATTCGTTTGGTAGGTGCTGTACTCGCTGAACAGAACGACGAGTGGATGATTAGCCGCAGGTATATGTCCGTCGAGGTGATTCAGAAAGCACAGGCAGTATACGATCAGACACAAGAGAAGGAACTGAGCGAATCAGAGGAGGAGACAATGCTGATCGAGCAACTAACTGCTTGATCCGCTCCTGAAGATGGTGCGATGCCCCAATACACCACTTGACAGGACGTGGCCTTTTGTCGAGGTGGAACCTAAAGGATTTGAACCTTCTTCATCAAGGAGTTCCAAAGTTGTCCACCAGGGGGTTACTCAGGGTTCACCTAATCCTCACATCCTGCTCACATCAGCTTCATAGCGATGGTGTACATTCTAAATGGAAGGATACAAATACGAGAGCTTTTGTAGCCTGCCTTACAAAGGAGTAGCTGCCGGCCAGTATGTCCAGTAGCCTACATAACCTCCTTGTATACGGCCCTCTTACCTTCAGGTGAGAGGGCCGGTGCTTTGGATGAAAGCACGCGCTTGACCGCTGTCCGTATTTCTCGGTAGGCTGGGCATGTATTGACTCTTAACGAAGCACTCAGGAAAGCCTACGAAAAACCGTCTCCTGAAGGTTTAAAAGCAGTCAAGTAGGAAAACAGAAGGACGGTTTACAGGGCAGGGGATTTTTTCGTGCCTCAGATCTCCAAAACAGGGTCGCAGTAAAAGACCAACCTGTCATCCGATGAGAAACGCGCGGACGGCCGTTTCTCTCCGCACAGCTTAGGGTAATCGCCTCAAGCCGCTGGCGCGAAGCTCTTGGTACAGTGCACTCAAGAGTCACACCCCGTCAAGCAGCCATTTCACTTGAACGCAATATCCTCAGCCCTATACGAAATCCAACGGCATGATCCCATGGATGATTAGAGCAAATCGACGACCAGGGAGAACATGACATCGGTCGACCAAGTGGGGACGTTAGGCGCCTTTGTCAAGGCGATTTGCAGCGCCAGGCTGCCCACTTCCAGATGCAGGGCCAACTCCAGAGACACCGAATGCGTAACGGCGCTCAGTTCCTCTACGGGTTTGGCCTGCAGGGTGTAGTTGGCGAACAAAGAGATGTCGTTCTTGATCAGGTAATCGTATGATGTGCTGATGTTAAGGACACTCTCCTCCAACGAGAGAAATGGGGTGGAGAAGCTGGTTCGAAGGACAATCTGACTCGCCGGATCGGGCGCGAGCGCGGCATCCAGTGAGGCCGTCAGAAGCGCCTTTCGAGTGACCAAATCGTATCCGACACCACCCTGCACGGCCCAACCGCAGCTTCGCGAGTCGTTTTGTATGAGGATTTGTTCCTGGATGATCATCAGGGCCTCGGCGTCCAGAGGGTCTCCGGATGCCTCTGTGACTAAGTCGGCGATGTTAGATACGAGCGTCTGAAGGGTGTTAAACTCCATTCCCACCATGACGATGGCTGGATCGACAACCGTGCCAGAAGCCTCCTCGATGAGGGTCTGGATGGCGGACATCAGCTCGTCCATCGAAGTGAACTCCGCGCGCTGGCTGATCTGGTCAGCAATCAAGAGAAGCGATTCATCGGAGAGCTGTTTTTTGATCTTACCTTTGCGAAGCAGTCCTTTCTGAATCTTCAGTGCTTTGGCCAGAGAAGTGACGTCCGAAAAACGTCCGTAGCCGACCCCTGCACGGATCTCAAGATTGGACTTCTCTTGGCCTATGTCAAAGGACGCCTCTGCACCGCCGAACATGAATAGCAGGGGCATCTCTTCGAACATGTAGGATCGAAGTGTGCCTGCTCCCTGCCCGAGTCCGCTGGTTGGTACCAAATCCTGCAGAGCAATCTCGACCTTCCCTCCGAACGTCAGGCCCAACGTACCCGTGTTGAGGAACCGGTCATAGTCGACGCCGAGACGCCCTGAGCTGATGTCGGCTTCGTTGCTAGCCGCGTCATCGAAATGCCGGTAATTGAACGAGAACCGCATATCATGTAGATCCATTTCAGGTGTTTGATAGTCACACAGACGGATCGGCCCACTGATGGTTGTGAAGGAAGGAACCGAAGCCAAGAGTAGAAACAATGTTATCCAAACGCTTTTCTGCACGCTTTTTCACCTCCGCAGCAAACTCAGTATCCCACATCACTGAACGCGCCGCAACATTATAGCCCGAACCCTGGGTGACAACCGAACCGGTGCGGAAAGACTTGTAGAGGAAGAACATTATATATCGGGGTCTACCATTGAATTTTACAGGTGACGGGCCGGCCTCTGTCAAGTAGAATGTCTACTTGACGGGGGTGTGGCTCCTGGGGTCCGCAGGCCTGTAAAGGTACTGCTCGGCTCTGAAATGCCGCCCCCGTCATCTTCTTCATCCAGTGTGTTTGGTGGAATGATGCGCATCCGTGAGGATGGTCGCTCTGCGCAGTAGACGAGAACAACTGGATGAACTTTCATCACCTTCAAGGAGGTTACAATGGTCGACCCCCAGATTCGTGTTGGCATCGATGTTGGCTGTAAGGCACATCGTGTAGGTATTGCGCCCTGTCTTGGATCCCTGAGAACAGCTCGGCCAGGCTCGGTCGAGCTGCCAGGCGTTCCTTCCTCGGAAACTCTTTTGTGGATACCTGCCCCATGAGCAAAGGTTTCAACTTCTCCGCGAAGCGTTCCGTTCCTAGTAGAACTCCGCCTTGAAGCTCGTTCCACACGTTGATGCCACGCCCTTTTCTGACAAACTCTCGATGTGCACGTGCAGCATGTTCAAGGTCTTGATGAAACTGTGACAAGATCCAGTTGGTGGTCAGGAACCCGGGTGGTTCACTCTGCCCGGCTGTTGCCCGGTAGCTGAGTGGGAGGAGCGACGGAGTTGAATCCGCTACTTGTGAGGGAGATTCTCCGGTATGGTGGGGTTGCTTTTCCGTACGGTTTCGCGTACGATATATTATCCTGGTACGGAGGTAAAATATGTCCTCGGTAAACGCAACTGAAGCCCGGTCCAGACTGTATAAACTTCTGGATGAGGTTGCACAGTCGCACGAGCCGGTCCTGATCACTGGCAAGCGCTCAAACGCGGTTCTTGTCTCAGAAGAGGACTGGCGGTCGATTCAGGAAACGCTGCATCTGCTTTCGATTCCTGGTATGCGCGAGTCGATTCGTGAAGGATTGAGCACGCCCGTTAACGAATGTTCGGATCGACTCGACTGGTGAGCTGGAAAGTTGTCTTCACGAAACAGGCGCAGAAGGACGCGCAAAAGCTGGCTGCCACCGGATTGAAGCTCAAAGCAGAACAGCTCCTGGATCTTCTGCAATCGGACCCTTGGCAATCCCCTCCCGCGTTCGAGAAGTTGATTGGGGATCTCGCAGGGGCGTACTCCCGTCGCATCAACATCCAGCATCGCCTCATCTACGGGGTGTTCGAAGAAGAACGAGTCGTAAAAATCCTTCGGATGTGGACGCACTACGAGTAAACGAACATGAAAGAGATGGCCCGCCACGGCTTTCGCCGAGACGGGCCACTGCTATAGAAGCGGAAGGCTTCTTACTACTGGATGTACTGGAGCTTCGTCTCCAGAATGTCGACGATCTGTTGAAGCGTGGCTAGTCGTTTATTGGCCAGCCGCTGTGCCAACAGAGGATGATCGACGCCGAATTGTCCTCCTATTTCCAGTGGGCGTTCATCAGAGGAGCCGAACGCTCTTTCTTGTCCTCCCTCAGCACGAAAACGTTGCGCCATCTGCTCGCGCATCTCGGGATGCATGTCGATGAACTCGCGGATTCTATCTGCGATGGGGCCAGATGCCTCATCTTTAAACTGGGTACGAAACTGCTGTCCCATTCGACCACGGCCTTGTGGGGTGAGCTGTTCACCCTGCGTGCGCCCCCTGTCTCTCATCCCCGTAAGGCCGGCCTTTCCTCCCCACATTCGGTCGTGCATCGGCATAAAGCTATCGCGGAGGATCTCTCCCTGCTTGACCGTGAGGATCCCCTTGATCTCATCGAGAGCCCCCTGTGCGCTTTCCTGCAGCGACGCGGCCTTGTCCTTCATCTGGTCCTTATACGCCTCGATCATCGCCTCAAGCTCCTCACCACTTCCGTTAAAGCGGAGCATCTCCTGGGCGAACGCGTCGCGATCCGTCTTGAGCGCGTCCGCCTCACTGAGGACGCCTGCGAGGATATCATGGATCTCTTGCATCTGGGTTGGCGAGAGTTCCAGCCGATTGATTGTGATCAAGAGTCTGAGGCTCATAGTGTCGCTTAGTCCAACCTCTTCTGAGGAAGTCTTCATCTGCGTGCTTCCCGGTATCACGACGAGAAGCCCCAAGATGAGCGCCAGCGAAATCGAAACCATGATCTTCTTCATGCTGAACCACCCCTTTATGCGTTTTTATTAATTGCAGCTTATCCGCACCGGGTGAAGAAGCTGGTGCAAAAATGTGTCATTTTTGTGAAGAAATACGGCTTGTGCATCGAGTAAACACAGGAGCCGCGGTGGATCAGGTCGGTTTATGTTCTCAGCTAGTCGGTAGATCTCGTAACAACTTCGAACACTCGATCCAGGGGAAAGCGAAGGCTTCCACTGAGACCTTCCATCGCGCAATGTTAAAAACACTGAGGATCTAGGTTGCAGTCAGCCACAGTTTTACCGTCGTGTTCACTTATTATCAGACGCGGGATTGATCCACCCTGATCGAGGCCGACACAACCAGATCATCCTTTCAGAACAGGACTTGCGAGTTCTGCGTGAGTTTCACGCGATCGAGCAAAACTACGCAGAACTCAGTCTAGAAGGGTGCTTAGGCCACTTGAAGGCGCGTCTTTTGGAAGAAAAGTCAGAGATACTCACAGATCAGGTTGCCTACCTTCGTGCTGAGAATCGCGTTCTACAAACCGCCCTGGTGAGGTATCGCCGCTGGACGCTTCGCCGGGTGCTGGCTCGGGTAAGGGCGTGGTTCAGGCGTTCTTAGAAATTATAAATTGCGACGATCGTTCCGTTCTTGAACATGAACGGGCCTCCAGGATGTGAGGTCGTATAGTCTAAATTGAGCCATATATCATCGCTAACGCCTATTTCGTTGTTGGGAGCACGATGGATATAGAATAATTCGACTTCAGGATAAATCCCCCCCAGACAATCAAAGAGCCATTGCGAAGAAGATTCGCGCCCTATATAGACTTCGGCATAACCATGAGCCTCGTTACCTTTTCTTTCAAAGATAATGCGACTTGCGCCTCCAATCACTTTGATTCCAGCGGCTATAAGGATTGCGAAATCCTCACAGTCTCCTCTCAAGCCGTTCTGAATGGTCTCACTTGCTCGAGCTACGTATTCGGCTGTATAGGGATCTGAAACATAAATCCAGTTGTTGTAACAGTATTCCCATATATCACAAATCTGGTCTACGGTGTACTTGCCACCGTGGGAAGGATGTATTCGTTTGAGGAAGAAATTCCGAGTAATGGGGTTTAGATAATCAACGGCGTTGTGGACCGTGTACCATGTGAACAGCTTATCGAGTAAGACGAAAGGTATAGTTAAGAATTCTAGCAATTCGTCTGTTGTTGAGCCTGAGTAGACCTGCACAGGGAAAGCTGTAAGCGAGCTCATAATTAAGAACCAAACCAGAAATACTTTTAGCACTGTTCTCTTCTTCATCCCATCACCTTCCTATATTCCTTTTCAACAAACGCCACTGAGGGCGTCCCGTACACGTCGCCGGTGGTGCTGATTGAAGAGTGCCCTAAGATATAGCTCAGTGATCGCAGGGAACCACCAGCGTCGAGGAAATGACGGGCAAAGGAGTGGCGCAACAGGTGTGGGTTGATCGACTGCCGATGTGGGTTGGGATTGGTTATACCGGCCTTCACCCCGGCCGCGGCAATGATCTCACTTACCCTCTGCTTGCGGATAGCCTTACCTATGCCCTTCTGCGAGAGAAAGACAGGTCCGCCTTTCCATCCTGCAACCAGAAATTGAAGATCAGATAACACGTGAGGGGGGACAGGGACGATGCGTTCTTTGTCTCCCTTACCTGAAACGATGTGGATTCGCTTGGCCTCAAAGTCGATATCGCGCACGTCGAGGGCTGCGGCCTCGGCGCGTCTTAAAGCACAGTGGTAGAGTAACTTTAA
>Ga0209121_10003976_pt1 | contig 14003 bp, 14 predicted proteins | sample Cruoilmetagenom3_FD_187292 | JGI IMG/M metagenome (GOLD analysis project Ga0209121, IMG submission 187292) | Oil polluted marine microbial communities from Coal Oil Point, Santa Barbara, California, USA - Sample 3 (SPAdes) (version 2) | ecosystem: Environmental > Aquatic > Marine > Oil seeps ...
GCTGGTGATAGAACAATTTTAGATGAGGTGCGGCAGCAAACAACTGACTCGGAAAGGGAGTTTTTAGGGAAGGACTCCGATTCTGACTCAAAAGAGAAAAAAGAAGAAGAGGCTAAAAAGCAAGAAGATATTGAGGCGAAAGCGCAGATTGTGACAGAGTACGTTGAAGCGACTGAGCAAAAAATTGAGGATGCGAAGGAGTTAGCAGAAGAAATAAAAGAGTTTATGGTTGAAGAAATTGAGCAAAATATGGTGAGTGTAGAAACCGACCTAGCTCGAGTGGTGATTAGGATTCATGAGAATGGTTCTTTTCCCTCCGGGAGTGCTGAATTTAACCCTGCATTCCTGCCTATTATGGAAAAAATCACCGCTGTCGTGAATGGTAGTGTTGGTACCGTTACTATTGCTGGCCATACCGATAATATTCCTATTGGATCGGGCTTGTACCGGTCTAACTGGGAGCTTTCCGCAGCAAGGGCTGTTACTGTTGCGCAAGGAATGTTGGTCGATGGGTCAGTCGATCAAAATAGATTGGTTATTGAGGGGCACGCAGATACAGTGCCTCTAACCGATAATGACACGCCGGAGGGCAGAGCGCTGAATAGACGCGTGGAGATTATTTTAATTCAAGGCGAAATGCCTCAAGATTTAAGTGACCCAATATTAGACGTGGTAAAAAAATAATGAATGAAGAGCAAGAACGCAGACGTTTTTTTAGAATAGATGATGAGCTAGTATTAAGTTATCGCTTGGTTTCTGATGATGAAACAAACATAAGCGGTAGGATGAAGGATACTGAAAACACACTGGTATCCTTAGCTGGTGAGTTGGAAAAAATGAACGAGGTCTCACGTATCCATCTACGTCAGGTTGAAAAAGAATCACCTGAAGCGGCGCGCTATTTTTCCTTCATAGAAGAAAAAATTAACCTATTGGCTCATCATATGCTGAGGGATAGTGATGAATTGTTCATGGAAACAGCTCGCCCCGTAAACCTGAGTGGTTCAGGGGTGTCATTTGCGTCAGATAGTGAGTTATCCGTTAATAGTTGTGTAGAGCTGAAATTTATTTTAAGTCCATCGTTAGCAAAAATAACGAGTTTAGCAAGGGTGGTCTCTTGTCGACCGAATGGTGAAAAGTTCACGATAGCTGCTGAATTTACTCAGTTGAATGATAGTGATCGTGATTTACTTGTTCGTCATGTAGTTAAGAAGCAGATGAATGATATTCGTGGCCAGAGCGATTAATCACGATTGTTTTTTTATGCATTTCTTTTATCGTTTGAGTGAAACGGTCAGGCTTTTCTAATGGAGCTAACGGGTATATATAAGGCGATATTGAAACGAATGGCTGCGGGGCAGTTTTTCTCTGGGCAAGAGTTGGCAAATGAATTGAATGTCAGCCGGGCCTCTATTTGGAATTATCTTAAAAAGTTAGAAGCCGCAGGTGTTGAGTTTCATGCGGTAAAAGGGAAAGGTACTCGCTTAAAAAGGCCTCTTGAGTTGCTTAATAAGCAGCAAATTGTTTCAAGTATATCCGCGCCGCATCAGCACTTAGTGCAGAACATAGAGGTGTTAGACAGCTGTCCATCAACGAATCTGCATATCGCTCAGCAGCATAGCTTAAAACCCCTACCTAATGGTTCCGTTTGTATGGCAGAGATGCAAACCAAGGGCAGAGGTCGTTTAGGTAAAACGTGGGTGTCTCCGTATGGGCAGAATTTATATGTCTCTTTTTTATGGAGTTTTAATGGCGGAATATCCAGCTTATCAGGCTTAAGTTTAGCGTGTGGCGTGGCTGTTTGTCATGCGCTGAAAGAGCTCGGTATAAGCGGTCATGGCTTGAAGTGGCCAAACGATGTGTTATGGGAAGGTAAAAAACTCGGCGGCATTTTGGTTGATATTCAAGGAGAAAGCCAAGGAGGCTATACCGCTATCATTGGGATAGGGCTTAACTATCAAATGAGCTCAGCGGCATCTAATGAAATTGATCAACCTTGGACTGATGTGTATAAAGCGTGCAACGGGCTGGTTGGGCGAAATAAATTGGCCGCTTGCTTGCTTGAGCATGTTTTACAGGTCCTTCATGGTTACGAAGAAGGTGGGTTGTTACCTCATGTTGCCCCTTGGAATGAATATGACTGTTACAAACAGCAACCGGTTCGCATTATATCTGGAGAGCAGTTTGAAGAAGGCATTGCAGGCGGTATTTCAAAAGCAGGGGAGCTGCTTTTATTAAAGACTGATGGCTCTGTAAAGAACATCGTATCTGGTGAGGTTAGTTTGAGATTAAGGGCTACTTAAGTGTTGCAGTTGTACATTGATAGGGGTAATACAGCGCTCAAGTGGCAGGTGTTTAGCAATTCGACGTTAGTGGATGAAGGGTTTTTTAATAGCGACGTGCCTTTGCATGAAGGTTTATCTAGTCTTGCAAAAGAGCCTATGTCTAATATTTATGTCTCAAGCGTAGCGTCTGACGGTTTTTGCCAGCAACTGACTGTTTGGGCAAAGGAGCAAACTCAACCTCTACCCGTGTTTGTAGAAAGCACGCGCGAAGCCTGCGGCGTTATTAATGCCTATAAAGAAGCTAGGCAGCTGGGTGTGGACCGTTGGTTGGCTATGATTGCCGCTCGCTCTACTTACCCTGGAATGTTGTGTGTTGTTGATAGTGGTACAGCGCTGACAATGGATTTTTTGTTAGAAAATGGTGAGCATTTAGGAGGATACATTGTTCCAGGTGCAGCGTTAATGCAGCGTAGCTTGCTTAACAATACCCAGAAAATTCATCTTGCTGATAGATTAAATGGTAAAGGTTTAGGAACGAACACGAGTGAAGCGGTGACTTTCGGTATTGAACAGATGCTGCAAGTGTTTGTGCGAGAAAAGGTGGCTGAAATAGAGGTGAAGCATAATGAAAAGGCAACGCTTATCTTGACGGGTGGCCATGCGAAGGATTTGGCGAAAGGTTTGGCGAGTGAGTTTTATTTAGAAAAGGATTTGGTATTGCAAGGCCTCAGAGTTTTGTCTAAAGGTTATTAATGAAACAGCTATTCTTTTTGTTGCTTTTTATGAATATGGTGTACTTTTTTTGGGGGCAAACGGCCATCGAAAAAAATGCCGTTATTGGTTATCAAAAGCCGCTGTACCAAGAAGGTCAGGTGGAAAAACTAGAGCTGATTTCTAAAGAGGAATTGTTTCAGGTGGGTAATAAGCAGCTATCTATTGATAGTAAAGTCGATAAAACGACGACTGAGGCGGATAGTGAGTGTTATAGAGTTGGCGATTTTACGACAGAAAGTGACGCGAATGAGTTGCTAAAAGAGTTAAGTGGCTTAGGTGTGCGTTTGCAGGTTACTTCCTTTGTCGTCTCCAAGGAGTTTTGGGTTGTTTACCCTTCCAATGGAGATTGGAATCAATCGCTACAAAATTTAAAACAGTTGAAGGCTAAAGGAGTGGCTGATATCTGGTTGGTGCCTAAGGGGCATTATAAGGGTTGGATATCGCTAGGCTTATTTAAAATGGCTGATAGGGCTGAAGATAGATTGAGAGAGTTAGCGAAGAAGCAAATTAAGGCGGAAATTATTAATAGGGAAAAATTTCATTATGGTGTTAGGGTGGAAATGCATGGTGCTAAAGCCATTATTCAAGATGAATTAGACCGTCTTGAGCTGGATCAGCAACATAGTATTCATAAAATTAGTTGTTAAGCATTGCTGGAACTTTTCATTTCGATTAGAATAGCCGCCCTGATGCTGGTGTAGCTCAGTCGGTAGAGCAGCTGATTTGTAATCAGCCGGTCGGTGGTTCGAATCCTCTCACCAGCTCCATATAAATAAAGGCCTGTAGCAATTGTTACAGGCCTTTTTTATTGTCCATCTGTTTTTGACGTTTGCTAGCGTGCCAAGAAATCCAATGTTAGCGAGTTAAATTTTTCAGCGTGTTCCCACTGCGCCCAATGTCCGCACTTGCTAAGGATATGCAGGTCTGCATTAGGGATGCCCCATAAGAACTTAAGCCCATGATCAAGTGGGCAGAAGCGATCATCGCGACCCCAAATAATAAATGTTTCAGCAGCGACTTTGTCAAGGTTAGGCGTGAAGTCACTAACAATGATATTGGATGTGGCAAAACTTTTCATGAAGTTTTCTAAATGCTCGGGCTTTCGCATCATGTTCTCAAAACGCCCTTCAATTAACTCATCGCTCATTAATGATGGGTCGTAAACGAAGACTTGAATCATTTTCTTTAATGCCTCAAGAGATGGGTTTTGGTAAAGCGCGACCAATAATTTAATACCCTCTAATGGCATCGGTGAGAACATGCTTTGTCCGCCACCACCAGCGCCCATCAATACCATTTTGTCTAAGCGTTCTGGGAATTCAAGTGAAAAGCTAAGCGCGCTCGCGCCGCCCATAGAGTTGCCAATTAGGTGTGCCTTTTCAATACCTAATTCATCCATCATGCCTTTTATAGCACGTGCATTTAATACATCACGGGCTAAGTCTGTCACCACCGCATCAGACTTATTAAAACCTGGACAGTCTAATAAAATAGTGCGATATTTCTCTGAAAAGGCGTCAATATTTCGAGAGAAATTACTCCAACCAGCCGCGCCAGGTCCACCACCGTGCAACATGATAACGGTTTCTTCTCCGTTGCCAGCCTCGTTATAGTGTAGATTCATGTCGAGGTTTTTAATGTGGATATTTTTACTGGTATTTTGTTCTGTAAAGGTCGTCATAGATGTACCTGTAGTTTTTATATATTTTGATTAAAGATAGTTTTAGGTTTGGAAGTATGCTGCTAGATCACTGGTACTTAGTGTGTGCACAAAGTCTTCATTATCCCGTTGAATTAGATCTTACTGATATAAATAAAGAGTTACCAGAAAAAATAAGCTGACCGCTAATTTGCAATTATCTGGATCAATAAACAAGCATCTTGCTGATGATGGCTGCAAAATTTAGTAATAATAGATAGAAAAACAAAATTTTTAGTGACTTTGCTACGGTATTCACTTAATGCAATTGCAAAAAATGACGAAATTAGCGAAAATACACGGTTCATCTGGCTTAGTGCCGCTCATCTTCTTCTGGTTGTCGAATAGAGACTTGAAGAGCTAGCTTTGGAAAGAATTATGAAAAAAACAATGTACGAAAAAATATGGGAAAGCCACTTTGTTCACCAAGAACCGGGTCAGGCTCCTTTGTTGTATGTGGATAGGCATTTAATGCACGAGGTGACCAGTCCTCAAGCGTTTGAAGGCCTTCGTATGGCGAACAGGCCAGTGCGCAATCCGCATAGTATTTTGGCTACAATGGATCATTGTGTGCCAACTAAAGATCGTGATCTTCCTATTGCTGACCCGATTGCTAAAAAGCAAATTGAAACGATGGCCGAGAACTGTGAAGAGAATGGCCTAAATTTGTATGATATGGAAAGCCCAGATAATGGTGTGATTCATGTCGTTGTGCCTGAACATGGTTTTGTTCACCCCGGAATGGTTGTGGTTTGTGGTGATAGTCACACAGCAACACACGGTGCGTTTGGTGCATTAGCGTTTGGCATAGGTACATCGGAAGTAGAACACGTGATGGCAACACAAACTTTGCCACAGCAAAAATCTAAAACCATGTTGGTTCAAGTGGACGGTCAGCTATCTAAGCACTGCACCGCAAAAGATATTGCGTTAGCCATTATTGGCGTAACAGGGACAGCCGGTGGTACAGGTTACGTAATGGAATATGCAGGTGAGGCGATTGAAGCATTGTCTATGGAAGGCCGTATGACCGTTTGTAATATGGCTATTGAAGCAGGCGCACGTGCCGGCATGGTAGCACCGGATCAAAAAACATTCGATTTCTTGGAAGGTAAAGAGTTTGCCCCTAAAGGCGAACACTGGGAGCAAGCGTTAACGTATTGGAAATCACTGGTCACTGATGACGGCGCAGAATATGACAAAGTTATCACCCTTAATGCGTCAGAGATATCTCCACAAGTTACCTGGGGAACATCGCCTGAACAAGTTATTGGTGTAAACGGTGTAGTGCCCGCCCCTGAGAGTTTTGATGATAAAGGTAAGCGTTTAGCCTGCGAAGGTGCACTTAAGTATATGGACCTTAAAGCATCAACTAAAATAACGGATATCAACATTGATTACGTATTTATCGGTTCATGCACCAATGGCCGTATCGAAGATTTCCGTGATGCCGCTGAAATGGCAAAAGGTACAACTGTGGCGGATGGCGTAACAGCGATTGCGGTGCCAGGGTCTTTCCACGTGAAATTACAAGCCGAAAAAGAAGGCATTGATAAAATATTTAAGGATGCTGGTTGGGAATGGCGTGAGCCAGGTTGTTCAATGTGTTTGGCGATGAATGGCGATGAGCTTAAAGATGGTCAACGTTGTGCGTCAACATCGAATCGTAACTTTGAAGGGCGTCAAGGCAAAGGTGGGCGTACTCACCTTGTGTCACCCGCAATGGCAGCAGCAGCAGCGGCCGCCGGTCACTTTGTCGATATCAGTAAATTAGGTTAAGACTATGGAAAAATATACAAAACACGAAAGCATTGCGGCATTAATGAACCGTAATAATGTTGATACTGATCAAATTATTCCAAAGCAGTTTCTAAAGAAAGTAGAACGTAGCGGTTTTGGCGTGCACTTATTTCATGATTGGCGCTATAACGCAGATGGCGTTACACCAAACCCAGAATTTGAACTGAATAAGCCTGCATTTAAAGGTGCAAAGGTGCTTGTTGTGGGTGATAACTTCGGCTGTGGCTCATCACGTGAGCATGCGCCTTGGGCGATCGCAGATTATGGGTTCAACACGATTATTTCAACCAGCTATGCCGATATTTTCTATAACAACTGTTTTAAAAACGGTATTTTGGCGATCAAAGTAAACGCCGATCAGTTGCAAATATTAATGGATGAAATTTCTGCTAATGAAGGTGTTAAGTTTATTGTTGATCTTGAAAATCAAACAGTCAATACACCAGCGGGAAATGGTTTCACCTTTGAAATAGACCCGTTTCGTAAAGAAAATATGTTGAATGGCCTGGACGATATTGGTTTAACGTTAAAACACATTGATAAAATAAGTGCATTCGAAGAAGAGCATAAAAAACGTTTACCTTGGCTTTGGGCAAGTTAAGCCTAGTGCTTAAGTAAATATTGATGGCGATGGAATCAAGATATATCCAAATTTTGGATACAACCTTGCGTGATGGAGAGCAAACGCAAGGTGTATCGTTTTCGCCTGCTGAAAAAGTGAGCATTGCAAAAGCATTGCTAGAATCGTTACGAGTTGATCGCATCGAGGTCGCATCGGCCTGTGTTTCCGAAGGGGAGCAAGAAGCGGTTAGCAGTATTAATCAGTGGGCTAAAACCGAAGGATTTGATGGCAAAGTTGAAGTGTTGGGCTTTGCGGATCATAAACGCAGTGTCGATTGGATTGTTGCCGCTAACGGGCAAGTGATAAATCTGCTCACTAAAGGTAGCGAGAAACACTGCCGTGAGCAGCTGGGTAAAACCTTAGAAGAGCATGTTGAGCAAGTACTTAATACCGTTAACTACGCGCTAGAGCAAGGTTTAAAGGTCAATGTGTATCTTGAAGATTGGTCTAATGGTTACGCTGATAGCCCAGAGTATGTTTTTGCCTTTATGGATAGCATTAAAGACGCAGGTATTGAGCATTTTATGTTGCCGGATACCTTAGGGGTGATGTCACCTGAAGAGGTTTTTGATGCCTTGAGTGATATGTGTTCTCGTTACCCTGATGTGCATTTTGATTTCCATCCACATAATGATTATGGCTTAGGTACGGCCAATATCATGGCGGCGGTTCGTGCGGGTGTTAGTGCTATTCACTGTACGGTAAATTGCCTTGGTGAGCGCGCTGGCAATGCGTCTGTTTCTGAGGTGTCGGTTGTGTTGCGCGATAAAATGGGTATGCAGCTATCCATTGATGAAAGCAATATCGTTCGTTTAAGCAATATGGTTGAAAACTTCTCTGGCAAGTGGGTGGCGGCTAACGCGCCAATTATTGGCGATGATGTGTTTACCCAAACTGCCGGCATTCATGCCGATGGCGATAAAAAAGGTGGCTTATACGAAAGTAAGCTTAGCCCAGAACGTTTTTCCAGGATTCGCAGTTATGCCTTAGGAAAAATGAGCGGCAAAGCATCGCTAAGTAAAAACTTAGAGCGTTTAGGTATTGAGCTATCTGAAGAAAACCAAAAGAAAGTGTTAGAGCGTATCGTACGCTTGGGCGATTCTAAACAAACGATTACTACTGAAGATTTGCCATTTATTATTGCAGATGTATTGGAAAGTGAAAGCTATAAACACATTCGGTTACTTGATTGCTCAATTACTAGCCGTTTAGATCAATCGTCTATTGCGGATATTAAAGTTAATATAAAAGGCACCGAACACGCATCAAGCGGCGCGGGTAATGGTGGTTTTGATGCTTTTATTGATGCAGTTAATAAATGCCTCATTGGATATGATGCTGTCTTGCCGGAGTTAGAAGATTACGAAGTACGAATTCCAAAAGGTGGGCATACCAATGCACTAACAGAGTGTGTTATTACGTGGGCGAATGAGAGAAAAATGCGTAAAACTCGCGGGGTACATGCTAACCAAGTATTTGCTTCTATCTTGGCGGCATTGCGGATGAGTAATATCCAGTTGCACGAAAACAATTAATGATAATTATTATCGGTTAGATAATAAAAAAGGCTTACATGATGTAAGCCTTTTTTATGTGAATAGTCGTTAATCTTAGACCGTTGGCATGGCTCTTAACTTTTCAACGACTTTATCACCAAAGGCTTCAGTGCTTATCATGTTAACGCCACTTCCAGGCTTAGAAAGGTCGGCAGTAGAATAACCATCTGCAAACACGCCTTGCATTGCGTTCCATACGTTTTTCGCTTCTTCAGGCATATTAAAGCTGTATTCAAGCATCATTGCGACAGAGCCAATCATTGAATACGGGTTGGCGATATTTTTGCCAGCAATATCCGGCGCAGAACCGTGTGATGGCTCGTAATAAGCTTTTTCATCACCTAAACAAGCAGAAGGCATGAGGCCTAATGAGCCCAAAATGCCGCCGCCTTGGTCACTTAAGATGTCGCCAAACATGTTTTCCATCACCATAACGTCGAACTGTGTTGGATTTAAGCACAGTAGAGTCGCCACGGCATCAACAAGAATATTGATGACCTCAACCTCAGGGTATTCTTTAGCCACTTCTTCCATCACTTCATTCCAAAGAACGGATGACTTCAAGACGTTACTTTTATGAATGTTGTGCAACACTTTTTTGCGGCTATTGGCCAGTTTAAATGCGTGATGCATGATTTGGCGAATTTGTGCTTCGTCGTATTCCAAGGTCTCTTTTACGTAACGCAGGCCTTTCTCGTTTACGCCCACTTCTTTTTCACCAAAGTATAAGCCACCAACCAACTCACGAATCATAATTAAATCAATGCCATCACCAATAATTTCAGGCTTTAACGGCGAGAAATGGGCAAGGCTTTGAGGAAGAGAAACGGGGCGGTAGTTAGCATACGTATTGTAGCGACGACGCATGGGCAATAATGCACCACGCTCAGGCTGTTTATCGATAGGGATTTTTTTAGACTCTTCATGGCTTAAACCGATCGGGCCTTTAATAATAGCATCTGCTTGGTCACAAATATCTTTAGTTTCTTGTGGGAAAGCATCGCCGGTTTCAAAGTAAGCACAGGCGCCAAAGAGGGCTGGCATTAATTCAAACGACACATCATTGCGTTCTTCAACGAGTTTTAGAACCTTAACGGCTTCTTGCATAATCTCTGGGCCAATTCCATCACCGGCCATAACAGCAATTTTGTAATTCTTCATGAGTTTCCCTATTGATTTTATGAAAATAATCGACGTATTTTACGCGACTAGGCGTTTGTATGCCATTATCACTTAGAATGTTTTTAAGTCTGTAGACTCATCACGTATAATCACCGCATTTATAGAATTTCAAAGAGAGTACAGTATGGCTTTAAATTGTGGCATTGTTGGCCTGCCAAACGTTGGTAAATCAACCCTTTTTAATGCGTTGACGAAAGCAACCATTGCAGCAGAAAACTACCCATTCTGTACGATTGAGCCAAATACCGGTATCGTGCCCGTGCCTGATTTGCGCTTGGATAAACTGGCCGAAATCGTCAAACCAGAGCGCGTCATACCCACAACCTTTGAGTTTGTGGATATTGCGGGGCTAGTGGCCGGCGCCTCAAAAGGGGAAGGCCTAGGTAATCAATTTTTAGCGAATATTCGTGAATCTGACGCCATTGCGCACGTGGTGCGTTGTTTTGAAGACGATGACGTGATTCATGTGGCAGGAAAGATTGACCCCCTAGCAGATATTGACGTGATTCAAACTGAATTGGCTTTAGCGGATATGAGCTCACTTGAAAAAGCAGTGGTTAAAGCAACTAAAGCGTCAAAGTCTGGCAATAAAGACGAATTAAAAAACAAAGCATTCTTAGAGAAAGCGCTTAAGCACCTTGATGAAAAAATGACGCTAAGAAGCTTAGATGCAACAGATGATGAGCTGTTATCGTTAGTGGGCTACCAGCTATTAACACTTAAGCCGATGTTGTATATAGCGAATGTTCAAGAAGATGGATTTGAGAACAACCCGCATTTGGATAAAGTGACAAGCCTAGCAAATGAACAAGGTGCAGCTATTGTTGCAGTTTGTGCATCGATGGAGGCTGAAATCATCCAATTGGAAGAAGATGAGCGGACTGAGTTTTTAGAAGAAATGGGCTTAACAGAGCCTGGTTTAAACAGAGTGATTAGGGCGGGATATGATTTATTAAACCTGCAAACCTATTTTACGGCAGGTGTTAAAGAGGTACGGGCTTGGACGGTTAGAAAAGGGGCCACTGCACCACAAGCTGCGGGTGTTATTCATACCGATTTTGAAAAAGGCTTTATTCGCGCAGAAATTACCGCCTACGAAGACTTTGTTCAATACAATGGAGAACAGGGCGCAAAAGAAGCGGGTAAATTGGGCGTACAAGGTAAAGATTACATTATGCAGGACGGCGACGTCACACACTTTAGGTTTAATGTGTAAAACTTGACAGGTATCTGCCTGTTTGGCTTGACAAAATAAGCCGAAACTACGAAAATTCACAGCCTTCAAAGTATGGTCATGTAGCTCAGCTGGTTAGAGCACGGCATTCATAATGCCGGGGTCGGTGGTTCAAGTCCACCCATGACCACCATTTCAAGCCCTCTCATTACAAATTACGCGACTTTTACGCGACTTATGCCACACATAAAATACGGTGTTGTTTTCGATCTGGAATAATCTTCTCAACTGCTGCTATTAAGTGATCAATTTCAGCCATTGAGTAGTGTGTCGTTATTCGATTAGATTTATGACCTAATAAATCCTCTCGATCTTCCAAACTAACACCTGCCGCCCTAAGTCTTCTCCCGAACGTATGACGTAAATCATGCACTCGGGATTGAGTTAAATCGGCTTTTCGTCTTGCTGTCTTCCATGCGGTACCCATAATGCGTTTAAATGGTTGTCCTCTCAGGCTAGTAAAAACATATTCACTTTTCCTAGGTAAAGATTGGATCAGATTTTTAGCAACACTGTTAAGTGGTACGATTCTTTCTTCTCCACTCTTGGTTTTATCCCCTGATAGAACAAATAAACCATCCTGATAATCGGACCATTTCAATTGACACATTTCTTGATCTCGGCAACCTGTATTAAGAGCGAATAAAACAATGTTGGCTAAGTAATCAGGTAATTAGCCATTAAACGGTTTTGCTCTTCCCGTGTAATGGGGTAGGGCTTTCTGCCGTTATGTTTCAACATCCTTAATAGTGGAGCTTGTTTTAGCCATGGCTCGTTAAATTCGCCTTCAGTTAAAAGCTTATGTTCTTTAAGTCGTCTTATATTTTAGGACCAAGAATAAGCAACATGTACTTTAAAAATTGAACGGTTACTAAAATGGCTTTTATGGGTTCCTATATGGCCAGCTTAGCTTCATACTTGATTGTTAAAAACAAGTATGAAATACTTTGATCATCTGCAACCTTTTAATTTTAAAGCAAATAATCAATGAAAATGCCAGTTTCACCGCCAGATCATAACGCTATTATCCAAGCTTCATTTGTTGAAGAGGGTATTAGTTGGTTTTTGCGCTCTAATTTTAATCCTATTGATGATAATGGTCGTTATTTACATTGGGACAAATTACGTCACTTACCTGCGCCAGCGGGTTTAACGAGTGAGCAGTGGTGGGCCGGCGTTAAGTCTGCGCGGGGGCGAAATTATCTGGAACTGCCAATAAGCGACAAGCAGCAGAAGCCCTTTGCTTTCTGTACGCCAGATACCTTGCAGCGAGAACTACACTGGTTAGATAGGCATGCGGCTGGAAGTATTCAAACCGAAGCGGAGATATCTAACTCACAAAGGCGCAACACTTATTTGATTCGTTCTTTAGTTGAGGAGGCTATAAACTCTAGTCAGTTAGAAGGTGCCTCTACAACACGGCATGAAGCTAAGGAAATGATCCGTCAACAGCGGTCCCCCAGAAGTAAAAGTGAGCAGATGATTTTTAATAATTATCAAGCTATGCAGTTTATTCACGAGCATAAAGATGAGCAACTGACGGCATCGCTTGTGTTTGAGCTGCAACGCATAGTGACAGATAAAACATTAAATGACCCAGAAGTAGGCCGTTTTCGAAGTGATAGTGATGATATTCATGTGGTGGATAATCAGTCGCACGAGGTGCTTCATACACCGCCACCAGCAAAAGAACTACCTAATAGATTGAAACAATTATGTGATTTTGCAAACACAGATAGCGCAGCCGAAGGTACAGTATTTTTACATCCTGTTCTTAAAGCGATAGCTCTGCATTTTATGTTGGCGTACGATCCTCCGTTTTGTGATGGAAATGGTCGAACAGCTCGTGCGTTATTTTATTGGGCGATGGCAAAGGAAGGCTACTGGTTGCTTGAGTTTGTTTCCATTTCTAAAATTATTAAAGAAGCATCGGCGCAATATGGCAAAGCGTTTCTATACACGGAGACCGATGAAAATGATGTGACATACTTTTTTATTCATCAACTAGAGGTGATTCATAAGGCGATTGAGTCATTGCATGACTATCTGGATAAAAAAACACATGACACAGGTGTAACCGAGAAACTTCTGCAGAATAATGAGTGGCTTAAAGGTAAGCTGAGCTTTAGGCAGTTAGCCGTGTTGCGTCATGCTTTGAAGCACCCACGGTTTACTTATGTTGTGCAAGAGCACCAACAGTCGCACGGAGTATCATATGACGTGGCTAGAAAAGATTTATTAGAGTTATCAGATAAATATAAATTATTGCTCAAAACCAAGCAAGGTAAGCGATATTTATTTGTAGTTCCGCCAGATTTTGAACAAAGAGTTAGTCAAAAGTAAATGCGTGGAAGGTTGGCGGTATTTTTGCCTCTTCCTTAGGTAAGCTGAGTCGTTTACGACAGTAACCGACAAAATTTGTTATTGAGTTGATTGTAGTGAATCAAGTTGGCTGACCCTTGATTTATTCCTTGATTTATTCCTTGATTTATTTTAGGGATCAGTAAGCGCGGAGACAGCTACGTGAGAACGCTGCTGGTTCAAGGTGCTATATCAGCCATGACGCGATGTAAAAATAAAACAGACAACCAAATCCTGTGGGCGCAACGGTTAAGGGCCAAAAAAGGCTTACAAAAAGCCTCTGTTGCCTTGGCCAATAAGATGGCGCGTATTATTTGGTCAGTGATGGCCAACGATCATGACTATGTGGTTATTAATTAACCTTCAATTTAAAGATTTAACCGTTCCGATGTGGCAAATTTGATGTATTAACAGGTTAGACCGATACCTACGAGACCTGAAAGGGGTCATGGTGATAAGCACCGTCTGGCTGATAAGGTGTAGGTATGCG
>Ga0209121_10003977_pt1 | contig 14001 bp, 13 predicted proteins | sample Cruoilmetagenom3_FD_187292 | JGI IMG/M metagenome (GOLD analysis project Ga0209121, IMG submission 187292) | Oil polluted marine microbial communities from Coal Oil Point, Santa Barbara, California, USA - Sample 3 (SPAdes) (version 2) | ecosystem: Environmental > Aquatic > Marine > Oil seeps ...
CTCCACAAGAACCGTCACTTTATCGGACGCCACCTCAGCGTAACCTGTATCAATGGCATAATATGTCTTTTTGTTACCTTCCATATAATTAAGCTCGCCAAGATTGATCCCGCTCAGAAGCGCCGCATGTCCTGCAAGCACTCCGAATTCACCCTCACTGCCGGGTATCGTCACCTCTTCAATCTTACCACTAAAAACCCTTTTCTCCGGCGTAACAATTTCCAAAAACAGTTCATCGGCCATCTATAAGTCCTCCAACCACGACATCTACATCAAACACATCTAAGCCGCAAGCTTCCGGGCCTTTTCCACTGCCTCTTCAATAGCGCCAACCATATAAAACGCCTGCTCGGGAAGATCATCATACTTCCCTTCGATGATTTCCTTAAACCCTCTCACCGTATCGGGAACCGACACAAATTTACCTTCTGTGCCGGTAAACTGGGCGGCTACAAAGAAAGGCTGTGAAAGAAATCTCTGAATCTTCCTTGCCCTTCCGACGGTCAACTTATCCTCATCGGAAAGTTCATCCATGCCGAGAATCGCTATAATATCCTGAAGGTCTTTGTACTTCTGCAATGTCATCTGCACTTCTCTTGCCACCTGGTAGTGCTCTTCACCCAGCACATTCGGGTCCAGTATCCGGGAGGTTGAATCAAGCGGATCAACCGCAGGATAAATTCCTAACTCTGCGATCGGTCTTGAGAGAACAACCGTTCCGTCCAGATGGGCAAAGGTCGTTGCCGGGGCCGGATCGGTCAGGTCGTCAGCGGGCACGTAAACGCACTGAACGGCAGTAATAGAACCCTTGTCGGTGGATGTGATTCTTTCCTGTAGCTCCCCAAGGTCTGTGGCAAGGGTTGGCTGATATCCAACCGCCGAAGGCATCCTGCCAAGCAGTGCCGACACCTCGGAACCCGCCTGGGTAAACCTGAATATATTATCAATAAAGAGAAGCACATCCTGTCCTTCCACATCCCTGAAATACTCAGCGGCTGCCAGGGCCGTCAGCGCGACACGAGCCCTCGCCCCCGGTGGTTCCGTCATCTGCCCATAGACCAGGGCTGCCTTTGCTATAACCCCTGAATCCTTCATCTCTAAATAGAGATCGTTGCCCTCTCTTGTTCTTTCACCCACACCTCCAAATACAGAGATACCTCCATGATGCATGGCGATGTTGTGAATCATCTCCATCATGACAACGGTCTTGCCGACTCCCGCGCCACCGAACATCCCCATCTTTCCCCCTCTTGGGAAGGGCACCAGCAGATCTATAACCTTAACGCCCGTCTCCAGGACATGTACTGTTGTATCCTGTTCAAGGAATGTCGGGGCATTTCTGTGAATCGGCATCTTTGTTTTTGCATCTACAGATCCCAGACCATCAACGGGCCTGCCGACAACATTCAGGATCCTTCCAAGACATTCCGGCCCCACAGGCACCGTAATCGGCGCGCCCGTATCCTTCGCCGCCATGCCTCTTACCAGACCATCCGTTATATCCATAGCAATGCATCTGACAACGTTATCACCAAGATGCTGCGCCACCTCCACAATCAGATTGTCCTCTTCATCATTGATCGTCGGATTTGTTATCGAGATAGCGTTCAAAATGTTTGGGAGTTTTCCCTCTCTAAACGCCACATCAATCACCGGACCTATCACCTGCACTATGGTTCCCACATTCATAATATCTATCTCCTTAACTAAGGGTTGAAAACTAAAATATCAAAATTCAAAACCTGAAAATACAATATCATTCTCATTGTTAATATTTGATATAAAATTTATCCCTGTGCCAACGCCTCGGTGCCGCCTACTATATCCATCAACTCGGCAGTAATGGCCGCCTGCCTTGCCTTATTATACTTTAGTGTAAGATCCTCAATCAATTCATCACAGTTCCTGGTGGCATTGTCCATCGCCGCCATCCTTGCGCCATTCTCCCCGGCGGACGTTTCCACGAGCGCCCTGTAAATAAGAACCCGAATGTACATGGGAAGAAGCTGCGCTATGAGAAGTTCCTCGGATGGTTCATAGATATAATCAAGCATCTCTTCGGGTTTTATCTCATTCTCTTCACCGATAGAGGGCAGGGGAAGCAACCTCACCACCGTCGGCTTCTGGATGCTCACACCAACAAACTCATTATAAATCAAATATAACTCGTCGTATTCTTCCGCAATAAAGGGAGGAATAACATCTTCACCAATCCCGACAGACAGGCTCATATCAAATGTTCCGAATACATCGATATGCTCACTTATAGTATTCACACTTTTCCTGAGGGAATCTCTCCCTTTTTTACCTACCGGTATTAATGACACATCTTTACCTTCATCTGTCTTTTCTCTGAAAAATCTTCCCGCTGCCCTGATTAAATTTGAATTAAACCCTCCGCAAAGCCCTCTGTCCGAGGTCATACAGATTACTCTAATCCTCTCCGGTTCCCTCACCGCAAGAAGCGGATGTGACGCAGAATCCACACGAAGCGCCAAGCTGTTCAACACCTCCATGAATTTGGTCGCATAGGGCCTGAAATTTTCCATTCTTAACTGAGTACTCTTAAATTTCGAAGCGGCCACCGCATTCATGGCTTTTGTTATCTGCCTGGTCTTATCTATCCCGGTAATCTGCCTTTTGATATCCTTTAGTGCGGCCATTAATACTTACTCCTTATTGAATAAATCTCTACCCGGCAACGAATACAGAATCAAATTCCGTTAAAACACCTTTCATCTTCTCTTCCAGTTCGGGGCTAATTTCATGTTTTTCATCTATTTCCTTCATAATTTCAGGACCCTTACTCTTAACGAAACTCAAGAGTTCAGGCTCATAATCCTTTATCTTTTCAATCTCATATTTGTCCAGGAAACCCCGGGCGCCGGCAAACAAAATAACTACCTGTTCCGACAGGGACATCGGGACAAACTGTGGTTGCTTCAACACCTCCACCAACCTGGCTCCCCTGTTAAGCTGAGCCTGGGTCGCCTTATCCAGATCACTCCCAAATTGGGCGAAGGCGGCCAGTTCTCTGAACTGGGCCAGATCAAGTTTCAGCGTCCCCGCAACCTGCTTCATAGCCTTAACCTGGGCAGCTCCTCCTACCCTGGAAACTGATAATCCCACATTAATTGCAGGCCGCACACCGGAGAAAAACAGATCCGGCTCAAGGTATACCTGACCATCGGTAATTGAAATAACATTGGTTGGAATATAGGCGGAAACATCACCTGCCTGGGTTTCAATAATCGGCAATGCCGTCAATGAGCCGCCCCCCAGGTCATCGCTCACTCTCGCAGCGCGCTCCAGCAACCTTGAGTGGTTATAGAAAATATCTCCCGGGAATGCCTCGCGACCCGGAGGTCTTCGGAGGAGAAGGGATATCTGCCTGTAGGCAACCGCCTGTTTTGAAAGATCATCATAAATGATAAGGGCATCCTGTCCATTATCCCTGAAATATTCACCGATGCTGCATCCGGAGTACGCGGCAATATACTGCAGTGTCGCCGGGTCGCTGGCACAGGCCGAAACCACGCAGGTATAATCCATGGCATCATGTTTTCTCAAGGTTTCCACAACCTGAGCAACTGTCGATTTCTTCTGGCCGATGGCAACGTAAATACACTTAACGCCGGTATCTTTTTGTCTTATTACGGCATCAACACAGATAGCGGTTTTCCCGATCTGTCTGTCGCCGATGATAAGCTCCCTCTGTCCTCTTCCGATAGGCGTCATGGCATCTATAGACTTTAGCCCCGTGTACATGGGGGCGTTGACCGGTTGGCGCTGGACAACACCGGGAGCAACCATTTCTATCCTTCTGAATTCAGTTGCTTCAATAGGCCCCTTGCCATCCATGGGCTCGCCGGTAGCGTCAATAACCCTACCTAAAACAACCTCTCCAACGGGAACCTGCGCAATCCTGCCTGTCCTCTTGACCACATCGCCCTCTTTGATATGCGTGTCTTCTCCGAGGATGGCAACGCCGACATTGTCGGTTTCCAGGTTCAAAACCATTCCTAATATTCCACCCGGAAACTCCAACAATTCCATCGCCATCGCATTCTCCACGCCGTAGACCCTTGCAATGCCATCCCCAACCGACAGGACAGTCCCTACTTCACTTACATCCAGTTTTTTTTCGTAGTCCTTTATCTGCCTGGAAATTATTTCACTTATTTCTTCTGCCCTGATCTTCTCCATCTATATTCCCTCCCCTAAGAGATTCTTTATATTATCCAGTTGCGTCTTTATACTTCCATCGTAGATGGTGTCTCCAATCCTCACAACAATACCGCCCAGAAGCACCGGATCCTTCTCGATAGTCATATCGACTTCCCTGCCGGTAAGCCCTTCCAGGCTGCCCTTGATGTTTTTGGATAGTTTGGCAGATAGAGGATATGCTGTTTTAACATTGGCCCTTACCTTCTTCAGAGTGTCATCCATAAGTTCCCGGTAACAACCTTCCACATCCGAAAGTATGCCGATTCTTCGCTTATCTACTAACAGCTTAAGGAAATTAGCGGTCATACCCGAGATATCAATCCTCTCCAATACCTTTTCTGCAACGGCCTTTTTAGCTTCCTGATCAAAAACAGGATTGGCTAAAAAATCCCTCAGGCCTTCACTTTCTTCAACAACGGAAGAAAAACTCCCGAGTTCGCTGTAATATTTTTCGTAATTATCCTCTTCCCCCGCTACCTCAAAGAAGGCCCTTGCATAACGCTTTGCGATACCGCTGCCGATCAATTTTCCTCACCATTCCCTTTTAGGTTTATATCTCTTTTGTCTAAATTACAGGCACACACCGTTCAAAGTGAAATTTGCGAGTTAATATTCTTTAAATAATCTTTGACCATATTTTCGTGATCATCTTTTTCTATGTTTTTTCTCAGAATTTCCTCAGCCATCTGTACGGAAAGTTCAACAGCTTCAGCCCTTAATTGACTTCTGGCCGTCTTGAGATCCTGCTCCATTCTGGCCTCGGCGTCCTTTTTCATTTTCTCGGAAGATATCCTGGCGTTTTCAATAATCTTTTCCTTCTCCGCCAACCCCTGCTTTGTTATCATCTCGGAGATTTCAGTGATCTTCTCTGCAGCCTCATCCAGCCTGGCAGAGTATTCCCTAAATTTATTTTCCGCCTCTTCCTTCGCCGCCGCAGCCTCTTCGAGAGAGGTTTTAATATCTGCCCGCCTCCCGGCGAAAAACCCTTTGATCTTATCTCGAAGGAGCCAGTAAAGAACCCCGATAAGGACAACAAAATCAAAGACCCTCCATCCAAAATTAACCATCTTCCCGCCATGTTCCTGCGCTTCACCACCCTCTCCTGAAGCATAAGCCACCACAGAAACCAGACCCACGATCAGAGAAGCGGTCAGTATAGAGTATAGAAAAGATCGTTTAGATAAATTCTTGCAATTAGACAGCGCCTTCATTGAACACTCCTTCCCAGCACCTTTTCCGCAATCTCACCGGATATTTTCTGAGACTGGCCTTTCAAGATACCTCTCACTTCGTCAATTTCTTTACCCATCTTTAAATGAAACCCCTCTGCCATTTGCGAAATTTCACTCTTTGCTACCTCAATTAACCTTTCTCCTTCTCCGGATCCTTCCTGCTCCACCTTATTTTTCTGCTCCATGGCTTCCGACTTCGCCTGACGAAGTTTCTCTTCATATTCAGCCATCTTTTGTTCAACGCTCTTATTAAGTCCCTTTACCTTTTCGTCCGATTCTACAATGCGCTGATTTCTCCTGTCCATTATTCCCAGGATCGGCTTGTAGAGGAGCATATTCAACACAAAGAGCAGGACAAGAAAATTAACCGCCTGAATCAAAAGCGTCTGATCAATATTTAACATGGCAAGCTACCTCACATCATCAATTGATTCGCAAAAAAGCGAATTAAGTCAAAAAAAACGGGCAAATATAACATATGCCCGCTTAAACCCATCCGATCCCACAGCACACAATAACTGTGCTCTTCTCTGAAAGTAGATCCTGATATCTGTCTTTTCTGCCTGTCTTTACTATATCTATCAAAGCAGTCCTTCCCCACTTCCAATCTGGCGATTGCTTAAATCACAGCTTTTGATACTTGTCAAGCTTTTTTTACTCTTCCCACCGCAACCTGAAATACAGAGGGGACATCTGTTAAAACGGGCAGAGTCTTCAATTTAATCTTGACTTTTGGAATTTTATCGCATAGGAATTGCGACTTAAATTTATTGGTGGGATCGTCTGTCGGCGGGACTCAGGTCTCTGACCTCTGCTGCCCGGATTCGAGTCCCAGTCCACAGTCATGGTCCCATCGTCTAGGGGTTAGGACGCCGGCCTCTCACGCCGGAAACCGGGGTTCAATTCCCCGTGGGACTACCAGAATAATATTAAGGGGTTACGAAAGAATCGCAACCCCTTTTGTTTTGCCTAATTTACCGTAACTACTCACGTGATTTCTTTGTATTTAAACCTGTCTGCGCTCATCCGTGTGAATCTGTGGCTGAGTAGTTACACAAAGCCGTTTACTTTTTCAAGATGGTGCCGAAGCCGGGACTTGAACCCGGACGGGCATAACCCACTACCCCCTCAAGATAGCGTGTCTACCATATTCCACCACTTCGGCACACACAATATGTTCATATTATAGGAATTCCCGTTTTTTGACAGGACATACAAGATGATCAGGAACTGAAAAAAGTAAAGAAATTTTGTATATCCAGTTAATCCTGTCAAAAATCCCGCCCGAAGGACGCTAAGTCCTCATATTATCCGGTGGTATCATTCAATCCCCTGACGACTCTCATTTTCTGTCGTTTCGGTAGATCGTTTTGAGTCTTGAGGAATGTTTTCCTTCTCGCTTTGATCCACTGGAACCGTCTGCTCAATCGCCGGACGGACGGATTCCTCCATGATTGAACCCTTGTGAGTTGCGGAATATGCAAGCCAGAGGGAGGTCAACATAAAGAGTGTGGCAATAACAGTCGTAGCTTTCCCTAAGAATGTTCCGGGACCGCCGCTTCCGAAAACAGTTTGACTCGACCCACTGCCGAACACCGCCCCCATGTTTGCTCCCTTTCCTGCCTGAAGGAGCACAGTGAGGATCAAAGTTATACATATAGATATATGCAGTGCCAATACAAAGATACGCAATTTATGATCTCCTCTCCTTAAAATTTTACGATCTTGATAAATGTTTCGACATCCAAACTTGCCCCTCCGACAAGAACGCCGCCTATATCAGGTTGATCCATAAGGTTACCTATATTTTCCGGATTAACGCTCCCCCCGTAGAGTATCACTATCTTGCCGGAGGTTTCTTCTCCATAGCTCCGCGCTGTCACGTTTCGTATAAAACGGTGTGCCTCTTCAGCCTGATCAGGTGTTGCCGTCTTGCCTGTGCCGATAGCCCAGACCGGTTCATAAGCAATAATCACTTTCTCTATATCATCAGAAGATAGATTAATCAATCCCTCCTCTATTTGCTTTTCGACAACGATAAATGTCCTGCCGGATTCACGCTCACTTAAATTTTCCCCGACACAGAATATCGGTCTTAAATCAAACTTCAGTGCCGTTTTAATCTTGCGATTTATCTTGAGACCATCCTCATTAAAAAATTTGCGGCGCTCCGAATGGCCTATTATGACATATTTACAACCGGCATCAGCCAGCATTCCGGCAGATATTTCACCTGTATACGCCCCCTCTTCCTTCCAGTGAAGATTCTGTGCGCAAAGGTGAATCTTGGAGTCTTTTAATACTTTCGCAACAGGGTAAAGCGCTGTAAATGGCGGAGCGATGACTATATCTCTGTCCACAGGTTTTGAGAACTCCTTCCTCAGTTGACGAACAAGATCAACCGCTTCCCCGACTGTCTTGTACATTTTCCAATTTCCGGCGATAAAAGGGGTTGCCACTATTTCCTCCAGCATTTTTTCTGTAATTTGTCGCTTGACATCATGATATACAACAATATATAAGCGACTACTCTCAAGAGGCAATCTTTCGGCAGTTCATTGTGTCCCCATCGTCTAGTGGCCTAGGACACCGGCCTTTCACGCCGGCAGCCGGGGTTCGACTCCCCGTGGGGACGCCAGAATAAAACTACAGAATGCTCCTCCGCCCATTATACCTTTCGGTGTTATAATACTTGTCCACGTCAACAAGTTTCAGTTTGTCCGTAATTTCCTTGAGGGGCACCGACATAATTTTCCGTCGCAGGACGCTCACCATGCGGCCAAAATCCCCGTTGATGATCATATCTACCGCTGAGATGCCGAACCATCTGGCCATAAGCCGATCGTGAGCCGATGGTGTGCCGCCCCTCTGCAGATGGCTTAAGATAACGTAACGGGTCTCAAAACCTATCTCTTTTTCTATCTCTTCCGCCACATATCTGGCAATTCCTCCAAGGGGACGGTGTCCAAAGGCATCGATCCTCTCATCCTTGTGAAACTCCTGTAGTCCTTCCGGTCTTGCCCCTTCAGCCACAACAATAATGCTGTACCGTATCTCCCTGCCCTCCCGCTCACGGAGAAGCCGGCATACCCGCTCAATCTTGAAGGGATACTCGGGGATCAGGATTATATAAGCACCGCTGCATTCACCCCCGTGAAGAGCAAGCCATCCTGCATGACGTCCCATCGTCTCCACAACAAATATACGCCCATGAGAACCTGCAGTGGTGCGCAACCGGTCAATCTCCTCCACAATAATGTTCACGGCGGTATCAAAACCCAGGGAATAATCCGTCCCTAACAGATCATTGTCAATTGTTTTAGGAATTCCGATTACCTTAACACCCCGCATGTGCAGCTTGTGCGCAACTCCCAGGGTATCCTCTCCGCCAATTGCCACAATGACATCGATTCCAAGGTTTTTGATATTTTCGATCAACTTTTCCGACCGGTCATTTTTGGGGTCAAAGGGGTTTGTGCGCGATGTTCCCAGGTTGGTTCCACCATAACGATCCCAAGCTCTGACAACCGCCTCATTCAGAGGCATGAGATGCAGGGCACGGCTCTTGGGGTCACCGGGATTTATCTCTGTAAGTCCCTTCCATCCATTCATAATACCGACAACTTCAAAGGCGGCAGAATGTTTCCTGACAATGTTGGGATCGAGGGCAGTCTTCGTCAACCACTTGATTGCTCCATTTAGACCGGGGCAGTCTCCTCCGCCCGTTAAAATTGCTATTTTCATCGACATAAGAGCCTCCTTATCTTGACGGTCTCGTAAAAAGTTGGTTTTCGTTAATGCGTCATTTCGACCAACGGGAGAAATCTTATCTTTTCAATAGGTTGCAGAATAAAGATTTCTCGTTTCACTCGAAATGACAGGCCAGAGGGACTTTTTGTGAATACACCAATATAGTTAACCGGTCAAGAGGTTTTGTCGGGCAAAAAAGCAAGCACAATCGGGTATTCTTCACGACAAGTCAAAAGTAGTTTATACTTTATTGATTTTGTGTTTTGGCAGTGAAATTGGAAATTGGAAACTTGAAATTGGAAAAATACAAAAATGTAGATGGGTTACCTAATTTCTAATTTCTAATTTCAAATTTCAACATCGGCATTCAATTCTATAATGCACCCTTTTGGGGAATAAGTGTAAACCGGCGAATGAAGGATGCCCACAATCACAGTAAATGCTGAAACAGGGATTGACTCGCCGCTGCATTTTGTGTAGTGATAGATAGATTGGAAGGGGGAATAAATATATGAAAAGTGATGACCTGAATGTACAGATCAGCACTGTGGCCGATATGATCATAGACTCTGAAAAGGTAGTGGTATTTACAGGAGCCGGTGTGAGTACCGAGTCAGGAATCCCCGACTTTCGCAGCCCCGGAGGAATCTGGACTAAATTTGACCCTGATGACTTTACCCTCCAGAAGTTTTTACATAGTTCGGAAACAAGGAAGAAGATGTGGCAACTTCTGATCGGCGGCGGCCTTATAGCGGATGCGCAGCCAAATCAATCCCACTTAGCTGTCGCAGAATTAGAGAAGCTTGGCAAGTTGGAATGTGTCATTACCCAGAACATAGACAACCTCCACCAGAAGGCGGGAAATTCTGCGGAAAAGGTGATTGAACTGCATGGCAATATGAGACGGGTGATATGCCTGAGCTGCAATAAAAGCTACCCGCCGGAAGAAGTGATGCAGCGCCTTGATGAAGAGGTCCCGGATTGTGAGAATTGTCACGGCATATTGAAGCCGGATGTTATTTTTTTCGGCGAAGCACTGCCACAGAAAGCATTGACCGATGCCGCCAACCATTCCGCCAACTGCGATCTTTTGATCGTCATCGGCTCTTCTCTTGTTGTTTATCCCGCAGCCTATATGCCCATATATGCCAAGAATTCAGGGGCTAAACTGGTTATAATAAATATAAGTCCCACCTCCTGTGACGGCGATGCCGACGTGCTGATAAACAGCGGCGCCGGCGAAGCAACGGGACTGATACTGCGGAACGTCAGGGAGCGACTTGGCATCAGGGGCAATGCGGTTACGTAGAACTCGCCGGATAAGACAGCGCTCAAAAAAAATGAAGGGCCGACCGGTTGCGGTCAACCCCTTTATTTGTATGGTGGGTCAGGGCAGAATCGAACTGCCGACACCGGGATTTTCAGTCCCGTGCTCTACCGACTGAGCTACCGACCCATATAAATTCACCTTAGAATTTGTGTGGCTTTTAACTAATTTCGTCAATTTTGTCAAGTATTTTTGAACAGGGTTTCACTTTGATTACACAGGTACTTGCAATTTTATCGTGCCATCCCTGCTTTCTTTCGTCGAAAGCGATCCAGATGTAGCCGAGACAGAAAACCAATCCGGAGACAATATATCCGACCCATCTCAGGAATGCTGTCCCAAGGGTCATTGGTCTCCCCGTTGATTGCACCACCTTGATACCGAGTATTTTCTTTCCTATGGTCTGGCCGGTTGTGCCATGAAAATATGTGAAGTACAGGACATCTATTACTGTAGTTGCCATATAGCAGGCAATAAAGAAACTGCCCGCAAGCCTTGTATTTGTATGTAACTCATAGAGAGGGGAATTAAAACATAGAGTCAAACCGAACACACCTGTCAAAAAAAGCGCCACAGATGTGAAAAAGAGTATGGTTTTGTCTATTAAGAACGCTGCTCCCCTTTGCCAGAATCCAGCATTATCACTTTCAAACATACAGTCTATTCCTTTTTAGCCGTGACGTCAAAGTTCCCCTTCTCGTATTGAAGTATAGAAAGTATGACAAGGACGGCTGTTTCAACAACCAGAACCAATCCGCCAAGACTTGCCGACAGAAAACCGGCCCGACAGGCCATTTCAACCTCCTTCCTTGAAAATCCACCCTCGGGACCGACTATTATGAAAAAATCGGTTGTCCCTTCGTACTTTTTATCACGTAATATCTCTTTTATTCCCGCGCTGGACTCCTCTTCCCAGAAGATTATTTTCAGAAACTTATCTTCCGGCCGTTGCAGAACCCCATTACAGGTGACTATATCTGTAATCTCCAGGATGTTTCCCCTCCCGCACTTTCTGGATGCCTCGACGGCTATCTTTTGCCATCTTGATATCTTAAGAGGGACTCTATCCCCGGATGGTCTGGGTATCGATCTTGAAGATATGAAGGGAATTATCCTGCTCACTCCGAGTTCAGAGGCCTTCCGGATAATAAAATCCATCTTGTTCCCTTTCGGAAGCGCCTGAGCCAGAGTGATTCTTATTGAGTCATCGATTTTAGTCTTCTTCTCTTTTGTGATTTCCAAGATTAAATCCTGAGTGGTAAAATCTCTGACAACCGCCTCGTATTCTAAACCCATCCCGCTAAAGAGTATCAAGGTGTCTTCCCTTTTGAGCCGGAGAACGGTTTTTATATAGTGCAGGTCCTCACTTCCCAATTTTACTCTGTCACCCTCCTGCATTTTTTGAGGAAAATAGATTCTTGGCGCCGTCAATTTCGCTGTGCCTCTTTTGACTGTTCAGGTTATTAACCCTACAACGTCACTTACCCCTTTAGGTGTCATTTCGAGGAACGAAGCGACGAGAAATCTTATTGCAAAACAAATAGTTAAAGACTTCTCCCTTCGGTCGAAATGACAAGTGTCGTTGTAGGATTAAGACTGTGGACTATGTTGCAGTATAGCATATATATTTTCGTTTTGGGATAGGGCGTTTATGTGATATGTTAAAAATAGTGTTTGTATGGTATTCACTGACATAGTGAACTGTAATGGGCGTTCAAACCGTTTTGGAGGATAAGTATGGAGACTAAGAATAAAAGCAGGAAAACTTTCTTTACGATCGGGCTGATTTTTCTAATCGGATTTTTTGTTGCTTCCATGGCAGGTGTTTTGCGTTTTTCCTGCGTGCCGCAGGAACCACGCGTGAGCGAGGTTTTTGCCGCTTCTTCAGTAAGGCCTCCCCTTTCCTTCGCCGATCTGGCTGAAAAATTGAAGCCTGCCGTGGTTAATATCAGCACTACAAAGATTGTCAAGAGGGGCGGCGGCTTCAGGTCTCCTTTCGGCGATGAGTTTCCCTTTGACAGGTTTTTCGGCGGCGATGATTTTTTCAGGAGGTTTTTCGGTGATATGCCGGAAAGGACATTTAAGAAGAAGAAGAGTCTCGGATCCGGATTTATAATTAACAGGGACGGTTATATATTTACCAATAACCACGTGGTTGAGAAGGCTGACAAGATCATGGTGCGGCTTTCCAGTGGGAAGGAATATGATGCCGATGTCGTAGGCAGGGATGCGAAGACAGATATTGCGTTGATAAAGATAAAGCCTGCAGGGGACTTGCCTGTGGTTGAGATTGGCGATTCGGACAAATTGCGGGTAGGCGACTGGGTTATTGCGATAGGAAACCCCTTTGGTCTTGAGCAGACGGTAACCGCAGGAATCGTCAGTGCCAAGGGCCGCGTTATAGGAGCAGGTCCCTACGATAACTTTATTCAGACGGATGCCTCCATAAATCCCGGGAACAGCGGAGGTCCGCTTTTCGATCTGAATGGAAAGGTTGTCGGGATTAATACGGCAATAGTTGCCCGCGCTCAGGGGATAGGCTTTGCCATACCTGTAAATATGGCTAAGATCATCCTGCCCGAGCTTAAGGAGAAGGGAAAGGTTACACGGGGCTGGCTTGGAGTCACAGTGCAGGACATTACAGAAGATATTGCAGGAAACCTCAAACTAAAAGAGACCGCGGGCGCTCTGGTAAGCGATGTGTTCGAAGGCGACCCTGCAGATAAGGCAGGCATAAAAGCAGGCGATATTATTATTGAGATTGATGGTAAAAAGATTAAGGACACACGTGAGCTGTTAAGGATCGTTGCTTCGTTTTCTGTCGGAAAAAAAATTGATATTAAAGTCTTACGCGATGGGAAGAAGAAGGTCTTAAACATAACGATAGCGGAGCGGGAAGAGAAGAAGGAGCTGGCCGGCACAGAGCAGGAGGAGAGGGAATCATTCGAAATGATGGTTCAGGATATAACCCCGGAGATTGCCAGACATCTCGGCCTCTCCGATGCGAAAGGTGTTGTTGTCGCACAGGTGAAGGAGGGGGGTTCCGCGGATGAAGCCGGGATAAAGCCTGGAGATGTTATCCTTCAGGTGAATAGAGTGAAAGTTTCTTCATTAAAAGATTATCTGAGAGAAATTTCCAGGAAAGGCACTGGTGAGAGTTGTCTGCTCCTTATCAAAAGAGGTAAGAGGGCATTCTTTGTTGCTATACGGAAAGGATAGCAGAGTGGTTCGGTATTCTTTCCGGCAAGCGTGGACACCAGACCCTTACCCCGGCCCTCTCCCGCCGAGGGAGAGGGAGCAATTTCGACTTTCAAGGCAACTACTCAGGCTGTCAGGTTCAAGGTTCACAGTTCAAGGTTAAAAGAGTTTCAGTCAAATCGATTCTGTCGGGAGGGCATAAAGCCCTCCCCTACGTTCATTCGAGAAAAATTAGCTTCGCTGATTCTTCGAATTCGCAGGGGCGGG
>Ga0209121_10003978_pt1 | contig 14000 bp, 15 predicted proteins | sample Cruoilmetagenom3_FD_187292 | JGI IMG/M metagenome (GOLD analysis project Ga0209121, IMG submission 187292) | Oil polluted marine microbial communities from Coal Oil Point, Santa Barbara, California, USA - Sample 3 (SPAdes) (version 2) | ecosystem: Environmental > Aquatic > Marine > Oil seeps ...
GAGCAGCCATAGGCACCGCCGATACACCAGCCGACCCGATCAGGGGATTAATCTTTTCTTTTAAGAAAAGATTAAATACCTTGGCCAGGACAAGTCCCCCGAATGTACTGAAAGCGAAGGCAATCAATCCAAGGAAAAATATGAAGAGCGATGACGGCTTCAAGAAAAGCTCTGCCGGCATAGCAGCACCGACACATAAACTCAAAAAGATCGTCACAATATTTATCAATTCATTCGCTGCCGTATTGGAGAGACGATCCACCACACCACACTCCTTAAACAGATTACCCAGCATCATCATTGCCATCAACGGCGCAGATGCCGGGATAAGAAGGCAGATGACTCCTGTTGTCACCAATGGAAAGCAGATCCTTTCAAGCTTGCTAACCCTCCGCAATGTTCTCATCTTGATTTTACGCTCTGCTTCACTGGTCATAAGTTTCATTATCGGTGGTTGTATAATCGGCACCATGGCCATGTATGAATAGGCTGCCAATGCTGTCGCACCGAGCAGGTGTGGGGCGAGTTGTGCCGTCAAGAATATCGTTGTAGGACCATCAGCCCCTCCTATGATTCCGATTGAAGCGGCTTCCCGCAGGTTAAATCCTAAAAAGAGAGCAATGAAGAAAGCTATATAAACCCCGAATTGTGCGGCCGCACCGAGAATCAGCATTCTCGGATTGGCCAGGACCGGTCCGAAATCGGTCATGGCACCAATACCCATAAAAATGATCGGTGGCAGTAAGTCCCACTTATCTATAGTAAAATGATAAAATACCCAAAGAAGGTGGTTTTCATCCATAAGATGTGTCAGTGGAAGATTTACGATAAATATTCCAAAGCCTATGGGAACCAGGAGCAAGGGTTCATAATTCTTCGTTATAGCGAGATAGATAAAAGTGAAAGCTATCAACCACATTACAACATTTCCAATAGTTATATTTAAAAATCCCGTACTTCGAATAACCTCTCCAATTATACTCCAATCCATGTCTATTATTCTACCTCCTTACTTAGCTTCCGGAAGATGAAATATCCTTGATCAACTTTCCTTCTTCTCTTTTGAAAATGGACGCGTGACTAGTCCAAAGATGTAAACTGCCGCACACAATATTAAAAGAGTGCAAAACACCCCACCGAACCCGACAACAAACACCTTAAGTGCTTCTGCCATATCAAAACTAAACATTTACAACCTCCTAACAGCTCTATTTCTTTTATACCGGACAGCTTTAGAATCCCCTTTGCCTGACCAGAACAGAATTCCTCACTATAATTTCATCGATAAAATGGCGATAAAGCTCCCTTTAAACCTTCTCCTCATTATTAATGATTAAACAGAGCTCCGCTAATAACAAGAATTTCGGGTGATGTCAAGATTATTTTACAAATTTTGGAATAATGTTATTGATTTAATAGTAAGATGTATTGTTTACTTTTAATTACAACAGTGTATGATATATTACGAATATATCGGAGCAATTATCCCTCTTTTCAGTCTGCTTATAATTCTATTCAGAAGGAGAGTCAATCGAGATGATACAAACCTGTGAAATAGCAAGCCGCTTATATGAACATCTGTCCGGTGATCAAGGAAATTTACTGGTGGAAGAGGTCAGGGTAGGTCTCGGCTATATAGGCGTGAAGCTGGAAGGAAACAGGATGGGGCTGGCTGCTGTGTTGAGACACGAATTAGCCCCGGGCTGCTCTATTCTTGATGAAGCGGGCAACCTTGCCGGTTCAAAAGCTTCCGTTCTTTTAAGACGTCTCGTCGACGGAAAGAACCCACTGGATAAAGCGCTGGGACTGGCCACAGCGAATGCCATAATTCATCCAAGGCCCACTGAAAAAGAAAAAGATACACTCGAATTGATTAATCTGACACATCAGGACAGGGTCGCCATGATAGGTCTCTTCCGTCCTCTGATACCACGGATAAAGAAAACCGGAGCATCACTTTCCATTATTGAAAGGAATACTGTCCTGATGGAGATCCCGGACCAAAAGAACAGAAAAAAAATCCTCAAAGAGTGTACCGTTGCCATCATTACTGCTACCTCAATATTGAACGATACAATGGAAGAAGTGTTAAATGGTCTGGAAAGTCCCCGGCATGTGGTGGTGCTTGGCCCTTCCACTCCAATGTGCGATGAAATATTTGATGGAACACCGATAAACCACTTAGGAGGCTCTGCCCTGCTGGATACAGGAAAGATTATGCGGATTATCTCAGAGGGGGGAGGAACACCTGCTCTGCGGCCCTATCTGCGATTTATCAATATCCTGCTGAAAAAAGATTAGACGGGAATGATATGGAGAAAAACATGATCCCCATCGTATCCATTGTGGGTAAATCCGGTGCCGGCAAAACCACACTGGTAGAAAAAATAATCCCGGAATTAAGCAGAAGAGGTTATCGGGTAGCCACCATCAAGCACGATATCCACGGTTTTGATATCGACCATGAAGGGAAAGACAGTTGGCGTCACAAGAAAGCAGGCGCGCAGACTACCATACTATCATCACCATGGAAAGTAGCCCTCATTGAAGATGTAGAAAAAGACTATAAAATTGCCGAGCTGAGAGATAGATACATAAGAGATGTGGACATTATTTTAGCCGAGGGATATAAGGGAAATCCGCACCCCAAGATTGAAGTGAACCGTGCAGAGATGAAACAGGAACTACTCTGTACAAAGGAGGACAACCTCATCGCCATTGTTAGCAATCAAAATTTGAATATTGGTGTGCCATGTCTGGACATTAATGATATTACAAAACTGGTTAATATTATCGAGGAACGCTTTTTAAAATCATGACAAACGAAATAGATTTCTGGCTGATAATAAAATGGGTTTTTATTGTTCTGGTGGCCGGTTTCATCGGGCAGTTCGGGAAAACATTCGCCAAGCATATGATGGTAAAGGTAAAAGCGAAAAAAGGAGATCTCTCACCTAAAATACCGGAAACCATGTCTCCCGAACAGGCCGAAGAGCAGGCCAAACAGGAGAAAAAAGCATTGAAGGCACTGGCAAAGCAGGAAAAGAAAGAGGCAAAGTTAGAAAAAAACAGATAAAATAGTCCCGTTGCAAAATGCCCCCATACAGAATTGCAGGAATTAAAATCAAAGATAAACTCAGGCAGTCATGAAAGATACCAGGATATACAGAGAAAGAGGCATTATTCTTGATTCAATCGCCGACGGGGTCTTTACGATTGATCCCGACTGGCGGATCACCTCTTTCAATAAAGCCGCTGAAAAGATAACAGGTGTGCCGCGTGATGAGGCTCTGGGACAGTTCTGCAAGGATGTTTTAAAGGCTGATATATGCGAAAGAGACTGTGCCCTGCGGCACACCATGGTCACGGGAGAACCGATCGTAAATAAGACTGTCTATATTGTAAATGCCGACGGTGACCGATGTCAGGTCAGCGTATCCACTGCCCTGCTGAAAGATGAAAAAGGTCAGGTAATCGGTGGTGTTGAAACATTTAGAGACATGACTCTTGTCGAAAAGCTGAGGAAGGAAATCGAACGGAAATATTCCTTTGAGGATATCATTTCGAAAAATCACAAGATGCACCAATTGTTCAATATCCTGCCGGATGTTGCCAACAGTTCAGGCACAGTACTGTTGGAAGGAGAAAGTGGAACAGGAAAGGAACTCTTCGCCCGGGCGATTCACAATCTAAGTCCGAGGAAAAATAACCCTTTCGTTGCTGTAAATTGCGGGGCGCTACCGGACACATTATTAGAATCAGAACTTTTCGGCTACAAGGCGGGGGCGTTTACCGATGCAAGGAAAGACAAACCCGGACGATTTAAACTCGCAGACAAAGGTACAATTTTTCTGGACGAGATAGGAGATATCTCTTCCGCGCTCCAGGTTCGCCTCTTACGTGTTCTCCAGGAAAAAACCTATGAGCCACTGGGAGCTATTGAAAGCGTGAGGGCAGATGTTCGGGTAATTACCGCCACAAATAAAAGATTATTCAAACTGGTCAAGGCCGGTAAATTCAGAGAAGATCTCTATTATCGAATTAATGTAATACAAATGGAACTGCCGCCACTTCGTGAGAGAATGGAAGATCTCCCGCTGCTGGCTGATCATTTCATAAAACGTTTCAATGCCATGCAGAAAAAAGATATCATCGGAATCACCGATGAGGCCCTTGCCTGTTTGATGTCTTACGACTATCCGGGAAATATAAGAGAATTGGAAAATATTATTGAACGCACCTTTATACTGTGCAAGACAGAAATGATCGGTAAGGAACACCTTCCGGAACCGGTATGTTCGCTTTCCGGAGTCGATTACTCAAAACATGCAGAAGCGATTACATTTAAGGATGTGGAGGCAATATTTTTAACCAATGCACTACGTAGAAATAACTGGAATAGATTGAAAACAGCCCGTGAGCTTGGTATCCACAAAAGTACGCTTTTCCGGAAAATCAAATCACTGGGTATAAAAATCCCCGAGGGGAAATAAGCCGTACTAATCGATATAGCCACCTAATTCGTCTCCTACTCGTTTCAATTCTTCTTCATTGAGATGTCGATCTAATCTTTCACCCGCAACATTTTGAACATCTTCAATATTGATTGAATATATAACCTTCTCTCCACTTTCCATAATTACCCCCCGATTATTTCCTGATTATACTTCAACTGCTATTTTACCTGTGGCTCGCCCTTTATTATCAGACGTTTCAGATGTACTGAAATCAATAGTTCCGGTTGATACAAGAGCGTCAACGATTTGTCAGTCCGTGCAGCCGCGGGTTTAGCCAGTGTTGTCATTCAAATAACTGTGATTGATTGGTATAATTGAAAATTCTTCTTTCTGCCAATTTCACATACTCAGGATCAATATCATAACCAACATAGTTACGTTTATCTTTTATAGCAGACAAACAAGTTGACCCACTTCCGACAAAAGGATCTAAAACTACATCTCCTTTAAAAGAATATAACTGAATCAATCTATATGGTAGTTCTTCTGGAAACGGGGCAGGATGACCGATTTGTCTGGCTGAAACGGCTGGAAATGTCCATACGCTCTTTGTCCATTCAAGAAATTCTTCTTTTTTAATTGTGTTTTCCTTATCCTTTTTCTTTCTTGAAAACGTCTCTTTTGAAAAAATTAGAATGTATTCGTGAATATCCCTTAGAACAGGATTTGCGGCTGAAAGCCAACTTCCCCAAGCCGTTGAAGGGCTTGCGCTTGAATCCTTGTTCCATATTATTTCACCACGCATAAGAAAACCAATTTCCTGCATACCTTCAATAATGTAACTATGAAGCGGTATGTACGGTTTGTGCGTTAATAATGAATTTCCTTTTCGAATTTCTTCGGTATATTATCAATTATATGATTGACAATATATTCATTGTCGTTGAGTTTTACCCTTCGAAGCCACTCCTCTTCGTCAAAATACTCTTCAACCTTGGCATAAGTAAATTGAGCGTGAATATTGGGACAAACTACTAAAAGATTTTTCAAATGATTGCCTAAGTCAGGCCTTATATGATGAATCTCAAAATAGGGTTTTCTACTTTTCATTAGAAAACCGAAATTGGTAATCTGGCATTTGCCATTGTAAATTTCAGATAAAATTTTTCGAATTGAGGGAGGAACGCTTTCTTTTATCTCGCCCACTCTTACACTTTTATACTTTCTTTTTTGAATTTTATTTTTTGAAAGCCGAAAATATTCGCTTAACACAGTCTCTCGAAAATTAGAATTTGTAAACTTTGATATTTGTTTGAGTTTCAGGCTAACTTCTGTTTCGTCTTTTGATTCATCCAACTCTTTTTCATTTCTTTTCACAAAATTTTCAAACTGTTTCTCTCCGAATATTCTGTATTTCTTTTCATCAAGAATCTGAACTACGAGCTCATCACCATCCTTGATTTGTAAATTTTCATAAAAGCTTCTCAACCCTCCAATCCTACATTCCCGGCTGCTACTGGTATATGGGGTAAAGTTTTTCGAGCTAACCTTTAAACTTTTATCAAAAGCAACAAAAACCTTTGTTTTTTGTTTCGGGAAATAGTCAATCAAAGAAACAGGAATAGCCAAAAGGCCTTTATCTATCCGGCTTTGAGTTACTTTAATCGTTTTGTAGTTAAAGGGAATGTTGCTTTCTATCGTTTTCATTTCCTTACTGGTTCAGCATTATCAGCTTCTTGCCAATTTTCAAGGTTTACTAAAATTTCACTTTCATCAATTCTCAATTTTCTTGCTTTTATAATCGCCTCGTCTTTATTTACTGCTTCGACTTGGTAAGTACAGAAACTATTAAAGTAAATATTTACCTCAAACTTTTTTATTTTATTTTTTTCCATTTTAAGCATCATTTGAATAATTACTCCCATAATAGCATAATAGCATAATAGGGGTCAGGTCTTGCTTTTTGCCACCCTTGATGCAATTTTGTGACCCCCCTAACATGCATGATGGCAAAAAGCAAGACCTGACCCCTAATCCGCTAATCCGCATTTTGAATAATATAAAACACAAAAGGACTTGTCAACATTTTCTGGAACACAAAAAGCAGGACCCGATGCCCTACCTTCTCATCGCGCAACCACACATTGAACATAATTCTTGAGTTTTTCCTTCATGGCTTCGAGATCTTCATCCGAGTAAGGCGTCTCACTCAGAAATTTTTCATCCAGGGCTTTTGAAGGTACAAATTTCTGCAGGACGTAGAGGCGGGCATCTTTTATTAAGTTTGTGATTTTTTGCAAATCATTCTTGTTCAGAAGTGATTTCACGACTGTTGTACGAAACTCATATTCCACACCTGAATCCATAATCACTTTGATACTCTGTTTGATCCTGTCAGGTTTGACATTGGATTTTGTAATTTCACGATATCTTTTAAGAGGGGCCTTCACATCCATTGCGATATAATCCACAAGCCCCCGGTCGATCAGTTTCTCCAGCACTTCAGGGCGTGACCCGTTCGTATCTATTTTGACCAGATAGCCCATCCCCTTAACACGTTCAACAAATTCAACCAAATCCGGTTGTATAGTCGGCTCACCCCCTGTAATGCTAACAGCATCAAGTTTCCCCCTCCGCTTCTCCAAAAAGGAAAAAAAATCCTCCTCTGGAATACATTTCTCGAAAAGATCGGGATCCACAAGTTCCGGATTGTGGCAGTAGGGACACCTGAAATTGCACCCCTGAGTAAACAGAATTGCGCATATCTTTCCCGGATAATCTATCAAAGAGATTTTCTGCAGACCACCAATATTCATACCCTAAAAATTGAACACCTTTCTGGTTTTAAACTCTTGCTGCTTACCATCGTTCCACTGTTTAACAGGACGTAGATAACCCACAACGCGTGAATATATTTCACACGGCTCCCCGCACTTTGGACACGTTTCATGCTCCCCGCTTAAATATCCATGAGTCGGGCAAACGCTGAAAGTAGGAGTAAAGGTAAAATAGGGCAAGCGGTATCTTTCGCAAATCTTGCGCACCAGCACCTTAACGGCAGAGGGATCATTAACCCGCTCACCTGCATATGTGTGAAATACAGTCCCACCTGTATATCTTGTCTGTATTTCATCCTGCAGATCAAGGGCTTCGAAAATATCATCCGTAAAATTAACCGGGAGTTGTGTAGAGTTGGTATAGAATACTGGATCTTTTTTCTTTCTGTTTTTATTCCCGTTGGCACATATTATGTCAGGATATTTCTTCTTATCAATCCTTGCCAGACTGTATGATGTCCCCTCGGCCGGCGTCGCTTCAAGATTATAATTATTTCCCGTCTCTTTCTGAAACTCGACCAATCTGCCCCTCATAAAATCCAGGACTCTCTTGGCAAATTCCTGACCTTCCTGGTCGCCGATATTTTTTCCGAGTAAATTCAAACAGCTTTCATTCATCCCTATCAGACCGATGGTCGAAAAGTGATTCTTCCAGTATTCATTAAACCGTTCCTTTACATGCCTCAGATAATATTTTGTATAAGGATAAAGGCTCCCCTCAGTAAACTTTTCAAGGACTTTTCTTTTCATCTCCAGACTCTCTCTGGCGAGGACCATCACACTGTTCAGGCGCACTATAAATTCGTTTTCAGTTCTGCTCAGATAACCGATCCTTGGCATATTGATGGTAACTACCCCGATAGATCCCGTCAGTGGATTGGAACCGAAAAGTCCGCCACCTCTCATCTCCAGCTCCCTGTTATCGATGCGCAACCTGCAGCACATACTCCTTGCATCTTCCGGGTTCATATCGGAATTTATAAAATTAGAAAAATAGGGGACGCCATATTTCGCTGTCATCTCCCATAGACAATTCAGATTTGGATTTTCCCAGTCAAATTCTTTCGTCATGTTATAAGTGGGAATAGGAAAGGTAAACACTCTCCCTTTAGCATCTCCCTCAGCCATCACCTCCAGAAAGGCCTTATTAAAAAGATCCATTTCTTCCTGAAAATCCCGATATGTCTCCTTTTGCATCTCACCACCGATGATTACGCTTTGATCGGTGTAATACGCCGGAACCTTCACATCCAGGGTGACATTTGTAAATGGCGTCTGAAAACCCACCCTTGTCGGTACGTTTATATTAAAAATAAACTCTTGCAAAGCCTGCTTGACTTCTTTGTAGCTTAAATTATCATATCTTATGAACGGAGCTAAAAGGGTATCAAAATTTGAAAAGGCCTGTGCCCCTGCCGCTTCCCCTTGAAGGGTATAGAAAAAGTTTACAATCTGCCCCAGCGCACTGCGGAGGTGTTTGGCCGGTTTACTTTCTACCTTTCCCGATACACCTTTAAATCCTTCCATCAAAAGGTCAAAAAGATCCCAGCCCACACAGTAAACAGAGAGTATGCTCAGATCGTGAATGTGAAAGTCTCCATCTGCGTGTGCGGCTCTGATCTCCGGGGGATAAATTTCATTTAGCCAGTAAACCTTACTGACTTCAGAGGAAATATAGTTGTTCAATCCCTGCAGGGAATAATCCATGTTACTGTTCTCATTAATTTTCCAGTCAATCTTCTTCAGATACTGATCGACCAGATCGACCTCCATCTTATTGGCAATTTCCCGGAGCCTCGCATGCTGATCACGATAGATTATATATGCCTTGGCTGTTCTGCGATAAGGAGAAGAAAGAAAAACCTCTTCAACGATGTCCTGTATGTCTTCCACCCCCATTACCTTGTCGCCAAAAAGCTCCTCTGCCAGATTGAGAACTTTTAAGGTCAACTTTCTGGGTGCCTTAACATCGTCGAATTCACCCGTTGCTGCCCCGGCCCTCGCTATCGCATTGGTAATCTTCTCAGCATTAAATTTCACATACCGGCCATCCCTTTTTCTTATCTTACTATGCATGAGACTCCCCCCTTAATCTATATTTTTCCACAAGATATTGTAGTATGTTTTCATATTAATACCACATATTGTATATTGCAAGAAAAAAATTGGTAGATTTTGTTGATATGGGTAATTTGGAGATATTCGGTATACTTACACAGTTATTGATCACTGAAAAGCTCAGATCCCTGACCGACATAAAGTACCACCTGAGGATCTTTTTAGTCCAGAAAGTGTGAATAATCAGTAAGATATGCTTGGCGAATCCTCAGGGCTAATCCGGTTGTTGGTTTTGGGGCGGAAGTCACGGTTCACACTCAGGGCTTTCGACTCACGGCAAGCATGCGATGGTTCATGAAACCATAGTCACCTTTATACCGGTGGGGGGAAAAGTCGGTGTGAACGCTGACTTTCTCAAATCCAACCTGCTCCAGCAACGCCGCAAGATTTTGGGGTTCATAGAGACGTATTGAGTAAGTGCAGTCGCGGATCAAGCCCTTTTCTTTGCTAAAAACAATTTCACGGGCATGTACCGTGTTTCCTTCTATATTACGCTCGCGGCAGACTACGATATCAGGAGCTACCTCATGCCACGCTTTAGGATTGAAGGAATCCTTAACCACGGCTCCATCAGTTACATCAATCAGGAGCCAGCCTCCCGGGCGCAGGACGCGCTTTGCTTCGTCCAGGATTTGTCTGTCAGCAGCAGGTTCAGGGATGTAACCGAGGGAATTGCCCATGATGAACACGTGGTCAAAACTCTCGTCAGGGAGTCCCGTGCTTCTCGCATCGGCTTGTATGAAATCCATAGGGTAATTGTTCTCTGTGGCATGCATCTTAGCGTGATCAATAAGATACTGAGAATAGTCCAGTAGAGCGCATCCGGTAAAACCGCGCGCACATAATTCCAGGCTATGACGTCCGTGGCCGCCGCAGAGATCCAAAATCCTGTGTTCAGAATTGGTTGGAAGCAGCTCACAGATGAGGTCGACTTCACTGCGCGTGATTTCTTCGTCGCAGACCGAACGGCCATCGGTAAGGAGATAGACTTCATCAAACATAGTTTTCCACCAGTCAGCGTCTACCTTGATACTCATGATGTCTCCTCATTGGCGCCAAAACTGAACAGTCCGTCCGAGGCAATGACCGCCGGTGCACCCCCCCAGGGCTGCAAACGCGCGATTTCAAGCTCTTCTTCCTCGATATTGACAATATCGTCCAGTTCACCGGACAGCCACATCTTCTCCAGTGTCAAGCAGTCCAACCACAGAGCAGCACAATAGCTTTTAAGGGATTCAAGTTGGTGTATGGTGATCAACCTCGGCCTTGAGGCGATTTTGATCGGGCCGAGCAAATAGGTCAATTCGTGCTCCATGGCCATCTTTTTCTGCATCTCAACGACCTCAAAGATATCTCCGTATTCCATACCCAAAATAGCTTCATTGATACGATCTACTGCCTCTCGCATACTTATATCCGATCGAAGTACGGCCAATGGCTGAACCCCACCGCCACTTCCCACGTTAGTCGGCACACCACCAAACCGGCCCAAGAATCCGAACAAACCCTCGTTTCCCATCAAACAGCGAAAATCTGTCTGGCAGTATTCTAAAAAAATGTGCTCTTTCTCCAAATTCAATGTGGGTATATCCTCGGACCACAACTCAAGGGGAATCTTCTCCTGGACAATATAATTTCCATCCTTCAGAGCTATATTCACGGCCTCGTCAGCATCGTTGTTGACCTTCCCAACCAGCACCCCCTTACCGGAATAGCCTCTCTCCGGCTTAAGTACCAGATCGTCCCAGTGAGAACGTGTCCACTCGATCAAATCATTAATATCTTCGCCTTTGGGCCCCACGGTCCGGCGCGGATAGAATTGACGTGTCCATGGAGTTCGCCGCACAATATCGCCGTGAAACAGATTACGATGGGAACCAGTGATGACTTCAAACATGCTCTTAACATTAATGGGTTCGGTGCCACGAGGGTTGATAACTCGTTTCTCTCGAACGGCTTGCAGAAGAGGGGCCAAGTTGTGCTTGTGGTGTAGAGCCAACAGCACGTCAGTATTGAAATCCATAAAAATCACTGAAACGGGCCGACCCTGCCAACATACCAGGCCTTTTTTCAGTTCAAGTTCCTGTGGGGCCATCAGTGCCCCGGAAATTCCATCGATGGTGCTGAGATGTTCTGCCAGGTTCCTGTTTTCCGATACGCTTTCCAGGGTTTCTTCTTCAGCCACCACTGCAATCAGCCCCGGGTTGCTTCCCTCTCGAGCCCGATGCGCCTGAACCAGCATCTCCACAAAACCATACACCGGAAATAACAAGGGATGGTCAAAATATAGGTCCACGCCAATCGGGCGAATCTCATTAAGCCTTACCCAGACAGCCTTACCAATTATCTGGGTAATGCGCTGATAGTCCCATCCGCCCGGGCTGCCCAGATTCCACTCAGAGTGATATCCTAAAAAGTCTTTCAATTTTTCCTATTTATCTCCTTTCATGTCACTTAAATCCAAGGATTTAAATCGTTTTTCAATAAGATGAAACGGTAGCTCTCCTCCTTCCAATAATCGTTTGTGAAACTGGTCTCGACCAATTCGAATACCATAGGTTTCCTTCAATTTCATAATCTCGAAACGGCCAAGAGTATAACACAATTGATAACCAGGACTTATCTGAAAATGATTTAGCTGGTTTGCGGCCTCCTCCGGGGAAAACCCTGTCGTTGTTAACAACCTTACAGCATCTTCCCTGGTAAGTATGCCGGTGGTTAAACCAACGTCGATTTGACAACGTGCAGCTCTCCATAACCTTCGCTTACAATCGACTAAACGATCCATTGGATCATCAACATAACCATACTCGGTCAAGAGCGATTCAGCATAATAAGCCCAGCCTTCGTAAAAAAGAGGTGACTCTATTTGACGTCGTACCGGATTTTTCAGCCTCCTCCGGACAGAATCCAGCAAATAATGTCCCGGGAAAGTCTCATGAGCTGTAAGGAATTTATATTCGCGATGAAGCCGCTTTCTGACAAGCTCCCCGACTTCTTTACTTCTCTGCTGTGGTAGAAACGTAGTAATATAAAAGAAATCCTTCTCTCTGACATCCGCGCTAAAGGCCGCACTGAAAGAAGCCGAACCACGGACAGATCGAAGATAGATGGGTGTTTCACAAAGTTCCAACGACGAGTTTAAATCAACTTCCCCGAAACCGTGCTCAAGAAAAAAGGAGGCTAATCGATTTACTTCACGTTGATAGAGCGAAATGGTTTCCGTTTTCTCAATATCAGAAGGAAAATAAGCATGGTACAACTCTCTCCACGACTTTCCAGGATCTATTTTCGCTTGAAGTTTCTTTAGCTGTTCGAGATTTTCATCCCATTCCTCCACGGCAATCTGGATTATTTCAGATAAACTTCGGAGAGAGAGGAAATGATCCCTCAGGGTAGCCTCGATAACCACAATAACAAACTGTTGATCCGGAACAGGAGAAACAGTACGTAGAAATTTACCAAAGCCATTCAGGGCAGTCTTCGCTTTTTGCAACCCTTTCGTGAGATGGTCACGGCTCGTATCGACAATACTCACATTAATTTCAGTAAGGTAGCTCTTACAGTCATTCACCATGGCGAGCGCGGCCTGGTGATAAATCTCTGGCACGCTCTCAATATTGTCAACAGCCTGTCTCAGTAGCCAGGGAATTGCTTGCAAGCGGGCAAGTACCCTTTCCGTCCGTTCTTCTGACTCTGAAGCAGGTTTTGTTAACGCGTGATCCAGTCCTATGAAAGCTACTTTCAAATATAGCAGAGGGTTATGGCGCCAGGATTGCTTCATTTCCAACTCTATTAAGACCCCTGCTACATTAGCCTTCAACAGTTCAAGATCTATGAGCTTTTCAAAATCATTTTCATGAACAGCCAGAAGGTCAAATTTATTTTGAAATTCTTTCAGAGTAGAAAGACACTCTTCGATCACATTTCTATCGAAATTATCCAACTTGTCATAATACTGACAGGCTCCCTCGGCTCGAGGAAGAAAGTGGAATTCATCACTGGCACACATTACTGGAAAACATCTGGCCAGGTAATCAAAGTAGCGCAATGCCAATTCAGTTTGAGTATCCTTCATGTAAAACTCCGATCACTTTTTACAACAAAAAGATGGCAGATACCAAACCAAAGCGTTAAAGATTCAATGACACTGAAGCCACTCATCCGCAATATGTTCGCCAGTTCTTTCGGTGAGTGAAAGTCAACAACCGAATCCCCCAGATAGTGGTAAGAACCGGTTTTACCTGAGAGAAGTTCCCCGATGAGTGGGATTAATTTCTTCAAATATAGAAAATATATTTTTCGGACAAAGCGAATCTCAGGAATGGAAAACTCAAGGATTGCAAACTTTCCACCCTTTTTGAGTATTTTTCGGGTCTCCCTGAAAAGGCCTTCTACATCAGACACATTTCTGATTCCAAATGCTACCATGACATGATCAAAGGCACATCCCTTGAGTGGCATTCTGCAGGCATCTCCCTCAACAGGGAAATACCGCCCGCCGTATCCCTTTCCAGCTATCTTTTTTGCAGCAATACGGAGCATCCCACCGGACAGGTCAAGCCCCACTACACGGCAACCTCGATTT
>Ga0209121_10003979_pt1 | contig 13998 bp, 14 predicted proteins | sample Cruoilmetagenom3_FD_187292 | JGI IMG/M metagenome (GOLD analysis project Ga0209121, IMG submission 187292) | Oil polluted marine microbial communities from Coal Oil Point, Santa Barbara, California, USA - Sample 3 (SPAdes) (version 2) | ecosystem: Environmental > Aquatic > Marine > Oil seeps ...
TCTGGGCGTAGGTCACGGAAACCGAGGGAACATTCTTATTCATTTTCAAATCCTAAACTCGTCTAAAAAATTGATTGCCCAGGCAGGAGGGGTCGGCCAACTCCGAAACCCCTTCTCGTGCCAGGTTATGCTTTCAGCTCCAATGAGCCCGTTATCCTCAAGGTGGCAAACAAGCTGATCGTGATCGTAGAGATAGACTGCATCGCCATGAATGAAGGCAACGTGGATGTCTTTGCTTTGATACTTGCGGTCGATCACAAGCCGCCCTTTGAGCTGCACCTTCAGAAAGGTCTCGCCGTTGATATGGCAGGCGATGAAATCCGCGCCCTGCCAATCATCCGTTAGCCGCAGGCAATTGAACCCATAGTCAGCCAGACGCGCAGCCACCTTGTGGAAATTGTAGTTTTCCTTTTGGCGCGAATTCAAATCGGCATAGGGGATAGGCTCAAACATGCTACGCCGCCCCCACTTTCGTCGTCATCTTGGTGTAGAGCTCAAAAAGCTTTTCCAGCCGCTCGGTATCGTTGCGGAAACGGCGACCGATGTAGATGCGTTCAAGCGTTTCATCGTTGCGGTCATGGGCGGCGCGCAGGTCGGCTGGCATCTTCTCGGGATCGTAGAGATCGGCGATGGTCGCAGGGAAATGCGCCTCGCGCGCCAGAAGGATGTCTTCGGCGCAGCGGGTCAGGTCAGTCTTATTTTTCTCTGTAAGTTTTGGGACTGGAAAGGTATTCCAGCCAAGGGTGTTCGAGTAAGAAAAGTCGGTTCGCATACGCACGCAGACCGTGCCAATCCACACCCAATGGAGGCGTGAGGCGATAAACGCCATGTTCCACAGAGGAGCGTCATATATTGCGAAGTTTCGATCTCCTATAATGGTGTTTTGGTCTTCCAATCCGACAGGAAGATAGTCGCGATTTTCGGAGCTAACCCGTGCCACCACAAGTGTATTTTCTTTAGCAACGGACTGTATTTGCCGGAACCTGTGAGGGAATTTTGCGGCAGGTCTTGTTTCCGCAGCTTTGCTATCGGATCGCATTTTTGCGACTGCCGCAATTCGTTGCGACACCTCTGGGATGTCTTCAGCTCGCGCCCGATCTGCGTCCTCAATCCAAAGGCAATACCGCATTTGGCCACGAATAAACTCTTGAGCTCCGAGGAAACGCTTCACAAACTCCCCAGCCTCTGGAGAATTCTCCAACAGTGCAGTTCGCTCTTCTGAGTTCATGAAAAAATTCCCACCATCAGTAGGCTTGTTTCCCCATTCCATCTTCCCCAGATCATCCCTTCGTTTGGAGACCGGATTTACAATGATCGTCGGCCCTGGAATCAGATAGGGATTAATGTTTCCTGTTTCCTTGGAGATGACACCACCGTTTTCGCCCTGTGAGAAAAGAAAACGTGACCCACCTGCTTCAGTTGAAATTCCTACGATTGCCACGGTCACTCCCGCATTATGGCTTGCAAGATTTGCCCACTTAAAATTCGTGTGAGCAAATTCAATTTCGTTTCCGGTTTCAAAAACAAGAGGCCAAAGGATTGGCACCTGTTGCCCCTGGCAAATTGAGTTTGTAGTCACGAACGCAGAAACACATTTGGTTCTCATGCCATAGTCAGCAGCTTTCATGAACCATCCAGAAACGTAGTCGAGTGACTTCCAGCTCTTGGTGCGGCCCTCGAATATGTTCTTAAGGTGTTGTTTTTGCTCCTTAGATTGCCAGGTCGAGCCTAAATAAGGGGGATTTCCACAGAGATACGTCTCACCGCCTTCGTTCTCAAAGTCAATTTCAGCCTGTTCAAGCGGTGTTCCAAATAGATCGTCTGATTTTACCTTCACGCCCGTGCTGGTCGTTCCCCACAAATCCAACCAATCAAGCTCAAGAGCATTTCCGCAAGTGATCCAATTCATCGCATCTAGCGGCAGGAATTCCGCCAGGGCTTCCTTCTGACCGCGATAAGTCACGTCGCACTGATACTCGGCGATGATCAACGCCAGCCGTGCGATTTCAGCAGGGAAGTCGCGCAGCTCGATCCCGCGATAGTTTGTGAGCGGGATTTCCGTGCGCCGATGGGCTTCGTCACGTCGCTCGTTGATCTCGGCCTCTATGGTGCGCATTTCCTTGTAGGCGATGACAAGGAAGTTGCCCGATCCGCAGGCTGGATCGAATACCCTGATCTTGGCCATGCGATTACGCAGGTTCAAAAGCTTGCGTGGGTTGTCCCCCGCCTCTTCCAGTCTCTCGCGTAGATCATCAAGGAAAAGCGGATTGAGCACCTTCAGGATGTTCGGCACGGATGTGTAGTGCATGCCAAGCGCGCCGCGCTCTTCATCATCGGCCACGGCCTGGATCATCGATCCGAAGATGTCGGGATTGATTTTCGTCCAGTCGAGGCTACCAATGTGGATCAGGTAAGATCGCGCGATCTTGCTGAAGCTGGGAACGTCTGTCGTGCCCGAAAACAGCCCGCCATTGACGTAAGGAAAGACATTCGCCCAACGGGCGATGCCTGCCGCCGTGCGATCGTCGGCTTTGGTGTTCATGGCGCGGAAGAGCTCGCTGATCACCTCATGGGTGTTTGAGCTGTCTTTCTCGCTCATGCGTTCGATCGTGCCGGTGAACTGATCGGGCTCGGTGAAGATGTCGGTGTCTTCGGCAAAGAAGCAAAAGATCAGCCGCGCCATGAAGTGGTTCATGTCGTGGCGGCGTGCGGCTGTGCCCCATTCGGGATTGTCCTTCAACAGCTCGACATAGAGCCGATTGAGACGGCCAGTCGCCTTGATGTCAAAAGCACTCTCACGGATTTGCTTGACGGTGCTGATCCCCGCTAGGGGCAGGAAGAAGCCAAAGTGATCGGGAAAGTCGGTGTAGGCGCAGGCGATGGTCTCACCCGTTGCCAGGTCTTCGGCCTCAAGATCGGTGCCGTCAGTTGCCAGGACAAATTTCGCCTTGGCTTTGGTTGTTGCAGGGCTGGCTTTCAGCTCGGCAAGAGAATTTGTGACCTCGCCTTCGGGGCAAACCTTCAAGTGGATCTTATTGGTCTGAAGCACACCGCCTTGGTCGGACTTGTTTCGTGCTCCTTTGCGCAACATTTTGATGGTCGTGGCTTTGTTTCCAAATGCGAGTAGGAAGGCGAACGGAAACTCTTTGACGTCGAAAGGCAGTTCGGCCAATGCCGATATGGCTTCTTCGATTTCAACTGCATTCATTTCATTATTTCCCTCGGTCGCCCCTTCTGTGCGGGTTGTTCACTCAACCATTGAAATAGGCGTAGCGGCACCATACTCGCAAAAGGCATGATGCAAAGCCTATCAGCGATACTATGTTGAACCACTGGATTACAGAGGGTTGTCCACAGCGAAGGACGCATAAGCAGCCTAACCTTCGTTTCTGAGAGGCCACTTGGCCCTCATGCTCGGATGCTGACGCATCCTGTGCGTGGCTCTGCTCCCGCTTCGCACCTTTGCCCTTGCTACCCCATTCTCGCCGAAGGGCAGGCCCGAAAGACGTTGCTTTCGGGCTGCGCCAAATAGGGACGCAAGATGGCCGCTGGCATACAAAGCTTCCCCTGGCTTCGGAAGGGGCCGCACCAACGGCGGTAGAGTGACCACAGGCATTTGATCCCCTGAGCGAACAGGTCCGCGATCGGCGTTTAGCTCGATCGTCTGGGGCTGTTTCTCGATGGGGTGAAAGTGCCTGTTAGCCTGCGTGGCGTTTGAACGTGCTTCCCCCTTGTGGGGACGGGAGGGGGTCGTTCGGCACGTATGTTGCGCAGCAACATGTATACGTGCCGTTATACTTTCTTAACCTTTTCTTGCTACAGTTGGGCATGGCCGAGATTCGCAACCTGACCTGCAAGACCAACCCCGTGCAACGCCGCACGGGCGGAAACGCCGTGGCGGCGGCAGCTTACCGCGCAGGCGAAAACCTGCGCGACGAGGCGGCAAACAGGACGCATCGTTTTGCTGGACGCTCGGCAGATATCGAGACGTCCTGCATCCTATCCTGTGAGGATGCTCCAGACTGGCATTTTGACAGGGCGGCACTCTGGAACAACATTGAAGCAAATGAGACCCGCAAGGACTCGCGCACGGGGCGCGATGTCGTCTTGGGGCTGGCATGGGAACTGACCCCAGAACAGCGCAAAGCCGCAGTGTTAGAGTTTGCCCAAAAGGAATTTCTGGATCGCGGTTACGTGGTCGACATCGCCTTTCACAAATACGGTTCAGCCGTGCGTGAGCGCGACCGCATTTTTGACAGCAAAAGCGGTGAATACATCACCGGCGAACAGAAATTAATCGGCTGGAAGGACGCGGGCTTTCCCTTCCTTGAAGCGCATCAAGTTCAGGCGGTGGATATGCCGCATGTGAAGATCGAGCGCAGTAATGGCGGCGATGTCACCGGGTATAAGTTATTCCATCCGCACGCGCATGTGCTCGTGTCTCCGCGTGCGTGGGACAGCGAAAACGGCGCTTGGGCAGCCAAGGTCGATCCGCTGTTTAACAAGCCCCAGACCGCCAAGGACTGGCGCTATGACTGGCCGAAGATCCAGAACCGCATGCTGGAAGACGCCGGTTGGGATTTTCGCATCTCCTGCACCGCAAGCAGCGGCGATGAAGCCCTGCCGCTGAAATCCGAAGACCTGCCCGCGCAGGCTTACCATATTGAGCGCCGCAACGAGCCCACCACAGCACAGTTGGAGGCGGATTTTAACCGCATCCAAAACGAGGCTGTGCGGACGGGACAGGATGAGCGCGAGCAAACCGAAACAGGCGAAGCCAACCAGACGGAACGCGGCGAGGCAGCGAGTGTGGGCGGTTGGTGGCGCAATATGCGCGTGCATTTCTCTGACATGCGCGGGGAATGGCACAGCCATTTCCGCAGCGCATGGGACACGGTGAAAGAGCGATGGCGCGGCCATCATGCCCTGGAACCCGAAAAAACCCCAGAGCAGGAGCGTGAGCGATAGTGAAACCGCATGAGCGCATATTGCACCAGCACGGCACGATGCCAACGGACGGTGATAGCGAACCGATTTATCGTGCCTATGTCGATTCTGGGGGGCATCCCCAGGTGAGCTTCATCCTCTGCACGCGCGAGGATGAAATGCACCTGTTCCAGTACAGCCATTTCGACAATGCGGAATGGAAGAAGCTCAACGGGCGAGAATATATGTATTTCACGCATCGCGGTAAAGCCGTGACGATGCGCGGCCACAAGCTGAGCGAGATCATCCTTGCCTTGCAGGAATACCGCGTGAAGTCACTGCATGAATATGACGGCACCATCGGGCGCTATGAAAACGACGCGGTGATCGAGCGCGTCAGCATCGTGAGCCTGAACACACCACCCGACTATGAGGCGATGGAAGACTAATAGATTCAGTTTAGCGGCGTGACAATTCTCCCAGGCCACAAGAGGCCGATCTCATACTACTGGACAGCGATAAACCTTGTGCTGCAGTGCGGGCAGATTGCTGTATCCAACAGTTTGTGTATGCTCATTTTTTCACAATTTGGGCAGCAGAAGGAACGTTGGTCACACGAACTGCAGAAATAAACCGTACCCTCCGGCAATGGCGAGTTGTGTTTTGCAAGGTGGGAAGGATTGGTCGCCACCTTAAACAGAAACTCTCCAACCGTTGTTAGATTCTGTCCGACAGACCCATCGGTGAGTGTCGTATATTGATTACAGTATGGGCATCTTTCATGCTTATCCATCTCCGCCAATCCTAATATAATTTCTATAAATTTTCCGTGCTGAAAACTTATAACTTTGCACGTGGAGGAGCAACTTCGTTGGGTCTTAACTCGCGTGTTCAGGTGGTATAAATCGACCTCGGTCTTCTGCTTCGAGTGTGGGTTCAGTGGCGTTCTCCTCGGGATGCACGGCCTGTTGCCCACGGATAACGAACTGACGCAGCCGATCGGGCATAGCGGAGCTGGCCGCAACGGGTTCGAGTGGCACGGGCTGCACCCGTGCTGACGCAGCGAGGGGGCGCGGTTCCTCGGGTTCGGGCAGGACGGATACAGGGGCGGGTTGTGGCACTGGCGCTTTTTTCTTCTTTTCACGCTTAGGCTTTTTGGGACGCTTCCAGCCTCGCGGCGGGATTTTGCGGCGTAGCTTCTCGCGCCAATGCAGCAACAGGAAGGCATTGAACAGGAAAATGGCCATAATCATTCCGACGCGCATAATGTCGGCATGATCGCTGTAATCAAACACGCCAGCGGCAATGCCAATCAGCGTGTTAAAGACCAGCAACACCGACAGAATGAAGATAAGCAAGCGCCTCATTGCGGGAAATCCACCGCCATCCAATGCTGGCCGTTAGCCGCAAACTTGCGGCCAGAGAGCACCACAACGCCAGTGACCAGATTGCGGTGATCGGGACCACCTGTCTTGAGATCCGCGCCAAAGCGGTGCGGCTCAACCGCAAATTCCCGCTGTTCCTGTTTGCCTCGGTTGCTGCCCTTGCTCATGCCCTCAGAGTTGCCGGTATTGTAGGTCTCTGAGCGGCCAAAGCTGCGCCCGTCATTGGTGCCGTGTGTGTCGCTAATGCCTGAACTGCTGCCATTGGGTGAGGTGCTCCATGTGCTCCCATGGCTGCGGCTTTCGCCTCGGCTGTCCGTATGGCTGGTGCCGTAGCTTTGGCCCTCGGTGACGTTGATCGTATAGCCGCTATTCTCGCCGTAGCTGCTGCGCCAGACGCTGGTTTTGCCGATCATCTCCGATGCCCACTGGTTCGTGGTCGCATCCTGATTGTTATGAAAAATTTTGGTCTTGAGATTGCCCATCATGGCGTTGGTGACATGTTCGGGGCGCTGTCCACCGATACGGCCATAGAAGCTTGGCAGGTTCTGCGTCATGAGCACCGTGGCCGTGCGTGAACTGCGTGCCGTGCTCTGGAACTCCATGTCAAAACTGGACAGAAAATACTGGCATTCATCGGCCCAGAGGAACACCGGGCGGGTTTGGCTGGAGATTTCACGGCGCTGCGTGGAACGCATCCACAGATACTTAAAAATCATCTGTGCCAGAATACCCGTCTCGTTCAGCTCTAGCGCGGGGAAATCCAGCAAGATGATTGCCCCGTCATGCGTCAGCTCGGGTAAAATAACTACGCAAATTCCCGCCAGAATAGCGGCCACAAATAGATAGCGCAGCAGGCGTTTACCTCTTCGGCGCGGCGCGCGGGGGGATGTCTGCTCGACCGCGCGGTGACGCGCCCCTGGGCGCGGCGGGACAACTTGCTGAATTTCGTCTTTATAATCGCGTAGCGACATGAATTTTTCCTCTCGAAAAGCGAACACCTTGTCCAGCACATTCCTCGAAAGTGCTGGACTACGGGCGCGGCGGGGCCGCGCCTCTTCGACAGGTTAGGGTTTTGGGTTATCAGAGGTGGCTTTTTGCCTCTCTGAGCCTCTTCTTTGCTTTTCTGCCCTCTAACCTCATCTAAACACTAGAAGGCCGTTGTATGGCCTTCTCTGGCGCCCTTTGGGCGCCTTAGGGGTTGGTTGATCTGTTCCCTTTCCCTTCGGAGCCGCGTTTGCTTGTCCTCGGTCAAGGGCTGTAAGGGTTCTTCTGACAAGGGCGCATAGCGGGAACGCAGCCACGCGCAGGATGCGTAGCATCCGAGCATGGCGAGTACCCACCCCTTTTCAGAAGGTTCCTGTAAGCCCTAGAGGGCTTAACAAGCAAAGAGCGGCGCAGGGGAACGCCAAGGGAACAGGTTTTCCCCTTTCCCTTTGGTGAGCGGAGCGATCCAAAGACCCCGCCGACGCCGTAGGCGGCGAAGGGGGTAAAGACGCATCGGCCAAAGGCCGATTCCTTTTATCGTAATGCTAATCCAGCGACGAGCTGGATGCTTTTTAGTCGTCCTTTGGCCGACGTTGACGCGAATCGTCTCAAAAGTTGATTTTGAGGAGTTATTCACAGGTTTAGGTGTGTGTTAAATAATTAGTGTTAATATATAGTGTTACGTAGTGGATAGTGGCTGGTAAGTTTTTGAAAACAAAAAGGGATTACGGGTGGTCGGTGTGTAAACCTACGAAAGAAAGTGTGTAAACCTACGAAGGGTGGTGTGTAAACCTACGAAAATGGGAGCGCAGGTGTGTGATACCACAACCGAGTGTGTGGGGGGGCGGGCGGTGGTGTGTAAACCTACGAAAATACTTGACTTGGTGTGTGATCCTACGATGGTAGCTGCATGGTGTGTGAAACTACGAAAACGCGTGATCCGCTATTACCAGATCGAATGCAGCAGACGGACTTTTTCGTGTGCGATATTTTTGATGCAGCTCCTAAAGGGGATATGGCGTCAATGGAGCATCCTATTTTTTCGATCTCTACCAAGCCTGATTTGAGGCGGCGACGCTATGAAAATAGTAGTGGTACGCAGTTTGTTGAAGTCAGGCCAAGTGATCGTGGTTTGGCAACCGTGCATGATCGGGATATTTTGATCTTTTGCATCTCACAGGTGATGGCGGCAATTAACGAAGGGCGGAAGGTCGAGCGCACGATGCGCTTCAAGGCGTTTGACCTGTTGTCTGCAACAAACAGGCCTACTGGTGGCGAGGCTTACATCCGTTTGAAAGACGCGTTTGAACGTCTATCAGGCACTCGCATTCAAACCAACATCACCACTGGTGGGCAAGAAGTCCTGGATGATTTCGGCCTCATTGACCGTTTTCGCATCGTGCGAGAAACACGCGAAGGACGGATGCAGGAGGTTGAAGTACAGCTCTCGGATTGGGTCTATAATGCGATTCAACATCGCGAAGTTCTGACGATTTCGCGCGACTATTTTCGGCTGCGCAAACCGTTGGAACGCCGCCTGTATGAGATTGCCCGCAAGCATTGCGGTACCAAGCCCCAGTGGCGTATCGGCTTGGAGAAGCTGAAATACAAATGTGGCTCGCACTCCACCGATAAGGAATTCAAACGGCTTGTTTCTAAGATCGTTGCGGAGAACGAGGCACACCGACACATGCCAGACTATGATATCGGGCTAGACGGGAACGTTGTCGTCTTCATCTCGAAGGGATCGGTTCCATCCCGTACACCTGATGACAGTGTGAACATTCCACCGCTGCATCCCGACACCTACGAGGATGCGCGAAACGAAGCGGCAGGGTGGGATGTGCGCATGATCGAACAAGAATGGCGCGGCTGGTGTGCAAAGGAAGAAATTGAGCCAAAACGGCCAGACGCGCATTTTTTAAAATTCTGCCGAAGCTGGTTTGAGAAACGCGGCAGGCCAGCTTGATTTGTTTGGGGTCGGTATTCTTTCTTGGCATTAGTCGAAGCAATACCCCATAACAGATAACTACTAACTGTTATGGGGTATGGGTTAACGCATGCGCCCGTCGATATCTTCTATGTCTGGGATGTTCAGCCCCCCTGCCCTCAAACACTCATAAAGAAAAGCTTTTTGGGTCATCCTGCGCCGTTTCGCTTCTGCTGCGAAGGCGTCCTTGATCGGTTTGGGAACATTTGAGAAAGCAAACTGGACTCGCGGAGCCGTTTTGATGGCACTCGTTTTTGCTTTACTGACACTGGGCAAGGGCTTGGCGAGTTCTTGCAGCTTCGTTTCTTCGGGGCTGTCAGGCGTATCGTCGAGGTCTATGCTGATTTTTGCCATTTCTTCCCTCTGTAATACTCGATCAGTTTCTTTTGTTGCAGTTCCGCCAGAATCTTCTGGGCCTCGCGCTTGGCTGCACCTGTTGGCAATTCTCCCGTTGAAGTCATTTCCTTAAAGCCCGTGCGGTGACCACAGGTTGCCTCAAGGCGCGGAATATGTTTGGCATCCAACGCATCGGTGATGGAATGAGTGATGTTCGTGTGACTGTCGATGTCCATCATCACCACATAGCTAGTAATGGACTTGTCCATGGAATCCGCGACACTTTGCACATGCGCATGGGTACGTATAGCGCCCTTTGCATCGGCTTCATTTGCTTTCGACGGGATTAGAACCAATGACGCGGCATTGATGGCGTAAATCGACATCGCAGATTTGAAGCCCGCCGTGTCGATGAGAATTGCGTCATAGGGCGGCGTGCTGCTCTTCAATGCTTTGACGGTCGGCATGAGCCGTTCGTCATCCTCTTCGTAATGCCAATCAAGCGCGGTTCGCTCTTTCTTTGCCCATGCTTCCAAGTGGCGCTGCGGGTCGGTGTCGATGACAGCGATCTTCGCGCCGTCTGAAACCATGAGGGCAGCGAGAGAGGCCAAGAGCGTGGTTTTTCCTGCCCCTCCTTTCTCCTGCACGATACTGATTACCTGTGTCATGTTCCTGCTCGTTGATTGTTTTCCTGGACCATAACATGAGAACACATAACTGCTAAGGGTTATTAGTTATCTACTAACAGTTATGGGTTATGGGTTGTGGATGGCGTAAAACACAGCGCTGAAACCCAATAGCCGAGCGATCTCAGCTTAGAACAAAGCTAACAGTTGCGCCCGCTGCCAGTTCTGGGCCTTATCCTAAGCGGACACTATCGATCACACTCCAACAGCGGCAGAGCAGTCAGACCGGACGCTTACCACTGATCTGGTTCCGGCCTTTGAAATGTTGAAACAACGCTGCCCGCAAATCGTGCGGGGGTTGGTCATTCCTACGCGGAAGTCTGGCGACGACCAGAAGGTAGAAAGGCAAGCCAATGCTTCCCTGAGCGAACGCGCAGACTGGGTAAGGCACCACATTACCAAAGATGAGCTGCGCCAGTCTCAGCTACCCGATGTGGTGCAGGGTGGACGCAGGGCGTCGGTTAAACCGCACTCATGGTATGCACGGCCCGACCACCTGCAAACCATGCTTGATATGGCGCGGCCTGTTATGGACAAAGACAACGCGACCATGAAATGGGCACGCGACGCCAGCAAATGGCTGGACGATCTGCGTCCGATTGATCTGATTGAGACGGATGACGGCGCGGCCCGCGTGTTTGCTTACATCGAAGATGTATGTACGCACCCGCTCATAGTTAGTGTCCAGATAGATGCAAAATTCATGACTTTAGCACCCCTTCACGGAAAGGCGTGTTTTCAACTATCTGGGCCGTTGCAAAAGCTGGTTGCGTATTAGCTCACTCATAACCCCGCTTTCGTTTCTGTCGCGTAAGCTTGTCACTGGCCACTTCGGCTTGGCTTTCATCCTCGAACCATTCTGACTTGCACTGGCCCTTGGTGCCAATGCGCCCCCATTCACGAATGAGGGCGACATCACCAAACAGACCAGGTTGCACCGAGAGATGATAAAAACGGCGCATATTGGCCTCTGGGTCGATGCGGGTGAGATGAAAGGGCGTCATGGTTCCAACTCCTTGAGCGCGGTCCTGCCGCCTGGGAAATGCCGGTAAAGAGTAGCTTCGGACACGCCAAGCCGTCTGGCAATTTCTTTGATGGGGATAGTTGGATCGCCAAACAGCGCCAGCGCAGCGGCGCGATCGGTATCAGACAGGGCGGGGGGTCTGCCGCCTTTGCGGCCACGGGCGAGCGCAGCGTCCAGCCCCGCCTTGGTACGCTCCTTGATGATGGAGCGTTCAAACTCGGCCAACGCCGCGAAGATGTGGAAGATCAGCTTGCCGCCGCTGGTGGTGGTGTCGATGTTCTCGGTCAGTGAACGGAATCCGATGCCGCGTTCTTCCAGCGCTTCGACCGTTGCGATTAACTGCTTGATGGAACGCGCGAGACGATCCAGCCGCCAAACGACCAGCGTGTCGCCCTGGCGCATATAGTCGATCGCGGATTGAAGCTCTGGCCGATCGGTGCGTGCGCCGGAGGCTTTCTCAGTGAATATCTTCTCGCAACCCACTGCGCTCAGCGCATCGGTTTGCAGATCGGGATTTTGATCCTGCGTCGAAACGCGGGCATAGCCAATTTCCATAAAACCTCTCAAAACTCATACTCACAATACCTTATGAGGCATTAGTTTTCAAGAATGGGTTTTGAGATTCTCACAGGCACTAGAGAGGGTGGAAAACGGGGCGGGGCCGATATCTCTCGAAAATGATCGTTTTTGAGGAGACCAGATGAATTGCTCTATGTTCCCCAAGGCAGGGAAACATAGAAGGCGTTGACGCGAGCGAAGCACTCATCGAAATCTGGCAGCTCACCGATCTCGATTTCCAGTGTGTGCCAATCGGCCTTGGCACGTTCTATGATTTCAGGCTGCGCGAGTGAGTCTTGGGCAGCCTCGATGCTACGCGCCTTGCATTTGTCGCGAAGCGTGTCGAGCAAGCGAGCCCTTTCCTCTTCATCGAAAGGAAACTGCGCTAGCAACATATCGATGTCATAGATGTCTTGGCGGCGGAAGCGATTACGTTTTTCTTGCTGAAGTAGGGCGCGAAGCTTTTCAGCCATCAGATCATGAAGGGAATACGCTCCAAAGGCTTCTTCACTCAGAGTGTCTCGGATAATCTGAATGGCCCCGACAGGCTCTTTGAAACTGATGTCGATCGACAGTTTCTTCACCGCTTTGCCATCTTTGAAATGTCTCTCTTGAGGGGAACCGCGCAGGGTGTAACCAATACCCATTTTAACAGCAGGCCCGTCATTCTTGGGGAAGGCGTCGCCCTTGGGGAAGTATTTAAAGGACTGCGCCCGACACATGAGATCGGGGTAGCCGAGCTCGGCGGATGCGCGGGGAAAATTGGCATTCAGCGCGGCTGCAAGTTCCTCGGCGATACCTGGTTGCGGATCAGCAATCGTTGTGAAGTCAATATCACCTGTCTGACGAGGGCTGCCATAGACGACCCCCATCAGAATGCCGCCCTTGAGAAACACCTGATGGCACCAAGGCTTGGTCATCGCCAGTGTGGCGAGAAAGACTTCCGTTGCTTGCCTTTCGAGATAAGCCTCTGGATCGCTTTTGGCTCGCTCTACCCACTCGGCGATATTAACAACGACCGTTTCATCCTCTTTTTGAGTATTAGACATTAATCGAAATCATCCAGTCTTCCGAGTAGCGATCGACATAGGGGTGCTCAGGGTCAAGCAACCTGCTTCCGCCACGTTGTGCAAACGCTTTCCAAGCTAGCACCCTCGTATCAGAAATTCCCAGCCGCTCTTCAAGGATATACCCAGCCCGGACTTTATGAATACTTTTCGGGGTGATCGCGATCTGCTCGATAATCTCCTCAAGGTAGGTTGGGGCGTGTTCTTCCCAAACCGACAACACATGGCGCATACCACCGCAGCGCTCCGGTGCTTCAAGCATGTCAAGGAATGCTTGACCAATTGAGCCAATACGGGCTCGGGATCCGCGCACACGCCGCCAATTGCCATAATACTTGGTTCGGAGTGTTTCGATTAGTCGCCCGCGCACGGATGCAGGATGCCGAACGGCTTGCAGCCGCTCCACGAAGATTTCTTCGTCTTGAAGCTCTTTCTGAAAATCCGTTTGGCGACGATCTAACAGCTGTTCTTTGACCCACGAAGCGACAGGCTGCGTAATGAAAAGCGCCTCGGGGCGGCGATTAGTCAGGCCATACCGCTGCATGGCGGAAAGGTGCGAGATGTAACAGTAGGGATCAACAATACAGACAACTTCGTCTGCGGCCACGTCTGATAGACCCGTCACTCGCCAGTAAGCATGATAGTCTTTATCATTACGCAGAAGCCCCTCTTTCTTAAGCAAGGAGCGTGTTCTTTGATAGGTCTCTCGGGTCGGATGCTCGCCGCGTAGGTATTTGACACCACCTTCTTGATATAGTCGCCATAGATGTAGGAAGATGTCATAGTTAGAGATGACTGGCTGTCCATTCGCTTCCAGGCGCTGTCCTAAGGCTTCGCCCAAGTGCGTCATGCGCTTTCGTTCTTCGAAAGGGGGCGATTTAGATTGCATACTTTACTCCATAGTCTCTAGAAAACGTCCTAAGGACGTTTTCTAGAGACTATGGTCTTATTTTATAAACGTTTCGATTACACGTCAAGCTAATTTTCTTGACATTGCAAACTTTTAACAGTACCGTCTAGCAGACGTCCTTAGGACGTCTGC
>Ga0209121_10003980_pt1 | contig 13998 bp, 15 predicted proteins | sample Cruoilmetagenom3_FD_187292 | JGI IMG/M metagenome (GOLD analysis project Ga0209121, IMG submission 187292) | Oil polluted marine microbial communities from Coal Oil Point, Santa Barbara, California, USA - Sample 3 (SPAdes) (version 2) | ecosystem: Environmental > Aquatic > Marine > Oil seeps ...
CGTGCCGAGTTTACGACCGAGATTACGGATGCAGATCAGTCGGGTCCGGAAGGCAAGGACCGTGTGGTGTTTAAAGTTGCGACCAACCCCGGTGCGCCGTCGGGACCAATCAACAAAATCGCTTCTGGTGGAGAGCTGTCACGCTTCTTGCTTGCCCTGAAGGTTTGCCTGACCTCTCGTGCGTCAGGGTTAACCATGATTTTTGATGAAATAGATCGCGGAGTTGGGGGTGCAACCGCTGATGCTGTCGGTCGGCGGCTTGCGAATTTGGCCGATGGGGGACAGGTCTTGGTGGTGACGCACTCGCCACAGGTAGCGGCCCTTGGTGGGCATCATTGGCGCGTTTCAAAATCCGACGATGGGCAAGATACGGTGACCGATGTTCGTCCACTTAATGACGATGAGCGGGTCGATGAAATCGCGCGGATGTTGGCAGGTGATAGTGTGACAGCCGAGGCGCGCTCGGCCGCCGAAGTATTGCTCGCAGGTTAAATTGGCATCGGGTACTCGCGGTGGACTGCCTGAATGTCGGTCATCACTTCCTCTGACAATACTAGATCTGCGGATTTCAGTGAGTTTTCCAATTGCTGATTGGTGGTTGCGCCGAAGATAACCGAGGCCATGAAGGGGCGCGTGATGCAGAAGGCCAATGCCATCTGGCTTAGGTCTAAACCGTGCTTGTTTGCCACGGCAAGGTAAGCATCGACCGCAGGGAAGGCGTATTTTGTTAGCCGCCCACCAAGGTTTTCCGAAAACGTTCGGCGGGACCCGGCAGGGGTGACGTCCCCTTGATACTTGCCGGTTAAAATCCCGGCGGCGAGCGGCGAGAAGGCAAGCAAGCCAACATCCTCGTTTATGCTTAGTTCAGCCAAATCAAGATCATAGATGCGGCACAGCAGGCTGTATTCGTTCTGGATGGAGGCCATGCGGGGCAATCCCTCGGCCTCGGCAATTTCAAGGAACTGCGAGACGCCCCAGCAGGATTCATTGGATGTGCCGAAGTGGCGAATTTTGCCCTCGGTCACCAACTCGCCCAAGGTTTGCAGGCATTCGGTCATGTGGTCCCGCGTTTGGTTGCGATCCTGCCCACTTGGGTCAAATGTCCAGTATTTGCGGAAATGATAAGACCCCCGATTGGGCCAATGGAACTGGTAAAGGTCTATGTAATCGGTTTGTAGGCGCTTTAGGCTTCCCTCCACCGCTTCGCGTATTGTGGCGGGGGTTATGTCTGCGCCTTCGCGCCCTTTAACGGCATTGCTGCCGCCGCCAACAACCTTGGTGGCAAAGATAACGTCATCGCGTCGCCCTGTCTTGGCGATCCAGCTGCCGATGATTTCTTCGGTTCGGCCCTGTGTTTCCAGACCAAGCGGGGTGGTCGGGTACATCTCGGCGGTGTCAATGAAGTTCACACCGTGATCAAGCGCGATGTCGATCTGTCCGTGGCCCTCGGCCTCTGAATTCTGGGTGCCCCATGTCATTGATCCGAGGCACAGCGTGCTGACCTCCACGTCCGTGCGGCCTAGTTTTTTGTATTGCATGGTTTTTCCTGTTTTTTGCATCATAAATACTGCAAGGAAAGCGGGGATCGTCAAGCGAAATACTGGTATAAAGGACACGTTGCGTCAAAAGCTGCATGGTTTGGGTTGTGTCGGAGGGCTTGGCTGCATACATCTGCCCGTATGAAAAAGATTATCAAACGCTTTAAGCCCAAATCAACTGTTCCTGTAATTCGCCTGAATGGCGTTATCGGGGGCGGTAGCCGTCTCGGTGGTCCGGGCTTGAATGATGCCGCACTTGCGCCCGTGATTGAACGTGTTTTTTCCAAGGGAAAGCCAAAGGCTGTGGCTCTGGTGATCAATTCGCCCGGTGGGTCGCCTGTACAATCAGCCTTGATTGCAGCGCGTATTCGGCGGCTGGCGGACGAGAAAGAGATCAAAGTTTATGCGTTTTGCGAGGATGTTGCCGCGTCTGGCGGATACTGGCTGGCGACATGCGCGGACGAAATTTACGTCGATGGAAGCTCCATCATCGGATCGATCGGTGTGATTTCGGCATCCTTCGGGTTCAGTGAGCTGATCGAGCGTCAAGGCGTGGAGCGGCGGGTTTATACCGCTGGTGAAGACAAATCGATGCTGGACCCGTTTCGCCCTGCTAAGGATGACGATATCGAGCGGGTGAAGGGGCTTCAGAGGGTGATCCACGATAACTTCATCGCGCAGGTGACCTCGCGTCGTGGTGCGCGGATAACGGGTAAGGATCTGTTCACCGGTGATATCTGGGTCGGATCGCAAGCTGTTGAAAACGGATTGGTTGACGGGATCGCCCATCTGGTTCCCAGGATGAAAGAGCTGTTCGGAGATGAGGTTCGCCTGCCTGTGCATGGACCAAAACGCTCGTTACTAAGCAAATTCGGGGCTGCGAATGTGATTTCCGATGTGGAGGATCGCTTGAACTGGTCCCGCTTCGGATTGTAAGACACAATCATGGTCAAAGCGGTTTCTATATTCTTGATTGTAATTCTGGTGCTCGGCATGTTCGGGAAGCTCCGGATATTGAAAATCCGTAAACCACGCGACCTGCCGCGTGCGAAAAAGTGCAAAACCTGTGGCAATTATTTGATTGGCATCGATCCGTGTAAATGCGAGAAACGCGCTAAATAAGTGCCGCCTGAAGGGACAGCAATAATTACATGGATATGCTATTAGTTCTTGCTGGTCTTGTGATCCTGCTTGTTGCAGGGGATTTTTTGGTAAAGGGCGCGGTTTCGCTTAGTCTGCGCCTTGGAATTCCCGCCCTGATCGTCAGCTTTACTATTGTCGGGTTTGGAACGTCCGCGCCGGAATTGTTGATCGCAGTTCAATCTGCGCTGGAGGGGGCACCGGGAATTGCGCTGGGAAACGTGGTTGGCTCAAACATTGCTAACGTATTGTTAGTACTTGGTGTTCCAGCTTTATTTTTCACGCTTGATACCCGTCGGTGCGATACAAAACGCACATACATCCAAATGCTCGCAGCATCGCTGGTATTCATCGCGTTGTGCTTCTTAGGGCCATTATATATTTGGCACGGAGTCGTTTTACTGGCGTTGCTGGCCGCGATGCTTGGTGATGCGTTCCATTCCGCGCGCAAAGCTCGACGGTTAGTGAATATCGATAATGTGACGTCCGAAGAGCTGTCGGAACTGGAAGATGCGGACCCGAATATGGCGATCTGGATGGTTGCTGCCTATATGATTGCTGGCATCATTGGCCTGCCTTTCGGAGCTAGTATTCTGGTTGAAGGCGCACTGGGTATAGCCCAAGATAAAGGCGTTTCCGAAGAGGTCGTTGGATTGACAATCGTTGCGATTGGTACTTCGTTGCCAGAACTGGCGACGACCGTCGTTGCAGCGTTACGCCGCCAGGCAGATGTGGCGCTGGGGAATGTGATCGGATCCAACATGTTCAATTTGCTGGCCATCATGGGGGTCGCCAGCTTCTTCGGGCCACTGGAAGTTGCCCCACGGTTCCTGAACGCTGATCTCTGGATCATGTTGGCATCGTCGCTGGCGCTCGCCTTATTCGTGTTTTTCCGACTGCAACTTTCCCGCATGTGGGGATTTACATTTTTAACCGCATATGTGGTATATATAATCGCAATGCTACATTAACCGGAGGATACCATGGCAGCGTTAATTACCGGAGGCGCGAAACGTTTAGGGCGGGCCATGGCGTTACATCTGGCATCCAAAGGTCATGATGTCGTGATCCACTATTCCAGCAGTGCTGATGATGCAGCGGAGACAGCCGAGGCCGCCCGCGCGTTTGGCGTTAAGGCTGTGATCGTACATGCGGATTTGCTGAATACCGAGGATACTTCGACATTGGTCGCGCGCGCTATTGAGGCGATCGGGGCACCTCTTGATGTGTTGATCAACAACGCTTCGATTTTCGAGTACGACAACTTGGAAACCGCAAGTTTTGAGAGTTGGGATCGGCATGTTAACTCTAACCTGCGCGCACCGGTGTTCCTGACACAGGCATTCGCTAAGCAGGTTCCAAAGGCTGCAATAGATGAAAATGGCGAACCTGTGGCCACCGCCTGCGTTGTTAACATGGTTGATATGCGTGTGCGCAAACTTACACCGGAGTTCGCGACTTATACATTGGCGAAAGCGGGGCTTTGGGCGTTTACGCAAACTGCGGCACAGTTCTTGGCCCCGCACGTCCGCGTTAACGCAATCGGACCCGGGCCAACAATGCAAGGCGCGCGCCAGTCCGCCGATCACTTTGCCAAACAAAGATCTGCAACAATATTGGAGCGGGGCTCTGATCCGATTGAGATATGCAAAGCATTGGACTTTATTCTGGAAATTGACGGAATGACGGGGCAATTGATTTGTCTGGATGGGGGGCAACATTTAGCTTGGGAAACCCCGGATGTTCTTGGGGTTGAATAAAAGCGTTAACCTTTTCAGTAAGGTAAAATAATAACTCGATGCTTCAAATAAAAAAACTTTTCCACTTGACCGCGATCTTTGGCAATTTTGAGACGATTCTGTTTATGTATCTTGGAAATTTCCGGGTGAATAAAATTAAACCTTTAATAACAATGGTTTAATTGACTGCCTAATTTTTAACCAAAGGGCAACTTTTTCAAGTATTGCTGGATGTTTCGATAAAATCAGAATCTTACCAACAGACTTATCCACAGGAACGGTGGACATGTTTTTACTTGAAATATACTTGTGATGTATGCAGCAAGCCAAAGATTCTATTTCAAACGGAGCACATGGTTTCATTGGATGAAAAACATCAAAATTCCGGGTTTGAGGAGGAAGGTGTCGCGCTTGCGAATGATGCCGCTGAAACTGGTTTCAGAGTTGTCCAGAAGTATCTGAAAACTTTGGACAACAGCCCGGGTGTTTACCGGATGCTCGACACAAACGGCGAGGTTTTGTACGTTGGCAAAGCGCGAAACCTGAAGAAACGCGTGTCAAATTACGCGCGGTTGACTGGGCATACTGCGCGAATCGGACGGATGATCTCTGGCACAGCGCAAATGATGTTTTTGACCACGGAAACCGAAACCGAAGCGCTTTTGCTTGAGCAGAATTTAATTAAGCAGCTTAAACCGCGTTACAATGTTCTGCTGCGCGATGACAAAAGCTTTCCGAACATTCTGGTGACGACAGATCACGACTTCCCGCAAGCCGTAAAGCATCGCGGATCGAAAAAGGGCAAGGGGATGTACTTCGGGCCATTTGCTTCGGCTGGGTCGGTGAACCAAACACTACATCATTTGCAGAAGGTATTTTTGCTTAGGAATTGCTCGGACGCGATATTTTCAGCGCGAACCCGGCCATGCTTGCAGTACCAAATCAAGCGGTGCTCTGCGCCTTGTGTCGGGCGGGTCAGTCAGGAAGAATATAATCAGACCGTTCAGGACGCGATCCGGTTTCTATCGGGAAAATCGACAGCAATTCAGGAGAGCCTCGCCAAGCAAATGGCAACGGCCAGCGAAGCGATGGAGTACGAGAAGGCAGGGTCTTTGCGTGACCGGATCAGCGCGTTAACGGCGGTGCAATCTTCGCAGGGAATCAATCCGCAAGGCGTGACCGAGGCTGATGTTATCAGCCTGCATCAAGACGGTGGGCAGGCTTGCGTGCAGGTATTTTTCATCCGTGCGAACCAGAACTGGGGGAACCGCGCATATTACCCAAGGACTGGTGCGGGTGCAGAGCCAGCAGAGATTCTTGAGGCGTTCATCGGACAGTTTTACGGCAACAAGACGCCACCGCGATTGTTGCTGTTAAGTCATGAGGTCGAGAATGCCGACTTGCTGGAGGATGCGTTGAGCACGCAGCTTGGTCGCAAGGTGGAGCTGTTGGTGCCGCTACGGGGGGAAAAGCGCAACCTCGTCGAGGGGGCGGAGCGCAACGCACGTGAAGCTTTGGCGCGAAAGATGTCGGAAACAGCAACGCAAACCAAACTATTGACGGGGCTGGCGGTGGCATTCGGGCTGGATAAACCGCCGGAGCGGATCGAGATTTACGACAACAGTCATATTTCAGGGACGAACGCGGTTGGTGGCATGGTTGTCGCAGGGCCGGAGGGATGGATGAAGTCCAGCTATCGCAAGTTCAACATCAAAAACCCGGACCTGTCCCCCGGAGACGATTTTGGCATGATGCGCGAGGTTTTGGACCGACGTTTCAAGCGCTTGATAAAGGAAGATCCTGATAAAAAATCCGACTTGTGGCCCGATTTGTTGCTGATTGACGGCGGAGCGGGGCAGGTTTCGGCTACGGTTTCGGCACTGGATGCGCTTGGGGTCGAAGGCGTGGCGATTGTCGGTGTCGCCAAGGGCGAGGACCGCGATGCGGGCAAGGAAGAGTTCCACAAACCCGGCCAACGCCCCTTTGCTTTGCCCCACCGCGACCCTGTGCTGTATTTCGTGCAACGCATGCGAGACGAGGCGCACCGTTTTGCCATTGGCGCGCACCGGACTCGGCGGGCGAAGGCCGTGGGCGCAACACCGCTTGATGATGTGCCCGGTGTTGGTGCGACGCGTAAGCGGGCTTTGCTGGCGCATTTCGGCTCGGCCAAGGCGGCCGCGCGTGCCGGTTTGGCAGATTTGAAGGCCGTTGACGGGATTTCCGACGCATTGGCGGAAAGCATCTATGGCTTCTTTCATAGCGGTGATTAATCCGTTAAGCATACCTAAACGAATAGGAGATATCATGCGCTGGAACATACCAAATATCCTGACAGTCATGCGGTTGCTGGCGGCGCCTGGCGTGCCGCTGGCCTATGTGCTGTTCCCAAGCCCGACGGCGGACTGGATCGCGTTGATTTTGTTTGTCGGGGCGTCGCTGACAGATTTCCTCGATGGATATCTGGCGCGCAAATGGAACCAGACGAGCAATTTTGGCCGCATGTTGGATCCGATTGCCGACAAGGTGATGGTAATAATCGCATTGGTGGTGATTGTATCGCTATCGTCAGGCAATTTGCTGGTCGTATGGCAATGGCAGGATTTCCTTATCCTGATTGCTGTCGTCGCTATTCTTTTCCGCGAGATTTTTGTGTCCGGCCTAAGGGAATTCCTTGGTGTAAATGCATCGACGCTTCAGGTTACGAAACTGGCCAAGTGGAAGACTACGGCGCAAATGGTAGCCGTAGCGGCACTGTTGTTGGGGCATATGCTGCAATTCTACGTCGCTGGGGCGATGTTTGGAATGGAGAGTAATTATGCGTGGGCTGTGATTGATGGCGATATCAAAGAGGACAGCAATTTGTGGCTATTATTCCAGTCGTTCAAAGTTGCAACGTATGCGGGGCTCGGGCTTCTGGTTTTGGCTGCGCTGTTGACTGTGGTCACTGGTGTTGATTATTTCCGCAAGGCACTACCTTTCCTGAAGGAGGAAACCTGATGCAGGTTTTATATTTCGCGTGGGTGCGTGAACGCATTGGCGTGCCGCGTGAAGATGTTGAAACATCTGCTGAAACCGTGGCGGATTTGGTGAACGAGTTACGTGGACGCGAGGAACGTTATGATCTGGCTTTTTCGGATATGAGCGCCATTCGCGTAGCTTTGGATCAGGAACTTTCAGATTTGCACACATCACTTGCAGGCGTGCGCGAAGTGGCGTTTTTTCCGCCGATGACGGGTGGTTAAGATGTCAATTAGTGTGCAGGTAGACGATTTTGACGTTGGGGCTGAAATCAATGCGCTGTCCGACGGTCGCACGGATATTGGCGCTGTGGTGACCTTCACAGGCTTGGTGCGCGACATGGCCGGTGGCGAGAAAATCGCTGATATGGAGCTGGAGCATTACCCGGGCATGACCGAAAAAGCGCTCGCGAATATCGAGGCAGAGGCAAACGCCCGCTGGGACTTGCAAGCTTCGCGGATCATACATCGTTATGGGACGCTGGCAGCGGGCGCACAGATAGTAATGGTTGCCACTGCATCACCGCATCGCGCGGATGCTTTCGAGGCGGCCGAGTTCATCATGGACTTTTTGAAATCCCGCGCGCCTTTCTGGAAGAAAGAGGGCACGGCAGATAGTGGCAAGTGGGTAGATGCACGTGATGCGGACGAGGACGCATTGAACCGTTGGTCCTAGTGGCCGCGTAATTCTTCGACTTCGGTACGCCAAGCCTCGGCCTCTGTGCGCCACTGTTCGCTTTCGCGACGCGCATTTCCCAGACCTGTCATCGCGGCATCCAGTTCCGCTTGAAGCTGGTTTTCACTTCGACGGGCATTCACTTCGACTTCGTGTGCATGCGTTTCGGCGGCAGCTTGGGCGCTTTCGGCTTCTCGCATACGGGCAACAACCTCGTCGGAGGCCATAGGACCAGTGGTGTTCATGCGGTCAAAAAACCAGCGCAAGGTCCAGCCGATGATGACGGCCACTACCAGTGCCGAACCGATAATCAGGGTTAGATCAGTTCTGTCCATCTGTCGTTTCCTCTAGCAATTTGAAAGCAATACGCCGGTTTTCCTGGCGTCCTTCTTCGGTCTCGTTGTCGGCGATTGGTTGGGTCTCACCATAGCCTACGGCGGTGATATCACCCAGCAACACGTTACGCGCCAGTAAGGAATCCAATACGGCATCAGCGCGATGTTGGCTTAGGTTTAGGTTCATTTCTTCGCGACCTTGGCTGTCTGTGTGCCCGCCGATCTCGAACGCGGATTGCTTACAGCGGTTAAGGATTGTTACGATTTGGTTAATGGTTTTCACCGACGCGGATTCGATCACGGCCGAGGATGGAGCAAACAAAATCTGGTTCTCGTCCAGCAGCGCTGAAATTTCGGCTTCGCATTCTTTGCCATCGGGGCGGTCTTCAATAACAGGCTCTGGAATGATTTCCTCGACAGCTATTGTGAAGCGTGCATCGGCCCCAAATCCGACCTCTAGCTTGCCTAGAATGGCGTCGTAAAGGTCTTCGGTTTCGCCAGTCCCTGTAACCGCAACCGTTTCTTCTGTGACGTTGATGTCGCCTTTGACAAACATCGCCAAAACTTCCAGTGCTACCAGTTGCCGTGATGTCCAACCGTGGGGGGCGAAGTTGGCGATTTTGCTAATGTCGTCAACGGCATCATGGCCAAACTTGGCCTCGGCATATGTCAGTAAGGTTTGCTTCGAAATTTCGTCAATTGTCACGCCTTCTAAAGTGACAGTGCCATCCTCGTGAAGCTGTGCATGGAAGTGGGGCCGGGTTTCATCGTCAGCGGCGACCTCGGTTTCGGGCAGGACGACTTGCAATGAATATGCGTCGGGCAAAGCATCCTGCAAGGATTGCGCGATGGCATCGAGCGTCTGTGTGTCAAATCCAACCGGTGCGGTTAGTGTAACGCCTGAATCCTGCATCTCGAAGCTGCCACCACCCATGTTGGCTACGGCATCCATCCCTCTAACAGCAACTTCGGACCAGTTTTCGCTAGGTGCTCCGATACCGATTTCACAAGCCGAAGTATCAGAGGCCCCAAGGCGCTTTGCTGCATTCACGATGCGTGCTTCGCCTTCTGGCGTAAGCGCATAGCACATCAAAGTCGTATCTGTTTCGGTAGCAATAAATGTTAACGTATAGGGTGCAAATATCGGGCGTGGAGCGGTTATGTCGATTGACAGTGACACACCTTCAGGTTTTAGCGATTGCAACTCTTGTTGTAGCAGTTTTTTTTCCGCGTCGCTTTTGACAACGGCGGTAACGATAACTTCGCCAGACATAATGCTTATTTTGGCGCGATCTACCCGCATCATGATTTCTGTGCCGAACTGTAGGGCAACATCCCACCCTTCTGGCGCAGCCCATGTGGTGGATTCTTTCATGTCGATCAGCGAAACGTCTTCGATTCCCGCAATGGCGGTGCGGATGGTATCACCATTGGCCTCACTCGGCGTGATCCCGATTAACGAAATATCTGTACCGCTGCGAAGGATCTCCAAGGCAAAATGCGGGGCGATGGCGGGGATGCTTTCCTCCACCTCCATCAGGTTTCTAATTCGGGTGGTGGAAACCACGCCTGAAATTGCATCAAAGGCTTGAATGCGTTTGCGTTCATCGGGGGCAGTGCCGGTAAGTATAACAAGCGTGCCATCGGTTTCGATTTGCACCCAGTTTTGCCCTGAGGCGACTAGTGCGGATTTCGAATTCCGTTCGGTCGTGTTTTCCAATGTGGCCACAGCGAAAATAGCGACCAACGCTGCTGCGGTGACGCTTGCTATAAATCCGGCTGTGGCAAATGCTATGGCGGCAGGGCGCATGGAACCTCGGAGTCGTTTAGTTGTTTGTTTCTACGTGATGAAATCGGGCAGGGCAACAGGCTGTCGCCTAGTTTACAGGATTGCTGCGATTCCGATGATGGCGGCGGCAATCAACCCGGTATCGCGATTGGATCTGAACAGTTTCAAGCATACTTCGGGGTTATCTATATCAAGGTGTCGCATTTGCCAGAACATATGCATTCCGAACGCCCAGGCGGCCATGATTCCTAGCACAAGCGGTGTTACAGGCCCGCTGGACAGCGCCATAATTGCGGCAAGCGCCATAAGGTTGACCGATAGTACCAAGAACACGAATAAGTATCGAGCAGTCGCGCGGCCAAACAGTCGGGCGGTGGATTTCACCCCGATCAGGGCGTCGTCGTCTTTGTCTTGATGCGCATAGATCGTGTCATAAAACAGCGTCCACGCAATACCCGACAGGTATAGCAAAACCGGTGGCCAGCTAAGGTCGCCAGTATGTGCCGCCCATGCCAGCAAGGCACCCCAGTTGAAGGCAACACCCAAGAACACTTGCGGCCACCATGTGAAGCGCTTGGCGAAAGGATAGATGACCACAGGTATCAGGGCCGCTATGCCCAGGGCGATCGTAAAGGTGTTGAAAGTCAGCAGGATGCCGAACGCGATCAGCATTTGCAGAACCAGCCAAACCGCCGCCTGTTTCACTGTTACTTGTCCTGATGGTAACGGGCGGGATTTGGTGCGGGTTACTTGCGCGTCAAACTCGCGGTCCGAGATGTCGTTCCATGTGCAGCCCGCACCGCGCATCAGGAAGGCACCAATGGCGCAACCGATAGCGATCCATATATCGTTCAAGTCGCCGCCAGCAGGGTCAGCAGCGACAGCCAGCCCAAGCCCCCACCAACAAGGGATTAACAGTAGCCACGTGCCAGCCGGACGATCCGCACGGGATAGGCGCAGGTACGGTCGCGACCACTTCGGCGCAAAACGATCCACCCAATTTAGCGAAGTTGCGTCAGCAACTCTTCCATCTTGGTCTGGTTCGGGCATATGATCGTCTGAATTCATAAAGGGCATACCACATGGCTAAGAAACGCGCGAAAATCAGGCTCTTTGTAGAGGGTTCACTGGGGGATGGGCAAGGGATTGTCGTTACCAAAGATCAAGCGAACTATCTGTTTAACGTTATGCGCCTGAAAACCGGCGATAATGTACTGCTTTTTAATGGTCGCGATGGCGAGTGGCAGGCCGAGGTGGTCGAGGCGGGAAAGCGTGCCGGCAAATTGGCGTGTCGCGTCCAAACCGCGCCTTTGCAACTGCCGCCGGATGTGTGGCTGCTGTTCGCGCCCATCAAAAAGGCGCGCACGGCGTTTATTGTGGAAAAAGCGACGGAACTGGGTGCTGCACGAATTATGCCAGTGCTTACAGACTTCACGAATATGGACCGGATACAAATCGACCGCCTCCGCGCATACGCCATGGAGGCAACCGAGCAATGTGGCGGTACGTATATCCCCGAGGTTTACGAATTCCAAAAGCTGACAGATGTGCTGAATGAATGGCCCGAGGATCGCCGCATAATGTTTTGCGACGAAACCCGCAAAGCGCTACCCGTGGCGCAGGCTTTGGCTAAAGAAACAGGCGGTAAATGGGCGATTGTGATTGGCCCCGAGGGTGGGTTCTCGCCAGATGAAATTGAACGTTTTCGTGGGATGACGGGTGTTACGTCTGTAACCCTCGGCCCACGGATATTGCGCGCGGATACTGCGGCTGTCGCGGCATTGACCGCATGGCAAAGCGCGCTGGGTGATTGGGAATGAGGGTTGCAATTCGCGAAGCGATCCGTGATGACACCTTACGGCTTGAAGCGTTCCTGAAACGCCGGATGGAGACCTCGATGTTTCTGCGCAGCAATCTGCGGACTTACGGGATTGGCAACACGAAAGACGATTACGCCATGCGGTACTTTTTGCGCGAACGTGGCGGGGCTATTCAGGTCGGCCATTACATTTTGACCATATTCGCACAACCAAAGACCAAGGAATAACCATGCCTCTTTTTCGCCCTGAAGCCATGCAAACCTTGCGACGTTGGCGCGAACCTGCAGTGATCGCCATTTTGTTTGTCGCCACGATTTGGTTGTTGTGGCAGGCGATAGTTCAATCAAGTTGGATTTCCGGTGCGATCGGGTTGGTCTTTGCAGGAACGGTCGGCAGTATTCTGTATGTATCCTACATGCGAGCCAGTATTTCCGGAGATTCGGACGGGCCCGGAATTGTTGAGATACGTGAACGGGAAATCACCTACTTTGCTCCTGAAAATGGCGGCACGGTTGATCTGGATATGTTGCTACGTATTCAACTTTCGACCTTGCCCAGTGCAAGCGGGGACCGGAACTGGATACTGTGGTACCCGGGAGGTTCATTGGTTATTCCTGCGTCTGCGGACGGAGCCGGCGCATTGCTTGAAACTTTTGCCGCGCTTCCAAACATCGGGTACGAGAAAATTGCACGAACAATGAAGGCTGAAACGCAAGAGATATTCACGATTTGGCAACGCGATAAATAAAGCGCAGCTTTCTGACTTGCGGTTGCGAATTCTGAACCCTAAGTCGATAGATAGAACATAAAAACGGGAGTTCCATAAATGTCGATACCTCAGTCCGGCGGTGGGCCGATCGAACATCACTCGCAGCTTGCAGAATTTTTGTCCTCGGGCTGTAAGCCCAAAAGCGAATGGCGTATCGGTACGGAGCATGAAAAGTTCGGTTATTGCAAAGACACGCTTCTGCCAATCCCTTACGAAGGTGAGCGTTCGATCAAGGCAATTTTAGAAGGTCTGCGTGACCAGTTTGGATGGGCCCCGCTGGAGGAAGCAGGCCAGTTAATCGGTTTGACAAAAGGCGGCGCGAACGTATCGCTTGAACCGGGTGGGCAGTTGGAATTGTCAGGTGCGCCGTTGGAAAGCATTCACCAGACGTGTGATGAAGCAAACGAGCATTTGAAAGAGGTCAAGGCGGTTGCCGATAAGGTTGGCGCAGGGTTCTTTGGCATGGGTGCTGCACCGGACTGGACCCATGAACAAATGCCGTTGATGCCCAAGGGGCGCTATAAATTGATGGACCGCTACATGGCCGAGGTCGGCACACACGGGCGGCAAATGATGCGGCGCACGACCACCATTCAGGTGAACCTCGACTTTTCAAGCGAGCCGGACATGGTGCAAAAACTGCGCGCCGCACTGGCTTTACAGCCGATTGCGACGGCGCTGTTTGCTAACTCACCTTTCTTTGAGGGCAAGCTAACGGGGTATCAGTCATGGCGTGCGCGTATCTGGCAGGACACGGATAACGCGCGTACGGGCATGTTGCCGTTTGTTTTCGAGGATGGTTTCGGGTTCGAGGCTTATGTGCAATACGCCCTCGATGTGCCGATGTATTTTGTTTACCGCGACGGGAAATATATTGACGCGCTGGGCATGTCCTTTCGCGATTTTCTGGCCGGAAAACTGCCAGCCCTGCCTGGTGAAATGCCGACAATGTCCGATTGGGCGGATCATCTGACAACGGCCTTCCCCGAGGCGCGGATCAAGCAATACATGGAAATGCGCGGTGCCGATGGTGGCCCGTGGCGTAAGATTTGTGCGCTGCCCGCGTTCTGGGTTGGTTTGATGTATGATCAAACGGCACTGGATGCCGCGTCGGAGGTTTGCAAAGACTGGAACGCCGAGCAACGGGATCAACTACGGTTGGATGTTGCCAAAGA
>Ga0209121_10003982_pt1 | contig 13997 bp, 10 predicted proteins | sample Cruoilmetagenom3_FD_187292 | JGI IMG/M metagenome (GOLD analysis project Ga0209121, IMG submission 187292) | Oil polluted marine microbial communities from Coal Oil Point, Santa Barbara, California, USA - Sample 3 (SPAdes) (version 2) | ecosystem: Environmental > Aquatic > Marine > Oil seeps ...
ACAACGCCGAATTAACGCCAATATAGCAATTTTTTTTTACGTTTACATTTCTATCCGTAACTACTGATTCTTCGAGCGTAGTACCCTTCCCAATCACGCTGGTTCCTACAAAGTTAAAGAACCAGTTAGCTAACCACGGGAATATCCCTTTCATGAAAGCATTCTTTCCATATTTAATCATAAAGGATCTTATATGGTATAAATTAGCAGTTTTAGAAGGGATGTTTCTTGGAATGACGCCATCTTTACTTGGTGAGATTTTTTCAGTATATCTCCAGAAAATTCGCGAGATCAAACCTACTAAAAATAAGTGGATTAAATAACTCACAATAAGAACTAACGGTAATGCTAAAAAAGCTAGTAAAGAATCAAGGTTCGTAAAGACAATAAACAAGTTATCTACCCTTAAAAAGAGAGGGATAAAAACTAATATCACATACATCATAAAGACAATTCCCGGTATTACATATGAACAATAGTATATAACAAAAAATATACTCAAATACCAATGGAATTGGAGTTCAATTTTTTCTTTAGCAACTTCACCATCAGAGTCACTCATATCAGGCGGTTCAATTTCGTCTAACAATTTTTACTACACCAATATTATCGTTAAAATCAATTATTTTTAGTATCTGAACTTTCTAAATCGAATTTAAAATTATTAATATTAATAATATTGTAATCAATTTCAATTTTTTTTTAAATGTGCTAATCAATAAAAACATATTGTTAATGATGGTTTCTATAAGTTAAAAGAACCGACGTAAATACATTAGAAAACCATAGGAGATGTAATATAGATTAATCGTTAAAAATATAAACTAATTGGGTAATTGAATAGTAGATGTAAAATTATATGAAATACGCAAGATTTTAACAGATTCATCAATCGCTTAATAATATTGAATCAATAATTTTATATTATATTATAACTTAAATTAAAAATTAGGTTAAGGCACTCAAAATTTAGATGTTTTGTATAGCGCCGATAAAATTAATGTATTAACCATTATCGCAATTAAGGAGTAAAATAATGACTGATAATTCGTTTTCATTAGTAGATTTGTATCCAAAATATGTAATAAACTCGAAAGGCGAAAAGAAAAAATTCGAAGTTTCTAACATAGCAAAAGTATTAAACAAAGAAACTGGTCTTGATATAAACATTGCGGAAAAAGTTACGGAAGATGTAGTTCGAATAATTATTGGTATAGGTGTTGATGAGATTACTACTAATTACATTAGAGAATTAGTTTGTGTCGAGTTAACCCAACGAGGTTTAAATAAATACCGGAATCTGTTCGCGCGAGCTATTAATTTGGAAAATATATCTTTCACATTAGACGACAATTTTCTTGCAAAATTTATAGGGAAACAACCTGATTGGGGGCCTTTAGGGTATATCACGTACAAAAGAACCTACGCAAGAGTTGTAGAAGGAGAGAACAGAAAAGAAGAGTTCTGGGAAACGATCAGAAGAGTTGTCGAAGGTTGTTATTCAATCCAAAAGGAGCACTGCATTAAGTTAAGTTTACCTTGGAGCGATGCTAAAGCTCAGAAATCTGCTCAAATAATGTACGATAAAATCTGGAATTTTAAGTTTTTACCTCCAGGAAGAGGTCTTTGGATGATGGGGACCGAGTTTATCGCGCGTCACGGTTCCATGTCGCTTAATAACTGCGGGTTCGCCTCTACCGACGATATTGATTTAAAATACTCGAAAGCGTTTCAATTCGTGATGGATGCGCTAATGCTGGGCGTGGGAGTCGGTTTTGATACGAAAGGAGCAGGTAAAATAACAATTAAAAAACCTATAGAAGATCATTTTACTTTTCAATTACCCGATAGCAGAGAAGGTTGGGTGGAAGCGCTTAAACTCGTTATAGAAGCGTATTTTTTAGGTAAGCGAATGCCAAAGTTTGATTTTAGTTTAATTAGGCCTGCAGGTCAGCCAATTAGAGGCTTCGGAGGAATTGCTAGCGGTCCAGAACCTTTAATGGATATGTTAAAGAATATTCAAGATATTTTACAAGCTCGAATAGGTCAACCAATAAGATCACTTGACATTTTGGATATTATGAATTTAATAGGAAAATGTGTTGTGGCGGGAAATGTTCGCAGGAGCGCTGAGATAGCCTTAGGAGAAGCCAACGATTTAGAGTTTATTAAGTGTAAACAAGACAAAGAAAAACTATATTCGCATAGATGGGCAAGCAACAACAGTATATTTGCAGCAAAAGGATTAGACTATTCTTTCATAGCAGACCAGATTGCTGTGAATGGCGAACCCGGAATTCTTTGGTTAGAAAACGCAAAAGCATATTCTCGAATGGGAAATCCGCCAGACTACAAAGATAAGAAAGCTGCGGGCGTTAATCCTTGTATAACAGGTGATACACTTATAGCTGTCGCTGACGGTAGGAATGCTGTGGCAATAAAACAATTGGTAGAAGAAGGAAACGATATTCCTGTGTACTGTAAAGATGATAAAGGATTAACAGTAATAAGAATGATGAGAAATCCAAGAATTACAGGTTATAATGAGAAAATATATGAAGTAAAATTGGATGATGATAGTATAATAAAATGCACAGGAAATCATAAGTTTATTTTAAGGAATAATACATCTTTAGAAGCTAGAGAATTAAGAAATGGAGATAGTCTAATGATAACGCCAAAATGGCAAACAACTTGGGCAGAGATAATGGGAGAAGAAAAGAAGAAAAGATCAATTTATTGGATGTTAAATAATGGAAAGAAAAATACTTTCGAACATTCATTTATTTATGAACAATTTAATAAATGTAAAATTCCTAGTGGGTATGTTCTCCATCATAAAGACAAGGATGGTTTGAATAATAGAAAAAGTAATTTAGAACTTATGCTAAAGGACGATCATGATTCTTTACACGATATATCAGGTGATAAAAATCCTATGCGTATTTGGTATCCCCATGCTACTCCTGAAGAAAAACAACAATATCATCAAAGGATGTCGAAAGCTACTTCCGGTACCAAAAACCCAAGATATTCTGGAATCTCTAATGAGCAAATTTATAATGAGATGATTTCCTATATCAAAAGAACAAATGAACCATTAACTATTCCCGCTTGGAAAGAACATTCAAAAGAAATAGGATTAATATCTTCTTTTACTGAATTTCGTGGTTCATTATTGAATTTCATTAAAAGAGCGAATATTGAATCTGGATTTGAACATTTAGATAACCCAGCTCTAATGAGAGAATATAAAAGATATATTAATTTACTGAAAGAAAGCGATCTTGAGTTAATTTTTGAAGATGGTATGTTTGTTGTAAAATATTGTGCATTATGTAGAAAGGAATTTAAAGTAAAATATGGCAGACGAGAGCAAGCTTATTGTTCACATAAATGTGCTAATAAAATAGCTGCAATTAAGGCAGGCGCAGCGATGAAAAATAAAGGAAAAAGAAATCAACAAGAAGCTAAAAGAAAATTATGCCAATTATTTGCTCAATATATTTATGAACAAAATGAGGTTCCTCAATTAGCTGATTTCTTAAAGTTTATTAAAGAAAATGGAATCAACGATTTTAGAACTGCTGGAATTTATAAAGGCTATCAATATGTAATGGACACGATCACTGAGAAATATGTTTGTCAAAGAATCTCTGTTCGCTCATTAAGTAAACATCAGTATAGGCAACAAATGGCACTAAAACTAAAAGACTGTGGTTTATCTTATAACCATAAAGTTGTATCAGTCAATTATATTGGGAAAAATACAGTTTATAATGGTACAGTCGATGATTTCCATAATTATGGAATTATTCTAACTGAAAAAGAAACTAAATCAGGAAGGCCTAAGTTAGAAATGATATTTACTGCAAATTGCGGAGAACAGACGTTGGAAAGCTTTGAACTTTGCTGCCTCGTAGAGACCTTCCCATCAAGGCACGAATCTTACGAAGAGTATCAAGACACTCTAAAGTCCGCTTATTTATATGCTAAATCTGTAACGCTCGTAAATACGCATTGGCAAGAAACTAACGCAGTAATGCTTAAGAATAGGCGAATGGGAATTTCACAAACGGGAATAATTGAAGCTTTCGTGAAACATGGGAGAAGATCTATACTAGACTGGTGCGATAAAGGCTATAAATATTTACGAGAATTGGACGAGGATTATTCTGATTGGTTGTGCGTCCCAAAATCGATAAAAATTACTACGGTTAAACCGAGCGGAACCGTTAGCTTACTTCCAGGTGTCCCTCCAGGAATTCATTATCCTCATTCAGAATATTATATTAGAAGAATTCGCATTTCGACTAATTCTGATTTGATAGAACCCATTAAAAACGCGGGTTATCACATAGAGGAAGATTCTTATTCTCCAAACACTATTGTAGTCGAATTCCCCGTCCACGAACAATTATTTGAACGTTCCAAGGACGATGTTTCTATATGGGAACAAGCGGAAAACGCCGCAGATTATCAAAAATATTGGTCCGACAACCAAGTATCAATTACGATTACGTTTAAGCAAGACGAGGCAAACCAGATTAAACACGTGCTGGAGTGCTTTGAAGATAAGCTAAAAAGCGTAAGTTTTTTACCGATTAAAGAACACGGATACAAACAAGCTCCTTACGAATCAATCACAAAAGAAAAATTCGAGGAAATGGTTTCAAAACTTAAACCTTTAGATTTGGATAAAACAAAAGACAGAGCAATAGGAAGTATGTTCTGTGATACGGAGTCTTGCGAAATTAAGCTTTAAATTAGCGTTTCGTTAAATGTAATATCTTTTATCTTTTCTTAAGGTATATCTCGCTTAAAAATTGTTAGCATAAAACAATAAAATTATAAACTTCAAACAATATTTGTATAACTAATAAAATTCTTAAGAAAAAATTAAAAGCTATCTAAGAAATTTAATTTTATTACAGTAATAAAATAATGGAAGAGTGAAAAAAACTTGGAAAATGATCCTGAAGAAGATAATAAAACAAGAAAGGCAAGAGCGAAGGCAAGGGCTGTTCCTACGAAGAAGAAAAAAAAAGCACCCGCACCAAAAAAGGGCGAGGAAGTTCAAAAACCTAAAGGAAAAACGGTTTATAAAAAGATGAAAGTCAATTTTTGGAGAACTCGTTTACACGACGAGGAATTGGGTATACATCAACAGCTCAAATACACCGCAAAAACGCGATGGTTCTCTAAAAACTTCGATATCGAAGGCGTAATTGAAATAGACGGCCAAAAGAAAAATATCATTGCTTTTAATAAGGAGCAATGGGAAGAGAACCCGTTAGAGGAAAAGAGACTCATATGCCGTTATTTTACGATTATGGAAGAAACTATGGACTCAAGGGCTAAAGGCGGTAATTTTAAAGGGGGAATAGAGTTAAGCATAGCTCATTCTCTCATTCAGAGTTTTGAAATTAAACACCCCGGACCGGTTTTTTACGCACAAGTCCCAGGAGTAAAAAGTTTAATTCGATTCGTAAGAGGATGGCGATTCATCGGCTCACGTTGGACGTTCCCCCTCCTTCCCGAAGAAAAAGAAGATAAGCTGCAGATGGTTTTGGCAAAAGGAGTTATTGGTCCGGGGCGCAACTATAAATTTTTAATCGGAAAGAAAGTAATTGCGAGAATAGACGGGAAACCTATAAAAAAAGAATACGAGATTGAAATCTTCGACGAAGATTACGCAAAAGACAAAACTTTTATGCGCTACATGATACTATTTGGGTTGGCTTGTAACTTTATGGACGGGGCTAAAAAAATAATTAAAAGATTGTATAAAAAGATGAAATCAACCGGTACTACGGATTACAAGATACCCAAAACTGAGCTTGACCTCTTTAGAAACCCACGTATGATGAGACGGTGAGTTCTCAGCGAATACTCTTAGTAGATAAACCCGTTTATTGAACAAGAATATATTATATATAATTAACTTTTTTATTTTTTCTACTTTTTATTAAAAAAAACTTTTACAAGAAGCTCTACATCTTACTTAAAAATTAATAAAAAATAAAGAAAAAAATTTGGAAAGAATCATTTATAATTTTTTTTAGCTCAACATTTTGCGTTTCCAAGACTTGTAAGCTTTAGTTTCTTTTCCTCGATATATCGCTTTTTTTCCAGTTTGTTTCTCGTAGACTTTTTGAATGCTTTCGTCGTCTTCCCCTTTTAACTCTTCTCTTTTAATCTCTTCTTCGATCTCTTCTTCTTCTTCTATTCTTTTAACGCGTTTGAGTACGATAAAAACTCCATGGTTCCAAATAGCAAACCCCAAATATGTAAGCATTACTATAACAAATAACATTAATCCGACAACCAAAACCCAATCTCCAGGGTTCAAACGCGGAATAATGTCCGCTATGATTCCCGCAACGAAGGGCCAGACAAATGAAGGAAGTATTACGACAAATAATGTTATGAGAAATATATAAACGCTAAGTAGTGTTACTGCTATTAAAAGTCTTAGAGTTGTGTAGTCTTCGTACTTCCTGGCTAATACTCTATCCTTGAAGAGTCTCTGGCATAATCTAAGTATACCTCCTCGAAATAAAGTATAAAATAGGACGAGCAAAAACATATGTAACACGATTATCCCAACGACAATTAATGCGATCCCACCAGGGCCCCAACCTGCTATCATATCTAATAGAATATTTTTTTCTATTAACCATGCAATAATCGCTAACCAAATACCCAAAATCGTGGTTGCTGAAGAAACTATAATTGAGTAATAAACCGCTTTAGCAATGCGTAAATCCCACGTTGAATATTCATCTAAGGGATTGGCTGCTCTTGTTGGTTCTTTTCTTGGTTTTCTAGGCATAATTTTTTCACTATCAAATATTTTAAATTAGATTTTCAAATTTTTATTATATTATATGTATTTTAGTTTATTTGAATTTTTTCTATTTATTTATTAAATAATACTTCATTGATAAGATTCTAAAAATTAAAATTAATAAGGTGTTTTTAGTGAAGAATGGCAATAAGGACATTTGACAGCGTCGGGTTTTATATCTTCTCCGCAGTAGGGACAAAACGTTTGATCTTCTTTTTTCTTATTGGTTATTTCCGATGGCACTTCTTCTTCCTCCTCTTCGGTTCTCTTTTTATCTTCCATTTTTTTTCCAGCTTTTTTAAGTACCCTTTCTTTTGTGGTAAGCGGCTCCGTTTCTTCCTCAGGTTTTTTATGTGGTTTATTTGAAAATTCTACTTTTGCTCGACAGGTAGGACAATAAACCTTTTTCTTATTCATGTAGTAAAAGGCAAATACAATACCCGCGATTCCTACCGTTGCAATCGCTACCATCACCCATACTATTTTTTGAAACGTTTCCATTGGTTTTCTTACGGCGTGATCGATTTCTTTATCGCATACTTTACAATAAATGTACTTTGTCATAATTTTTCACTTATTAATTAAAATGTACTAATTCTAATAATAGATTAGTTTAATTAAAAAAATTTCCATTATTTTAAGAAGTTCGTTATTTCTTGATTTGAAAAATTATTACTTTACTCCTTAATAAAAAAAAGTCTTGAAATCAATTAAACTAGTAAAATCCAAATATTAGAGCTGCAAAACTACTTAAAGTTAATGCTATAGTTAAAGCAATTATTATTTTTTGGTTATATTCTTTCTTCTGTTTGGCAATTAATTCTTTTCGTTTTATTTTTTCCTCCATGTTACCCCTAATAAGAAGGTTCCGTGCAGCCTCAGATCTTCCAGTATAGGCTAGCATTAATCCTGCTCTTTTATCTCTACGCAAAGAAAAAGCAGAAAACTTCAACATTATTATAAGATAAAGAACAGAAGGCAAAAGAAGTAATGGGTAACCTAATTGATATTCTATTAGCGTAGCAGAAATCCTAGAAGAGAACAAAAGAAGTGCTATAAATGTAAAGAATAAATTATTAATAGCAAATGCTCTAATTAGATAGATATTAAATGGGTTCCGTGATATCCAGAAGAATAAAACAACAAATGCAAAAAGAACAACTATAATGACAAATATTAAAGAAACTATCAGATTGTGTAAAAGAAAGATAGCAGTTAGGAACATACATAATGTGTGGAGGATTGTAAAAATTAAATCTAGAATGTCATATTTATCTCTTGGTAAATCATTCATATATTTCAACTATAGAATTAGATATATAAATATTATTAATTAAGTTATTGAAATATTTTATCGATGTTTAGCCTACGCATCCAAGTTAGAACAATGCACCCAAAAATCCTCTTCTGGTTGGATTCCGTATATATTATATACCTTCTAAAAACAATTACTTTTCTCCTTAATAAAAACTTTTTACGCATATATCATTTTAATAGTTATATACTTGTACAGATTTTAAAAAATATGGAAAAGAATTTATTTTATATAGAAACTTACGGATGTACGTCAAATAAGGCAGATTCCAACATTATTTCTAACGTTTTATTTAAATCGGGATACGCTGAAACTACGCTCGAAGGCGCTGAATTCGTAATTATCAATACGTGTGCCGTAAAGCAACAAACCGAAAATAAAATAAAGTCTCGTCTGAAAGAATTGTATAACACTTACAAAAAAGAAACAAATAAGTATTTCATCATCGCGGGTTGTTTGCCACATATAGAACCCAATTATATTGATGTAGTCAAAAAGATAATCCCAAACTTTTCTGCAATTATTGGCTTAGATAATTTAAACGACCTTCCTTTAATTTTTCAAGATATCAAATCTGGAAAAACTAACCTCGTTTTTAAGTCTAAAATTTCGATTGATAAATCAACATTTTTAATCGAACACCCTAAAGAAAAGATTACTGGAATATTACCGATTTCGGAAGGATGTTTAGGTTCTTGTACTTATTGCTGCGTAAAAAACGCCAGGGGTCGATTAAATTGCTATAACCCAACAAATATCGTAGAGAATGTAAAACATCAGTTAAAACAAGGAATTAAGCAAATATACTTAACGTCTCAGGATTGTAGTACTTACACGTATAATAACACGAGATTAGTCGATTTAATTCGAGATATCGTGCGTTTGGATTACAAGTTCTTCTTAAGAATTGGAATGCTAAACCCAAAATTTATTGTTGATAATTTTAATCAGTTAATTTCTATGTTTAAACTTGATAAAGTGTACCAATTTTTACACATCCCCATTCAATCTGGAAGCGATGCTGTTCTCAAAAAAATGAAGCGTCCTTATCTAATTTCAGATATAGCAGAAAAGCTCAAGATTTTGAGGAAAGAATTTCCTTACATAACCATCTCGACAGATATAATATGTGGATTTCCTGGAGAGACCGAAGATGACTTTGCGAAAACGATTGACTTAATAAAATGGTTGAATCCAGAAATCCTCAACATTTCAAAATTTACTCCACGACCAGGAACGAAAGCAAGGGATATGAAACAAGTCAATAGCAGAGTAATCAAGGAACGTACAATTAGACTTTCAAAACTTTTCAGGGAATCCTTGATTACAATAAACGAAAAATGGCAAGATTGGGAAGGAGAAATCTTGGTATTACACGAAGGGACTATGTCAAATCAAGCTTTTGGTAGAAATATCGCTTATAAAAATATTTTTATCGATAAATTTAAAGATTGCTACGGAACCTTTGTATATTCTCGAATATACAAGATAGATGGCTTCAATCTATTTGCTAAATTGCTCTAAGTAAAGTATGTATGTTTTGTATAAATAAAAAAAAATAATTTAATTAGAAATTACTCAATGATATTATTTAAAATAGAATGATAAAGGCTCATAATATTCTCATAAATCAAAAGCTTCTAACGCTTTTTTAGCTACGATATCTCCCCATTCTTGTACAAAATGACTTGCTTCTTTAATTCTTAGAGGTTTAGGACATCTTGGAATGATCTTCTTTAAATTACGCATAACTGAAGGACCTAATATTGGATCTTGCATTCCAACTGCCATGAATGATTCTCCAGTCCATTCTTTTTGAAACCAATCTCGAGCTTGTCTAGAGATTTCTGCACCAGGAGCATCGTATACAGTCGGCACTAAATTAGGGAATCGTCGTATACCTGCTTTATACGTAATATCTGGAAAAGGAGCGTCATAAGCTCTCGTTTCTTCGGGGGTTAAAATTGGTGTTCCTCTAAGCATCAATCGACTAACATCAATATCTGGAGTATTATTCACCCAATCTCGAAACGTTTTAAACCCAGGGGACGGTACGCCCTCGCCCGTTCCTAGAGCGGTATTCATTAAAATTAACTTTGAAAATGTATTTGGCATTTCCATAGGTAAAGTAAGTCCAATTAACCCTCCCCAATCTTGAGCCACTAAGATGATATTCTTTAGTTGTAAATGGTTTATGAATTCAATTATAGAATTTCGATGGAAATCAAAAGTATAAATTTCATCTTCAATTATTTTATCAGATCTTCCAAATCCAAAGAAATCTGGAGCAATTACTCTATAACCAGCATTTAAAAAAATAGGAATCATTTTTCTGTATAAATAGCACCAAGTTGGTTGACCGTGTAGACATAAAAATGTATATTTTGCATCTTTAGGTCCTTCGTCAACATAATGCATTCTTAAATTTTCATAACCATTTAGAGCTTCAACATAACGAGGTGAATATGGAAAATTTAGTAGGTTAATAAATCTCTCATCAGGAGTTCTTAATACTTTCATCAAGTAATTTTAAATTTACTTCGTATATAAAAAATAGTAAATGAAAAGATTAAGTGAGTTTTGATTATTTAAACCCGTTTTTTTCTAGAAAATCCATTAATCTTGCACGGTGAAACTTTAATCCAAGCTCGTCTGGGTTCATTCCGAAAGCTAAAGCGTACAATTCGGTTAAATATAGAATTGGTATCTTAAATTCGTTATTAGATTGAGTTCCTGCTTTCTTTTGGTTAGCATCCATTTGTTGGAAACAAGCAGGGCAAATAACGACAAAAATATCAGCCCCAGCTTTTATTGCGCTAGTAAATTTATTTGATAACATTTGCATCGATGGCTCTATTTCAGTGTTCCCAACGCCAGAACCACAACAGAGCATTTCTTCTTCGTAATCTATGGGTGTCGCTCCTGTTGCCGCTACTAGTTCTCTTAATTTCACAGGTTTCATTGGGTCGTCTGTTTGAACAATTTCCGAAGGTCTATTGTAATGGCACCCTGTGTGGCACGCAACTTTTAACCCTGAAAAATCGTGAGTAACAAACTCTTTTATTTTCTCGGGACCGTAATCGTATAAGACCTCCACGAAATGCTTTACGTCAATTAAACCCTTGAATTCTCTTCCAACATTTTTTAAAATTTTGTTTATCTTTTCTTTTTCGTGTTCGTCGGTGCTTAACTCTACATTCACAACTTTTAGGGTTTGAAAACAACCATTACATAGCGAAACAATGTCTTTTCCTTCGTCTTCGGCAAGCGTTAGGTTCCTTGCACCCATTGCCAGCCAACTTGTATGGTCAACTGAATTAAAACCAACTGGGTCGGGACAACACGCAAAAGCAGCGTCAGAAGTCTTTATTCCCAGCTTATCGAATACTTTACGGGCGCTAGCCTCTATGAACGGGATTCTGTTGCTAATAGTACAACCAGGAAACAGTTTATATTCATCTTTAACTTTTGCCATAATAAATTCTCTTTTCTTATTTATTTATAATTTTATTTAATTTAGTTTCATTTAATATTGTTTTGACTTCTTCAATGTTTGGAGCTTCAACTTTAGGAAGTCCTAATTGTTCTCTTCTTCTTTCAATTGCGGGTTGAGGTGGAATTGCTTTTCCACTATCGTAAATCGCTGAAGCTTGAATCGTGTAATATTCTGGTCCTTCACCCATAGCGATTGACATATTTTTTAGTACAGTAAAAATGCCAGTTAATTCGATTTTTTGAGGACATATCTCGTCGCATGTGTCGCACATAGTGCAACCCCATATATTAAAACTCTCGTCCCCTCCAAATATGTTTTCTCTCAATCCAAGAAAAGAATTTAAGATTAAATTTCGTGGGTTATATCTATTTGGTGCGAGATCCGCAACGGGACAAACATCTGTGCAACGATTGCATTGATAGCAATATTTTAAAGCGTCGTGAATGTTAGCATCCATTACTTTCTTTTTTAATTCGTAATCAATCTTTACCATTATTCTTCTTCCTCTATCTTATCGTGATATTTATGACCCAAGACGCTAGCTGCTAAAGTAAATCTATTAAACAATCCTGCTGGATCTTTTATTGCATTCACCACCTCGGCGACATCGCGATCGGCACAGAGAGAACCTAAAGCACTAATAAATTTTAGACCTTGATCTTCTATTCCCACTGGAGGGCCATAACATCCTAAACAAGGCGCGTTCGCTTTATTTGGACAAATTGCACCGCAACCGGCTTGTGTTACAGGTCCCAAGCATATATAACCTTGCTCTAAAAAACACGTATCCATGGAGGGTAATCCTTCGTAGTCTCTTTTCAATTCAGTTGGAACTTTATCAGCGACTTTTCTATCGCAATGTGAGCAAACTGTTTTAGAACTGAATTTAAAATACGGATCGTTCCTTAATAGGAACAATGATGTTCCTACGATTTCATCAATAGCATTAGTCCCAGTTGGTTCGACATCTAAAATTAGTTTTGGGCCTTTCTCAGTTTCAATTTCTTTTACTTTGAAACTGTCGGGTTCGTAAGCTAGTCGCTGCAATAAATCTCCCCTAAAATAAAAATTAGTAATATTTGACGCGCCTAAGTACAGATTAAGAAAATGCTGTAAACTAGCTCCTGTTTCAGCGTCTAATTCTTCCACACCATCTAATATTTGTTTTAATAGCTTAAACTTCTCACCCGGCTTATTTGTGGGTTTAAAGCAGCCTAAACACACATCTCCTTCGTGAGGGCACATTAATTCGCATCCTGCAGCTGTAATTGGACCATAGCACAATTTACCTTTTTCTAGAAAACAGCCTTCTTTGAAAAGGTTGCAATTATCGCATACGCACTTATTTTTATCAAGAGAGCTTGGTCCTTCGCCAACTAATGTAAGCAAATAAGTTATAGCAGCTACTATGTTATCCGTCGTTGGTGGGCATCCCGGGATAAATACATCTACATCAATTATATCTTTTACGTTAACAATAAATTCCTCGATTTCAGGCACGTGTTGGCTTGGCACCTTTGGATTTTCATCAGTAATAGATTCGGCTTCTATAAATTTTCTTTTTAATAATTCGTCTTTATCAAACAAATTTGCTAATCCTGCTACACTTCCGTAACAAGCGCAAGTCCCAAAAGCAACTATTATACTGCATTTCTTTCTCATTAATTTAATATTGGCTGTATCTTGTTTAGTTCTAGCTACACCTTCTAAGAATCCAACAACAATACTTCCATCTTTCCTTGCTACCAATGAATCGTACTTGAAATCAACTACAGCCGGCCAATATACGATATCTAAATTAGGCAGAATATTGAGTAATCCTAGATGGGCGTTCAATAAACTCTGATGACAACCCCAACACGAACTTAACTGCATAAACGCAACGGGTACGGGCATTCTTATAATTTCCTCAATACAATCATATATTTAATTTTATATAATAATTATATTGGTTTAATGCAAAATTTATTAAAAAATTTGGTAAATCAAATTTAAGTTTAATCTCTTTTATTTATTCTCATCAATATATTCTTCAATCCTATAAAATAATAAAATTTGTATTTTTTAATTGATTCTTTTCATATTCTTGAAGTTCTGCTTCTTTTCCTGTGGTTTGAACTCTCGACTTAATAATATTCCTTAAAAAAAATTAATAGGAAGAAGGCGTATTATTATTTAGTCAAGTACTAATGTAATGCATTAAAAGAAAACCCTAAAAATTTTTTTTCAGTTATTGCTAAAATTTATATCTTTTTCCTTTTTCAGGCAAAATTACTTTTCCAGACAATCCAAATTCTTGAAATGTTTCGGGATGTTCCGTATGTACGAGTATAATA
>Ga0209121_10003983_pt1 | contig 13997 bp, 7 predicted proteins | sample Cruoilmetagenom3_FD_187292 | JGI IMG/M metagenome (GOLD analysis project Ga0209121, IMG submission 187292) | Oil polluted marine microbial communities from Coal Oil Point, Santa Barbara, California, USA - Sample 3 (SPAdes) (version 2) | ecosystem: Environmental > Aquatic > Marine > Oil seeps ...
GCGACTATGTGGATATCGGCAGCGTGGGGATAAGCGGGATGGATCCGAGGACGATCGCCGGGTGTGTGAAGGCAAGCACCACGGACATACCAAGCGGGACAACCGTCTTCGGCTTCGCCCACGATGGAAGCGGTGACGGCACATATTTCGATATAGGGGTGGACAACGCGGGCAATTATGGTCTCTACATAGGCGGTTGGTCCTTTCCCTTACGTGCCGTGGATACGCGGTGGCACCATTTTGCAGGTACGTATGATGGAAGCGAGGGGCGCTGGTATGTGGATGGTCAGCTTATTGATCGTCTGGCCGGAGCTATAGCAACAACTGACGAGGTGAGAATCGGCGCGAGACTCAGCAACAACAATTACTTCCCCGGCCTCGTCGACGATGTCCGCATCTACAACAAGGCGCTGACGCAGAACGAGATTATCGAGGTTATGAGAGGTAACCCCGAGCTTGCGTCCGGCCCGGGCCCCGGTAACGGCTCAACGGTGGACGTAATAGGGGCGACGTCCCTTAGCTGGTTGCCGGGAGAGAAAGCTGCCCAGCACGATGTGTACTTCGGCGCCGATAAAGAAGCTGTCGCCGATGCCGATACATCCGATACGACCGACATATATCGAGGCCGACAGGGTGTTACCATTTATACTCCTCCCGAAGGCGTTGAATGGGGCGGCGGGTCTTACTACTGGCGTATCGACGAGTATAATACCGATGCGACTATCAGCAAAGGCAACGTATGGTGCTTTACGGTAGCCGACTATCTTATCGTGGACGATTTTGAGGACTACGACGTTGGCAACAACGAGATATGGTGGGTATGGTTAGATGGATCCGGCTACGCCTCACATCCTACCAAGCCGCCCTATACCGGTAATGGAACCGGCTCGATGGTCGGCGACGAAACCACAGGTTCTTATATGGAAGAAACTATTGTTCATAGCGGCTCTCAGTCGATGCCTGTCTTCTACGATAACAACCAGCAGGGCAAGCTCAAATATTCAGAGGTGGAGATGACATTGAGCTGGCAACGAGACTGGACTGTTGAAGGTGTTGGAGTGCTAACGATTTGGTTCCACGGTGCTGCATCTAACGGTGCTGAGCCCTTGTATATTGCTCTCAATGGCAATACGGTAGTTACTCATGATAATCCAAATGCAGCACAGATAGAGACCTGGACTCAATGGGATATCGACCTCCAGGTTTTTGCAGACCTGGGTGTAGATCTGACCAATGTTGAAACGATTGCCCTCGGCTTCGGCGATAGAAACAATCCACAACCGGACGGTTCGGGTAAAATGTGCTTCGATGACATTCGACTTTATCGGCCGAGTGATGCTCTTGAAGAGTAAACTGATTTCATGACAATAATGATAAACATCAATTAGGGGCCTATAGCGATTGACTTGGCATAGGCCCCACTTGTTTTAGAACAATAGGTCACTCGCATTGGCCAAGGCATGTCGGTCTACGGCAATTTGCTATACCGGGCATTTGGAAAACCTTTCCCCGGCTTCGAAGTCATTGAAAAACAACTTGAAACCGCAGGGGTAAACAGGTAATATGGCTAACTTGGACGGCAAAGTTCGCACAAGATTCGGCCGGATGGCATTTATAAGCATATCACAGCCGATTTCATGGAAGACTTCGCTCTTATAAAACAGGATATAATCTGACAAAGAAACATCGAAAAGGAGAAAATATGGCAAAGTCAAATGAATCCGGCAATGATCCGGGCAGAACACGACGTGAATTCCTGAAAAATACCGGCCGGTTAGCAGCTACTTCGGCCCTGGCGGCCGGGTTGGCTCCGCGCATCTATGCAGCGGGAAGCAATACTATTAAGGTAGCCCTGGTCGGTTGCGGCGGTCGTGGTACCGGTGCAGCCTCGAACGCCCTGTCCGTCAAGAACGGCCCGATCAAACTCGTTGCTATGGCCGACGTCTTCCAGAGCCGCCTTGATCGCAGCTATAGGAATCTGGAAAAAGGACATGCGAAAAAGTTAGATATACCCAAGGGACGCCAATTCCTCGGCTTCGACGGCTACAAAAAAGCAATGGATTGCCTTGACAAAGGCGATGTGGTGATTCTTGCGACCCCTCCGGCGTTCCGCTGGGTGCATTTCACCTATGCCATTGCCAAAGGCCTCAATGTTTTCATGGAAAAGCCGGTCACGGTTGACGGCCCAACGACTCGGAAAATGCTGAAGCTGGCCGAAGAATCCGTCAGGAAGAACCTCAAGGTGGGCGTCGGCCTTATGATTCGCCATTGCAGGGGCCGGCAGGAACTGAAACAGCGCATTGACGACGGCGAGATCGGCAATATCATCGCGATGCGGGCCTACCGGATGGCCGGAGGTGCATGTACCGCCGGGCCTAAACCTGCCGGGATCAGCGAGCTGCTCTACCAGATCCAGCGATTCCACGCCTTCCTTTGGGGCAGCGGCGGCATGTACAGCGACTTCTATATTCACCAGATAGACGAGTGTTCATGGATGAGGGGCGCCTGGCCGGTCGAGGCCCAGGCATCCGGCGGCAGGCACTATCGCGGTAACTCTTTGGATCAGAACTTAGATAGCTACTCGATCGAATACACTTATCCGGACGGCACCAAGCTATTCTACTACGGCCGGGCTATGAGCGGTTGTAAAGGTGCGTTCTCCAGCTATGCTCTCGGTACGAAAGGTTCGGCCGTCATCTCGACGAACAGCCATTACCCCGGCAAGGTACGGACATACAAAGGCCACAACATGAGTATAGACAACCTGATATGGCGATTCCCGCAACCAGAGCCGAGTCCATACCAGCTTGAGTGGGACGATTTGATCGATGCTATCCGTAACGACAAGCCTTATAACGAGGTCAAACGCGGCGCCGAAGCCAGCCTGGTCAATACTATGGGCAGGATGGCCGCTCACACAGGCCAGGTCATCACCTTTGAGAAGGCGCTTAATTGCAGGCATGAGTTCGCTCCCGGCCTTGATAAGCTGACCGATGATTCTCCCGCACCTTTGCGCCTGAATTCTGAAGGCAAGTATCCTGTTCCGCAGCCGGGCATTCTCAAAAACCGAGAATACTGATGTTTCGTTTGGATAGAGCCTGTGGCACGGCACGGACTCCGTGCCTGAAGGCGTTTGGGAAGAATGGGCGGTGTGCTCTGATCCGGCGCTGTTGGGGCTGCGCATGGTTGGTCAGCCCCTACAATCCTATGCCAACGACTATAGTACGTTGCATAGCTGACATTCAGCTACCGTATAGCGCGACTCAGGTTGCTTGGTAGAACACGGGAGATGTGGCTGTTCCTATTTATCCACGATGCTGCAGTATCCTGAGAAGCGATAATCGGCAAAACGATAATGTGAGCTGTTACCAGTTTTCGAGAAGCGTTCTACTCGGAAAGGATCCACCCATGTTCACAACAGACATGACGCTATCCAATCAAGTGATTGAAGCATTCTTAAACTGCAAATACAAATCGTATTTGAAAGCCACAGGACACACCGGCTCCGAAACCAGCTATGAGAAATTGCAGAAAGAACTTCGTGCCCGCTTCCGTAGAAAAACGCAAGCCAAGCTGCAAGGGGGCTGCACCAACAGCAACATAGCGAATGTGCGCATCCTCACGGTCTCTACTCTTAGGACAGGCGAGCCTATCCTCCTCGACAGGTCTATACACTTGGATGGACTGCATTGTGATTTTGATGCGCTCAAGCGTTGTTCTGGGAAATCTCAACTCGGCGCTTTTTTGTACGAGCCGGTGCTCTATTGTCAACGCCAAAAACCCACCCGCAGCGAAAAGGTGCTCCTTGCATTCCAGGCATTCTCGGTTGGTCGTGTACAGGGGACGACACCTGGTCGCGGCCACATTATATGTGGCGAAATGTGTAGAACTGTGACGGTTCGTTTGGCAAGCTATCTGAAGCGCGTTGATGCCATAATCAGTGCGTTGCACAAACAGATCTCTTCTCCCGACGCGACTTCTGGCATTTTGAACTCCCACTGTAATGTATGCGAGTTCTCCGAACTCTGTGTCCAGAAAGCTATTGCCGACGATCATTTGTGTCTCCTTCGTGGAATAAGTGAGGCGGAGATACACAGAAATAATCAAAAGGGCATCTTCACCGTAAATCAGCTTTCCTACACTTTCCGCTTCAGGAAGCCTCGGAAGCGTGCAAAAAACCCTGCCAAACCTCGCTACTTTGCGCTGCAGGCTCTTTCGCTTCGAGAGGACAAAATCCATATACATGGCACCCCAACCCTTCCCGCCGCAGACACACAACTGTACATCGACATCGAGGGAATCCCCGAGACTGAGTTTTATTACCTCATTGGAGTCCTAGTCGCCCGAAATGGCCAGTGTACCTACCGCAGTTTCTGGGCTGACCAGAAGGAAGACCAGGCCGAGATGGTAAGCCAGTTCGTGATTTATCTGGATAACTACTTGGGCGCTCCGATCTTTCACTATGGCAAGTACGACGCTACTGCAATAAGGAAACTGAGTGCCGGAATGAGCGGAAGGAACCAAGAGGCTCTTACGCTCATTGTAGACAACATGACAAACGTTCTTTCCATCGTTTATCACCATGTCTATTTCCCTTCATATTCAATCAGTCTGAAAGACATTGGTCGCTTCATCGGCTGTGAATGGAGCGAGAGCGATGCGTCTGGGATTCAGAGCGTGATCTGGCGAAAAACATGGGAACTGAATCGCGACCCCAGGCTAAAAAGGAAGTTGATAACCTACAACAGAGAAGACTGTCAGGCGCTCCGAAGGCTCTGTACGTTCATTTCACATGCATCATCTGAAGAAGGAGCAGACACATCTGGCCGCGAGAGCCATCCAGATGTCGTGCACTCATCAGAGTTAAGGCGACATACTGCGACAGGTTACGTGTTCCGAAGGCAGGAGTTTGCGATAGAAGAGCTACAATATGTAAATGACGCTGCTTACTTCGATTATCAGCGAGAGAAGGTATTTGTCAGGACAAAAAGGCATGTACAGGCCGTTACTAAGCGGAAAGCCAAGGAGCGCAGCCGGTCTCGGAAGGTCAACAAGCATGTGACCATCGAGTGCACGAAATGTCCTGTGTGTGGCAGAAAGGATATTAGAAAGGGACACAAGTTGACCAGGACCTGCACCGACCTTAAATTCTTCCAAGGCGGGGCCAAAAAATCGATACTGAAGTATTCCTCATTGCGATACAAGTGTGCCCGGTGTAACGAAACATTCGTGCCACCCGATTGGCCGGAGTATCGAAGGGGCTATGGACACGGTCTGGCAAGCTGGTGCGTCTATTACAACCTCGCGTGCAGACAGAGTCTCAGCATGATAGGCTCGGCGCTGAGAGAAATATTCGGTCTATCCATTCCGCGCCAGTCGTTGAACGAGTTGAAACGCTCGATTGTGTCGTACTACGAGCCAACCTACCATGAGATTCTCCGCAGTATTGTTAAGGGTCCTCTTATCCACATCGACGAGACGACTGTGCACGTAAGAGGCGCGAGTGGATACGTTTGGGTTTTCACCAGTATGGACAGGGTATACTACTTGTACAAAGACTCGCGCAAGGGGGAGTTCCTGAAGGAAATGCTAGCAGGATTCTCTGGAGTCGTGGTGTCCGATTTCTACAGCGCATATGATTCTCTTGATTGCCCTCAGCAAAAATGCATCATTCATTTGATCCGAGACCTGAACGACGATCTTTTGCGCTATCCGTTCGACGACGAATTCAAGCTAGTCGCGAAGCGCTTCTCCTTGTTACTAAGAAGCATCATCGACTCCATCGACAGATACGGACTAAAGAAAAGACATCTTCATAAATACAAGCGACCAGCCGAGAAGTTTGTTGACTTCGTTGTTTCACGCGATTTCAGTTCGGAGATTGCGAGGAAATACCAAAAGCGGTTTAAGAAAAGCGGGCCGAAACTATTCACTTTTCTCGATTATGATGGGGTGCCTTGGAACAACACTAATGCGGAACATGCCATTAAGTATTTCGCAAGATATCGAACTCTCACAGACGGTCTCTTTACCGAGAAGTCCATCCAGCGAGCCCTAATAATGCTCAGCGTGTTTCAGACTTGCGAGTATAACGATACGGCAATACTGAGATTCCTACTATCGAATAGAAACGACTTGGAGAGCATCTTGCGCTCAGGCCGACGGGGCATGCGAAGCTCTAACCGTACAAAGCACGAAGCTGAGTAACAGATCAGCTATGTACGATGGGCTTCAGCCCACGCGGCAACAAAGGGGGATCAGTTCATGACACGTTATTCGGACAATTGTTGCAATAACAGGCAGGCCCACGCATCCCGCTGGGCATTTGGAAGGCATTTTCGTGGGGATCACCGTTCTCCTAATACTGCTTGAATCCGAAACGCCAAGATACTATAATATGAAGTCGATTTGGTAATGATTAGTAAAAGGATAGGCAAAGCGATACGAATGAGTCAATTAAACGGGATATCAGGAAAAATCTTGATCCTAAATTAGAAAAAACACAGTCTGAAAAGACACATCGAAAAGGAGGTAGTATGGCAAGTTCAAGTGAATCAGGCAAAGGCGCCGGGACAACGCGTCGCGACTTCCTTAAAGCTTCAACAGTGGCAGCCTCGGCGGCCGTCTCAGGCTCGCTGGGCATCAACCACAGCCTCTATGCCGCCGGCAGTAATACCATTCGTGTGGGCATGGTCGGCTGCGGAGGACGCTGCACAGGGGCCGCCGCCCAGGCGCTGACCGCGGACTCCGGCGCCCGGCTGGTGGCAATGTGCGATATCTTTGTAGATCGCGTCAAAGACAAACGACGGCTTCTCAAGGAGCAAAAAGGCGACCAGGTGCAGGTGGACGACGACCACTGCTTAGCTGGCTTCGACGGCTATATGCAAGTCATTGATTCGGTGGACGTCGTGCTTATTGCCAACGCAGCCAAGTTCCACCCGCTCCATACAATGTCAGCAATAAAGGCGGGGAAGCACGTTTTCGTGGAAAAGCCCCACGGCATCGATCCGGCAGGGCTCAAGCTCCTGCGCAAGGCGGCTGATTTGGCAAAAGAAAAAGGATTGAGCCTGGTCTCCGGCCTGCAGAGCCGCTACCATACCGGGTACGCCGAGACAATCCAGCGTATCCATGACGGCGTTATCGGAGACGTGGTCGCTATCGAGGAAAACTTCCTCCGGGCACCGTACGTCGTTATTCCCCGAAAGGAAGAGCTCACGGAGCTCGAATGGCAGTGCAGCACGCAATACCATTTCCGCTGGCTCTCCGGCGACGACGTTCCCCAGTCGCTGGTGCACAACCTGGATCGTTCCACATGGGTGATGCATAACAAGGCCCCGGCGAAATGCCACGGCCTTGCCGGCCGCTCTTCGATGACCGACCCGATCTACGGCGACGTTTTCGACCACCACTCGGTGGTTTACGAGTATGACAGCGGCATGCCTATCTATGCGTTCTGCCGGACTACCAACAATTGTCATAACAGCACCTCCAGCATCATACACGGCAGCAAGGGCAGGGCATCCGTCTTGCAGTGTCGAATCTGGGGCGAGACAAACTGGCAGTGGAAAGGCCGGTGCGATCCTTATCAGAGAGAGCATAACGTGCTGTTTCAGGCGATTCGCTCCGGCGAACCCGTCAATAACGGCGACTACATGGTCCGCAGTACGATGGTCGGCGTGATGGGACAAATTTCCTGCTACACCGGCGAAGAGGTGAAATGGAAGCAGGTCAATGCGTCCGACTTCTACTATCCGCCCAGACCGGAAGACTGTCACGACGGCATGGAACCGCCGACTCGCGTCGGAGCCGACGGAAGCTACCCGGTGCCGAAGCCGGGCTACACAAAAATGATTTGATTCAAAATATACTTTTTTGTCCTGGTTGGGATATGTTTTATGAGGAGACTTCAATATGCTTAAATGTCGTACACTTATGCCCATCGCCGCTGTGGCGATATTTCTGGGCGTCATAATGGCCGCGGGTGTCGCGGCGGCACAGGATGGACCTGCGAAGAAATTTACCGAGACCGTCACAACAAAGGCCGGTGAAAAAATATCTTTCGATATGGTCCTTATCCCGGCGGGCAATTTCCGGATGGGCAGCCCGGCGAATGAAGCCGGTCGTAAAGACGACGAAGGACCCCGGCACGAAGTCCGCGTCGATAACTTTTACTTCTGCACGACCGAGACCACAATCGAGCTTTTTATGGCCTACTACCAGGAAACGGTCAGTGCCAAGAGAGACTTCATTTCGACACAGCAGGAGCAGAAGCAAACCGATAAGGCCGACAGCAAAGTTGACGCAATAACCGGCCCTACTCCTGTCTACGGCGATATGACAATGGGCTACGAGAACCAGCACCCGGCCATGGGAATGACCTGGCACAACGCCGTGACTTTCTGCCGATGGCTCTCGAAGAATACGGGCAAGACGTACCGTCTGCCGACGGAGGCCGAGTGGGAGTACGCCTGCCGGGCCGGTACTACGAAAGCTTTCGGTGCCGTAAGTGACCCTGAGAAGCTTAAAGAGTACGCATGGTTTGACAAAACCGCCGACAGCGAGACTTCCGTTGTAGGCAAGAAAAAATCCAACGCATGGGGTCTTTATGACATTTTGGGCAATGTTCGTGAATGGGTGTACGATTTCTACAGTCCCGACGCTTACAAACAAACCGCTGCGAAGGCTCCGGCGGTAAATCCGAAGGGACCGGATACCGGGCAAGTGCACGCAGCTCGCGGCGGTGACTATAGCTGCCCGGCCGAGGAGCTGCGCTGTGCATCTCGGGCCTTCGAGGAAAAATGGTGGCGCTCCGGCGACCCCCAAATCCCGAAGAGCAAGTGGTGGCTGCCCGAAATGGACATCATCGGCTTTCGAGTGGCCTGCTCCGTTGAAAAGAGCAAATAAAAACAGGCAAAGAGAAATTCGTATTCAATAGATGCCCATGTTCCGGCAAGACAGGAAATGGAGGACATAAGATGTCCGTTTATTCTGGAACGAACCGCATAACACAGATTCTGTGTATCGCTATTGTAGCCTGCGCGGTGACAACCCTCGCTGGCCTGACATCCGCCGAAAATGTCACCGGCGGCCCGGGTAAGCTCGCATTCACTGAGAACGAAGATGGCGGATACGAATTCGATACCGGTATCCTCCGCGGCGGATTGCGCCGGGCCGGCAAGGGCCTGGGCCTGACTTCTGCCGTGCATCTACCAACCGGCACGACGCTCAACGGGGCATACGGCATCCTGAGCTACTATCGGGTATTCACCACGAACAAGAGATACGGCACGGCGGCATGGAGCTGGCCCGACACTTCAAAGCTTTTGCCCAACGGGGCAGTTCAGGTTACCTGGCCCGAAGCAGACGACCGGCCCTTTGAAATGGTCGCCCTCTATCGCTTCCACGATGACTCGACGCTCGACGTCGAGACGATAGTCAAAGCCGGCGAGGATTTGAGCAAATTCGAAGTTTTTCTGGCATCGTATTTTCACGAATCTTTTCCGTTAACTAAGGTTTTCGTAACCCCCGACCCTAAAATCGTAGGCAAACGGACTTTTCTGACAGCGAAGAAATCCTTTGGCAACTGGCAGATGTTTCCCCGAGATTATGATGTCATGCCAATCATCCGGGACGGCCGCTGGCAAAAACAGCCGAATCCCGTGGATTGGAAAATAATGCCGCCGATGGCAAAGCCGATTGCTCTGCGGCGAGGCTCAAAAGAAGCTCCAACGGCAATCCTGATGGCCCCGTCTGATGATTGTTTCGCAATATCGACACCTTATGAGGGAGAGGGTCACTATTCGACATATTTTTCGCTCTTCGGCTGCGATATCAAGGCCGGGCAGACAGCAAGGGCACGTTTACGCCTTGTCGTAATAGAAGTCGTCTCGAACCGGGAGATTCTGAATTTATATGAGAAATATATGAAGGATCTTTCAGAACTCACAGTTCAATCTGGTAATCCTTAATCGTTTCTATGAACAAGACTTATACAGGCCTGGATATTCGTAAGGTTCTTGCCCCTGATGGAGATGTTTCTCGATCTCTCGTCAATTTCGAAGTGCGTCCCGAGCAAATAGAAATGGCCCGTGCCGTGCAGCAGGCATTTCTGAAAAAGCGCCACCTGGCCGTCGAGGCCGGCACCGGTGTTGGTAAGAGTTTCGCTTATCTTATCCCCGCGGTGGATTTGGCTGCCAACGGCATGGGCAGGATGTTGATCAGCACCTTTACTATCACGCTGCAGGAACAGTTGGTCAACAAGGATATTCCCTTCCTGAACAGTTGCATGCCGCAAAAGTTTACCGCAGTTCTGGCAAAAGGCAGGAGTAATTACCTGTGCAAAAGGCGTCTGAAATTTGCACTGCAGCGTGAAAGAAGTTTGATCGACGATTCGGAGTTCGATAAAGTACGGGATTGGGCGGATCAAACAAAGGACGGCTCGCTCAGCGACCTACCCTTTTTACCAAAGAGCCGGACATGGGACAGGGTTAAAAGCGAGCACGGTAATTGTCGCGGGCGCAAGTGTCCCAATTTTCGTGATTGCTTTTACTGGGCCGCCCGGCGACGCCTGGAGAATGCAGATATTATTGTGGCCAACCATGCCCTGCTGTTCAGCGATCTTGTGCTTAAGCAGCAGGGTGCATCTATTCTGCCGGGTTATAAGTTCGTGATTATCGATGAAGCGCACAACACCGAACACGTGGCGGAAGACCATTTCGGAATAGACATCAGTAACAGGAGGGTCAAATTCGTTCTCGATAATCTTTATAATCCGCGGACGCACAAAGGGCTTTTGACTCATACGGATGCCAAAGCGACGGTCGATCTTGTCTATAAGATTGGCAAAGAATCTGAACGCTTCTTTAAGCAAATTCAGGTATGGTATGAACAAACAAAGAATGAGACAAAAGGCAGATGTTACAAGAATTTTATCGATGATACTCTTTCCGGGCATTTGAAGGAACTCAGCGCCGAATTGTCCAAACTCGCGAAGGAAAAAGAAGATGAAGATGAAAAATTTGAGATTATGCGGTTTGTCGAATTGTGCAAAGCGTTGATCCATGATTTGGAAAATTTCCTTTCGCAGGCCAATGCAGGCCAAATCTACTGGCTTGAGATAGGTTCGGGCAGAACTTCCACGATTCGCCTGAAAAGTGCTCCGCTTAATGTCGGGCCTGAAATTAAACGGTGTCTTTTTGATAAATATGAATCGGTCGTACTGACGAGCGCGACTTTGTGCACGGGTGCTACTCAAGAAAAAAGCGGTTTTGATTTCTTTGCCGGCCGAATCGGCCTGGATGATTTTAACGCTGTCAGGCTCGGCTCACCCTTCGATTACAAAAAGCAGGTCAAAGTGTATATCGAGAAGGATTTACCGAATCCGAATCAATCTACTTTCATTGGGAACGCCGCCGAGGCCATAAAGAAATATTTAGCGAAAACCACGGGCGGAGCATTTGTGCTTTTTACCAGTTATGTAATGCTCGAAGAGACAGCCGGCAGGCTTTCCCAATGGCTGGGTGAGAATAATATCAAACTGCTTCAGCAAGGTGCGAGTGTAGACAGGACCACGCTGTTAAAACAGTTTAAGACCAGAGGGTCCAACGTGTTGTTTGGGACCGACAGTTTCTGGCAGGGAGTGGACGTACCGGGACAGGCTCTTTCCAGCGTGATTATAGTGAGGTTGCCCTTTGCGGCCCCGGATCAGCCGCTGCTCGCAGGCCGGCTCGAACAGATAAGGGAGCTGGGAGGCAATCCCTTTAACGATTACCAGTTGCCATCCGCCATTATCAAGTTTAAGCAGGGCTTCGGGCGGCTGATTCGCAGCAAGACCGACAGCGGTATTGTGGCCGTCCTGGACAGCAGAATAGTCAACAAGTCCTATGGTAAGAAGTTCCTCGCGGCGATACCTAAGTGCGAAACTGTGATTGTCGCAAACGGCAAATAATGTATTGTGATTTCAGGATTGATTTGATAAACTAAGCGAATCTTAAGGTTTCACAGCTCTGCCGGATTATATATGCGAGAGATTCCCGTTCAGTTGGAGATGAGCGAATGGTTACTTCGGCGCTTGCGGATATCAATGATGTAGTTAGCTGGCTCGAGTCTATCGAGCGGTTGGTTGGCAGGCTTTATACAAGTGCGGCCAGGGCTTTTGTAGATGACAAACAATTCTCGATCTTTTTAAACCAGTTGGCAAAAGATGAGCAGTCCCACGCACAATTCATGTCGATGGTTTCCGAATACCTGCGAGCAAAAGAGAAACAGTTTATGCTGGATATTGCGCTTGACCGGAAAACCAGAGAAAGCGTTGAGGCACCACTGAAAAGATTCGAGCATCATCTGGCCGGCAAAAGCATCTCCAAGGCGCGAGTAGTGGAATATATGGCCCGGGCGGAATCTTCGGAGCTTAATCCAGTGTTCCTTTACATCGTCGGAAAATTCGGGGAGATAAACCGAAAAGCTGAGCGCATGACTGCTGATATCCAGTCTCACTTGTCGCGCATTCGGGACTTCGTGGACGGGCTTCCGAAAGACCTGAAACCCTCCATTGATATTGGCACGTTCCCTTCTGTTTGGGAGGAAAGATTCCTGGTCGTTGACGATCACGAGCCATTGCGCGAGTTAGTAGCCTCGCTGCTCAGTCGCAGGGGAACCGTGGAGGCGGTTGCCGGGGCGGGTGAAGGTTTGGGTAAGGTGAGGGAGCATTTCTATAACGGCATCGTCTCAGACATTCAAATGCCGGGCATGGACGGATTCGAGTTTTACCAGCGAGCCGTTGAGTGTGACCACCAGCTTAAGAAGCACTTCCTTTTCTACTCGGCTGAAATTACCCCGGAGCGAGAAGCATATCTGAAGAAAAACAACCTGTGCTTTCTCCGGAAGCCATTTGGTCTGGGTGAATTCATGGAAACAATCGACCAAATCCTTCGGCAGTGATTCGCCGGGGATTGTTGCATGCAGGTAGTAGTAAAAGTCAACCTCTCAATTCCCTAAGGCAATCCTGGCAGAATAGTTGGCCGGAATCGATTTTAACCAGATCGCTTTCTTTAATGTCTTTTCTGCCGCAACATTCGCACGTGCCGGTTTTGACTGGAACATGTCGAGCTTCTCTCGCCTTTTCTTTGGCCGCCGCAACAGCCTGGGCCTCGATTCTGGCCCTTTCCTGAGTCTCGGCCCTGAGTCTTTCTTGAACTTCAGCCTTTGCCTGAGCCTCTTCGGCGGCTCTTTTTTGGGCCTCAAGACGGGCAACGGCTTCGGATGCTGCTTTGCCTTCGGCTTTTGCCGTTTCTTCGGCCTGGGCCTTGAGCTTTTCTTCCGCTTGTCTTATATCTGCGGCATAAAACTCGACCTTTTCTTCCGCCTCTGCTTTTGCCGCCGCGATAACCTCGGCGGCTTCGGCCTTGATTCTTGCTTGTTCTTTGGCTTCGGTTTGGAGCTTTTCTTCGGCTTGCCTTATAGCTGCGGCGTACCACTCGACCTTTTCTTCCGCCTCTGCCTTTACCGCTGCGACAGCTTCGGCAGTTTCGGCCTTGAGTCTGGCCTGTTCTTTGGCTTCGGTTTGGAGCTTTTCTTCGGCTTGTTTTATAGCTGCGGCGTACCACTCGACCTTTTCTTCCGCCTCTGCTTTTGCCGCCGCGACAGCATCGGCAGCTTCGGCCTTGAGCCTGGCTTGTTCCTTAGCTTCGGCCTTAAGTCTCTCTTCGACCTTTGCTCGTTCCTTCGCCTCTTGAGTTGCTGTTTTTTGAGCTTCGATCCGGGCGGCCGTGTCGGCTTCGGCCTTTGCCTGAGCTTTTGCCATTTCCTTTGCCTGGGCCTGAATCTCCTGCCGGGCTTTCGACAGGGCATGGGTCTCAGCTTTCAGTTTTTGCTCTGCTTCTTCTATTGCCGCAAGATATGATTCAGCCTTCGCTTCGGCCCTGGCCCTTTCTTCAGCCTGCGCTTTGAGCTTTTCTTCCGATTCTCTTAAAGTTACGGCATACGATTCGGTTTTTGCT
>Ga0209121_10003984_pt1 | contig 13995 bp, 12 predicted proteins | sample Cruoilmetagenom3_FD_187292 | JGI IMG/M metagenome (GOLD analysis project Ga0209121, IMG submission 187292) | Oil polluted marine microbial communities from Coal Oil Point, Santa Barbara, California, USA - Sample 3 (SPAdes) (version 2) | ecosystem: Environmental > Aquatic > Marine > Oil seeps ...
GCTTTAGGCAAGGAAATTCGGCCTAAAATGGCATTTCAAGGTGGCGTTGCTTTCAATAAGGGAATAATTAGGGCATTTAATGAGACCTTCGACACAGAAGTTTATGTTCCTCCTCATAATGAACTTATGGGTGCTATAGGAGCTGCTTTTTTGGTTAAAGAAGAAATGGAAAATAATCATGGCAAAACGAATTTTGCTGGATTTGGCGTTAGCAAAACAGAATATAAAACATCCTCTTTTATCTGCAAAGCTTGCCCTAACCTATGCGAGATCTCTCAAATTTCTGTTAATGGTAAGGTTTTGGCCAGGTGGGGAGGGCGCTGTGACATGTGGGAGAGGATAGAAGGTCCATAGAGAAGCAATAAATAAGGATAAATTCTAAGCACGAAATTCGAAATGCTAAACAATATCAAAGCACTAATGAGCAAAATTCAAAACAAATAAACTTTGGCATTTGAATTTAGGATTTGTTTAGGGTTTAGAGCTTAGATATTAGAATTTGAAGAGCTATGGACAGGAGTTATCAAGTAATTATTGTTGACGGTGGACTTGCTGGACTCACTGCTGGGCTATATTGTGCCCGGTCAAAACTTAATACTTTGCTTATTGAAAGGGGAGTAATCGGCGGGCAGATAACTAACGCTGAGCAAGTAGAGAACTATCCTGGTTTTCCTCAAGGCATTTCGGGCATTAAATTAGGGCAGCTTATTCATGAGCAAGCTACGAACTACGGATTGGAAACTTTGCTTGCCGAGGTTACTGCTTTAGCACCTCGCCAGAAGCATAAGCTAGTTAGCACTAACGAAGGCAATTTTGTGGCTGATTCGGTAATCATTGCTTCTGGTTCAAGGTTCCGCAAGTTAGGGGTGCTTGGAGAAGATGAGCTTACAGGTCGGGGTGTTTCCTATTGTGCTACTTGTGATGGTCCTTTGTTTAAGGGCAGGGCGGTAGCTGTGATAGGTGGTGGAGATGCTGCTGTCACCGAGGCTCTTTATCTGAGCAAATTTGCTTCTAAGGTTTTAGTCATTCATCGCCGTAATCAGCTTAGAGCCAGCAGGATACTCGGGGAAAAAGCAAAGACTGAACCAAAGATAGAATTTATCTGGGACACTGTGGTAACCAAAATTGAAGGCGTTGGAGCAAGTAGGGACAGCTATTTAGGTCTGTCCCTTAGGCTAAAAAAGGTAAAGGATGCTACAATATCAGCATTAGAAGTAGCAGGCATCTTTATTGCCATTGGATTGGAACCTAACACTGGTTACCTAGAGAGGGTTTTGCCTTTGGATGAGGAAGGCTGCATAGTCACCAATGAGCTAATGGAGACAGGGATACCAGGAATATTAGCTGCCGGGAATATTCGCCATAACTCAGCGAGGCAGGCAATAACTGCCGCTGGCGATGGTGCCACGGCTGCTATGTCGGCAGAGAGATTTCTAAGCTTACATTGATAACTTAGCTGTGGGTCTTTAGACCTACAGGGGGAAGCTTTAGCTTCGCCCCTATAATGGGGGAGGGATGAAAGTTATTTTATTAAAAGATGTCCCTGGGAAAGGAAAGGCAGGCGAGATAAAAGAAATGTCTCAAGGCTATGCCAGGAATTTCCTCTTACCTCAGGGTTTGGCTTTAGCAGTTACACCAGCAGCTATGAAAGAAGCAGAGTCAAGGATTCAAAAGGAAAGGGGTCGGGAATCCGCTGACCAAGCTAAGCTAGTTGAGCTAGCCAAGCAGATTGAAGGAACTGAAATTCAGCTTCAGGCTCGTATTGGCTCTGGAGACCGCCTATTCGGCTCTATTACTGCCGCTGACATAGCAGAGGAGTTAAATCGAGTCATATGTCATTCTGGGTCGGAGGCGAAGAATCTCATAGATAAGAGAAACATAGATATAGACAAGCCTTTACGCCAGGCAGGCAACTACGAAGTAATCGTTAAGTTAGCTAAAGATGTTAAGCCACGAATCACAGTAATCATTGGTCAGGAAAATACTCATGGCGCAAGAAAAATTACCACCTCATGATGTTGAAGCTGAAGAAGCGGTGATCGGGTCTTTGCTTATCGACCCTGATGCTGTATTAAAAATTGCCACTTTCCTCAAGCCCGAGGATTTTTCTGTGGAAACGAACCAGATGATTTACCAGGCTTGCCTGTCTCTTTACCAGCGCAATGAAGTTATAAATCAAATTACTGTAGCTCATGAGCTAATGCGTCAGAACAACCTGGAGCAAATTGGTGGAGCTGCCTATTTATCTCATCTAATATCTATCGTGCCCACATCCCTCCATGTGGAATACTATGCTCAGATAGTATCCAATACAGCAGTAATGCGGAGGTTAATTGCCGCTGCGGGGCAAATTGCTGCTATTGGCTATGAGGCTGGTCCAGATGTGGAAAGTAGCCTCAATAAAGCTGAAGATGTCTTGTTTCAAGTGCGAGCCAGGCAGAGGCCTCGAGACTTTGTTCTTATTCGCGAGGTTTTGGGTCAGTATTTTGAGGAGGCGGGACAACCTGCTGCGCTGCGAGAAGGGGAAATACCTCATGTTTTGACTGGTTTTGCTGCTTTAGACGACTTCTTGGGGGGGTTGCAGAGAGCTGACTTGATTGTTTTAGCTGCCAGGACTAGCATGGGCAAAACGAGTTTAGCTCTAAATGTTGCCAGGAATGCTGCCATTAGCCAAAAGGCTTGTATTGCTCTATTCAGTCTGGAGATGTCTCGGGAAGCAGTGGTTCAGCGTCTCTTGGCTGGCGAGTCAGGTGTAGATTCCAGACGTATTCGTTTGGGGCGCTTTAATGAGCAAGATGAAGTGAGGATTATGGAAGCTAGCGGAATCCTATCTGAGACACTGATCTACATTGATGATTCCCCTCAACTTCGCACCGTCGATATAAGAAGCAAAGCACGACGCCTTTATTTTGATCGCGGCATTGACCTGATTATCATTGATTATCTACAACTGATACAAGGTAATGGCAGAAATGAGACCCGAGTCCAAGAGATCAGTAAAATAACTAGTTCCTTAAAGATGTTGGCTAGAGAGCTGAATGTGCCTGTATTAACGGTGTCTCAGCTCAGTCGGGCTGTAGAATGGCGGGCCTCCCATGTGCCTCAGCTTGCCGACCTGCGTGAAAGCGGCAGTATTGAGCAGGATGCTGATATCGTTCTGTTTATTTACCGAGATGATATGTATTATACCCCTGAAGACTGGAGCAAGTTGCACGATATCGAAAAGGAACCCTATCCTCGTGGAATTGCTGATATTAATATAGCCAAACACCGCAATGGTCCTTTAGGGCAGGTAAAGCTACACTTTCTGAGTAGGATTGCTAAATTTGATAACCTGGAGCAAGAGGTGAAAACATGACGGATAGGCAGCGAGGTTCCTTGCTTCGCTCAGGAAAGATAGAGTTCACTCCTTTACCTGATATCTTTTTTGCTCACATAATGCCTAAAATTCAGGATGTAGCTGAGCTCAAAGTAATACTGTATATCTTTTACTTACTTAATCATAAGCAAAGATACCCTCGCTTTGTTACACGTGGAGAATTGTTGTCTCTTAGTGCTCAGATGGGGATGGAAGAAGAAGTGATATGCCACGCCTTGAGTTTAGCTATGGAACATGGCGCCATTTTACGAGGAACTTTAAACATAGATAGCGAGCCTGAGGAGGCTTATTTCATGGCTGCAGAATCTGATAAGGAGGCTATTGCTGAGAGCCATCAGCTATCAGCTATCAGCTATCAGAATATCTTTGCTCTCTACGAGCAAAATATAGGGATAATAACACCAATGATTGCTGAGGAACTTAAGGAGGCTGAGAAACTTTATCCGCCTCAATGGATTGATGAAGCCTTCAAGGAAGCGGTTACGATGAACAAGCGGAGCTGGAAATACATTGCTCGTATCCTTGAGAGGTGGGCTAGCGAAGGTAAAGAAGGTGGAGAACATAGGAAAAGTACTAAAGAGGGTGGCCCCGACAAATATATCAGGGGCAAATACGGACACCTGGTCAAAAGATAGCTCACCTTCTCTCGTGGTGGGAGAGGGTCAGGGTGAGGGTGAAACCTGTCCTATTTGTAAGGGAGCTGGGTTTGTTCACCCTCTTCTAGATTCGGGGCGACCTGATTTCAGTAGAGTTGTGCCTTGTCGTTGTAGGCAAGGCTACCTGCAAAAGGAGAAATTAGGATATTTAGAGGAGTATAGCAATCTCGGTTCCTTATCACGATTTACCTTTGATAATTTATCTCCACAGGGAAAACCTCCCCGTCGGCTGAAAGCTGATAGCTCTCAGCTGACAGCTCTCAGTGAACATTTTGTTTCTATTTACCAAGCCGCTAGAGCTTTTGCTGATAACCCTGAAGGTTGGCTTGTGTTTCTTGGTCCTAGCGGCTGTGGCAAAACGCATTTATCCTGTGCTATTGCCAATCACCGTCTTAGCTTAGGGGAGCCGGCATTTTATATCAGCGTTGCCGACCTTCTAGACCATCTCCGCAGGGCTTTTAATCCCACAAGCAACGTTACCTATGATGAGTTGTTTGAACAAGTAAAGAATGTGCCTTTGCTAGTGCTTGATGACCTTACTGTGGAAAGTGCTACTCCCTGGGCTAAAGAGAAATTAGAGCAACTCTTTAACTACCGATATAACACCAAGCTGGCAACAGTGATTACCACGGATGTGCCCTTGGAGAAACTTGATGAACGCCTGCGTGGCAAGCTAGCCGATAATGAATTTTGCCAGGTATGCATAATTTCTCCTGTTAGCTACGAGGAAGCAAAGCAATCTCCTTTGCAGTTAGAGCTGTTACGGAACATGACCTTCGATAATTTTGACTGCAAGCGACTGAATCTTTCCCTGGAGCAGCGTCAGAATTTGCGGCAGGCCTTTCAACTGGCAACAGAATTCGCTCGTTCTCCAGAAGGCTGGTTGATATTCCAAGGCGTTAATGGGTGTGGCAAAACCCATCTAGCAGCAGCTATTGCTAATTATCGCCTATCACATGGCGAGCCAGTCTTTTTTGTCGTCGTTCCCGACCTTCTTGACCATTTACGCTCTACCTTCAGCCCCGAGAGCAAAGTCTCTTATGATGAGTTTTTTGAAAAAATTAAAACAAGCCCGGTGTTGGTGCTCGATGATTTTGGCGAGCAAGCAGCTACTCCTTGGGCGCAGGAAAAGCTATATCAATTAATTAATTATCGCTATAATGCCAGGCTACCAACGGTGATCACTACATGCCTTTCCCTGGATGAAGTTGAACCGCGGATTGGTTCACGAATGGTAGACCCGAGATTAAGTTTGGTGTTTAACATCATCGCTCCCGATTACCGTGGCGATATAAAGCCTACTCGGTGGGCAAACATTGCCAAGAGGCGCTACCCCTGAGTGTCGGGTTGTTGCAATTGAAGGACGTTGGCTGCTAAAATAAGCCAACATTAAGGCAAAGAGTGAAGTTGTGATAAATTCTCCAGTTTTAGTACTTAATCAAAGCTATGAGCCTCTCAATTTGTGTCGCACGCGTCGGGCTATAGTTTTAGTTTTTCGCGGCAAAGCTGAAGTATTGGAAAATGGCAGGGGGGAGATTCATTCTGCCAACGAGGTTTTCCAGATGCCTTCTGTGATTCGTCTTGTTTACATGGTTAAACGTCCACATTCTGAAAGAAGATTGACTAAATTTGAGGTGTTTAATCGTGACCAATATACCTGTCAGTATTGTGGGCGAAAAACAAAGGAACTTACCTTGGATCATGTTATCCCACGGAGGTGGGATGGTGAACATAGTTGGGAGAATGTGGTTAGCGCCTGTATTCCATGCAATCGGCGTAAGGGAGGGCGTACGCCAAGTGAAGCAGGGATGAAACTACTGTGTCAGCCGCGTCCTCCTCGTAATGATGGCTTCTTTATTCCTTATCACATTCTCGGCAATCATAGCGAATGGCAAAAATATTTACTGTGATTCTTTGCTTTCATATGCCAGGCAGCAAAGAAGTTTCCCACAAACGCCTGATATCTTCATCGGGTTTAAGACCAAACCCTGTTCTTTAGCCATTTTTATGGATACTGGGGCAAAGCCAGTAAGGAAGTTTTGACAACATAAAGGGTAACCACACTTACCTATGCCACCTAGCAATTTAGCCTCGTCCCTTGGTCCTATTTGTTTTAACTCAACCCGTGTTTCCAGGCTGCGGCTTAATTTCCGAACCAATCCTCGAAAGTCAACCCGCTCTCGAGCGCTAAAGAATATAGTTAGGTGGCCACTCTTGAGATCATAATGAACCGCTAGGGGCTTCATCCTTAAGCCGAGCTTGGCTACCATTTCCTTGGACTTAGTTAAGGCTTCCTTTTCTTGTTTCTGCCGAGCTTTTTCTAAATCCTCTGGCTGAGCCTGACGCACTACTGTTATTAATGGCTCGCTTAGGTCACTTGGTTGGACTTGAGCCTCAAGAACGATGACTTTGGCTATGTCTAAACCGTGGCTGGTATCCAGTATTACATAGTCATCAACTTGCAGGGGAATATCTCCAGCATCGCAGTAGAATAACTTGTTCCCCGGCTGGAAATGGACTTTAATTATATTAGCCATGGAGATTGTTTCGCTCCGCTCACAATGACAATTTTGGCATATTGAGCATCAACGATTCAAATGCCAAACGGGGATTAACATTCTTAGAAATTTCCTCCCGTAATGAGCGTAAATTAGCAAGGAACTGTTTGATCTCATTTAAACTCAGGCTCTTGGCTTGTTTTTCCAGAGCTACTTCATAGTCTACATTGATGATGGCTTCCTTGCAACCACCTTTAATAAGCATCAAATCACGCCACCAACTGAGCCAAATTTCTATTATCTCTGCCACGGACCTGCGATTCTGGCTAAATTGGGTAGCTATCTCTTGGGCATAAGCAAATCTCTGCTGTAAACTGGCGCTTGCTAGAGAAGAGAACATGGTTACCCTTTGAGCTCGCTGTTTTAATATGTCATCATCTGCCAAAGCAGATAGTGCCCAACCAAGACAGCCATGGCATAGGTGAGCCAAAAATTCTGCTTTAGCCAAATCAACATTATAAGAATTGGTGAGTATGTTTTGAAGTTGCATTAAAGGTAAGGGCTTCAATTCCAGCCGCTGGCATCGCGAGACAATTGTTGGTAGTAGACGCCTTTCTTCAGCAGCCAATAGGAGCCAAACTACTTTAGGTGGGGGCTCTTCTAATATCTTGAGTAAGGAATTAGCTGCCTCAGTGGACAGATATTCAGCAACATCAATGATAAAGACTTTGCATTTACCTTCATATGGTGGCAAGTTAGCTAACTTCTGAAGCTCTCGTATGTCATCGATGCCGATCTCTGTTCTAGAATCCAAGCCTACGGAGGTAACATCGGCATGCTTGTGATCGAGGATTCGGCGGCAGGAACGGCATTGACCGCAAGGTGGCTTGTGAGCGTTGCAATTTAGGGCTTGGGCTAAATTAATGGCTAAAGTTTTTTTGCCTACATGGTGTGGCCCCACGAGAAGATAAGCATGAGCTATAGTATCCTCCTCAATGCTACGCTCCAATAGAGCTAAAATCTTATCTTGTCCCAGAACCTGCCACATTTTTGCCTACAGCAAATCCAGCCTCATCAAATCTTGATAGCTTTCGCGGCGTCTAATAAGGTGTGCTTTACCTTTGTCTACCATGACTATAGCTGGCTTAGGTAAGACATTATAATTGCTCGACATGGGGATGGAGTAAGCACCACAAACTGGTATGGCAATAATGTCACCGGGGGAAACTGAAGCTAAATTTGCATCCCTTACTAAAATGTCTCCTGATTCACAAAGCTTGCCTGCAATGGTAACTAAGTCTTTTTCTGTATCTAAAGCCTTGTTAGCTACCAAAGCCTCAAGTTTGGCTCCATAAAGAGCCGGGCGAATATTGTCGCTCATGCCACCATCAATGCAAACATACTTTCTTATGCCAGGTATCTCCTTTATTGCGCCGGTAGTATATAGTGCTATTCCAGCTTGCCCTACAATTGCCCTCCCCGGCTCAATGATGAGTCGGGGATAAGTGAGCCCCATCTGCGAAATAAGGCTATTTAACTTGCTCGCTACAGCCCTAGCATAGTCAGCCACCGTAGGCACTTTAGAGTCTAATGTGTATTGAACAGCAAAACCGCCACCAATGCTAAATTCACTAGGGTTAAAGCCAAATTTCTCGCTCATTTCCTGGGCAAAGCCAAGAACAAGTTCCATAGCGAGCTCATAGGGCTGGACTTCGGACACTGGAGAACCGAGATGGAAGTGAAAGCCTAAAAGGTTAAGGTTAGAAGTTGGCATAATTTGTTTTACCGCCTCTTCAGCTTGCCCTGTAGCCAAGGGAAAACCAAATTTGCTATCTAGAGTTCCTGTAGTAGTGTATCGATGACTATGAGGGTCAACCCCTGGGGTGATACGAAGCAGAATATCACGATTGGTTTCTTTCTCCTTGGCTAATTTATTAAGCAGAGCAAGCTCGTAAAAGTTATCTACTACAATTCGGCCGATGCCCCAATCTAAAGCTAGCTTCAGCTCCTCTGGCGTCTTATTATTGCCATGGAAGTAAACCTTATCCAAGGGGAAATTTACTGAGTGGGCAATGCTAAGCTCTCCGCCGGAGACGACATCGAGCCCTAAACCCTCTTCCTTAAAGATGCAGGCCAGAGCCTTATTTAGAAAAGCTTTAGAAGCGTAAATAACTAAGGAATCGGGATAATATTTGCAGAACTCAGCTTTAAATTCACGACACTTATGGCGGAGGGTGAATTCGTCGAAAAGATAAAGCGGCGTGCCAAATTCCTTGGCTAGGTCAACGACATCACAGCCACCGATGCGGAGGTGACCTTGATTGTTTACCTCGGCGGTTAACGGGAAGAGGGAGAGCTTGGGTACCTTTTTTGTATTCAATTTCGGATATGCTAGCTTGTAATCCCCATGTGAGTCAAGAAAAGGGTCTCAGCAGTGGCTGAGATATTCACTATACTCTACCAGGTGAGCCAATACTTTTGCTGCTCTTTCTGGAGTAGGATACATTAAAATACCATTATCTTGGAGTTTCTTAAAGGTGCGTGAGTTTTTGATGCCCTCAGTGTGAGCACGACAAATGATAAGCGGCTTCTGATACTTGTCCATATAGGCAAATGCCTTATTTAGGTCTTTTAACTCTTCCTCTTCCTGAGCCTCAAGAGTTTCATTAACTTTTTCTCTCATTGTGGGTGGAATGTTGCCTATCCACTCACGCCTTCCAGCGGGATAAGCTATAGCGTTAACCGCGATTAAGGCGTCTAAATTATTATCTTCCATTAGTGGCCACAGACAGGGGTAGGTGACAAAGCCAGCAGCAACAGTGTCAACAGGGTTGGCATGTGGCCAGCGTGGAGGCAAGACGGCATTTAAGCGTTCGATTGTATTTGGAGATAAATAGGCTATCTCTAGCCCTGACCTTTCGCAGGCATCTGTAATCACACAGCCAAAGCCACCTCCGGATGTTAGAATTCCTACCTTCCTTCCTTTGGGTAAGGGTTGGCGAAGCAACGCCACTGCCACATCGAAAAGTTCCTCAACCTCGTTTACCCTTATTATCCCAGCTTGCTTAAACATAGCATCGTACACAATATCTGTGCCAGCAATAGCTGCAGTATGTGATCTGGTTGCTCTTGCCCCTGCTCTTGTTCTGCCCACCTTCATCACTACAATAGGTTTCTTCTTCGTGATGTCTTTGGCTAATCTGAAGAAACGCTCTCCTTCTCTCAAGCCTTCGATATAGGCGGTTATTATCTTAGTTTCCTCATCCTGTCCTAAATACTCTAGGAAATCCTCAAGGTGCAGATCAGCTTCATTACCAGTACCAACAAACTTGCTAAAACCAACACCCATTTCAGTGCCACACTGAAGAATATGCCAAGCGAAGCCGCCGCTCTGGGAGATAAGTCCTATTTCTCCTTTCTTAATGGCTAATCCTTGGCGTAAGGTTGAGAAATCAATACTGGTATTAAAATTGCCCATGCAATTTGGCCCTACGAGTCGTATTCCTCCCGCCTTAGCAATAGCGACAATCTCTCGTTCAAATTTAGCTCCTTCTGCGCCAGTTTCGGCTAATCCTGCAGAGATGATGAGAGATGCCTTGACTCTTGCTTGGATGCAGTCCTTCATCACCTCAGGCACAGTTTGGAAGGGAACAGCCACTACTACAAAGTCCACCGGTTCAGGTAGCTCCTTCACTGTAGGATAAGCTTTTATACCCTGTACTTCAGTGGCATTCTTATTTATGGGATAGGCCCTCACCGAAGAGATAGTCGAAACCTGATTAAAGATATCAAACCCCCACTTGTCGAAAGTGTTGGATGCCCCGACCACAGCAACCGAGTGAGGATTAAAGATAGGCTCAATCTGTTCGAAATTTGAACCCTGCATATAAGACGTCATCTTAAGATAGTGAATAAGCTGCAGGCAAATCTGTGAGTGCGGACATTGATGATATGTTACTTTTTCTTAAAGCTCGCCTTCCTCTTTTCTGTTCTTGCCCTAACCCCTTCCTGAAAGTCATGGCTAGGGATGAGGAGACTCTGGGTAATGCCTGCTGCCTCAAGGCCCTCGGATATGCTCCGCCCGAAGCTTGTGTCAATGTTCCTCTTTGCCAGTCCAACTGCTAGCGGTCCATTGCTAATAATCTCCTCTGCCCAAGCTCTGGCTGTATTCTGTAGGTCCTCCAGTGGTACTACTTTGTTGACCAGGCCAATGCGCTCAGCGTCTAGGGCAGAGATTGTCTTTCCAGTTAAGATTAATTCCTTTGCTCTGCCCACTCCTACTATTCTAGGGAGCCTTTGATTTCCACCCAAATCGGGGATTACACCCAGGCGTACTTCTGGTATTGTAAGCGTTGCCTCTTGAGAGGCGATTCTAAGGTCACAGGCTAATACCATTTCAAAACCTCCACCAATGGCATATCCATGGATTGCTGCAACCACTGCTTTTTCTAGATATTCTATCTCTGAAAACGCTCTCTGAAGTTTCCTTAAATTTCTCCGAAAATCTTGATTACCGTCTCCTGCCACTGTTCCCAGTTCAGATAAATCCATGCCAGCGCAGAACGCCTTTCCTTCTCCCGAAAGAACCACAGCTCCAATGCTATCCGCGGTGGCTACCTCAGTAATACACCGGTCAAGCTCATCTAGCATCTGTGGAGTTATAGCATTTCTCTTCTCTGGCCTGTTCAACTTAATGTATAAAACTCCTTTTTCCTCTCGCAAGGAAAGTGTCTCAAAGTTCATTCCAAACCTCCTTTAATCAGGTGCTGAAAATCTAATGGTCATATCTTAACCTCTAGAATGTTTCTAGGTCAAGTGGGCATCTTCATTGACGGGAAGCGGGAGTCAAAGTAGAATTCTCAATAATGTACAACAAGGCTGTGCTCGATAATGGTCTGAGGGTTATCACTAGCACTATGCCTCATAGCCGTTCGGTATGTATTGCTATTCTTGTGGGGGCTGGTTCTTGTTATGAGGCTCGAGAAGAGGCGGGCATCTCACATTTTGCTGAGCATTTGTTTTTCAAAGGCACGAGGCGACGGCCAACAGCTAAGGAGATAAGCCAGGATATCGAAGGCGTTGGTGGCACAATCAATGGCGGCACAGATAAAGAGGTAACCGTCTTTTGGGCTAAGGTTGCTAGCTCTTATTTCTCTGTTGCTTTGGATGTGTTAGCTGATTTATTGCTCAATTCTCGCTTTGATGGCAGAGATATAGAGCAGGAGCGCCGGGTTATCATTGAGGAAATCAATATGAATCTAGACCTTCCTCGGGAAAGGGTAAACATGCTTATAGATGAGGTGTTATGGCCGGAACAGCCTTTGGGGCGTGAAGTTATTGGGGATAAAGAAACTGTAGCTTTGATAACAAGGGAGCCGATATTAGACTATATTGCTCGCAGGTATATGCCCAATAATACTGTAGTTAGTGTTGCTGGCGATATACAACTCAGAGAGGCAGTGGCTCAAATTGATGGTTGCTTTAGCAAATGGGCTGCTGGGGAGCTATCAACTGGCTATAAAGTAGCTGATGAGCAAACAGCAGCCAGGTTACGTATTGAGTCCAGGGATAGTGAACAAGCTCATCTTTGTCTCGGTGTTCACGGATTTTCTCACTCTCACCCACAGCGCTTTGCCCTTGACTTGCTTAACACAGTGCTTGGTGGAGGGATGAGCAGTCGCCTATTTACGGAGATTCGGGAACATAAGGGGTTAGCCTACGATATTCATAGTTATGCTGACCATTTCCGTGACTCGGGCTCATTTATTGTCTATGCCGGAGTTGACCCTAAGAAGGTGGAGATTGCCGCCGCTGCCATCCTTGAAGAGGTATCTAAGCTTAAACAAGGAATTACAACAAGTGAGCTCACCAGGGCGAAGGAATTGTCAAAAGGAAGGCTACAATTGCGGCTTGAGGACAGTCAGAATGTGGCTTTATGGCTCGGTAGCCAGGAAATACTGAACCAACGCATTCTTAGCATAGATGAGGTCATTGCTATAGTCAATGCTATTACCACCGATGACCTAAAACAGGTGGCTGAGGAAATCTTAGTTAGCGATAAACTTAACTTAGCTATAGTGGGTCCAGTCAAAAAGGAACCCTCACTTAGCCTTTCCCTTTAAGGGAGGAGGAACATTGCTCTAATTATTGTAGCTGCGGGTCTTTAGACCCGCAGGTCGAGGCTAAAGCCTCGACGCTACGATTGTTTATATTATGTGAAAATAAGGTAAGGATGACAAAGGAAGAGCCGCCCTCGGGCGGCTCTTCTGATTTAATGTCATTGCGAGCGAAGCGAAGCAATCTCAGACTGCTCTTTAGTACTCAGGGTATCCTCCTCCGGGGGGCATCATCGCCTTTTCCTTCTCAGGAATATCAGTTACTAAGGATTCTGTGGTTAAAATCATATTGGCAATGCTAGCGCCATTTTCCAGAGCGGCTCTAGTGACCTTGAGGGGGTCAATGATACCCTTTTCTGTCATATTGACATCCATCTCGTCCTTGAGTGCGTCATAGCCTACGCCAGGGGGGCTCTCCTTCACTCTATTTACTACTACCGAGCCTTCTCTGCCGCTATTGGTAGCGATGCACCTCATAGGCTCTTCCAAGGCTCGTCTTAGTATGGCTATGCCAGTAGCTTCATCGCCCTTAACATCGAGCTTAACCAGAGTTGGTATGACGTTCAAGAGAGCAACACCACCGCCGGGCAGAATGCCTTCTTCTACAGCAGCTCGGGTGGCTGAAAGAGCATCTTCTACTCGGTGCTTTTTCTCCTTTAAGTCTGTTTCTGTAGCTCCACCCACCTTAATTACTGCCACGCCACCAGCCAATTTGGCTAGCCTTTCCTGCAGTTTTTCCTTATCATAATCAGAGGTGCTTATATCAATCTGAGACCTGATTTGCTTGATTCGGGCTTCAATATCTTCGGTCTTGCCTTTCCCTTCAACAATTGTGGTATCATCTTTATCAGCAACTACTCTCCTGGCTCGCCCCAGGTCATCTATGGTCACTGAATCTAGCTTTCTACCAACTTCCTCAGAGATGACTTTGCCGCCGGTAAGAATAGCTATGTCCTGAAGCATTTCCTTCCTTCTGTCGCCAAAGCCAGGTGCTTTAACCGCCAGGGGAGCTAATGTGCCCCTTAACTTATTAACCACCAGCGTGGCTAGGGATTCCCCATCCACATCCTCAGCAATAATAACGATGTTCTTGGAAGTTTGAACCATTTTTTCCAGAGCGGGCAAAATATCGTTTATAGCGGAAATCTTCTTATCGGTGATAAGGATATAGGGGTCTTCTAGTTCAGTCCTCATCTGTTCAGCGTTAGTGATAAAGTAGGGGCTGATATAACCGCGGTCGAATTTCATACCTTCAACATATTCGGTTTCGTATTTCAGCCCTTTGCCTTCCTCCACGGTAATAACGCCGTCTTTGCCCACCTTTTCCATAACATCAGCAATCAAAT
>Ga0209121_10003985_pt1 | contig 13989 bp, 14 predicted proteins | sample Cruoilmetagenom3_FD_187292 | JGI IMG/M metagenome (GOLD analysis project Ga0209121, IMG submission 187292) | Oil polluted marine microbial communities from Coal Oil Point, Santa Barbara, California, USA - Sample 3 (SPAdes) (version 2) | ecosystem: Environmental > Aquatic > Marine > Oil seeps ...
CCCCCAGATGTTGGGAAATCCGACAGATTCTTCCTAGATATGGGGGATGGCAGCTCATCATCATTTACCTAATGTGACGGCAAGTCAGTCAGGGGATTGGCATAACTTCTTCCGGTAGATATGGGGGTGGCTGCTAGGCGGTGTCACCACACGGCGAATCTGGCGGTGATCTGAGATAGGGCTGCTGTGTTCGTTATCCGGCCCTTTTTGATGTCCAGACGGGAGAATAATCGGATGTCCTATTGGCGTTGGAAACAATACCCCCATATATGGGATTCTCGGCGAGCAAAGCCCAATCTGTGGTGGTATGCGGCAGCCTTGACGAAATCGCGCCGTTTGCCGCTTGTCCCAAACATGATACGCTCCCGGCGGCTTGGCTTGTGCTAGTGTCGTCGTTGGATTATAATTAGGATGTACACGATGAGCGAAGGGGATTGAATGCCCCCCTCCCAACCAACATGAGCCGATTGCTTCTGCCAAAGGAAGTAGAGGGCAACCCGTGGCTAGTCTCCCCAAAACGGTTCGACATCTAATCCAAGAGTACAAAGCGTTTCAAGAGGAACTACCCTTGCGAAAGGCCGGGCCCGGCCTTGAAGGCTTAGTACGTTTCAATGGCAATAGGGGAATGCCTATACATGGCTGGTATAACTTTAAGGAGGGGTTCTCAGGCGGTCTTCTCAGTTGGTTGTGTAAGGCTATACCGTGCGAGTTGGACGAACTCGAGCACATCTTGGATCCATTCTGCGGTGTGGGGACATCTCTTTTGTCCGCTCAACTGAGATACCGAGGCAATGAGATACTACATGCCTACGGGGTAGAGCACAACCCATTTATCCGCTTTGTCGCACAGGCAAAACTATCTTGGCCGGAATATCGACCCAATAGAATTAAAAAGCTCATACCTAGGCTCCTTGCTCCCCGCCTTGCCGAACGCCGTGCGGAGTATCAAGTGCCGGGACTGAGTACCATCCAGAATCCCAAAGTATTCAGTTCGTCGGTAGTTCAGGAGTTATTGGCCTTTCGGGATAGAATCCGTACTGAGTTGAGAGGAGAACCAGAGAAGGATTTTTTCCTACTTGGTTGGGCTGCAATCATTGAGCAAGTTAGCGGCGTGCGCAAGGATGGGCGAGCTTTACGGTTCAAGGAGAAGAATAGCGTACCTACAGTTAAGGAGGCGCTTAGAGACCAGTGGGAGTCGATGCTTGACGACTTAGACGAGCTGGACAAGGATGGTACCGGACTTCAGAATATGGAATGTAAAGTGCTGGCTGGGGACGGGCGCTCGCTCTCAGCCACTGAGTTGACAGATAAGAGATTTGATCTAATACTCTATTCTCCTCCTTATCTCAATAACATTGACTACAGTGAGGTGTACAAGCTGGAACTTTGGCTATCGGGTCTTGTCAGAAGCCAAGCAGAGTTCAGGTCTCTGCGCTTGGGCACGTTGCGTTCACACCCTAGCGTGAAATTCCCTGAAACCAACCTCCTTGATGAACTACCGGAAGATTCTTGGTCACGACGTCTACGGGAAGCCTTGTTGACGGCTTTACCGCACAATAAGGATCATATTTGGCGAGTTCGCTTGATCAAGAGCTATATGGATGACATGTACCAAGCGCTCTCCGCACAGTTTAGGTTTGCTCAACCGAATGCACCAGTAGTATGTGTCGTTGGTAATTCACTTCACGGTCGAAAAGAGCACCCCATTCCTATTGCGACAGATCTGCTAATCGTTGCTTTAGCTCAAGAAGTCGGTTTCAAAATTGAGTGGCTGCAAGTTGCTCGTCAGTTGCGTCGACGTGATCACAGTAATGAACTGCTTCGTGAGAGCATAATCCTAATGCGTCAACCACAAACGTGATCTGCGTGGGTGAGAAGATATGAAAGGAAAAGAGCAGGAAAATCAGACCCTACGATTTGAACCATCCGCCTATCTCCAGCGGCTTCTCGGTCGTGAGTTAATCTCGAATGAATACATAGCAGTAGCCGAGTTGGTAAGGAACGCGTATGATGCAGGAGCGACTGAGGTAACTATTGAGCTCAAGAGAGATGTGCCGCAGAGGCTGGTGATTTCTGACAACGGAGTGGGTATGTCGCTTGATGAGTTCAAGCGGCTTTGGATGGTACCGGGCTATAGTGAGAAGATGGAAAGCGGCGAAGCGGCTGGGCGTCCACTTCTTGGAGAAAAGGGCATCGGGCGATTCGCTGCTGACAAACTTGCTCGAAAACTGATGGTTGTGACCAAAAAGGTAGGCGAAGAGGACGCACTCTGCGTCGAGTTTGATTGGGATGATTTTGAAGACCGGACGAAGATGATGCGCGATGTACCCATTCGCTATTCTCGAAGACCCGATCCTGAACTGGGAGTATATCGCGGCGGCACAAGGCTTGAGCTTGAAGAACTAAGAAAGGAATGGGATAGTAAGGACTGGCGGAGGCTCCGAAAGGAGCTGCAAAGCTTAGTCACTCCTTTTAAGGCAGTACGTGGTTTCAGAATCATTGCAAACGCCAAGGGGTGGCAATCTGGAGCAGTCAAGTCACCATTTGAAGCTCAAACGGGTTACAAGTACACCTTCTCGCTGTCGAAAGGGGGGACGCGTACACGGAAGCTGTCGCGCCCTAGACAAACTGCGAAGAAGCTTGGGAAAGAGACTGAGGAGTCAGAACGAAAGAAAGTCGGTTCGAGATCATTCGGTCCGGTCAAGGGCGCGTTCTACTACGTTGACCGTCCAGGATCACTCAAACGGCAAGGCTTCGAACCCGGAGTTGCTGTCTACCGCGATGGATTTCGAGTGGAGCCATATGGTCGTGAACATGATGACTGGCTTGAGATAAAGGCGCGGAAGGCTAGTAGACATGGCCATGCACCGATCACTCCCCCACGGCTCTTTGGATTTGTTGAGATTACCAGGGACGACAATCCTGAGCTCAAAGACCTTACAAATCGGGAAGGACTGATAGAAACCCCAGAGCTCACAGAGTTCCGCCGTTTCGTGAAGGATGAGTTTGAGTACTTAGCAGCGATAGTGGGACAGGAGAAGGAGGACCTTGAATTCAAGAGCGAATCCATCTTGGCGCAACGAGCTCAAGTTGAGCGTAAGACCAGGGCACAAGCTTTTGCTGAGATGGCGTCTCAACTAGCTCATCAGCTTCGCCAACCGTTAAGCCATATTCGAACGAGCTCAACGAATCTAAAAGATTGGCTAGCGCGAGCTGACGCCTTAGATGAACAAGTTCGGCAGTTGACCGATCGTATTGAGCGAAATGTATTGCGAATGGACGAGAACATCACTAATCTGTCTAGAGTATCGCAAGGCCTAAGAGATGAAGTCGTCGAGTTTGACCTAGGTGCTTTTGTGAGGGAGGAAACATCAAAGCACAAGGCTGACTTTGCACAAAGCGGAGTCGCTTTGGAGTTAGTCAATTGCGACGATGGCCACAAAGTCAAGTTCGGCCGTGTGGCTCTAGGGTTCATATTGGATAACTTTCTGACCAACGCTCTAAGAGCTGCTTTGGACGCCGACGATCCGCCTGGAAAGGTGGTGGTAGAAGTGGAGAGACTTGCACAAGCCAAATACAGGTTAACAGTTGCAGATAATGGCAAAGGGGTCACTCCAGAATACCGAGACAAGATCTTTGAGGGATTCATACGCAGCGAGTATGGACATGGAATGGGCCTGTTCTGGTCGAAGGTTTGGGCTACGGAGTACGGAGGCGATATCGGCCACGAAGACGTGGAGCCATCAGGAGCTACTTTCTTTGTTATGTTCGAACAAGAGGAGTAGAAATCAAATGAGCGAACAAGTCCTAGTCATTGATGACGAGAAAGATGCCGTGGATGATATCATATTAGCACTTCAAATGCGTGAGATCACTTGCAGAGGGGAAACCGATCCGCAAGCTGCGATTGAGAGTTTCCGCGCAAGCCCGACTGATGTAGTGATAGTTGATTACCTTTTTCCACCATCTACCGGCGTCACGGGTGTTAATGTGATTGCTCAGTTGCAGGCGATCAAACCTTTTACGCAATTCATACTCATTTCCGGGTGGATTAAGAGAGATTTGGATGAGGAGTCCTTGACCGAAGAGCTAAGAAACATGATCAAGGCAAACCGGTATTTTCAAAAGCCAATCGATCTACACAAGCTTGTTGAGACAGTACAAGATGCGCTAGAGACCATGGAAGGCCAGTCAACCGACTGGAAGTCCATAGCCCAGCAGTATGTGAGTGGAGGAAGCGTCACAGCGGAGGAAGTAAGGCGACTCAACGAGAGGATCAAGGCCCACCTGATTAAGGCTGTAGATGAAACGCGGGAGGAATCGTAGTGTCTGCGTACTACATTGACACCTGTGCTTTGAAATGGCGTTACTTGAGCGGAGGCCCCACACCTACTGTCAACCAGCTTATGGATGATGCTGATACGACAGTCCTAACATCAGAATTAACTCTCCTAGAATGGTCAAGTGCGCTAGGATGCGTGTACCGAGAAAACCAAATTGATTATCAGACGTTCAAGAGCAACGAGCTTGCACTAATGATAGACATTGCGAACGACAAGCTGATGATCTTTCCCATGACTCGAAGCATAGAGCGTGCACGCTATCTGATTGAATATGTAGGTATCATCAACAGACGAGCTTTACGCACCGGCGACTCCATTCAGCTAGTGACAGCCATTGAGGCAGCATCTGCGGCGCGTGAAACTGTTACCTTTGTCACTTGTGATAGGAGATTGGCAAGTATCATCCAGGACTTGGATACTTTCCAACCTTTTTTGACTGCCTTGTTTCTTCCTCGCTAAACAGAATATAGCCAATGCCCATCGTGTTGTGTCCGGCGGGTCTTGTCGTCATTGTCCACACCGTCGCCGAGGTGCTGGTCGGGTGGATCGGCGTAATATAGATCTTCGGCTTTCCACAGAACAAGACCAGCACAGGCCTAGTCGAAACATAACCAAATGGCGTACCTACGTCATCAAGTGAAGGCACGGAAAACCCCCACGCGTTAGCCTTCCCTCGACCATTCACCCCCCAGATCTGACCGTTCGCCGCGAAATCGTTGCCTCCCGCCTCCCATTCTGTTACCATAGGGAAGAGAAACTGGTACTCCGATCCTACGACAAGGGGGACATTATAGCTACAGTGAACCGAAACTGTGTGGCTGAACGCGAAGCCGGAGGAGGTCTGGCCGTTCCTCGTCGAGCCGGAGAAGAAGCGGCAGTGGCTGACGGAACTCCACGAGCAGGAGTGGCTTGACGAAGGCCCGGTTGGTATCGGGATGCGCTTCTACGTCGAGAAAGAGATCAGGGGACAGGTGCGCCGCTACGATTGCGTGATCGAGCGGCTGGAAGAGAACCGCCGCTTCGACTTTACGGCCGAGGTTCCAGGGTTCTCCCGCTTGCAGGCCGAGTGGGAACTCGTCCCCGAAGGCGAGGGCTGCCGGTTCACCATGCGGGAGCAGATCAACGTGCAGAAGGCCAATTGGCTCGTGGACAGGCTGTTCGTGCAGCCCAGCGCACGCCGGGCGGTTCGGGGTTTCTTGGACGAACTGAAGCGCCTCGTGGAGAGGGACGCGGCTCAGTAAAAGCATGAGGGGCACCGCGCCGCAGACACAGAGTTGCACCGTTATCCGTCAGACTACCCGGCAATCTGAACCGAGAGAGAAAGCGAATTCATGACTAGAACAAAAGGCATTGAAATAGAATGGCATGCGGTCGCTGAGACATGCAAGCGGTTGGGGCTTGCATTTGGAGCAGCCTTTCTAGTTCTCGCTCTTCTCAATAGAATCCCTGAGTTCAAGCACGCAGCTCAAAACTTGCCATGGATATCCAAGTACATAGGGGACTCAGTTGCATTTGCGATAGGCATGGTTATTGTTTGGCGGGCTTCTCAAGGCAGATTTGAGGAATACGGATTTACTCTGGCGAGACGAGATCTGAAACTCAAGCTCAGCATAGCCCTTGGAGCAATCCTAGGTTTGACCGGGGCACTACTTGATCATCTTCCCGAAATAATAGCGGGGGAGCCAATAAAGCCTGCATATCCGTATCCTCTCACTTTGGCAAATGTGCTGGGAACAATGTCTTTCCAGTGGATTTTTGTCGGCATATTTGAAGAGGCTATAACCAGAGGATTGGTGCAGACACCTCTAATGAACAAACTCAAAGGAAGTGTCAACGTGTTCAAGTGGAATTTTCATATTGGCTCGGTGATTACAGCAGTTATATTTGGAGTGGGGCACTTTGGTCCCCATATTTTCTTCGGCGGTTCTTGGCTTTCATTAGCCCCACACCTTATCTTTGCCACATTATATGGTCTTTGTTCGAGCTACACCTATCAAGAAACAAGAAGTCTAGCCGGTCCTATTCTTATGCACAACGTAGTTGATGGGCTTTTGTACAGTATTGATTGTTTGTGCTATTAGGTATAAAATGCGACCGTCTGCGTCATACGGCGTAACACGAGCTCCGCGGTTCACTTCGTTCACCAAAACCGTCCACGAGCAGCTTTGCAAAGCCAGGAGATAATGGGCAATGACGGAGCAGAAAGCAAGCGGGCCCAAGCGCATCATCGTGCGCATGTTGACAGAGATCGTTCTGCCTGCTATCGCCTTTGGCCTGGGGGTGGGTTTCGCAACCGGGAACTACCCGATTTCATTCATCACCGGTCTGGCGATCAGTGGCACGATCTACGTCCTCTACACGTTGGACCAGGCACTTCTCCACCCCCGGCTCGAGAGATTGCCCCGCGACTGGCAGTTGGGCCTGGAGATCGCTTCCTCGTTGCTTGAACATATCCTGGGCGCGTTGCTGGCCTTGTTCGCCTGCGGCAGCATCTTCGGCTTCGTCGTCGAGCCCACCATAGCCTGGTTCACCATGTGGATGATCTTCATCGGGTTCCTGGCCGTCCACTCCGCCATGTACGCTTTGCGCTTCTACCGCGAGTTGAAGGAGAAAGAACTGCTGGAGGAGCAACTGCGGGCGCTGGCGACGCAAGCAGAACTGAAGGCGCTCAAGGCGCAGATCAACCCCCACTTCCTTTTCAACACGCTCAACACTATCGCCCAACTGATCCACGCCGACCCCGTGCAGGCCGAGGCGACGGTCGAACGGCTGGCCGAGATGTTCCGCTACGTCCTCGCCGGCAGCGAGCGGGGGCTGGCGCCGCTGGAGGAGGAACTGGCCTTCGTGGACACCTACCTGGAGATCGAGCAGGCCCGCTTCGGCGAGCGGTTGCGCGTCACCCGCGAGGTCGCCCCGGAGGCGCTACCCGTGCCCATGCCCAGCCTGATCCTCCAGCCGCTGGTCGAGAACGCAGTCCGGCACGGCCGGGGAGCCGACGGCAGCGTGGACCTGACCATCCGCGTCCAGCTTCATAGCGATGAAGTGGTGATCGCTGTCGCCGACCAGGGGCCAGGGATGCCCTCTCCTACCCCCTGGCCCTCTCCCTCTCCAGCCCCCACCCCGACCCTCCCCCAACCTTGGGGGAGGGAGCATGGGAGAGGGAGGGGGTTGGGGGAGGGTGAGGGCCTCGGCCTGCGCAATGTGGACGAGCGGCTGCGCAAGACCTATGGTGAAGGGTATGGGCTGGAGATCACAGCCAATGAGCCGCAAGGAACTGTCGTTACCGTCAGAATCCCAATCTGAGCGGGGAGTGTGGGAGTATGGGGTTATGGGGTTATGGGGGTATGGGGGTATGGGAGGTTTAGACGGCATTGGTGAAGCATTTTAAGGAACTGCGCGTGTATCAGCAGGCATTTGCGGCGACGACGCGCATCTACAGGTTGTCGAAGCGCTGGCCGGCGGAGGAACGCTATTCGCTCACCGACTAGATTCGCCGCTCCTCCCGTTCTGTCTGCGCCAACATCGCCGAGGCCTGGCGCAAGCGCCGCTATCCGGCCCACTTTGTCAGCAAACTGAGCGACTCCGACAGCGAGGCCGCCGAGACCCAGGTCTGGCTGGATTTCGCCCTGGATTGCGGCTACATCAACCAAGAGGATCACGATTCTCTGTACGCCGCCTATGAGAACATCGCCGGTGGACTGGTAAAGATGATGGCGAACCCCAACGCCTGGTGCGGCCCATCGAAGTTGCGCGAACCTACCGCCCCCTACGACCCCCACACTCCCGCACCCCCATACTCTGAGACAAACGAGGAATGAACATGCCAATGCGAACGCTGATCGTTGACGACGAATCCCCGGCAAGAGAGAGGCTCAAGCGGCTCCTTTCGGGCATTGAAGGGGTAGAACTCATCGGTGAGGCCGAGGGCGGCGTCCAGGCGGTGGAGATGATCGAGAGGGAGAAGCCCGACCTGGTGCTTCTCGACATTCAGATGCCGGGGCTGGACGGCTTCGGGGTCATCGAAGCGCTGGCCGACCCGCCACCGGTCATCTTCGTCACCGCCTACGACGAGTACGCCATCCGCGCCTTCGAGGTCAACGCGCTGGACTACCTACTCAAGCCCTTCAGCCGGGAGCGGTTGGAGAGGGCTATGCGCCGCGCTCAAGAGGCGCTGGCCGAGGAGCACGACCTTGGCGTGAGCGCCGCCGAACGCTTCGCCGCGCGGCTCGGCTCTCTGCTGGAGAGCCTGGCCTCCCAGGGACGCTACCTGACCCGGCTAGCGGTGCGCGATTATGAGAGCCGCCGCATCCGCGTGCTGGACGTGGACGAGGTGGACTGGATTAGCGTCGAGGGGGAACAGGTGATGGTCCATGTGGGGGACCAGACGTATCCCATCCACCGCACGCTGGCCGAACTGGAGGCGCGGCTCGACCCAGCCTGCTTCTTCCGCGCCCACCGCTCCGCCATCGTCAACCTGGACCGGGTGAAAGAGATCATCCCCTGGTTCAAACGGAGCCACAAACTGCGGCTGACCACCGGCGCAGAGGTGGATCTGAGCCGGGTGCAGGCGCGGGCGCTACGACACCTTCTCGAGTGGTAATCTTTCCTTCCCCCCCCTCTACCCAGTATGCCTCCCCGTCGCTGGCCGACTCCACCATCCCGTCCCGGTCCATCCGGTAGACCAACGTGCCTCCCAGAGCAAGTTGAGCGTTCCCGATGGGGGGGCAAAAGAAGTTATCGGCCCCCACATGCCTTGCACCAGCCAACCGTATCCGAGCCGCGTGGATGCTCGGCGGTGTGACGCTGTTGCTGGTTGTGGCCAGCCTGATCTATTGGTTCTTGCCAACCTGGAAAATCCGACGCGCTAAACTCGTGCCACTCAGTGCCGAGGACGCGCCGGAGGTAGTGGCCTGTCTGGCGGACCTGTGCCGTGAGATTGGGTTGTCCCACCCCCCGGTCTTTGTGTGGAATCCGCTTAACCCGGTAAGCAGTGGGCTGGCGTTTGGCCGCCTCGGGCGGTACTACGTGGCCCTGACCGGGGGATTGGTCACGCAGTTCTACACCGACCGGCCCGCCTTCCGCGCGATGATGTTGCACGAACTGGCCCACCTGCGCAATGGTGACGTGGACAAGACCTATTTCACCGTCGCTATCTGGCGGGCGTTCGTGGCTGCCGCTTTGGTTCCCTTTGTCATTAGCTGGCCTCTTGCCGTTAGCCTGATCGGTAAACCCTGGGGCGACATTCTCAACGAGGGCTGGCGCGTCCTTGCCTTGGCCGCTTTGGTGTATCTGACGCGCAACGCCGTTCTGCGCGTCCGCGAAACGTACGCCGACGTGCGCGCTTCGGTGTGGGATGGTCCGACGGGCGCGCTGTGCCGTGTGCTGGAGACCCTCCCACGCCCAAAGGGAGGCCGTTGGCGGGATGTGCTGCGCGTTCACCCCGACCCTGGCGAGCGTCGCCGGGCGCTGGACGACACGGACCGGCTGTTTCGCATGGGCTTCTGGGATGCCTTTGGCACGGGCATTGCGGCCACGATTGCCTTTCAGAACGTCGATTTTCTGCTGTCCCCCTCAGCGTCCGGATCAAGTTGGGCGTTTCTGGACCCGTCACCCCAGCCGCTGGTTTTGCCGCGCCAGGCCCCACTCCGCCCCGGCCTGGCCTTGACGGTTGGTGTGATAGGTGGAATGATCTTCTGCGTATTGTCGTTCATCATTAGCTTCGGATTGGACTTCGCAGGGTTCGAAATATTTGTGGCCTGGATGCTATTCGGGCAAGCTGCACTGGCCGCGCTGATGCAGGCGGGCGTGGCAGCGGTGGTGGCAGCCTGGGTGAAACGGTTGGGCGGACTGCACGGCCTCTTCGCCGCGTTCGTCGCCGGCTGCGTGATGGCGGGAGGGGCGCTAGTCATCGACTTGTTGATTGCTGGGACAGAAGTTATCCTTGCCCCATCATTTCCGACCGCCTTTAGCATCTGGTTTGAAGTCACCATAGTGATCAATGGGGGCACATTACTGGCTCTACCCACTGCGTGGGGTGTGTCTGCGCTAGCGGGGTGGGTGCGCCAGACGGCGGCAGTGAGAAGCAGGAGAACGGCGGAGAAGGCCAGCATCACCCACCGTCTCCTGAATTGATAGCCTCTCCCTAACCGTTCACCCCCCAAATCCGACCATTCGCCGCAGAATCATTGCTTCCCCCGCCGCCTCTGTGCTATCATGGCTGCATCGCATCTCCAGACCATCGTGCAACATTGCACCCTCATTGCTCGTAAAGTATATGGTAAGCGCACTTATGAGGAGGACAAGATGACACTGGTAGAAGTCAACAACATCTCCAAGACCTACGGCGACACACGCGCCGTGGACGGCATCAGTTTTGGGATTCAGCAGGGAGAGATCTTCGGGCTGCTGGGACCCAACGGCGCGGGCAAGTCCACTACCATCAACATGCTCTGCGCCTACACTGAGCCCACGGGTGGGCAGATCCGCACTGATGACATTGACGTCGTCGCCGAACCAGAGCGGGTCAAGCCCACCATCGGCGTCGTGCCCCAGGACATCGCGCTCTACCCCGACCTCAACGCTGTCGAGAACCTGCGCTTCTTCGGTCGCCTCTACGATATCCCCGCCGACCAACTTACCCGGCGCATTGAGGAACTGCTGCGGCTGGTCGGCCTCTACGAGAAGCGCAAAGGGCGAGTGGAGCACTACTCCGGCGGGATGAAACGGCGGCTCAACCTGGCGGCCGGCCTGCTCAACCGGCCGAAGTTTCTCCTGCTTGACGAGCCGACCGTCGGCGTGGACCCCCAATCGCGCAACGCCATCTTCGAGTTCATCCAGGCACTCAACGCGCAAGGGCTCACCATCCTCTACACCACCCATTACATGGAGGAGGCGGAACTCCTGTGCCACCGGGTGGGGGTTATGGACGAGGGACACATCATCGCGCTCAATACCCCCCAGCACCTGATCAACACGCTGGGCACGGGCATCATCCACATCGGGGTCCAGGGTGGCGATGAGGGCCTGACGGCGCAACTACGCGCCCTTCCCCAGGTCAAGGCGGTCACCTACCGCGATGGAACGCTGATCGTAGAGACAGTGGACGCGCAGCAGGCGCTTTTGGACATCATCGGTCTGTTCAACGAGACTGATACGCCGATGACCGCGCTGGAGATTCTGGAACCGAACCTGGAGAGCGTGTTCATCCAGTTGACGGGGAAACAACTGCGGGACTAGTTGCTGGATACTGGAAACTGGATGCTAGATGCTGGATGCTAGATGCTGGATACAGGAGATAATCGCAATGAAGAAACTGCTGTACGTTGCCTCTAATGAGTTGTTGTTGCTATTCAAGGATAAGATGGCCGCCGTCTGGATGATCATCCTGCCGCTGGCGCTGACGACCATCATGGGCCTGGCCTTTGGCGGCCTCGGCGGGGGGAGCGAGCCAGTGGTGATTGACCTGCCGGTGGTGGACCAGGACGGGGGCGAGATGGCGGCCGCGGTGCTCGACATCCTGGCGCAGACCCAGGGGACCTACCTGCACCTGGAGACAGAGTACGACGAGGGGACGGCACGCCAGTTAGTGTACGACGGCAAACGAGCCGGCGCGCTCATCATCCCGGCCGGCTTTACCGCTGACGTCACCTCAGGCAACCCCACTGCCCTGGATCTGCTAGTCGCCCCGGGCGGGCAGACAGCGCCGCTGCTGGAGGGGATGGTGCGCGGCGTCACCAGCGGCTTCTCCAGCGTGCAGACGACGGTGGAAGTGACTATCAGCGAGGTGCAGCGCGCCACCGGAAGTTACGACCTGGATTACGATGGCATCGCCGCGCGCGTCGTCGCCACGGCCCAGGAGCGGCTGGAGAACCCGCCCGTCAGCACCCGCGTCACAACCGTCGGGAACGCAGAGGAGGAGGAAGAGTTCAACATCTTCGACCAGGTAGTGCCGGGCTACGCGGTCATGTTCGCTATGTTCGGCGTGCTCGGTGGGGCCGGGGCGATCCTGGAGGAAAAAGAGCGGGGCACCTTCAAGCGGTTGCTCATTGCCCCTGTTCCCAAGTACGTGCTGATGGGAGGCAAACTCCTGGCCCAGTTCATCGTCGGCGTGGCACAAATCGTGCTGATGTTCGCCTTTGGCGCACTCGTCTTCCACGTCAGCCTGGGCGGCTCCATCCTGGGGCTCGTGCTCGTCACGCTGGCGACCTGCTGGGCGACGACCGCGTTGGGCATGCTGCTGGTGGCGGTCATCAAATCACGCAAGCAAGTCCATCCCATCACGACACTGATCGTCCTGGGCACCTCGGCCATCGGCGGTTCGTGGTTCCCCCTGTTCCTGATGCCAAAGTGGGTACAGCAGGCAGCGCGGGTGACCCTCGTCGCCTGGGCGATGGAGGGCTATAACCAACTGATGCTCTTTGGTGGAGGGCTGAACGACGTGTGGCCGGACATCGGCGTGTTGCTTCTCTACGGCGCGGTATGCTTTGTCGTCGGCCTCAGGCTGTTCAGGTTCAAGGAAGCCTGAGCAAGTAAAGGAAATCTCCCCTCACACCTCCGGCTGCTGACCCTTCCCTGCCAGCACGCGCCGCGCGTCAGCGTACCCCAGGTCAATCAGCTCCCGGCTGGCTTCCGGCTCGTAGCGGATGATGCGTAGCAAACCCGTCTCCTGGCTGGGAGTAATCACCTGGCAACGCACATGCCGGTGCTCCTCGTCCAACTGCGCCATCACCAGCCGGTTGACGTTCTCCAACTGCTTGAAGTCGTTCTCGAAAGTGGCGCTCAGGGCCAGATCGAGCATCACGGAGAAGGCCTGCCACGGCCAGCGGGGCGGCTCAATGCGCCGCTCGCCGACAGGCGAGAGCAGCACGACCAAAATCTCATCGGCTCCTGCGTCAATCGCCCCTGCCAGAGGCGTGTTGGCCATCACCGCCCCGTCCCAGTAGTGGTAGTCCCCCACCTTCGTCCAGGGGTAGACGAGCGGGATGGAGCAACTGGCCAGGATATGGTCGGGGGTAAGGGCCACCTCCTCGTTGTCGAAGGTGCACAATTGGCCCGTCTCGAGTTCGGTGGCGGTGATGAGCAGCCGCTTGTCGGTGCGGGCCAGCGCGTCAAAGTCAATGAAACGGCGCAACGTCTTGCGCCAGGGGGAGGTATCGTAGACTGCCCGCCAGGGGCGCAAGCGCCAGAAACGCTGCACGTCTCCCGTGCGCGTCGCCAGCCAGGCCGCCTCCAGTTCGGCCGCGCTGTGGCCTGAGGCGATGGCAGCCGCGTTGATGGCCCCGATAGAGGTGCCGACCAGGATGTCGGGCAGGAGATCGGCCTCCTCCAGGTATTTGTAAACGCCGCACTCGTAGGCCCCGCGCCCCCCGCCTCCCGAAAGCACCAGTGCCCGTGTGATCTTGCTTCCCATCGCTCCTCCTCACACTGCTAGTTGCTCATCTTGGCCGCTGCAGCGACCACCTGCTAAGGTGCAACGCACTTTTGCAACAAACTTGCCTGTTCTACGGTGCAATCTGCTGGACGAAATCGCTGAAGTGGCAAGAGACAAGTGCGTTGCACCTTTATCGTTAAGTTGTGACAGATGGACTACGCCTGAGTATAGTGCAAATTCGCACGGAAGGCAACATCACCATGCCCACCCGTGCCC
>Ga0209121_10003986_pt1 | contig 13986 bp, 14 predicted proteins | sample Cruoilmetagenom3_FD_187292 | JGI IMG/M metagenome (GOLD analysis project Ga0209121, IMG submission 187292) | Oil polluted marine microbial communities from Coal Oil Point, Santa Barbara, California, USA - Sample 3 (SPAdes) (version 2) | ecosystem: Environmental > Aquatic > Marine > Oil seeps ...
CGACAGAAGTTTAAGGACCATCATCAAGCGGGCTGTCGCCACGTCGAGTGGATCACCAACGCCACAGCAATGCGAAAGGATCAAATTGCGCTGCAACGTTGCGACATCCTGCGCAGCGATCTTGACGCTAGCAAGTTTTCCAAAGCCCGTATTGATCCCGTAGACCGCCTCTTCGCCAGCCGCGGCCTTCGAAACCATTTCTGCGGCATCCCTGATCGCGCCATGGGACGACGGGTCAAGACGTGCAGGTTTCTCGCCCGACCAGATATCGTGCAGCTGCGCCAATGTAGTCGCGCCGGGAATAAGTGTGACGGTCATAGCGATCCCTTAAAGATACGAGAGTACAGCGGGTTGTACCCGATGCGGTAAGACAGCTCAGCCGGATGGGCGACGTCCCAGATATTCAAATCGGCCCTAGCGCCTTCGACGATGCGACCTCGGTTTGTCTCACCAAGTGCGCGCGCGGCATGGGCCGTCATGCCCAACAATGCCTCAAGCGGTGTCATCCGAAACAACGTGCACGCCATGTTCATCGCCAACAAAGGCGAGGTTAATGGCGACGATCCCGGATTACAGTCGGTGGCCAAAGCCATCGGTACGCCGTGGTCGCGAAAGGACTGGATTGGCGGTGCTTGGGTTTCGCGCAAGGTATAAAACGCGCCGGGCAGTATGGTCGCAACTGTTCCGGCAGCAGCTAATGCAGCCGCGTCTGCATCTGTCGCGTATTCAACATGATCTGCGCTAAGGGCCGTGAACTGTGCTGCCAGCTGCGTACCACCGATATTGGACAATTGCTCTGCGTGCAGCTTAACGGGCAAACCAAGTTCAGCCGCTACTGAAAACACGCGTTCCATCTGTGCGACGCCAAAAGCAATGCCTTCGCAGAACCCATCGACTGCATCCACCAGCCCTTCATTCTGGGCCGCACGTAGGGTCGGAATACAAACCTCGTCTATATATGCATCAGATCGTCCCGCGTAATCTGCAGGTACCGCATGAGCCCCCAAGAAACTTGTCCTCACATCAATATCGCGCGCTTTTGCAATCTGACGGGCCGTACGTAGCATCTTTAGTTCAGTTTCTTGATCCAACCCGTAGCCAGACTTCACCTCGATCAGCGTCACACCTTCCGCAATCATTGCATCGACGCGCGTCAACGCACTCGTGAGAAGCGCCTCTTGGGTCGCATTTCGCGTTGCCGTAACTGTGGACACGATACCGCCGCCGGCTTTAGCAACTTCTTCGTAGCTGGCACCATTCAGCCGCTGTTCAAACTCAGCTGCGCGGTTGCCGCCAAAGACCACATGTGTGTGGCAGTCGATCAAGGCAGGTGTAACCAGTCGCCCATTTAAGTCCTTTGTCGGTTGATCTTGAAACGCCTCAGGTAAATCCGCCGCAGAACCAACCCATGCGATCTGCGCCCCATCCAGTGCAATTACGCCGTCTGAAATCAGCCCAAAACTATCGTCGTTCTTCAGCGTCGCGATATGTCCGTTTGTCAAAAGCATCGGCAGACTCACTTGCTAAACGTTATATTCGATGTTTTTATGTGCATACATAATAAACATGTCAAGCGAGACCGCGATGAAAACAATCTGGGCGAAATCCGCACTGCTCCCGACGGGTTGGGCAACAGATGTTCGTATCGACGTGGGCGAGGATGGGCGTATCGCGCGTGTACAGAGCGGTGCCGTGAAATCCGGAACAACAGCCGACTTATTACTGCCCGCACCGGTCAACGTGCACAGCCATGCGTTTCAACGGGCTATGGCAGGCCTAACCGAACGCCGCGGGCCCAACCTGAATGATAGTTTCTGGACATGGCGCCAGTTGATGTTCCGCTTTCTAGACAGGCTGTCGCCAGACCACATCGAGGCGATCACCGCCTTTGTGCAGATGGAAATGCTTGAGGCGGGGTATGCCACCAATGCAGAATTCCATTATCTCCATCATCAATCAAACGGGGCGCCCTATGACAATATCGGTGAAATGTCTGAACGGGTTGCCGCCGCGACATCTCAATCTGGGATCGGGCTTTGCCTATTGCCGGTTCACTATGAATTTGGCGGTTGCGACGCCCGTGAATTGACGGCTGGGCAAATCCGGTTCGCCAATTCGCTAGACAGATTTCAAACTTTGCACGGCGCTGCAGCTGCGGCCCTATCGTCGCTGCCCAAAGACACCACGCACGGCGCGGCCCCGCATTCACTGCGCGCTGTGGGGGTCGACGCGTTGCGATCCTATGGAACACTTTTCCCAACCGGCCCGCTTCACATGCATCTGGCAGAACAAATACCAGAGGTTGACGAAGTGCTGGCCAATTGGGGCGCGCGGCCCGTTGATTGGGCCTTAGACAACATGGGCTTGGACAAACGTTGGTGTCTCATTCACTGCACGCAAATGACGCCGCAAGAAACGGTCCGCTTGGCGGGCACGGGCGCCGTGGCCGGCCTTTGCCCGATCACTGAAAGCAGCCTTGGGGACGGCATATTCGACGCGGTACGTTGGGTGGACGCAGGCGGCACGACCGCCATTGGATCTGATAGCAACATTCGCATTTCGCTGAGCGAGGAGTTACGCACCCTCGACTATTCGCAACGGCTGCGCGACGGGACGCGGGCCGCTTTAGCATCACCCGAAATGTCGAGTGGACGCCGGATGTTTGAGGAAACCTTACGCGGCGGCGCACAAGCGACCACACGTAACACTGGACAGATTGAGGCCGGCAAATGGGCCGATTTGCTGGCGCTTGATACCGACAACGAACATATGTGGGGTAGATCAGGCGACACCGCCTTAGACGCTTGGATATTTGCGGCAGATGACAGACTGGTAACCGATGTTTGGTCTGCCGGTCGTCACATGGTAGTGAACGGCGAACACGTGGCGCGCGTTGACATTATAGCGGCATACAAGCGCACGATTGAGGCTTTGAAAGACGCTCTATGAACACCCCTACCTTTCGCAATTGGCAAAGCGTTCAAACAGAAGTCCTGCGCCGGATTCACGCACGCGAATGGAAACCTGGTGAGCTGATCCCCAACGAAGCTGACTTGGCGCTCGAATTCGGTTGTGCCCGCACCACAGTAAACCGCGCTTTGCGAGCCGTTGCAGACTCAGGACTACTGGATCGCCGCCGCAAAGCAGGTACGCGTGTTGCGATCCAGCCAGCCGCCAAAGCAACCCTAACCATTCCCGTTATCCGCAACGAAATCGAAGAACGCGGGCAAACCTACGATTATCACCGAATAGAACGTCATTTGGCGGCACCACCAGCAGCGGTCAGCGACGCGATGAAATCGCCCGCAGATCACCCCCTACTGCATGTTTGCGCTTTGCACATAGCTGATAATGTACCTTACGCATTTGAGGATCGTTGGATTAATCCTGATGTTGTTCCTGACGCATTGAACGAAAGCTTCGAGGCCGTCAGCGCCAATGAGTGGCTGTTGAAACACACACCCTATACACACGGTGAAATCGTCTTTGCGGCCACTTCGGCAACCCGCGATGAGGCCGCGTTTCTTAAGTGCCCCGAAAAAAGTGCGCTATTCACCATTGATCGCGTCACTTGGGACGGGGAATTTGCGGTGACTAAAGTGCGCGTCCTTTATGGCCCCGGTCACCAAATCCGCACGGCGCTATAGCCCCTTTCACGGCCGAAACGCACAAGGCCGCCCACTTTTGGGGCGGCCTTGTCTGATAAAATAGCTCGGTTTTCTTAAGCGTCTTTGATTGAAACCATCTCAACCGCGAACGTCAAATCCTTACCCGCGAGCATGTGGTTCGCGTCCAGTGTGACTTCGCTTTCGCTCAGTTCAACGACGGTCACAGGCATTACGTGCTGGCCGTCAGGTGATTGCATTTGCAGTGTCAGCCCCATCTCCAGTGGAATATCAGCAGGGATTTGTTCCCGCGGGATGGACTGGCGGTTTTCAGGGTTGATCGCGCCGTAGGCTTCATCGCACGGGATTTCGACAACCTTCTTGTCGCCGACTTTCATACCCGGCATCGCTTTATCCAAACCGGGGATGATCTGGCCAGAACCGACCACGAACTCCAACGGGTCGCGGCCATCGCTAGAATCAAACGTTGTGCCGTCGGACAATGTGCCGGTGTAGTGGATAGAAACTGTGTCGCCTGACTTTACTTCGCTCATAGAATGTCCTGTCTGCATTTGCGTGAATTCGCGCGCTGCCTAACAATCGCGCTCCAAGATTGCAAACCTCACCTCAAAACGACACCATCGAGCAATGATCCAACCCTTCGCCTCGCCCGCCGCCGAGCTTGGATGAACTTGCCCCGCTCATCCGCGCCGCACTCACCTACAGGCTTTGAGGCTTTCCAAGCACCGAGTTGCGTGCCAAGCTGTTCCCAACAGAAAGGTCGCCCATGACAATCACCACCTGCATTTTTGACGCCTATGGTACCCTATTTGATGTGGATGCCGCCGCGCGCAACGTCGCCAATGAGCCGGGCCAATCGCAACTGGCCGCCGTCTGGGGGACATTGTCTGCGGACTGGCGTACGAAGCAGCTCGAATATTCATGGCTTCGCTCGATTGCAGGCCAACACATTCCGTTCTGGCAAGTGACCCAAGACGCACTTGATTGGGCGTTGGATAACAACGGCTTGCATGACAACGCCCTACGCGCCAAATTGCTTAGCGTTTACAAAGAACTGCCAGCCTTCCCTGAAGTGCCCGCAATGCTGAAAGCCCTGAAGGAAAAAAACCTCAACATCGCGATCCTGTCCAACGGTTCACCAGATATGCTTGTTAGCGCCGTGCGTTCTGCCGGAATCGGTGAGTATCTGGATGATGTATTGTCTGTCGAAGAGGTCGAAATCTACAAACCACACCGCCACGTCTATGATCTGGTTTGGGATCGCTTTGACGTCCCCCAAACCGAAGTCCTGTTCGCGTCGTCCAACGGTTGGGACGCGGCGGGCGCGGCCGGATATGGCTTTGGAACCGTTTGGGTAAACCGAAACGATAAACCTCAAGACCGTCTATGGGCTGCACCACACCGCACCATCAAAGACCTCAGCACGATCCCAGATCTGGTCTGATGCCGCACTTTACGGCCCAAGATGGCACACACCTTTACTATACAGACACAGGCGAAGGTCTGCCTGTCCTCGCCCTCGCAGGGCTGACCCGCAATACCGCAGATTTCGACCACGTCGCGCCGCATCTGCTGAGCAACGGCGTGCGCCTTATCCGCATGGACTACCGCGGGCGGGGCCAATCAGACTGGGCCGACCCTGCGACATACACCATCCCGCAAGAAGCCACCGACGCCATCGCCCTGCTCGACCACCTTGGCATTGAAAAAGCAGCTATCCTTGGCACATCCCGTGGCGGATTGATCGCCATGGTGTTGGCCGCCACAGCAAAAGATCGCCTGCTTGGCATCGCCCTGAATGACATCGGCCCCACTATCGAAGCCGCGGGCCTTTCCGTCATCAAAGACTACATCGGTCGAAATCCGGCTCAGAAGACCCACGCGGAAGCCGCAGATTTTCGCGCCAAGGCATGGTCGCATTTTAAGGGTGTGCCGCTTTCGCGTTGGCTTACCGAAGTGCAAAACCAGTACGAAGAAACACCTGACGGCCTCGTCATCAAATACGACCCGAAACTTGCCGACACTGTCCTCGCCGCCAGCACCAACCTCGCCCCTGATCTCTGGCCGGTTTTTGACGCGATGGCAGATTTGCCTTTGGCTATCCTACGCGGCGACGCATCTGATCTTCTGTCTACCTCGACCTTTGAGGAAATGCGGAATCGCCGCCCCGACGCCCATGCCGCGACTGTATTGGGGCGCGGCCATGTCCCGTTCCTTGATGAACCGGAAACTTTGGGTGTTCTCAACGACTGGATTCTTTCCCTATGAATATCGATATGATCCGCGCCGCCGCCAAACGCTTGGACGGCCACGCCCGCCGCACGCCCTTGCTGTCCTCCCCGTTCTTGGACGAAATCGCGGGCCGCAAGATTTTTATCAAACCTGAATGCCTACAACACACCGGAAGCTTCAAGTTTCGCGGCGGCTGGTCCGCGCTCAGCGCAATGGACCCTGATCAACGCGCCAACGGCGTCATCGCTTATTCCAGCGGCAATCACGCCCAAGGCGTCGCCCTTGCGGCGGCACGACATGGTACGACGTCCGTCATCGTCATGCCGTCTGACGCGCCGCAATTGAAAATCGACAACACCAAAGCTCTCGGCGCCGAAGTGGTCCTTTACGATCGCGACAATGAAGACCGCGACGAAATCGGTGCACGTCTCGCACAAGAGCGTGGCCTAACCCTCGTCAAACCTTTTGATGATCCACTGGTCATTGCGGGCCAAGGCACCTGTGGCCTTGAAATCGCAGAAGACGCCAATGCGCTTGGCATTCAAAACGCCGATGTTCTGGTGTGCTGCGGTGGTGGTGGCTTTACGTCCGGCATCGCACTTGCTTGCGAAGCAGACGCCCCTACCCTGCGCATCCGCCCCGTTGAACCCGAAGGTTTTGATGACGTTGCCCGCTCGCTTCGTTCTGGCGGTATCGAACGCAACAACCAAACTTCGGGCAATATTTGTGATGCCATCATCACCGCTCAACCCGGTGACATGACGTTCCCGATCATGAAACGTCTTTGCGGGCCTGGCCTCGTCATCACTGAACAAGAAGCGCTACAAGCTATGGCGCATGCGTTCTTGCGCCTCAAAGTGGTCGCTGAACCCGGTGGCGCTGCGGCCCTCGCCGCCGCCCTCTACCGCACAGACGACATCAACGGCGACGCCGTCATCGTCACGATATCTGGCGGCAACGTCGACCCGGCCCAATTCACGCAAGCGCTCGCAACGCTTGCCTAATCCGTGTTTGTCTTTGTCTCATAAATATCCCCGCCGGAGGCTTCGGCACTGACCGGAAAGAACCATGCTATGACCCGTTTCACCATCGCCAGTTTCAACGTTAAAAACCTCATCGGTGCGGATAAGGAATATTACGAGTTTCAAAAATATACCCCCGAAGAGCACGCGTGGAAGCAAGACTGGATGGCAGACCAATTGCTGACAATGGACGCCGACATTGTCGGTTTTCAGGAAATCTTTGAGGAAGACGCCCTGCGCGACGTCATTGCTGAGGCCGACACCCTTGGTCAGGCCTCAAACGCGGCCTCGATCCCCGACAAATCAAAGCGCTACCACCGCAAAGCGATCTTTCGAAAACTCGCCTACACGCCCTATGGCACAGGCGGGCTGGCCTTCGCACCAAACGCGGCAGACACGGGCGAAGCGGGCAAGCGCCGCCCCGGTGTCGCGATTGTTTCACGTTTCGGTTTCGTCGGCACGCCTGAGGTCATTCAAGACCTGCCCGAGCCACTCGACATTCCGTTTTCTGCCTTGCGCGGTTCTGACGGGGACGACGATGCAGGCCACTACCGCCTTCGCCGCCTCTCTCGCCCCATTCTCAAAGCACGCATTCCTGTCGGGGACCAAACAATCACCGTCTTCAACTGCCACCTGAAATCCAAACTCGGCGAACATATCACGCCTGCAGGCGCAGACTTCCCACCCGCCGCCGACCTTACGCAATATGATGCCGCAACCCGCGCGATGGGATCGCTCCGTGCCGCCCTGCGCCGCATGGCCGAAGCATGGGTCCTGCGCCGCGAAATCATTGCCGAACTTGAAGCCGGAAACCCCGTCATGGTGCTGGGTGATTTCAACGATGGTGAACACGCCGTTTCCTCTGAAATCATCTCAGGTGAGGTTCCGTTCAAGAACTACGCGTGGATGCTACGCCACGACGCGCAAACAGGCCGCGACCGCTATTCGGATACCGAAGACAAGCAAATCCGCGGTGCGATCAATCGCGTACGTCTCCATTCTGCTGAAAAGCTCTTCGTGCGCAAATCGTCCCGCGATATGGTCTATACTTCGGCCTTTGGCGGCAATTTTGAATCCATCGACCAGATTTACATGTCGCGTCATTTCCACCCTGATTATCAAAACAAGATCGGTGAAATGGAATACTTCTCTGTGCTAAATGACCACCTCACAGACGGTTCCCACGCAGAGGCGCCCTATAATAAACTCGCATCTGACCACGGTCAGATTATCGCGCATATGGTGATGGGCGACGATGACGACGCATAACATCCAAGCCAAAGGCGCGGACCTGTTTGCCAAAGACGAAGGCACAGGGCCGACTTTGGTTTTCTCGCATTGTCTGGGTCTTGATCACCGGATCTGGGACGGCGTCATTGCCCAGCTGCCCAATTACCGCTGTGTTCGCTATGACTTGCGAGGCCACGGCCAATCTGACGTTCCCGACGGGCCCTATAGCATGGGCACGTTGATTTCTGACGCGGAAGCGATCTGTGATACGTTGGACTTGCGCGATGTGGTCTTTGTCGGCTTGTCTGTTGGTGGCCTCGTTGCGCAGGGCTTGGCCGTCAAACGCCTCGACATCGTGCGAGGGATGACGTTGATCGCAAGCGCAGCCAAACACGGCCAACCCGAGCCTTGGCACGCCCGCGCAAAGACTGTCCGCGACGGTGGTATGCCTGCAATCATCCCCGAGATGCTTGAACGGTGGAACGCCCGCGATGACAGCGCCAAGCTGGAAGACGGGCTGACACGCGCGCATGCCGAAGGTTTTGCGGCAACCTGCGAAGCCATTGCAGGGACTGATTTCTACACACCGACGTCCGGCCTACGCCTGCCAACACTTGGACTTTGCGGGAACTTGGACAAGTCTACGCCGCCCGACCTAGTGCGTGAAACCACCGACCTCGTGCCAGGGTCTCAATTTCACCTGATCCGCGGGGCCGGACACATCGCACCGGTTACACACGCTAATGACATCGCCGCCCGGCTACTGGAATTTCTGTCGTCAATCGGCCACGTCTGAATTCACAACGCCCTCAAGAACACGCGCGGCCCAATATGCACCATGCACATCATGGGCTAACATCGTCGCGCCAGTCCCCCTCATAATCCAGCGCCATACGCGCAAGGATTTACAAAGCGCGATTAACCGCGAGGCGACCTCGTTGGGCGCATCGGCAAGGCAGTTGTTTAACAACAGCCTAAGCCCTGTTTTCAGGTCGTCCTAAAACTCAGAAAATGCTCATCGAGCTTTTCAAGGACCCTCGGGACAGGCAAACCTTTGGCACCAAACAACCTAAGCCGCGTAGCTGCCCATCAAACACTTTCCAACAACGCGAACGATCATCCTAAGAAACCATCTTTCCGAACTGATTAGCTCACTTTATGTGGTTCGTATGAACACTTCACAGCGCAAACGCGCCTTCATGTTTATCCTCATCACGCTGTCCCTTGATGCTATGGGCATCGGACTGATCCTGCCTGTCATGCCTGATCTGATCAGTGAAGTGAACGGCGGCACCATCGGGGACGCAGCCTTTTGGGGTGGTATTCTCGCGACGACGTTCGCGGTGATGCAGTTTATCTTCGGCCCGATCCTCGGCTCATTATCGGATCGTTACGGCCGCCGCCCGGTCTTGCTGATTTCGCTGCTGGCCATGACGATCGACTACATCGTCATGGCTGTTGCTGGAACAATCTGGCTTCTATTTATAACCCGCGTAATCGGCGGCATCACAGCCGCTACTCAATCTACAGCGACGGCTTTCATCGCAGACATCTCCAAACCTGAAGAAAAATTCGCAAACTTCGGGCTGGTCGGCGCGGCGTATGGGCTCGGCTTTGTACTCGGACCCGTTATCGGTGGCCTTCTGGGTGAATTCGGTCCCCGTGCGCCAATCTATGCAGCGGCACTTCTGGGCGGGCTCAACCTGATTTTCGGGTACTTCGTCCTGCCCGAAACCGTCACCGACCGTATCCGCCGCCCTTTTGTATTGCGCCGTGCTAATCCGCTCGCGGCCTTCAAATCCCTCGGCGAACTCGACGGCGTGCGGCGCCTAATCTTCCTTGTATTCCTCTATGAATTCGCCTTCATCGTGTACCCCGCGACATGGGCTTATTTCACCAAAGAGGCCTACGGCTGGTCCCCTGGAATGGTCGGAGTATCGCTGGCGCTGTTCGGAATCGGCATGGCCATCGTGCAAGGCGGACTAATCCGGATAGCCCTGCGCCACTTGGGGGAACGCAGAACCATTGTCTACGGTATCTGGTTTAACCTCGCTGCGTTTGTGGTTCTCACACTTATTTCGAACGGTTGGCTCGCCCTTGCCTTCATTCCGCTCACATCATTTGGCGCCGTTGTCACCCCAACGCTGCAAGGCTTAATGTCCCAGAGAGTCGGCGATGACCGCCAAGGCGAGCTTCAAGGCGTCGTTTCATCCGCAAAATCAATGGCCATGATCTTTTCACCGCTGGTAATGACCCAGTTGTTTTGGGCTTTCACCACTGAGTCCGGCCCATACTTCCCGGGTGCAGCGTTTATTCTCTCTGCGTTGATCATGATTTTGTGCTTGTTGGTTTTCCTCGGACCTACGCGCCAGACCGCAGCCTAAACGACGCCACGCGTCGTTTTCCCGCTTGCACAGGGCGCTCGCTACCGCCACGCTTCTCCAAAGCCCTTAGCCTGAGGTGATCCATGTCCCGCATAAAAGCCGCTGTCTGCCACGAATTCGGCCAGCCCTTCGTCATTCAAGATATCGAAATCCGCTCTCCAAATGACAGCGAAGTAGAGGTAACCTTGGCTGCCTGCGCGATCTGTCATTCGGACATCAGCTATGCTGAGGGTCACTGGGGTGGGTCGCTTCCTGCCGTATATGGCCACGAAGCTGCCGGAACCGTTACGGCAGTCGGGCCGAACACCAAAGACGTCAAACTGGGTGATAACGTGGTCGTCACCTTGATCCGGTCTTGTGGCACCTGCCCCAGCTGCGCGTCTGCACGCCCGACAAACTGTGAGGAAGGTTATGACGGTGATCATGGCCCGATCAAAACTGCTGATGGTGGCACATTGCACCAAGCGATGGCCTGCGGCGGCTTCGCCGAAAAAGTTGTCGTGGATTCTAGCCAAGTCGTGACACTTCCCGACGGGATCAGCATGAAAGCCGCGTCTCTGCTCGCCTGTGGTGTCATCACCGGCATCGGTGCTGTCGTGAACGCCGCCAAGGTCCGCCCCGGCCAAGACGTTGTTGTGATCGGCGCAGGCGGCGTCGGCCTCAACGCGATCCAAGGCGCGGCCATCGCAGGCGCACGCCGCATTGTCGCCGTGGATATGGAACCTTCCAAGCTAAAGGTTGCTAAAGAATTTGGGGCCACCGACGCAGTGCTTGCTTCAACGGAAACACCTTGGCGTGAAGCCAAAAAGCTGATGGGCCGCGGCGCGGACGCTGTTCTTGTGACGGTTGGCGTTGCCCCCGTTTATGACCAAGCGCCGCGCTATCTCGCCAAGGGGGGTAATATCGTCATGGTCGGCATGCCCGCATCTGGCGCATTCTCCAGCTACGAAGCCGCAAATTTCGCAGCTGCTGGCCAAGGCATGATAGGCTCCAAAATGGGCGACGTCGTTATCAAACGCGACATCCCTTGGATGGTCGACCTTTACAAACAGGGCCGCCTGAAACTGGACGAGCTTATCTCCGGCACATGGACGCTTGAGCAGATCAACGACGCCATCGCCGACACCAAAACCGGTGCAGCCAAGCGCAATGTCATCGTCTTTTAGACCCGCAGAAATCACCAAAATGAAAGCCTAAAAATGATCCGTTTTTCAACAAACCTGTTCAGTGCGGCAAAGCAGCCTTCAACTTCAGGTTTTCATGGCCGACTTTGAAGCGCCAGACTTGCATTTTTTCGGATCTTTCGAGACTATCCAGTACATTGATCAAGCGTTAATGGCATTTGCAACGGCGATGGGATTGTAAGTGAAACTCCAAGACCTCGACATTATCATCACGGCCCCTCCCGCCCCTGGTTGGGGAGGGCGCTATTGGATCTTGGTCAAAGTCACGACCGATACGGGCGTCGTCGGATGGGGCGAGTGTTACGCATCATCCATCGGGCCTGATGCGATGACGCACGTCATCAATGACGTGTTCGAACGTCACATGCAGGACGAAAATCCCGAAAACATCGAACTTATGTTCCGGCGTGTTTACTCCAGCGGCTTTACCCAACGCCCCGATCTCACGGTTATGGGTGCATGGTCCGGCTTGGAAATCGCGTGCTGGGACATCTTGGGCAAAGACCGCGACCGCCCCGTTCACGCCCTTATCGGTGGGCTTCTGAACGACAAAATTCGCGCGTACACTTACCTTTACCCGCAATCCCATCACCCGCTGCCAGACTTCTGGGCATCCGCTGACATGGCCGCTGAGGTCGCAGTTAGCTTGGTCGAACAAGGCTACACCGCAGTAAAGTTTGACCCCGCCGGCCCCTATACCATCCGCGCCGGACATATGCCTTCGATGCATGACATCGAAACCTCGGTCAGTTTCTGTCAAAAAATCCGCGACGCCGTTGGGCCAAAGGCAGACCTACTATTCGGAACCCACGGTCAGTTTTCCACTGGCGGAGCAATTCGCATGGGTCAGGCCATCGAAAAATTCAGCCCTCTTTGGTATGAAGAACCCATTCCGCCAGACGCAGTTGGTGAAATGGCCAAAGTCGCTTCAGCGGTGAAAATTCCGATCGCAACCGGCGAGCGCCTGACGACCAAAGCCGAGTTTGCCACCATCCTACGCTCCGGTGCAGCCAATATCCTGCAACCTGCTTTGGGCCGTTCTGGTGGCATCTGGGAAACCAAAAAGATCGCGACACTGGCCGAGGTCTATAACGCGCAAGTCGCGCCGCACCTTTATGCGGGGCCGATCGAATGGGCCGCCAACCTGCAACTCGCGGCCACTTTGCCCAACATCCTGATGTGCGAAACCATCGAAACACCGTTCCACGACGCGCTGATCAAATCCTCGATCACCGTCGAAAACGGCTATGTGAATGTGCCAACTGCCCCCGGGCTTGGCATTGACGTCGATGAAGACCTCGCGCGGGCACACCCGCTAACCGATGAGGGCCTTCATCTGCAAATGCAAGAAGACCCCATCGGTTACCATGCCCCCAACCTGTTTGCAGGCGGAGCGCCTGTGAAGGAGCAGATCTAGTCAACCGACTGCCTGCGTCTTGGAAAAAACGGGCTGCACACCCTTTGCAAACCTGCGTGCGGTCCGTAGTCTTGAACAAAGTTCAGAGGGCAGACCATGGCTGGAAAAGTTGAATTGCGCCGCGCTGCGTTGCGCGACACCTTAATCGAACACGCAGAACGCCGGATAACCTCCGACGGGCTCAAGAATCTTCGTGCGCGCGATTTGGCGAAAGACGCAGGCTGTGCACTTGGCGCAATTTATAATGTATTTGGCGACTTGAACGACCTCGTTCTGGCCGTAAACGCCCGCACGTTCAAACGCTTAGGCGCTACCGTCGCTGAATCCCTTGCAGACGCACCACAAGATGCGACCCAACAGCTCATCGTGATGTCGCACGCTTATCACCATTTTGCAGCGCAAAATTTCAATGCTTGGCGCGCCCTATTTGATATTGAACGCCCTGCCGGAGAAGCCGCGCCCGACTGGTACCTCCAAGAAATGGGGCAGCTGTTTGCCTATATCGACGCGCCGCTGTCCGTCATTTTTCCCGAACACACGCCAGAGAATCGCGCGCTTTTGACCAAAGCATTGTTCTCAAGCGTGCATGGAATAGTACTTTTGGGGCTGGATGAAGCATCATCAGGTGTTCCAGCAGCGCAATTGGACGAAATGATTTCGTTGATTCTCAACCACTTATACTCATCGTCTTAAATTTCCCGAACAGCGTTCACGTTTTCCTTGATTGGGCCGAACAGCACCGCTACATCTAACTCATGAACGACGTTCACGATACACTGTGCGCCGCGACACATGAAAGGAAGCGATATGTTCAAGACACTCTCAACCCTTATTGCAGGGGTCAATGCACGCTCCGAAGACCGCATCACCCGCGTCGAAGAAGCCCGGAAT
>Ga0209121_10003988_pt1 | contig 13982 bp, 13 predicted proteins | sample Cruoilmetagenom3_FD_187292 | JGI IMG/M metagenome (GOLD analysis project Ga0209121, IMG submission 187292) | Oil polluted marine microbial communities from Coal Oil Point, Santa Barbara, California, USA - Sample 3 (SPAdes) (version 2) | ecosystem: Environmental > Aquatic > Marine > Oil seeps ...
CGTTCATCGTTGATGCCGAAGTGGTGCGCTATCTCATGGTGCAGAACATGGTAGACAGTTGCACGCACCTCTTCCAACGTGCGGCAGCGCATCTCGATCGGGCGCTGGTAGATGCTAATCTTGTCCGGCAGGATCAGACCGTAGCTGTGGGTGCGTTTCGTCTGTGGGACGCCCTGGTAGAAGCCCAGAAGTTGCGCCGGATGGCCTACCTTGGCCAGCCGCGCCGTCTCCCGGCTCGGCCAGTCCTCGACCACGACCTCGACGTTGTCCAGTTTCTCCCGGAAAGTCTCCGGCAGATCGTTTAGGGCCTCGGCCACGAGGCGCTCGAATGCGTGGCGATCCATAACGAGCGCATTATACCATCAACTGTGCGATTTGGCATTATGCGCGGGATATGGACGTTGATGCCGCTTCCTTAGCCCGCAGGTGTGCGATGGCCCGTTCCGCCGCCGTGTCCGCGTCGGGCAGTGGCATGAACTCGCCCGAGACGTAGCCGGTGTAGCCGATTTCATCCAACACAGCCAACAGGTGGCCGAAGTCTATGTGGCCCGCGCCGGGGTACCAGCGGTTGGAGTCGGCGACGTGGAAGTGGAAGAGGCGCTCGCCCGTCGCCCGGATCGCCCCGGCCACGTCTGGCTCCTCAATGTTCATGTGGAACGCGTCCAGCAGCAATCCCAGATTGCTGGCCCCGACCTGTTCCAACAACTCCAGTCCCTCGGCGACGGTGTGGATCAGGCCGGTCTCGTACCGGTTGAGCGGCTCCAGGCAGAGCCGCACGCCAGCAGGAGCGGCGGCCCCGGCGCACTGGCAGAGTGCCTCCACCAGCCACTCCATCGCCTGGGCGTGGCTCACCCCAGGCTGCACCACGCCCCGCAGCAGGCCGATGACGATCTGCGCCCCCACCTGGGCGGCGAAGGGGATGTGGGCGCAGGCCCGCTCAACCGCCGCCTGGCGCACGTCCGGGTCGGGGTCGGTGAACGAGAGATGTTCCTCGCCCCACGCTTGTCCAGTGCCGATAGCCGGCACCGCCAGCCCGTAGCGGTTGAGGAACATGACCAGGGCCTCGTAGTCCATCGAGGCCGGGTCGCGAATCGCCAGTTCGGCACCGTCGTAGCCCAGGGCGGCGATGTGGGCCAGGTTGCGCTCGAAGTCGCCCTTGAAGGCGACGGCCTCAAAATGGGTAGGTTGAGCGGAGAGGACGATACTTAGTTTCATTTTTGCCTCCAACGTGGTATAATTGAAACAAAACCGAGAGCGAGGTCAGAGATGTCACTTGTAATTCGAGACCCCCCCAAACTCCCTAACACCTGCCCAACTTGTGGCAGAACCTGCGATCCTTGCAGCGTGGAGATCTGCCCCTCGACGTTCAGAGTCTCGTTCTAACGAAACCGTAAAGATGTGGGCCACGATATGGCGGCTCACGAGGTGCGATAGGCTTGCGGGACGTAGGCCGGAAGGTGCTTCTCGGCGAAGACGGGCTTGAGCCGCGCAAAGCGCTGTAGTCCTCCCACCAGCGGGACGCTGGGCCAGTCGTCGCCGATCAGCGGGCGGGCGTAGCGCACGAAGTCGTCGGTGACGTCAGTACGAGATGGCGCGATCCACGCTGCCGGGAAGGCCCGCTCGGAGTTTGCAACTGCCTCCAGCACCACTTTGTCGTAGCCCACGCGGTAGACGGGGCCAGGTTCGCGCAGGATGGTCGCCATGTAACCGGAGCCCTCCTCCACGGCGATGTAGACGGCCTTCTGTCCCACCTTGTAGGCCTCCTCCAGGTCCACCGTCGAGGCGTAGATGATGCTGCCGCGTTGGTCAGTGCCGGGGACGTTGCCCCGCGCCGCGCCCCGGGCCGCCAGCCCCACCTCGTTGAGGTAGTTGACGACAATCTGCTCGACGCTCATCAGGCTGGAGGAGAACATCGTGTGGCCGAAAGCGTCCCTTCGCTCGCCGATCTCCCCTACATCGAACCCTTCGCTGACGACGACGACGACTCGCCCCCGCTCCCGGAGCACGTCGTTGACCCGGCCGGCCAGTTCCTCCAGGCTGAGGCCAGATTCCCGCAGAAGGATCAGGAGTGGCATTCGCCGGTCAGGGTCGGCCAGGCGGGCAGCGGCAGGGATGAAGCCGATCTTGCGGCCCATCGCCTGGAGCACGAGTACCGGGTCGGAGGGGCAGGCGCCGGCGTTCTCCTGGTCGGCGTTCTGGACGTTGAGTGCCCAGTAGCGGGCCACGCTGCCATATCCCGGCGTGTGGTCAATCAGTTTGCTGTTTCCATCCAGCGCGTCGCCAACATCGTTGTCAATCGTCTTCGGTACGCCGGTGGCGACTAGGTCCAAACCGCGCTCGTGGGCCATGCGGGCCATCTTATAGGCTGTGTCCATCGAATCGTTGCCGCCGATATAGAAAAAGTAGCCCACGTCGTGGGCCTTGAAGACCTCGACGACGTGCTCAAAGTCCTCCTCGTGCCGCAGTTTGTAGCGGCAGGTGCCGATGGCCCCGGCAGCCGGCGTGACCCGCAGTAGGTGGATCTCTTCCGCGTCCTGCGCCGAAAGGTTCAGCAACTCCTCTTTCAGGATGCCCTCAATGCCGTGGAGCCCGCCATAAACGGTGCCGAAGTGGTCTGGCATCGCGCAGCACGTCTCGACGATGCCCCGCAACGAGTTGTTGATCACCGGCGACGGGCCGCCGGATTGGGCGACTACGACGTTCTTCGGTTGAGCCACATTCCCTCCTCGTCAGAGCGGAACTTGCGTTGCAAGTCTGTTACGCCAACCACATTGCTAATACTACACCTCGCCTATGCCTGATACGACCCAGACGTCACGTCGCCCCCGCGCCCGGTCCAGTTAGTGTGGAAGAACTGGCCGCGCGGCTTATCCACGCGCTCGTAGGTGTGAGCGCCGAAGTAGTCACGCTGGGCCTGGAGCAGATTTGCGGGCAGCCGTTCGTGACGGTAGCCATCGTAGAAGGCCAATCCGCTGGACATGGCCGGGACCGGGATCCCCATCTCAACCGCTTTGGCGACCACACGCCGCCAGTCAGATTGTGTCGCCTCCATCTGCTCCCCGAAGTATGAATCGAGCAGAAGGTTGCTCAGGGACGGGTTTCGCTCGAAGGCATCCTTGATCTTGCCCAGGAAGATCGAGCGGATGATGCACCCACCGCGCCACATCAGGGCAATGCCGCCGTAGTTGAGATTCCAGCCATATGTGCCTGCCGCCGCGCGCATGAGCATGTAACCCTGCGTATAGGAGATGATCTTGGAGGCGTAGAGCGCCTCGCGGACATCGTTGACGAAAGCCACCCTGTCGCCCGTGAACTCGGACGTTGGGCCGCGCAGGATATTCGAAGCAGCCACGCGCTCGTCCCTAAGCGCCGACAAAAAGCGAGCCAGGACAGCTTCGGCGATCAGAGACAAGGGAATCCCCATATCCAGAGCTGAGATCGCGGTCCACTTGCCGGTGCCTTTCTGCCCGGCGGTGTCGAGAATCTTTTCCACCAGTGGTGAGCCGTCTTCGTCCTTAAAGGCCAGAATATCGCGGGTGATCTCGATCAGGTACGAGTTCAGCTTCCCCTCGTTCCACTCGGCGAAGACCTGGTGCATTTCGTCGTGGCTTAACCCCAGGCCCTCTTTCATCAAATGGTAGGCCTCACAGATGAGCTGCATATCGCCGTACTCAATGCCGTTGTGAACCATCTTCACAAAGTGCCCCGCGCCGTTTTCGCCCACCCAGTCACAGCAGGGTGTGCCGTCTGCCATCTTAGCGGCGATGGCCTGGAAAACAGGCTTGACGTGCGGCCAGGCTTCCGGCGATCCACCGGGCATAATGGAAGGACCGTGCCGTGCCCCCTCCTCGCCCCCGGAGACACCGGTGCCGACGTAGAGCAACCCTTTCGACTCAACGTGCTCGGTGCGGCGCATCGTATCGTGATAGTTGGAGTTACCGCCGTCAATGATGATGTCGCCCTTCTCCAGATGCGGGATGAGCAACTTGATGAAGCTGTCCACAGGCTGGCCCGCCTTGACCATCAACATTACCCGGCGAGGCCGCTTCAGCACGCTGACCAGTTCCTCGATCGAGTGTGTGCCGACGACCTTAGTACCCTTGGCATTGCCGTTGATAAAGTCGTCCACCTTGGACACGGTGCGGTTGAACACCGCCACCTTGAAACCGTGATCGTCCACATTCAGCACCAGGTTCTGGCCCATCACGCCCAGGCCGATGAGACCGATGTCTGCTTTATCCATAGCTGATACCCCCTTATGTAAAGCATGAAACGTGAAACGTCAAACGTGATTACGTATCACGCATTACGTTCTACTCGATACAACATCTCTCCCGCCCTATTCACCAGCAGGATACCCTCATCCTCGCGTCCTCGCCATTCGTCCAGGTTGATGACGTCGGGGTCCAGGTAACCCAGGTTCACACGTTCGCAGCGCTCGCGCGGGATGCGGGTCGCCAGGGTGACGCGGATACGCGGGCGCTCCACACCGTTCTCATAGATGCCGACGCCGCGTAGGTGCGTCGAGTGAGCCAGCACCCCCCAGGGATACCCCTTGAAGCGATCCCACTGCTTGAGGAAATAGTCGCGCACGTGGTAGCCAATCTCGTCTATAACCTTCCCATGGGTGTAACTGATCTCGTCAATGTGGGGAGCGTAGATGATCACCTCGCCTCCATCGGCGATGGCCGGCTCCAGTTTGTACATCCCCTTGGCCGCCGTCCACAGATCGTCGTACATCTCCGGCATAACGGAGAGGACACGCCGGAACGGGCGCTCCACGTAGACGATGTCCAACTGGGCCGAGAGTTTCGTTGCCGCACGCCACGCCTCTTCCATCGGACCGGCGTAGAGGCCGTGCAGCGACTCCCCGTGCATCACCAGCGCAAAGCAGAGGGTGGGGACAGGGATGAACGAAGCGGCGCGGTCAATCATCCGCCGCACCGGGGTATCGGGCGTGCCAATGATCGCCATACTGGTCAGCAGCGCGCCCAGCCAGTGGGTGGCGTTGATCACCTCCGGGCCGGAAATACCGGGAAAAAAGTACTTGTTGCCGCCGGAGAAGCCAGCCACCTCGTGGGGGAAGACTGGCCCGCAGACGACGAGTTGATCATAGTCCAGGATCATTTTGTTGACCTCGACGGGCACATCCAGCGACAACATTCCGTTACTCAGACCACGCGATTCTTGCTCCGTGATGGTGCCGAGGGTAGTGAAGGTTCCGGGAAGGTCCCAGCGGTGGTTAAAGATGCGGGATGCCCCAGCCTGCCCGTCGCGCACCTCCACGCCGACCAACTGGCTCAGCGCCGCGTCGTCCATCGGCTGGTGGGTACCTAGCGCCACCAGGTAATCCAGCGCGGCCACCTGCTCCCCCAGCAAGTCGTGGAACAGGCGGAAAAAGAGCGGGATAGGCGCGGTGCGGGTTTGATCGGGGATGATGACGAGCACACGCTTGCCCGCCAGGTCTGCCTGCGCCAGTGCCTCGGCCGTCAGGTTGTGGACCTCGGCTTCAGCGATGTAACTATCCTCGTAACCCCCTCCAACGACCATGGTCTCGCCTCCTAATCACTCCCGTCAATTTCCGAGTCCCTGCCTCATATATTGTATGAGTTTGATCTCCCTATCTCCGGCAAAGACTTTGGGAATTGGAAGGGAGGCATCGACATAACAAGCTAATGACGGATTGTCCCATACCACCTGTCGGAGCAATGCCTCCGCCCTTTGGACGACTTGGTCACCAATCGCTGTCATTCTTGGTTCCTCCAATTCACTTCTTCCACGGCGGCACCTCCGGCAGCAGCGTCTCAAACTCGGCGATGAGCGACGCTTCGTAGTCGCCAGCATACTCGCCCGCCAGGAACTTGTGCATCGCCTCCTCGTAGAACCGCTGCCAGGATGCCTCCTCGTGGCCGGGGTTGACGGGGTAGAAAAGGGCATTGTTGGCACGGGCGGCCTTCATGTCGCCCGGCGCGTCGCCGATCATGAGAACGTGATCCGGCGCGTACTTGCCCTTGGCGGCCAGTTCCAGGTGAAGGGCCTTCTTGCCCATCTCCTGCCCAGCGATGACCCGCACGTAGCGGGCGACGCCATGCTCCTCCCACTCCCGCGTCAGCGCCTCGACCGGCGTGGCGGAGACGACGATCATGTCGGCCTTGTCGGCCAGGAAAGCCAGGCTCTCGCGCACGTAGGGGAAGGGCGGCACGCCGTGGACGATATCGGCCACGGTGGCATTGACGCCGGTCGTCCAGGCCCACGCTGTGTCCAGTTCCGGGTCGGGGTGCGCTCGCTTGTAGGCCCGCAGGCCGTCGTTGCTCTTGGGAAAGGCGTCGGCGGCGATGAACTCGCGGATGCGCGGTGCCTGCGGGATGTCCACGTGGCGAGCGATCACCTCCGGCCGCTTACGCAGCAGGTCGAAGACCATCACCAGCGCCGGCCAGCGGTTGATGCCGCGCCATTTCGAGTACAGGTTGACGAACTCCGCCGCTTCGCGGGCATACTTACTGACCGGCTGCAGTCCCCAATGCTTGATGATATTAGGGCAGAAGCACTCCTTGTGCTTGATCTCCATCGTGTCGAAGGCGCAGCCGTCGGAGTCTATGCCGACGAAAAAGTCGTGCTCCGGCTTTAATTCCGCCAGGGGCCGGGCGGGTTCGGGAAAGTCTGTCATTGCGTCACCTCCAATGCATTGACAAGGTGTGAATTCCAGTATATACTGGGTTTCAAGATATGCAAGTGCAGGGGGTAGGAGTAGATATGGCCGGCCGGACGTATACAGTCAGTACAGAATTGAGAGATATGCTCCCTCCTCTCCAGGCAGCACAGGTGGATATTCGCATCCATGTGTCGGCAACGCTCAACATCACGCCCTTCGTCGCTCGACAAAAGGTGGGTGGGTTGGTGCTTTCCGAAGTCGGCACCGGTGTTGGCGCTGACGAACCATCGCTGATCGTCACCAGCGAACGCGTCGTCTGGCGCGTGCCGCTGTTCCTGGCCCTGCCCGGCCTGGGGCGTCTGGGAGAGATCGGTGAGATTAACGTGGATGCCCAGACCGGGGAGGTGCTGGCCGACCGGGCTGCACTGGAGCGGATCGTCGAGAATGCAGAACGTCTTGCTCCCAATTCCGCACTGTAAGCAGAGCCGACCGGGCGCCTGCCTGCCCGCCTGTGCGCGGATGGTGTTGGGCAGCCTGGGCGATGACATAGCCGAGGCCCGCCTGGCTCGCGTGATGATCTCGTATTGGTTTGGCACTCCGGCCAGTCATGTGTTGCGTCTCTCATCTCTTGGGTATCAGATGACATACGAGCGGACCACGTTTGCACAATTGCGCGTCTACCTTGCCCGGCAAGTACCGTGTATTGTGTTCCTCCGCACTGGCGGTCTGCCGTACTGGGACGAAGACGTTCCACACGCGGTCGTCGTAGTCGGGATCGAGGAGACGATTGCCCACCTCCACGACCCGGCCCTCGACACTGGCCCAACCGCCGTGGATGCGACTGCTTTCCTCCTGGCCTGGGCTGAAATGGATTACTACTGCGCGACGATCGAACCTGCTCCTACACCCCGCTGAACGCCGAGAACCCCCCATCCACTGGTACAACGATCCCCGTGACGAACTTCGCCCCCGGCGATAGCAGCCAGAGCATCGTGCCGATCAAGTCCTCTGGGTCACCGAAGCGGTCTATCGGCGTGTGATCAATGATGGTCTGCCCGCGTGGGGTCAATTCACCCGTCTGCTCGTCGATCAGTAAGAAACGGTTCTGCTCGGTCAAGAAAAAGCCGGGCGCGATACCGTTGACCCGGATGCGTGGCGAGTACTCCTGCGCCATGTGCACCGCCAGCCATTGGGTGAAGTTGCTCACCGCCGCCTTGGCTGCCGAGTAGGCCGGGATGCGCGTCAGCGGCCGGAAGGCGTTCATTGAAGAGGTGTTCAGGATGACCCCCTCCCCCTGTTCGGCCATTATGCGGCCAAACACCTGGCTGGGCAGCAGCGTGCCGATAAAGTTCAGGTTAAAGACCCACTGGATGGCGTCGGCCGGCAGATCGAAGAAGGTCAGGTCGGGACTGGTGGTGGCCTGCCTCTTGTTGCCCCCCGCGCCGTTGATGAGGATGTCCGCTCGCCCGAAAGCCCCCATCACCTCCTGCGCCGCCGCCTCAATGCTGGCCCTGTCCAGCACGTCGCATCGCACCGCGACAGCCTCACCACCCACTGCCACGACGTCGCCCGCCACTCGTTGGGCGGCCTCCGCGCTCAGGTCCAGCACCGCCACCCGTGCCCCGACGCGGCCCAGCGCCCGGCTCATCGTGCCACACAACACCCCGCCGCCGCCAGTGACGACGGCGACCTTTCCTGACAACCCGAAAAGACTCCTCAGATACTCGTTGCCCATCTTGCCTCCTCAGATGTGATGCGTGATGCGTGTTACGTGAACGGCGCTAAATGCTTGACAAAATGGGTCTCCAACGCCGCGTAGTGCGCTTCTTCGTGCGCTGCCAGCACCTCTTTCAAGCAGGGGCCGAACCGCTCCAGCACCGAGCCAAAGGTCACGTGCAACACCTGCCGCCCATCGAACAGGTCGAGCACGCCGGTCAGTTCGCTATCCGCCAGCATATCGGGCGACGGCACCTTGGCCAGATCGGCGGAGACGTGGTACGTGGCCTTGTCCTCGTCGTACCGCTGGCGAGCGAAGGCCAGAATGTCGCGGAAGAGGGCGGGGTTGGTGCCCGCGATGGCCCGCAGCGCCTCCAGGTAACTCGTGCCCGCCGTCTTCAGGTGCACCAGGTCGCCGGCGTGCCGGGCTACGATGGGGTAGATGCTGAACTTATCCGACCCGGAGTGCAGACTGAGTTTGTATGGCCCCAGGACACGGGCGATGGCGGCGTGCCTGGCGAACTCAGCCTCGAATTCGTCCAGGTCGCCGATGTAGTCCACCCCCTTCTCGAAGCGGCCCACGAAGCGGGGCGCCAGGCTGACCCAGCGCACGCCCAGCCGCTTTAGTTCGCTGGCGATGAAGTGGTGTTCCAGCGGCGAGGTGGGCGTCTCGGTCTCGTCCACCGAGACTTCCAACTCAAAAGCCCGCCCTGAGCCTGCCGCCAGGTGGCGGTACATCCGCGCGGCGTGGAGGATGGCGCGGTCGTACTTGGCGGCCGCTCGCAACAGCGCAGTCTCCTCAAACTCCAGCGTGAAGGTCTCCACCGGGAAGCGACAGCCCAGGTAGCGGGCGCGCAGGTCGTCGGGCGCGTCCTCCAGGTCGGCCCACGGCAGGGCGCGGAATTTATCCCGCAAGGCGTCGAGCGGCGCTGCGTGGGCTGCATTGTCCACGTGGTCGCGTGGGTCCACGGTGTAGAAGGTGTACCCGGCCGCCACGCAGAGGTCTATGTCCCCGGTCGTCTTCAGGTGGTCAGCGTCAGCGCCCCACGGCTCACGCCAGCCTTCCTGGAAGACGCCCCAGGTGGCGTCGTCCATCACCTGCTGGGGGGTGCGGCCGGTGCGGGCGTTCTCGCGCATAGACTGCTGGGCCAAGATGGGAGCGATGCCGCCCACCCGGCGCAGGGCACGGATGTGCCCCGGCGTCGCCAGCCCCAGCCGGTCGCCACAGCCGGCCGACTTCTGCAGGCCCAGCGTCTGGGACCGCAACCAGGGAAGTTTCCCACGCAAAGCGGCCGCGTTGGCGGGCGTCAAGGGGCCGAGAAGAACCTCGCCTCGTTGCTCTCCCTCAAAACCGGCCACGCCGCCCAGGATGCCCAGCACCTTTCCCTGGGAGCCACGTGCCAGGAAAAAGGTCACGCCGTTGACCTGGGCCACCGAACGCGGGTAGACAGCCAGGCCAGTCAGTCGTTCCAGTTGTCCTATCATACTGTTATCCTCGGATCTGGCGAATGGGCCAGAAGCCGGGTTTTTCAGAAAAACCCGGCTTCTGCAACCCACTTCATCACATCCGGCAGGTGATCTTACATTCCTTCCGGTTCGTCTGCAACATGATGATGTTCTCGGGCACTTCTTCCAGGGTGATCTTCTTGGTGCTCATGCGGGTCATGTCCATGCCACTGGCCATGCACTCGATTACTCTGGGGAATGTGCCGTGCCCGGAATGGCCTTGTGAGCCGACGATACGCGCCCTCCGCACCTGCAACACTTCTCCGGTTACAGGCATCTTGGCCTCTGCCCGGGCCGTCACGACGATGGTACTGTTCAGTGTACGGCCTTCCCAGATGACGCGCTCGATATCCGGGTAAACGATCTTCGGCAACCCGGTCGCCTCCATGAAGAGATCGGCCCCCATACCATCGGTAAGCTCCAAGACCCGGTCCGCGAAGTTCTCCTTGAGCGGGTTGATGGCGTAGTCAGCGCCCATTGTCAGTGCCAGCTTGGCACGATCTTCTTGCGGCTCAGAGATGATCACCTTCGAAGCCCCCGCCTTCTTGAGAACCGCGCAGGCAGCGACCCCAATCGGCCCACCGCCCAGGATGACGACCCGATCCCCCGGACGGATACCACCGCCCCGCTCGATCACGGCGTTATAGGCCACACTGGTGGGTTCCGTCAGGCTGCCGGCCAGGAAGATGTCGTCGCCCTCGTAAGCGTCGGCCAATGGCTCCAGGCTCCACAGAGTTCTGGCAGGGACGGCGATATAATCGGCAAACGCGCCGTTGACGTTGAAACCGATTTCGTCCAGGTTCTCACAATGGTTGGGGTAGCCGTCAGCGCACGGCTTACAATGTCCACACCACAGCATCTCTTCTGTGGTGACCCGCTCGCCTCCCTGGAAGGGCTTGTTGGTGCGCTTATCCAGAGCATCCTTGCCGGCTTCCACGACGACGCCGGAGAGCTCGTGCCCCAGGATGCAGGGGAACCCCGTCAGCCCCGGATAGTAGATGTACCCGTCGTCGCGGGCTTGACCCATGTGAACATCCGAGCCGCAGATACCACACGCTTTGACCTGCAACAGCACCTCATCCGGTCCGGGGGTGGGAATATCATATTCCCTTATCTCAAGCCTGGGATTTCGATATACCAGGCTGCCCAGATACGTCTGGCGGCCCTCAATGTCCTTTGCACCTAGTTTGAAACCCGGTTTGGGGTCCCAATCCGCGACCAGAGTTACGCCTTTCATTTTGCCTTTCATCGCACTTCACTCCTTATCAAATCTTCTGAGAAACCGGGTTTTTTCTGAAAAACCCGGTTTCTGTCACCCTACACTCCCGAGCCCTGCCCGATGCGTGGCAGGCCATACACCGGCCTCCAACCCTCACTCCACGGTTCGCGCAGGTAAGGCTCCATCTCCGCCTCGGTGCGGAAGGTCGTCTCCTCCACCGGCGGCACCGTGCCCGAGGGGAATGCCTCCAGAATCTGGTCGTTGACCAGCGTCATGTAGCGCAGGATGGCGGCGAGAGGTCGCTTGGCCTTCTCCGCCGTGCCCGCCTTGGCCTTGCCGACCACACCCTCTGGCGTGCCCACGAGCTCGATGGCGAAGTGGCCCTCCCCCTCCGACCAGCGGCTGGGCCGGCTGAACGGCTCCACCGACTTGTCGAAGTGCCCATCGGGCAGGTAGGCTTTGCCCTGCGTATTCACGGCGTAGTCCATGTCCACCATCTCCGGGACGAGGAACAGCCCCAGGGACGTCTCCGCCTCGGCAGCGTGGACGAAGTTGGTATCGAACACGCCCCCGCGCTCCTGCGTGCGGAAGAACTGCCGGACAGCGCGGTGCCAGTCTATGACGCGAAAGATGCCGGGCAGTTGATACCGCTTCTCGAACTGCTGAATCGCCGCTTCCAGCACCCACAGTTGCCCGTGGTTATTGAGAATGATCTGCTTGCGGAAACCGTCGTTCCACAGGCCCAGCATCACGTCAATCATCAACTCCTTCGCCACCTCCTCCCGAATGATGACGGTGCCGGGCATCCCTAAGTGATGATAGGGATGCGCGCCATACATCAACGGCGGCAGGGCCAGGTTGACCGGCGCGCCTCGCTTGGCCGTGTAGCGGCGCACCCCCTCGACGATGGCGCTGACGAACAGGGTGTCCATGGCACTGGACATGTGCTTGCCGTGCAACTCGGTGGAACCCACCGGGATGAAGACGACGTCGTTCTTGCGGCGGTTATCCTCCAGCACGTGGCGCACGGTGGTCTGGATATAGGAGCCCGGCTTGCCCCACTCGATGGGAGCGGGGACGCCGTACTCGGCCAGGATACCGTCTATCTCGGCATCGCTGGCCTCCCATACCTCCTTCTTCAGGCGACCAACGGTGTTGTCCTCGAAGAAGAGGTCCGGCTGATCGGTAGCCAACCATCCTGGTGGTGCTTGTTTATCTGACATTTTCCTTTCTCCTTTTTTGTGTTTTTCTATGAAACGTGCCTCACTCAAATCGTATCAAGCTCCTCCTGCCACTTCAACAGTGCATCTCTTAATAGCCCATCGGCGCTGTTGCAGGCATTAGTATATATCGTTTGCTGTTCCCTCGCATCCTTTGCAAGTCCATTTGGTGGGTGCCACGGTATGTTGTTATATCGTCTCTCCCAATCATCGCCTGGAAGGGCTTCGTCGAGTTCGCGTAGATACCGTTTTGTGGTCCTGCGCCACAGATTAGCATCGGGATGGTTTAGATGAAGTCCCATAACATAGGGCAATTTGTTGCGTTGCTTCTCTAGTTTTCTTTTCAGTCCAGACAGTCGTGCTGAGGATGGTTTCTTCGAGGTTATGCCGGGGATCACAGAGTTTGCCAGAACCTCAAACGCAAAAGCGCTGGCATTCTGCGCAGCAACGTCTTGAAAACCACTAGCATCCACTTCTGCCTTGCAATCTATAAGATCAGAGATACCCCGAATTACCAAAGCCTCCACTCCTGGGTTTGCCTGAATGGCTTTGAGAAAACCAAAACCCTCCATTTCCACGGCTAGTGCATCGCTGTATTGTGATTGGATGAAGTTGTAAATGTCCGATCTGGTTGACGCTACCACCTTTTCGCCTGCAGCGATAGGTCCAACAAACACACGGGGTTCGGTGGCTCGAGGCACTTTGATCCGCTGCAACCAGTTCTCGTTTCTCATCTCCGCTCGCGCCCGTTGTACCATACGGTAGGTCGAATTGACTACCTCTGGTCTCGGATGAAAAGTCTCGCCAGCTTTGCCGGATTCGTATCCATAAACTTTCGTCGCAGCTACCACATCGCCAAGTGCTGCATCCTTTATGCCACCAGCTATCCCAACGAAGATGACAACATCCGGTCTGAAATGCTGAATAGATCGCTCGGCTTCCATAGCAGCTCCAGGATTGCCTGCTCCCACCTCAACGATCCCGACTTTCCATGATTGGCTAGTGGACGAGAAATCTCCCTGCTCATAAACCGTGCCTTGTGGATGCGTATCTTCTCGGAGATTGGTCAAGTGAGCACTAACAGCCTTGTACTCAACAGGAAGGGCAGTAAGTATAACCGCAGAACGGACTGAGGTTACATATTGTTGCCCGTCTACCTCAATCGTAGAAGTGAAACCAACTGGATTGGGAATGCGGGAGATGTCCAAGGGGCAATAACCCTCACGATGTTCTTTGGTGGAAAGAAGCAGTTCCTCATAATCTGTCAAGGTGTCATCCTTGATCTTTTGCTTGACGTACTTTCTAGCATAGTGAAATAGCACCTTAATCAAGTCGTCCTCGCTGGCGTTATCCAGTCTCCAGTTAATGAGCAACTCATAGGTTATGCCTACCTTGATTCTGTATTTGGCAGTACTGGCTCTTTCTTCGGGCTCTCCCACAAGCGAAGAATCAACTACATCAAAGTAAAAGCCATACTCTGTGTTATCAGTAAGGTAATCTGCTCTCGAACGCACTACTGTGTGGAAAACCACTGTCTTGTGCATGAAACCTTCTCCCGATCAAGAGTACCTTCGACAGCTGAGAGAGCTGCCCAACTTGACACTAGACGCCTACCGCTCTGCCTTCGTGCATAGACCGTGTGGCAGCAATGCCCACCGCAACCGTCGCC